>Ga0209211_10003387_pt1 | contig 26060 bp, 21 predicted proteins | sample RifGroA2_FD_183992 | JGI IMG/M metagenome (GOLD analysis project Ga0209211, IMG submission 183992) | Groundwater microbial communities from Rifle, Colorado, USA - Groundwater A2 (SPAdes) (version 2) | ecosystem: Environmental > Aquatic > Deep subsurface > Groundwater | place: Rifle, Colorado...
TCTTGCGGTTTTCAGTCGCGATAACATTCAACATCCCCTTGGCATAGTTGAAGTAATGCACCAGCGGAATGTGCGACGGGCAAACGTATGAGCAACTGCCGCAGGAGAAACAGTCCATCACGCCCAGCTTGGCGGCCACTTCCAGGCTGTCCTTGCGGATGACGGCGGACATATCCACCGGCGACAGGCCGCAGGGGCAGACGGTGATGCAGCTGCCGCAACGGATGCATGGTTCGGTCGGACGATTATTGATCTCTTCGGCGGTCAGCGCGAGGATGCCGGAGGTGCCCTTTACCACCGGTGCACCCAGATGGGGGATGGGCTGGCCCATCATCGGCCCGCCATTGACCACGCTCTCGGGACGCGCGGAAAATCCGCCGCAGAACTCGATCAGGTCGCTTATCTGGGTGCCGATGGCCACTTCGACGTTGTTGGGTTCGCGCACGGCCTTGCCGCTCACCGTCACCACCCGGGTGAGCAACGGGCGCCCGAACCGCACGGCGTGATGCACGGCGCGTGCCGTGGCGACGTTATGCACCACGATGCCGAGGTCGGCGGTGAGTTTGCGCGCAGGAGTCTCCAGTCCGGTGAGCGCCTGTACCAGATGGCGCTCGGAACCCATCGGGTATTGAACCGGGACAGCGGCTATCTCGATGCCGAAAGGGGCGGCTGCCCTGGTCATGATCTCGATCGCCTGCGGCTTGTTCTGTTCGATGCCGACGATGATCCGCTTGACGCCCAGCGCGTGAGCCATGATGCGCGCACCGTCTATCACTTCGTCGGCATGCTCGCGCATCACGCGGTCGTCGCAGGTCAGGTAGGGTTCGCACTCGGCGCCGTTGAGCAGCAGGGTATCGAGTTTCTTCTGCGTGCCGAGATTCAGCTTCACCGCCGAAGGGAATGCCGCGCCGCCCATGCCGACGATGCCGGCTTGCGCGACACGGTCATGGATCGTATGTGCGTCGACAGAAAAAGGATCGGCGATGGGTTCGGGCAGATCGGCCCATTCGTCCTTGCCGTCGGGCTCGATGATGATGGTCAGCTGGGGCAGGCCGGAAGGATGCGGCGCGGGAATCTCTGCCACCGACTGGATGATGCCGGAGGTCGCGGCATGTTGTGGCGCCGATATCTCGCCCTGGCTGCGTGCAATCAACTGGCCTTTTTTGACGCGGTCACCGGCCTTCACCATGGCTTCGGCCGGCGCACCGATATGTTGCCGCAGCGGGATGTACAGGGCGGCGGGCAGCGGCATCGCGACGATGGCCTTCTCGCTGGTCAGGTCCTTGCGGTATTCCGGGTGGATACCGCCGAGGATGGGGTATAGCTTCATCTTGGGCAACTCCTAGTGCGCGTGTGCGGGCTGAGGGACAGCAGGGTTATTTTGAGCTTCGGGCTTGGGCCAGTGCCAGTTGTTCAGGGTCACTGGGGTGCGAACCATCATGATGGCTTCGGTCGGGCAGACCGAGACGCATTTGGCGCAACCATGGCAGGTTTCCATGATGATCGTGTGCATCAGCTTGTTGGCGCCCAGGATGGAGTCCGTCGAGCATTCCCTGATGCAGCGTGTGCAACCGATGCAGAGGTCTTCGATGATGAAGGCGTGTTGCGGGACTGCCTCTTCATGCTCGGAAAGGTCAACGGTGACCCCCAATTTTTTCGCCAGCGCTTCGATCACATCCTTGCCGCCGGGAGGGCACAGCGTTATCGGCGCCTCTCCTTTGGCCAATGCTGCCGCATACTGGCTGCAACCGACATAGCCGCACTGGCCGCATTGCGAGCCGGGCAACAGCGCCTTCAATTCCTCTTCGAGCGGATCCTCCTTGACGGCAAGAAAGCGCGCCGCCACGCCGAGCAATCCGCCCAGCACCAGACCCATTGTTGTCAAGATTCCGACTGCGACCCACATAACCTGTCTCCTTTAACTCGTCATGCCCGAGAAACCCATGAACGCCAGCGCCAGCAGGCTGGCGACGATAAAACCGTTCGGCGCGCCGGCGAACAAGCGAGGGACATCGGCGAATGACAAACGTTCGCGCAGTCCGGCCATCATGACCATCACCAGGCTGTAGCCGATGGATGATGCGAAACCGAACAGCGTTGCCTCGATGAAGGTCATCCGCGCCTCGACCAGCAGGATAGCGACACCCAGCACCGCGCAGTTGGTGGTGATCAGCGGCAGGTAGATGCCCAGCATCTGGAACAGCGCGGGGGATACCTTCTTGACAGTCATCTCGGTAAATTGCACTGCTGCTGCGATGACCATGATGAAAGTCACCGTGCGCAGATACCAGAGGTTATAGGGCTCCAGCAGATAAGCGCCAACCGCCCAGTCGGCCATCGAAGAAACGGTGATCACGAAGGTGGTCGCCATGCCCATGCCGACGGCAGTGTCGATGCGCGTGGTGACGCCCATGAACGAGCACAGGCCGAGGAACCGCGCCAGGATCACGTTGTTGACCAGCGCCGCGCTGATTATCAGAAGTACATATTCTTTCATTTTGTTCTTTCCTGTCTATCCAATATTGCACGATTCGCCCATGCCGGCACGCCGAAGAAAACGCGGCGCAAGATCGCCCGTCTCGGCCAGCCGGCCAGCTCGCAAGCGAGCAAGCCATAGCCCAAGCACAAGGCCGCTGACCATCGCTGTCAGGGTGATGAGATCGCTGCCGAACAGCCATTGCGCCAGCACGCCTGCGCCCAGAAGAGTGGCAAGCGGAATGGCATAAGCGACGAGCGACGCCCTGAGTAAAGCATTCTCGCGGATGCCTACCACTATCCGGTCGCCGACCCTGAGTCCGGCATCATTGACGAGTTGGAAGCGTCGTGCTTCCAGGCGGTTGGCAATGGAGCCGATGCCCTTGGAACCACACGCCGTTGCCGCGGAACAACCGCCGCAACTGGAGGTTTGTTCCGGTACCAGCCATGCTGTATTGCCCTCCAGCGCGACGACTTGGGCGTAGCCTTCGACCAGGGCGGGCGCACTGAAATCAGCGATGTCTTCGGCTTCGTTCATGTGCGATATCTTGCGGCAGGTGCTGCGCTGACAGGTGTTCCCAGTCCATCATCCGCATTGAACATGGCATGACGATGCTCAGCCAGCGTCATCGGCAGGACAGCGGGCTGGCTGGCGGCAATGGCCATGAAAGCAATAAAGCGGCGGTGTGCGATCACACTAGACATTGAGGTACCTTAAAAATGATGTCCTGTTGCTAACAAATATAGGCAAACGCCATGACAAAAACTGTTCGAAATTGACGATATGTATGACGTAAGCACACTGCATGCCAATTGATTCAATAAAGGTGGGCGCGCGTGCTTCTTTGATGCCCAGCGAATCCAAGCCTGCCGGAATTCAGCATTTCGTCTAATCCATCTGGGACTGACAACGCAACCTGCCAAAGCGTTCAACCGAAATTGCGGCGGCGATTATATTGGAGCAAGCAGATTTGGGGAAGCTCTTGCCGCAGATTGTGCGTGGGTGAGGCAGGATGTCCGCGCTCGTGATATGGCTATCGTGGTGCCTGAGTCGGGCATGCCATAGCCTTCTCTGATGGGTATCGATATCCTTCCGTAGCGGATGTTGCTGCTTATCCGTGCATTATTGTCCGTGCATTATTTGATAACCCTACTTGTCAATCTTTCACAAACTTCTTTATAATCTATCGCGAGTAAAAAATCGAAGTGTCGTAGCCTGCTGGCTTACCTCACTCAAGGATATTCTCCCCCAGTTCGAGATGTTTGGCCTGGTCGCAGAGCGACCGGGGATTATGGTGCGTGAACAAGGTTAAAAGGTATTCATAATGACGAGTGCGACGGCAGAAAAGAAGAAGGGACGACCGGCTTCACCAGTTGACGAAGGTCATGGCGAGGTGGAGCAGAAACTGATCACGGTCTATATCATGGGCAAGGCCTATGAAGTGCCCGCCGACGCGACCATCATGGGCGCGATCGAGTATGCCGGGCACCAGATCATCCGCGGTGCCGGTTGCCGCGAAGGTTATTGCGGCGCTTGCGCCACCCTCTACCGCCTCCCCGGCGACTACAAGATCCGTACCGGCCTAGCCTGCATGACCATGGTCGAAGAGGGCATGACGCTGGCACAGATCCCATCGGTTCCCGCCGAAAAAGCCATCTACGACATCGAGCAGCTCAAGCCCAACGTCACTGCCATACAACAGATGTACCCGACGGTGTTCCGCTGCGTCGCCTGCGGCACCTGCACCAAATCCTGTCCGCAGGGACTCCAGGTCATGGATTACGTCCAGGCCGCCAAGCGTGGCGACATCGCGGCGGTGATGGACCTGTCTTTCGACTGTGTCGTCTGCGGGCTGTGCATGCTGCGCTGCCCTGCGGAGATCACGCAACCCCTGATGGGCATCATGGCGAAACGCCTGTACGGCCGCTACCTGCGCAAGGACAGCCCGGAGCTGGCAGAACGTGTCAAGGCGGTGGAAGACGGCGCTTACGATGCGGAATACGCCGAACTGATGGCAATGGGCCGCGAGGCATTGTCGAAACGCTACTACGCCAGGGATTCCGAATAACTGGCTCTTGAAACAAACCGGCATTCCGGATTAGAAGGGGAAGCAGATGTATCCAGATTACATGGAAGAATCATTGCGCAAGGTGGTTGAGTCGCGCCCCAAGCGTTTGGAATTGGCAAGAAAGTCCGATCCGGTCTATCCGCTGATGAATGCGGAAGAGCGCCGCGCGGTGTTGGAGGGGTTTCATCCTGACTTTGAGCCCAGTGCGCGCCGCAATGTGTGTGTGGGCCCAAACAAGGGCGAATCGCTGACCACCGAGGTGGCCGATCTGCTGGAATCTCATTCCTGGCTGCGCAGCGAGCAGGTGGATCTCGACAAACCGGATTTCGAAACTGATCTTTTGATCATCGGTGGCGGCGGCGCCGGCTGTAACGCTGCGCTGGTTGCGATGAAGGAGCATGGAATGCGCTCAATCATCGCCACCAAGCTGCGTATGGGCGATGCCAACACGATGATGTCCCAAGGCGGCATGCAGGCCGCTGTGTCCCGCACTGATTCCCCGACCCGCCATTACCTCGACGCCATCGGCGGCGGCCATTTCGAGAACAAGCCGGAGCTGGTCAGGGCGCTTACCGAGGACGGCCCGGGCGTGGTCAAGTGGCTGGAAGACCTTGGCGTGTGCTGGGACAAGGAAGAAGACGGCGCGCTGAAGACCATGCACGGCGGCGGCACATCGAGAAAACGCATGCTTTCGTGCCGCGACTACACCGGCGCGATGATCATGCGCACATTGATGGACGAGGTGCGCAACCATCCAGACATGATCGACGTGAAGGAATTCATGCCGGCTGTGGAATTGATCATGGACAGCAATGGACGTTGCGCCGGCGCCATTCTTTACAACATGGACAGCGAGGAGTTTTTCGTCGTCAAGGCAAAGTCCACTCTGATCGCTACCGGCGGCTATGGCCGCCTGCACATCCGCGGTTATGACACCACTAACCACTACGGTGCCACCGGCGACGGGCTGGTGATGGCATATCGCGCCGGCGCGAAGTTGATGTACATGGACTCCGTCCAGTATCACCCGACGGGCGTTTCGTTCCCGGAGCAAATCGCCGGCTTTCTGGTCACCGAGGCGATCCGTGGTGCGGGTGGTCAGCCACTCAACAAGGATGGCGAACTGTTCGTATTCCCGCGTGAGCCGCGCGACATCGAGGCATCGGCCATCATCCGCGAGTGCGTACAGAATGGCAATGGCATTCCGACGCCGTCCGGTCGCGTCGGTGTGTGGCTGGATTCGCCGCTGATCGACATGCTGCATGGCGAGGGTTATACCGAGAAGCACTTCCCGGCCATGTATCGCCAGTTCATCCGCTACGGCATCGACATCACCAAGCTGCCGATGCTGATCTACCCGTCGCTGCATTACCAGAATGGCGGAATCGAGATCAACGAACGCTGCGAGACTGATATTCCGGGCTTGTATGTGGCGGGCGAGGCTTCTGGTGGGCTGCATGGTCGGAACCGCCTGATGGGTAATTCGGTGCTCGACTACAACGTGTTCGGGCGTCGCGCCGGGAAGTATGCGAGCGAATATGCCAAGACGGTCAAGCTCGGGAAGCTCAGCGTGGCCCATCTCGATGCATATGAAAAGCAGCTGGCCGATGCTAATGTGCAAACCGATCTGGTCACACCTATCCTGCTGCCTTCTTACGCGCCCAAAGATGTCAAGAAACGCCAACTGGTGCGCGGCGGCAACGCATTACCCGGTTCGTCGGTCGTCCTCAACCGTTTGCATGACGATATGTTCAGCCCTGCGGCAGGAGCGAAATAACACCGATGAGCCACATAGACGACAAAGTGATCGAGCTGGCGCGTGCCGCGATCAGCTTCGAGTTTGGCGGTGAGCATTTCTTTCGTCATGCCGCCGAAATGACCCAGAACGCCCGCGGCAAGTCCATGTTTCTGCGCCTGGCGGAAGAAGAGAACGACCGCATGGACGACATGCACAGCTTGTTCAGCGCCATCATCGGCAATACCGAGTGGCGGAATCTGGTGGCTGAAGGGGCGGCGAACACTCATCCATCAACAGTGGTCGCCGAGATGGATGCCGAAGTCGCCAAGCGTGGGCATGGCGTGGTGGCAGACGATACCCAGGCGCTACGCTTGGCCATGGAACTGGAACGGCGAGTCATCCATCTGTTCAAGGAACTGGCTTTGCATACCAGCGACCCGGAAGTCATCAAGCTGATAGGCAAGATAATCGAAGGCGAATGTTTCCAGTATGACAATCTTCAGGCGCAGCTGGACAGCGTGCTCAACACCGGCTTGTGGCTCGACGTTCCCGAGTTCCGCATGGACGGGAAATTCTGAAAGGCCGAACATGGATAATACGACCTTGCGCCTCTCCTCATCCTCCATCGGCAGCGCCTTCGTGGCCAGGGTCGAAAAAGCCAGCGGACAGAAGCTGCTGGCCTGCTACCAGTGCGGGAAATGCTCTGCCGGTTGTCCGATGGCGGCTTATATGGACGTGCTGCCCAACCAGATTATCCGCATGGCGCAACTGGGCATGCAGAAGCAATTGCTGGCCAGCAAATCCATCTGGGCCTGTGTGTCCTGCCTGACCTGCAACTCGCGTTGCCCGAAAAACATCCATATCGCCGAGGTCATCGAATCATTGCGTCAAACGGCTTTACGCAACGGCCAGCGCGACGACCGCCTCAAGATATGGGAATTATCCGCCGAAGCGCGCGCCGATTTGCCGCCGATCGCCACGATCAGCGCCATGCGCAAACTGACCTCCTGATGCAAAACGAGACCAGACCGATGAAGCTTAAATACTATCCCGGGTGTACGCTGAAAAACAGTGCCAGAAATTTCGATGTTTCCACCGTATCGTCCATGGCGGAACTGGATGTTGAAGTCGAGGAGCTGTCGCGCTGGAACTGCTGCGGCACGGTGCATGCGCTGGACGCCGATAATGTGATGAACCGGGTCGCACCGGTTACCAACCTGATCCGCGTCAAGGAAGAGCAGGCCAACGAGTTCATGACTTCCTGCGCCATGTGCTACAACACGCTCAAGCGCGCCAACATCGACGTAAAAAAGAATCCCGACAAACTGTCCGTCATCAACGAGTTCCTGACGCTCGAAGCTACCAAATACGAGGGCGATGTGGATGTCCTGCATTTGCTCGAATACCTGCGTGACCGGGTCGGTTTCGACAAACTGGCCGCGAAGGTAAAGAAGCCACTCAAAGGGTTGCGCGTGGCCTGCTACTACGGCTGCTTGCTGGTACGCCCGAAGGAAGTCGCTTTCGACGACGTCGAAAATCCGATGATCATGGAGAACCTGATCGCCGCTCTCGGCGCCACGCCGGTGAACTTCCCGCTCAAGACCGAATGCTGCGGCGCTTATCACGCGGTCGATGCGCCCGAGATTGTCGCCGACCGCACCGACAAAATCATGGGCTCGGTGCATGATGAACAGGCGGATCTGGTGGTGGTGAGCTGCCCGTTGTGCGCCTACAACCTGGATTTCAAACAGGAAGATGCGCGCCGTCTCAATCCGGATTTTCAGCATATGCCGGTACTGTATTTCACCCAGTTGATGGCGCTGGCGCTCGAGTGCGGCGAGGATGCGCTGCGTTTCGATCTTCACCATGTTGATCCGCTGCCAGCCCTGGCGGCGCGCGGTCTGGCTTGAGGGAGGCAACATGTTTTTCAATGAACTGAAACAGCTGCACGGCAATGTTTACGTCAACGAAAACTGGTGCAAGGGCTGCGGTTTCTGCGTGCAGTTCTGTCCGACCAACGTGCTGGACATTTCCCCCGAATTCAACGCCAAGGGCTATCACCCGCCTTATGCCAAGAATCCGGAAAAATGCCACGACTGCAGATATTGCCAAATGATTTGTCCGGAGTTTTCCATCTTCGTGACACGGGATGATGATAGTAAAAAAGGGGAAACAGAAAAGTGAAGACAGTATCCGCAGACCCAAAAGGGGTTGATTCCGGCCCCCATTTCATGGACGGCGACCATGCGCTTGCCGAAGGCGCGCTGGCGGCTGGTTGCCGCTTCTTTGCCGGTTATCCCATCACCCCGTCTACCGAGACCGCCGAGCGTTTCGCCGAGCGTGCGCCGGAAGTGGGTGGGCTGTTCATCCAGATGGAGGACGAGCTGGCTTCGATCGCCGCCAATATTGGCGCAGCCTGGGGCGGCCAGAAAGTGATGACCGTGACCTGCGGTCCCGGCATGTCGCTGATGATGGAAAATATCGGCTTGGCCTGCATGACTGAAACCCCGATGGTGATCGCCAACGTGCAGCGCGGCGGCCCTTCTACCGGCCTGCCCACGCTGACCGCTCAGCAGGACATGATGCAGGCGAAATGGGGTCCGCATGGCGACAACGCCATGATCGCCCTGTCGCCGGACAGCCCGCAGGAATGTTTCGACCTCACCATCGAAGCTTTCAATCTCTCCGAATACTACCGGGTGCCGGTCATCATCCTGACGGATGAAACGGTCGGCCACATGCACGAGAAGGTAGTCATCCCACCGGCCGATCAGATACAGGTCGTTCCGCGCAATAACTACAGCGGCCCCAAAGAAGACTGCCGTCCCTACAAGTTCAACAGCCAGGGCGGTCATCCCATGGTGCGTGCGGGTGATGGCTATAACTTCCACATCACCGGGCTGGTTCACAACGAGATGGGTTATCCGGTCATGACAGCCGAGCAGGGCAAGATCGTCGTGACCCATTTGATGGAAAAGATCAACGGCAATGCCGACAAGATCATCCGCCTCGAAGAAAACGATATCGACGACGCGGATGTCGTGGTGGTGTCCTACGGCATCACTTCCCGGATCGCCGTCAAGGCCATTCAGGATGCGCGCAAGGAAGGCCTCAAGGTAGGCTCGTTGCGCCTGATCACGATCTGGCCGTTCTGCGAGAAGCGCATCCGCGAATTGGCCCCCAAGATCAAAGCCTTCGTGGTGCCGGAAATCAACTATGGCCAGATGGTGCAAGAGGTGGAACGTGCCGCCTCCGGTCAGTGCAAAGTAATCAGCGTCAATCACTGCGGTGGCGCGGTGCATGATCCCGAAGTCATTCTGGACGCGATCAGAAAGGCAGCCAAATGAGCACAGATATCAAGAAATTCAAGGCAGAAAGCCCCATGTCCGGCGTGCTGCGCATGGACCGGATGCCGCATATCTGGTGTCCCGGCTGCGGCATCGGTTCCGAGGTGAATGCTTTTGCCGAGGCCGTCAAGCGTAGCGGCATCGACCCCAAGAAGCTGGTCGTGGTATCGGGCATCGGCTGTACCGGCCGCGTGGCGGGCTACGTTGATTTCGACTCGATCCACACCACGCATGGCCGCGCTATTCCCGTGGCAACCGGCATCAAGCTGGCCAATCCCGAACTGACCGTGGTGGTGTTCAGCGGCGAGGGCGACCTGACCGGCATCGGCGGCAACCATCTGATCCATGCCGCTCGGCGCAATATGGACCTGGTGGTCATCTGCAACAACAACTTCACCTACGGCATGACCGGCGGCCAGGTTACGCCGACCACGCCGAATTCGGCCATCGCCTCGACCACGCCTTACGGCAACTACGAATACCCATTCAGCCTGCCTTTCCTGGCCGATGCCGCCGGTGCCACTTACATCGCACGCTGGACATCGATGCATGCGCGCAACGTCACCCAGTCCATCGAAGAAGCGCTGGCGCGCAAGGGGTTCTCCTTTATCGAGATCATCTCTCCCTGCACCACGCTCTACCTGCGCCGCAACCGGCTCGGCGATGGCGTAGATATGCTCCAGCACTATCAGGAGAACACGATACTCAAGCATGGCGCCGACACGCGCGAGACGGCTATCGACTTCCAGGGCAAGATCGTCATCGGCAAGTTCGTCGACAAGAACAAACCCACCTACCTCGAAGCCGTGGACAAATGCGGCGTCAAGCTGGTTGGTGACGACTACGAGCTTTACGGCAAAACGCTGCCCGAACGCGAAGCCGAGGAAAAGGCCGAGAAGGAGCGCGTCGCCGCACGCCGTGCGGCAGTACTGGCAGCGGAAGAAAAGGCGGCTGCGAAGCAACCTTCTACCAAGGTTGCGAAGGCAAAGCCCGTTGCAAAGAAAGCACCTGCCAAAGCCGCAAAGAAAGCAGCAGCAAAAGCTCCGGTGAAAAAAATCGCAGCAAAAGCTCCGGCCAAGCCCGTGAAAAAAGCTGCCGCTAAAGCGTCGGCCAAACCTGCGAAGAAAGCCGCAGCGAAGACACCCGTCAAAGCCGTGAAGAAAGCCGCAGCGAAGGCGCCCGTCAAAGCCGTGAAAAAAGCTGCGGCTGCGACAGCGAAGAAGGCCGCGCCCAAGAAGGCAGCCGTCAAGTCGGTGGCCAAGGCCAAAACTCCAGCCAAGAAAACCCGTAAGTAGGAAGCGAGCGTATGAGCACCCAGGAAATCAGGTTTTCCGGATTCGGCGGACAGGGCATCATTCGTTGCGCCCTGATCACGGGCAAGGCGTTGTCACTGTATGACGACAAGTTCGCCACCATGACCCAGAGTTTCGGTCCGGAGGCGCGCGGTAGCGCCTGTGCGGCACAACTTGTGGTGTCCGACAGTCGCATCCTCTACCCGTACATCACCCATCCCGGCATCCTGATGGCCTTGTCTCAGGAAGCCTACGACAAGTATTACTCGGAATTGCCCAAGGGCGGAGCGCTGATCGTCGAACAGGATCTGGTGAAGCTGCAATCAGACCATGCCGATCTCGCACTGTGGCGCGTGCCGGCGACCCGCTTTGCCGAGGAGTTGGGGAACCGCTTGTTCACCAACCTCGTGGCGCTAGGTTTCCTCACCGCGGTGACCGATGTGGTAACCGCCGATGCGATGAAAAAGGCGCTGCCCGGCCTGGTTCCGGATCGTTTCCTGAAGATCAACATCAAGGCGTTCGAGAAGGGCTATGAATATGGCGTTGAAGCCGTGAAAGCGGCTGGAGCGAAATCATGACGAAGAGACGCACAGGCGTATTCGTCTGCCATTGCGGCAACAATATCGCCGCCACCGTTGACGTGGTGAAGGTGGCCGAGACGATGTCCAGGGAGGAGAACGTCGTCTACTCCCAGGACTACGTTTACATGTGCTCGGACCCGGGGCAGAACTCGGTGATCCAGTCCATCAAGGACAATCAGCTGGACAGTGTCGTCATCTCCTGCTGCTCGCCCAACCTGCATGAAAAGACCTTTCGCGATAACGCGAAGATGGCCGGCCTCAACAGCTTCACCTGCGAGATCGCCAATATCCGCGAGCAGTGCGCCTGGGTGCACAAGGACAGGAACAGGGCGACCGAGAAGGCGATCAAGATTTCGCGCAGCGCCGTGCGTCGCGCCGGGCGCGATCAGGCATTGGAACCGATCGCTGTCCCGGTCACCCGCAAGGTGATGGTGATCGGCGGCGGCATCGCCGGCATCCAGGCCGCGCTCGACATCGCCAACGCGGGTCTGGAAGTGATCCTGGTCGAAAAGCTCGCCACCATCGGCGGCCACATGCTGCAACTCTCCGAGACCTTCCCGACGCTGGACTGCTCGCAGTGCATCCTGTCGCCCAAGATGGTGGAAGTATCGCGCCATCCCAAGATCAAGCTGATGACCTACAGCGAAGTGAAGGAAGTCTCTGGCTCGGTGGGCAATTTCCAGGTCAAGATTTTGCAGAAGCCCACCTTCGTGGATTCGGATTTGTGCAAGATATGCGACGACTGCGCCAAGGTCTGTCCGGTCGTGGTGCCGAACGAACATGACCTCGGCCTGACATCCCGGCGCGCGATTCATATTCCGTTCGCGCAGGCCATTCCGGCCAGCTATACGCTCGATGAAAGCGCCTGCCTGGGCCTGAACCCGATCCGCTGCGGCAAGTGCAAGGACGTTTGCGAGGTCGGCGCCATCAATTACGACATGTTGCCCAAGACGCTGACCGAGGAAGTGGGCGCCATCGTGGTGGCGACCGGTTTCGATCTTTACGGTCAGGAACATATGAACGAACTGGGCGGCGGCAATGTCGAGGACGTGCTCGACGGTCTCCAGTTCGAGCGTCTGTGTTCGGCTTCCGGCGCGACCCAGGGTCATGTGCTCAGGCCGTCCGATCGTACCGTGCCCAAGGAAGTGGTGTTCATCCAGTGCGTTGGATCGCGCGATCCCGCCAACCATTGCGCCTACTGTTCCAAGATCTGCTGCATGTACACCGCCAAACACGCCAGCCTGTACAAGCATCACGTACCGGATGGCCGCGCCTACGTGTTCTATATCGACATCCGCTCCGGCGGCAAGGGCTACGAGGAATTCGTGCAGCGCACGATGGAGGACGACGGGGCCATTTATTTGCGCGGCCGCGTATCCAAGTTGTATCGCAAGGACGGCAAGGTCAGGGTACTCGGCACCGATACGCTGACCGGACAGAATGTGGAGATCGATGCCGACATGGTGGTGCTGGCGCTGGCCATGGAACCCTCCAAGGGCACCGCAGAAATCGCCAAGACGCTCAAGATCGGCCGCGACAAGGATGGCTTCCTGGCCGAGGCTCACCCCAAGCTGAAGCCGGTCGAGAGCGTCACCGCCGGTATCTTCCTCGCGGGTTGCGCCCAGGGGCCAAAGGACATTCCCGAGACCGTATCGCAAGCCAGCGCGGCGGCTTCCAAGGTGATCGGCCTGCTGTCCCAGCCCACCTTGAGCCATGCGCCGACCGTGGCCAGGGTACGCAATTCCCACTGTACCGGCTGTGAGATGTGCGTGGCCGCTTGCCCCTATAACGCGATCTCACTGGAGCATGGCAAGGCGGTGGTGAACGAGGTGCTGTGCGAAGGTTGCGGCAGCTGTTCCGCCACCTGCCTGCGCGCCGCCATCGAGGTCAAGAATGCCACACCGTTGCAGATACACGAAATGATCGAGGCGTGTTTGGCGTAAAAAATAATTGTAGGTCGGGTTAGCGGTTTCATTGCGTAACCCGACATGATCGGCGCACAGCGTCGGGTTAGGGCGCAAAGAACCGCGCCTAACTCGACCTACATGTTGAATGAAGGAAAAAAGATGTCTCATGCACAAGCTGAAGTAACCCAAGCCGAAGCAAGCGGCGAATACGAACCCAGGATCGTTGCCTTCCTGTGCAAGTGGTGTTCGTCCGCGGGCAGCGACCTGGCCGGCGTCTCGCGCATTCAGTATCCGTCCAACGCGACGCCGATCACCGTTCCGTGTTCGGGCAGCGTGTCGCCGATGTATATCCTGTCGGCGTTCAAGAAAGGCGCGGACGGCGTGCTGGTGTCGGGCTGCCACATCGGCGATTGCCATTACATCGAGGGAAACTATCTGGCGCGCCGCAAGATCCATCTGGTCAAGGAACTGCTCGGCATGGTCGGCGTCGAGCCGGATCGTTTCCGCATGTCCTGGGTATCGGCCGCCGAAGGCGCCAAGTATTCCCAGGTCATCAAGGATTTCGTCAACGACCTCAGGCCGCTCGGCCCGCAGGAAAAACTGAAGGCGGACCGCTCATGATCGCCGTTCAGGACATTCGCGACACCGCGCGCGACCTGCTCGCGAAGAACGAAGTGCGTGCCGTCATCGGCTACCGGCGGGGCACCAACGGCATGTTCGCCGAGCCGGTCGTCATCACCGCTGCGGAACAGGCGGACCAGCTGGTGTGGGACCCGACCTGCTTCCACAATCTGTCGCTCTATCTGGTCGAGGATCGCAAATTCCTGAAGCACGTCAAGCAGAACCCCGACCTGCCCATCGCCATCGTCGCCAAGGGTTGCGATGCCCGCGCCATCGTGGTGCTGATGCAGGAACACTATTTCGAACGCAAGAACGTCTACGTCATCGGCGTGTCCTGCGAGGGCACCGGGATGCTGGACGAACGCAAACTCGCCAGCCGCGGCATCCAGGCTTCGGACGCCGCCTTCGACGGCGACGATCTCGTGTTCGCCACCGCGCAAGGCGAACAGCGCATCCCGGCCCGCGAGGTGATGGCGGACCGCTGCCTGGAATGCCGGACACCTTGCCCCAAGGAATACGACGCGCTGCTCGGCGAGGACAAGACCGGCCGCGAGCTGGCCGAGCCGTTCGCCGCGCTCAAGCGTTTCGAGGAGCAGGATGCCGTCGAACGCTGGAAGTTCTGGGAACGCCAGTTCGACCGCTGCATCCGTTGCTTCGCGTGCCGTTCGGTATGTCCGATGTGTTATTGCGACGAGTGCGTGGTGGACAGCATCAGCTTCCCGGTGAATGCGCAGACCAGCGCCGAGGAAAAGGCCAACCGCGTGCGCTGGATCGAGCGTTCGGCGGTGCGTTCCGAAAACATCACCTATCACATGACGCGCGCCATCCATCTGGCCGGCCGCTGCGTGGATTGCAACGAATGCGAACGCGTCTGCCCGGTCAACATCCCGCTGCGCCTGCTCAACAACAAGATGGAACGGGAAGCCCGCGAACAGTTCGGCTACGAACCCGGGGCAAGCGTCAGCGTCCCGGCGCTGGTGGCATCCTTCCTCGACAGCGACCCCGGCAAATTCATCAGGTAACGGCATGGAAAAGATTCTAGGCAAGACACAAATAGACGGCTGGATCGCCGCGCTGAGCGGCTATGAGATTCTGGCGCCCGCAGTGGAAGATGGCATCTGGGCGTACAAACCCGTCAACGGCGAGGTCCGGCTCGATCATGGCAACACCACGCAGCCGCCCAAGGGACTTTCCTTTCCCCAGCGCGAGGTGTTCTTCTCGTTCGAGCAGATCAAGGGCGAGCCTCCGCGCCTGACGCAGAAATTGCCCGACGCGCCGCGCCGCGCCGTGTTCGGCGTTCGCCCCTGCGACGGTTGCGGCGCGGTGCGCATGGACAAGGTGTTCAACGATCATGTCGTGGACAACTACTACCAGGCGCGGCGCAGCAACGTGGCCTATGTGGGGCTGGCCTGCAACAAGCCGCAAGGCAGCAACTGCTTCTGCCTGTCGGTCGGCGGTTCGCCGGTCTCTTCCGAGGGCATGGACGTGCTGATGACCGACCTGGGGGATCGCTATTTCGTGGCGGCGCTCACCGAGACCGGCAAGGCGTTGATGGCGGCCGGCGGCAAGCTGTTTTCCGAACCGGCTGCCGCAGACCGGAAACTGTTGGAACAGACCCATGCCGAAGCAGTCGCCCATCCGCAACGCGCGGTCAATAACCTCGATACGGTGCCGGCCAAGTTGAAGGCAAGCTTCAATTCGCCGCTGTGGGAGGAGTTGGCGCGCGCCTGCATCGGCTGCGGCGTCTGCACCTTCCTGTGCCCGACCTGCCACTGCTTCGACATCAATGATGAGAACACCAGTGCTTCGCCCCTGAAAGGCAACCGGGTGCGCACCTGGGACAATTGCCAGTTCCCGGACTTCACCATGCACACCTCCGGCCACAATCCGCGCGAGAGCCTGGGTTCGCGGCTGCGCCAGCGCGTGAGCCACAAATTCCGCTACTTCCCGGAGAACTTCGGGATGCCCCAGTGCACCGGCTGCGGACGCTGCATCACCGAGTGCTCGGTCGGGATAGATATCGTCACTGTCGTCAATAAGGTAACCGAACATGCCGGATAACATTTATCTTCCAGAACTGGCCCGGATCACGCACATCAAAGAAGAGATAGGCGGCGAACGCGCCATCAAGACCTTCCGCGTGGAGCCGGTGGATGGCGGCATCTTCGAGCACGACTGTGGCCAATGCGCCATGCTGTCGGTATTCGGTCGCGGCGAAATGATGATCTCCATCGCCTCATCGCCGCTGATCAGGGAGTACAAACAGTTCAGCATCATGCGCGTCGGACGGGTGAGCGCCACCTTCCACGAACTCGAAGTGGGCGATGTCGTCGGTATCCGCGGCCCTTATGGCAACAGCTTCCCGGTGGATGACTGGCGCGGCAAGAACCTGGTATTCATCGGCGGCGGCGTCGGCCTGGCGCCGATCTGGCCGGTGATCACCACCGCCGTGGCGCAACGTGCCGATTTCAAGAACATCACCGTGTTTTACGGTGCGCGTTCCCCGCGCGACCTCATGTACAAGGCGGAGCTGGAAAGGCTGCGCGGCGATGCGGACATCCAGTTGTCCGTGGACAAGGCCGAGGAGGGCTGGAAGGAATACTGCGGTTTCGTACCCGCCAATGTGCTGGACAAGAAGCCTTCGCCGAACAACACCATCGCCATCACCTGCGGGCCGCCGATCATGATCAAGTTCGTGATCCAGAACCTGCAAAAGCTCGGGTTCGCGGACGAACAGATCTACACGACCATCGAGAACAAGATGAAGTGCGGCCTGGGCAAATGCGGCCGCTGCAACGTCGGCAAGGATTATGTCTGCACCAAGGGCCCGGTCTATTCCTGGGCTGAGTTGAAAGAGTTGCCGGAAGAATACTAAACCAGTCGTTAGACGTTAGTCGTTAGTTAAACCAAAACCCGCGCAGCGGGCATAGCTAACTAGCGACTAGCGACTAGCGACTAAAAACTGATTGATAATAGAAGAGGTAAGGAAACCATGAACATCAGCGGTATGCTCCACGGGGCGAAGTTGCTCAAAATCGTCGATTTTCCGACGTCCGAGGTGCTTGGCCCGGAAGCCAGCGAACACGAGATACACAACCTGATCGAAAAGTGCGGCTCGGTCTTCGTCAAACCCATTTTCCGTGGTGGCGTGGGCAAGAAGGGCAAGTCCGGCCTGCTCGGTCGCGCCAGCGACCTGAAGTCGGCGCTGGCTGAAAAGGAGCGCCTGTATTTTGCCGAGCACCATGCCGGCAACATCTCCTACAAATCGAGAGGGGTGACCTTCGAAGGCGCGATCCCGGCCAAGCACGAGATCTATTTCTCGATCACCGACTCGACCCGCTACCGCGCGCCGACGATGACGCTCACGCATCACGGCGGCATGGACATCGAAGAGCTGGACAAGACCCAGATCATCGAAGTGCCGTTCGACCCGCTGACCGGCCTCAAGTCCTTCATCGTTTCCAATGCGCTGACCGACCTGGGCGCGCCCAGGGAGATCGTGTCGCCGCTGGTGCAGCACCTGCCGAAGCTGTGGGACCTGTACCATCATTACGGCATGTCCACGCTGGAACTCAATCCCATCCGCATGATGGAAGGCAAGAACGGCTCGCTGATCCCGGTGGCCTGCGACTTCAAGTGCGGCTTCGACCGCGACGACCCGCGCATGAACCGCCTGAGCCTGCCGGACGACCTGTTCATCACCGAGGCCAATGACTTCGAGCAGGAGATCAACGAGCTGCGCACCTATCAGGGGCAGAGCGACGTTTACGTGATCAACGACAAGGGCACCATCCTGGCGCCCACCTTCGGCGGCGGCGCGAATTCGCTGGTCACCGAAGTGCTCGGCAACGACGCGATCATCTCTTCCGATTTCGGCGGCAACCCGCCTTACGAGAAGATGTACGAAGTGATGCGCATCAGCTTGAAGTATTACCTCAAGCAGACCAATGTGCTGTTCGTCATCGGCGGCAAGGCCAACAACACCGACATCTTCGTCACGTTCCGCGCGATGGCCGATGCGCTGCGCGATTACTTCAGCGAACATGGCCCCACGCCGATATATGTCGTGATCGGGCGCGGCGGTCCGCAAGTGATCCGCGGCATGGGCGTGTTCAAGGATGTGTGCGATTCGTTGCGCATCCCCTACAAGATATTCGGTTTCGATTCCGCGATGACCGATGTGGTGAACTACGCGCAGGAAGCGAACCGCTGGATGAAGGAGGGCGGACGCGCCGAAGTGGCGAAGCTGCTGGGCCTGCCGGCGGACGCGTAAAGCTAGTCGCTGGTGGCTTGTTGCCGGTAGCCAACCGGTTTTGCTACCAGCTACAGGCTACTAGCTACAAGCTCAAAAATTTGAAATGTAAAGGTGACAAGCAATGAGAAAGCCCGGTATAGATAAATTCAAGTATTACGTCGGCATACACTCGCTCGCCGACATCGCGACCAAAGATGACCGCATCTGCGTGCTGAACATCACAGGGAACGAATCGCGTTCCGTGACCCCGGTGAGCCATGCCTATTCCGGCGGCAACATCGTGTTCGGCACCTCGCCCGGACGCCGCGGCCAGTTCGTCGAGACGCCCGCAGGCAACATCCCGGTCTACAACAACGTGCGCGAAGGCATTGAAGCCGGCCATAAATTCAATGTCGGCGTGGTCTACCTGCCGCCTTCCGCCGTGCGCGACGGCGTGGCCGAACTGATCCGCATCAATCCCGACGTCGAAAAGGTCATCATCCTCACCGAGAAGGTGGCGATGCATGATGCCCGCGAGATCCGCGCACTCGGCCAGCAGCGCGGCGTGGACATCTTCGGCGCCAACTGTCTGGGCGTGGCCGACTCTTGGAACCATATCCGCATCGGCGGCGCGCTGGGCGGCGACAAGCCGGAAGAGACCCTGCGCAAAGGCACGGTCGCGATCTATTCCAACTCCGGCAACTTCACCACCACCATCGCCAATTACCTTTCCATCGGCGGCTGGGGCACGACCACGCTGATCTCCAGCGGCAAGGACGTGTACATCAACTACGCCTTGCCAGAGTTCGCCTACGCGATGTCCAATGACACCCGCACCAAGGCGGCGGTGCTGTATTCCGAGCCGGGCGGCTACTACGAACAGGACGTCACCTTTGACAAGCCGGTGGTGGCCTGCGTGGTGGGTCGCTGGAAAGCCAACCTGACGCGCGCCGTGGGTCATGCCGGCGCCATCGCCGGTTCGGGCGACGACGCCCGCGCCAAGGAAAAATGGTTCATGGACAAGTTCGGCGTGAACGACCTGTTCACCCCGGAAAACCCCGTGTGCTCGAAGCAGGGCGCGGTGGTGACCAACATCGCCCACATCCCGCTGGCGCTGACCAAGGTGATGGAACTGAACGGCGTGCAGAAGGATTTCGCGCCCGAAGGCAGCCTGGAGCTGAAGCCGTGGTTCGGCGACAACCAAGGTCTGAAGCTGCCCGCCGCACTCGATATCCCGGTGGTCAAGGCACTGTCGCCCTACGACGAACAGATCGCCGAACTGCTCAAGAACGTCGGCGCCATCTTCCCGCGCCAGTCGATGAAGGACTGTTCCGGCAGCTCGGTGATGGATCCCAAGACCCAGGTCACCAAGGTCAACGGCATCTCCATCCTCGACTGTTCCAAGCAGCCGCTGGAATCCAACCTGTGCCTGTCCGTGGTGCGCGAGCTCAACGACGCCAACGACAATGCCCTGTTCAACCTCGCAGTCGCTGCGAACGTCAACCTGTGCGGCGACGCCATGCTGGCCGCCGCCGAAGCTGCGCGCGAAGCGGGCAATGCGCCCAACACCGCGATCAGCGCGGCAGTCGCTTTGCTGGGGCCGAAGCGCGTGGATGCCGCGCGCGCCGCCGCCGATTCGCTGACCGAGATCTTTGCGCATTCCGGCTTGCTGGTAGGCGACGATGAACAGGCCAAGGTCAATCCTGCCGAAGCCACCGCCGGGCAACTCGCCACGCTGGTGGGCGCCGCTCCCGACGCCAAGGCCGAAGCAATGCTCAAGGCCTTCGACCAGCGCGGCGCGAAGTCGGCGTTCGTGAAGTATCTGCGCTCGCTCAAGGGCCATCCCACGGCAGACGCCGTGCTGGCCGCGCTGACCACCACCATCGCGTGGGAGCCGCTGATGCGCAAGCGCATCTCCAAGCTGACCGTGCGCAACTTCCCCTGGTACGCCAAGCTGTTCGGCGCCATCATCGGCGCGGCCACCGAAGCCAAGCACCATGCTGCGGACAGCTTCTGCGGCGTAAGCACCCAGGAGATGCTGGATTCCTGGAGCGTGACGCAACTGGCCTACATCTCGCTGCTGGGCGAGCGCCCGACCGAAGCCAGCTTGTTGCCGCTGCAAGTCATTCTGGGGCTCATCATTTCCAATGGCGTCGGCACCATCTCGTCGCAAGGCTGCAAGGGCGCGGTATCCGCCGACGGCCCCGAGTCGCCGGAGCGCGTGCAGATCAACAAGGGCATGATCGGCTTCCTGACCCACACCGGTTTCGCCCACGGCGGCAACGGTTACGAAGGCATCCAGTTCCTGATCGAGAACTTCAAGGACACCTCGCTGGCTGATGCGAGCAACCCCGGTAAAGACATCGACCTGAAGAAGATCACCACCGACTTTGCCATCGCCTTCAACAAGGAAAAGAAGCAGAGCAAGGCGCTGGGCACCGGCGTGCGCAACATCCCGGGCGTGAACCACCCGGTGTTCAAGGGCCATCCGGTCAATCACGACCCACGCGAGACCTTCATCTCCGAGTTCTTTGCCGAGCGCGGCGAGAAGAACGTGTTCCACGATTTCTACAAGACGCTGGTGCAGTCGCTGTATGACAACGGCGTCACCGCCAATGTGTTCTGCGTGAACATCGATGCCGTGATCGCCGCGTCGCTGCTCAAGCTGCTGTGGCCGCGCTACCGCAATGGCCAGTTCAGCGAGAACCTGATGGAAATGGCCGCGTTCACCGCGTTCCTGTTCGGCCGCATGGCCGGTTGCGCGGGCGAGATCGACGACCACATCAATCGCGGCCGCAACATGGACACGCGCACACCGGCATCGGCGTGCAGCCACGTTTCGTAAGTTCAAGGAAGAGATAAGAGCGGATCGTAGGATGGGTGGAGCGACGCGATACCCATCAATTTATTACCGGGGGACGATGGGTATCGCGTCGCTCAACCCATCCTACGCGTGCGATTGTCCCTTCCCCCAGTTTTCCAGCGCAATGATTCCGGGACGGAACGCAAGACGGGTGGAGCCAAGGGCGGATCCCGATAGACAGTTCATCAATCCCTGAAGCGTTGCGTAGCTTCAACCACGAGTTATTAACTTTTTTCGCAATTTGGAGAGCACCATGACAGCACTTAATGTCGCACAGAAAATCCTCCTGGCCAATGCGGCCGGGGGGTTGAAGCAACTCCCCGAACCGGGGCAGCCTTTAGAAATTCAGTTCACCCACACCCTGTACCAGGACGCCACCGGCACCGCTGCCGCGCTGGCTTTCGAGAAGATGGGCGTGGACCGCGTCAAGACCACCTCGGTCATCGTGGTGGATCACAAGACCCTGCAAGTCGGCTACATCGACGGTGATGACCATCGCTACCTCGAGACCTTCTCGAAGAAATACGGCTGCTGGTTCTCGCGCGGCGGCAACGGCATCTGCCACAGCGTGTTCCTCGAAGACTTCGCTGCACCCGGCAAATCGGTGATCGGTTCCGACTCGCACACCACCAACGCCGGCGGCATGGGCATGCTGGCGATGGGCGCGGGTGGCACCGATGTCAGCTTCGCGATGGCGGGCACTTCCTACAAAATATCGATGCCGAATGTGGTGCAGGTGAATCTCACCGGCGCGCTGCATCCTGCCGTGCTGGCCAAGGACGTGATCCTGAACGTGCTCAAGGTCATCGGCATCAAGGGCAACAAGGACCTCTGCCTGGAATACACCGGCCCCGGCCTCAAGAGCCTCGCCGTTCCGGACCGTGCCACCATCTGCAACATGGGCACCGAAGCGGGCGTCGCATTCTCGATCTTCCCGTCGGATGACATTACCAAGGCCTACCTCGAAGGCCGTCAGCGTGGCAAGGATTGGCAGTCGCTGGTTGCCGATGCGGGCGCGACCTACTCGCGCACCATCGAGATCGACCTGTCGGCGCTGGAGCCGACCATCGCGTTGTATCCGCGCCTGAAGTCCATGGAGAAGGTCAAGGATCACGCCGGCATGAAGATCGACGCCGTATTCATCGGCAGTTGCACCAACGCCAACTACGAGAACCTGGCGCGCGTCGGCGAATTGCTGCGCGGTCGCAAGGTCAAGGTGGACACCGCCATCGCCCCCGGCTCGCAAGCCATCGCGCGCCAGCTCGCCAAGGCCGGCTATCTGGAAATTTTCTACGCCGCCGGTGTGCGCGTGCTGGAAAACGCCTGCTCCGCCTGTATCGGCCAGGGCTTCTCCCCACCCAGCAACGGCGTGATGCTGTCCACCGCCAACCGCAATTTCGAAGAGCGCTCCGGCACCAAGACCGCCCAGGTGCATCTGGTCAGCCCGGTCACCGCCATTGCAGGCGCCGTGATGGGTTGTGTCACCGACCCGCGCGACCTGCTCGGCGACAATCCCGAGCTCGCCATCAAGATCGTGCCGCCGGTGGTGGACATGGAATCCTATGTTGCGCCGCTGCCGCCCGCCGAAGCCGCCAAGGTCGAATGCCGCTACGGCCCGGACATCGCGCCGCTGCCGACATTGACTCCGCTGCCGGCCAAGCTGTCCGGTGAGGTGCTGCTCAAGCTCGGCAACGAGATCACCACCGACCACATCCAGCCCGCCGGCAAGTATTTGTCGCTGCGTTCCAACGCCGACGAATACGCCAGACAGGCGACCTTCGTGCAGGTGGACAACACCTTCAGCACCCGCGCGGCGGCATTGCGCGATGCGGGCGGTCACGGCTTCCTGGTCGCCGGCGACGGTTACGGCATGGGCAGCTCGCGCGAGCATGCCGGTCTGTGCCCGCGCATCCTCGGTGTGCGCGCCATCGTGGCCAAGGGCTTCGAGCGCATCCACCTCGCCAACCTCGCCAACTTCGGCATCATCGGTCTGACCTTCGAGAATCCGGCGGATATCGAGCGCATCCCGCAAGGCGCCAAGATGTCGCTGGACACTTCCGCGCTGGAAGGCGGCCAGCTCAAGCTGGTGGTGGAAGGCGTCGGCGAGATTCCGGTCAAGCTCGCGCAGGGCAAGGAAGACATCCCGATGATCCGTGCCGGTGGCGCGCTTTCCCTGTACGCCAGCCAGATGAAAGCGGCTTGAGCAAATTGATTGGGAGCGCCGACGTCCACGTCGGCGCTCCCGCATTACTTAATTGAAGAGGAAACGAACATGACAACAGCAAAAATCTATTGGACCAAGGTCGACGAAGCGCCGGCACTGGCAACTTATTCCCTGCTGCCCATCGTGCAGGCGTTCACCAAGGCGGCAGGCGTCGCGGTCGAAACCAGGGACATCTCCCTGGCCGGTCGCATCATCGCCAACTTCCCCGAGAACCTGAGCGACAGCCAGAAACTCAATGACGACCTGACCTGGTTGGGCGAACTGACGCTGAAGCCGGAAGCCAACATCATCAAGCTGCCCAACGTCAGCGCCTCGGTGCCGCAACTGAAAGCGGCGATCAAGGAATTGCAGTCGCAGGGCTACAAGATTCCGGACTTTCCGGAAAACCCGCAGAACGATGCCGAGAAAGAACTCAAGGCACGCTTCGGCAAGATACTCGGCAGCGCTGTCAATCCGGTATTGCGCGAAGGCAATTCCGACCGCCGCGCCGCTCTGTCGGTCAAGAATTTTGCGCGCAAGAACCCGCACCGCATGGGCAAATGGGCAAGCGACTCCAAGACCCATGTGGCACACATGACCGCCAACGATTTCTACGGCAGCGAAAAGTCCGTCACGGTGCCTGATGCGACCACGGTGCGCATCGAGTTCGTCGGCGACGACGGCAAGGCCACCGTGCTCAAGGAAAAGACCACGCTCAAGCCGGGCGAGGTGATCGACGCATCCGCCATGAGCTGCCGCGCGCTGCGCAAGTTCTACGCCGAGCAGATCGAAGAAGCGAAGAAAGAACCGAACGTGCTGCTGTCGCTGCACCTGAAAGCCACCATGATGAAGATCTCCGATCCCATCATGTTCGGCCACGCCGTCACGGTGTATTTCAAGGAGGTGTTCGACAAGCATGGCGCGACGTTCAAGGAACTCAACGTCAACGTCAACAACGGCTTCGGCGATGTGCTGGCCAAGATCGCCACGCTGCCGGACGCCAAGCGCGCCGAGATCGAGGCAGACATTCAGGCATGTTTCAAGAACCAGCCGCAACTGGCAATGGTGAATTCCGACAAAGGCATCACCAACCTGCATGTGCCCAGCGACGTGATCATCGACGCTTCCATGCCGCCGATGATCCGCGACGGCGGCAAGATGTGGGGCGCCGACGGCAAGCCGTACGACACCAAGGCGATGATCCCCGACCGCAACTACGCGGGCGTGTTTCAGGCCACCATTGACGATTGCAAAAAGAACGGCGCACTTGATCCGGTGACCATGGGCTCCGTGCCCAACGTCGGCCTGATGGCGCAGAAGGCCGAAGAATACGGCTCGCACGACAAGACTTTCGAAGCGGCCGGCAACGGCACGATCCGTGTCGTCGATGCCGCAGGCAAGACGCTGCTGGAACAGAAAGTGGAGCAGGGCGACATCTTCCGCATGTGCCAGACCAAAGATGCGCCGATCCAGGACTGGGTCAAGCTCGCCGTTACGCGCGCGCGCCTGTCCAACACACCGGCGATCTTCTGGCTCGACAAGAATCGCGGCCACGACGCGCAGATCATCGCCAAGGTCGAGAAGTACCTCAAGGATCATGACACCAAAGGCCTCGACATCAAGATCATGGAACCGGCCGATGCCTGCCGCGTTACATTGGAGCGCGCGCGCAAGGGACTGGATACGATTTCCGTTACCGGCAACGTGCTGCGCGATTATTTGACTGACCTGTTCCCGATCCTCGAACTGAACACCAGCGCCAAGATGCTGTCGATCGTGCCGCTGATGAACGGCGGCGGATTGTTCGAGACCGGCGCGGGCGGCTCTGCGCCGAAGCACGTGCAGCAGTTCCAGGAAGAAGGCTATCTGCGCTGGGATTCGCTCGGCGAATTCCTCGCACTCGGCGTGTCGCTGGAACACCTCGCACAGACCTTCAAGAATCCGAAGGCGCAGGTGCTGGCGGATACGCTCGACCAGGCCAATGCCAAGATCCTCGACAACAACCGCTCACCCGCGCGCAAGGTCGGCGAACTGGACAACCGCGGCAGCCACTTCTACCTCGCACTGTACTGGGCGCAGGCACTGGCCGCGCAGGACAAGGATCCAGAGCTGAAGGCGAGGTTTGCTCCGCTGGCCAAGGCGCTGACCGAGAACGAGGCGAAGATCAACGCCGAACTGATCGCGGCACAGGGCAAGCCGGTGGATATGGGCGGTTACTACCATCCGGATTTCGCCAAAACCTCTGCGGCGATGCGCCCGAGCGCGACGTTCAATGCGGCGCTGGCGGCGATTTAATTAGAAGACAGGGAAGGGAGAAGGGGGAAGGGATCGCGCCTTCGGCGCTCAAGGGTAACGGCGGCGCGGCGGGTTTAACCCTTCTCCCTTCCCCCTTCACCCTCTTTAGATGTTTCAAACTAACTTTAGGAAATTCAAATGAACTTGCATGAATATCAGGCCAAGCAGGTGCTGCGCGAATACGGCATTGCCACGCCGCGCGGCGCGGCGATAGACAGCGCCGCCCAAGCGGACGGCGCGATGGCGGAGCTGGGCGGCAGCGCCTGGGTGGTCAAGGCGCAAATCCACGCCGGCGGGCGCGGCAAGGCCGGCGGCGTGAAACTGGTGCGCTCGCCCGAGGCGCTCAAGGAAGCGGTGAACGCGCTGCTCGGCAAGACGCTGGTGACCTACCAGAACGCGCCCGAAGGGCAGATGGTGTCGCGCCTGCTGATCGAA
>Ga0209211_10003389_pt1 | contig 26055 bp, 22 predicted proteins | sample RifGroA2_FD_183992 | JGI IMG/M metagenome (GOLD analysis project Ga0209211, IMG submission 183992) | Groundwater microbial communities from Rifle, Colorado, USA - Groundwater A2 (SPAdes) (version 2) | ecosystem: Environmental > Aquatic > Deep subsurface > Groundwater | place: Rifle, Colorado...
ATGCAACGGCTTCAGCGCTTGGCGCCGAAGAAAAAGTTAGGGGTGCTGGCGGGCGTGATCGCCGCCGCGGTCATATTCCATGTCGTGTTTTCCGCCCTGGGAGCGCATAGCGTCGAAGAGATCATCGCCGAAACGCTCGACCGCGAAAATCGCATTGCAGAATTGATTCGGCAGAAGAAGGACACGGAGGCCCTTGCCGAGCTCGATGAGGCGATCGCGCTGCTGGCGCATGCGCCTGTCCGGCTCAACGAGGCGCAACAGGGAGCGTTGGCAAGTCTGCAGACGCGCCTCCTGCGCACCGCGTCCGACTTGAATCACGTTACCATCATTCCCGCGCCGACGCCGGTCGTCTCTCTGGAGCGCTCATTCCGGGAAGGGCGCCAATTTGACTTGTCCGGCTTGGCGCTGGCGGACGGCAGGCTCTATACGGTAAACCGCGCGGCAAAAGAAATTTATGAATTGGACGGGAAGGAGCGTCGGATCGTCATCGTCAAAGATTTTCCCGCAGGCGCAGGCGCGCCGACCGGCATCGTATCAAGCGTGCCAGGACTCGTGATGATCACGACTGAACATCCGTACGGCGTATTGGCGCTTTCTCCCAAGACGCGCGCGCTTTCATTCGCGCCACTGGCCCTTCCGCGCGCGGAGTCTCTGCCGGTCTCGTTTGCCGCGTATAACCAAAAGCTCTATGTGCTCGATGCGAGAGCGCGCGCCATATACCGGTACGAGCTGACGCCGCAAGGATTCAATCTCTGGTCGGCGTGGACGAGCGAGTCCACGCTGGATTTCTCGCAGGCAACCACGTTTGCGATCGACGGCTCCATTTACGTTACCTTCAGCGATCACGACATCGTCAAGCTGACGCAAGGGAAACGCGAGCCGTTTGCCGTGGCGAGCATACGTCCTCCGCTTGAGCGCGTAACCGCCATTGCCACAAAGGAGCAATCTCCATTCTTGTATCTTCTTGATCCTCCGCAGCGGCGCGTGGTGATTATTATGAAAGAGACCGGCGCGCTGGTTGCCCAGTACACCAGTCCGATATTTACCGACTTGCGCGGTCTTTTCCCGGACGAAACGGCCAAGCGCATCTATGTGCTCAATGGCGATACCGTGTATTCGGTCGGACCGGAGGATGAGAGCTTGCTCGATCAACTGGGCGGGTAACTGCTGTTTTCGTTACATACACTTAGTATTCCGCGGCTACGGCAATTTCATTCTTCTGTTGCGGAGAGGCGGCAAGGCGCATATAGAGGTCGTCAACGAGAGGAATGATTTTTTCCCAGTCATATTCAGCAATGACAGATTGACGCGCAGCAGCTGCCATTTGTTTGAAGGGTACGGGAGTGAGCGTCGCTGCACGCATGAGTGATGCTATTTCCTCAAGATTATGGAGCGTAAAGAGGGACCCTAGCTGTGCATTGTTTTTGGTAAGCACTTCACGAGACTCACGCGTGTCAGCGGCCGCGACGGGGGTGCCCCAAGCAAGCGCTTCCAAAAGCGCAATAGAGCGGCCTTCCATACTTGAGGGCTGGAGAAAAAGTGTAGCGTGCGCAAAAAGCGCCTCAAGAACGGTCCCAGACTGGTATCCTACAAATAGGATGTCATCGCGGCCTTGTGCCCGTTTTTTTAACTCTTCGAAATAATCGTTTGTAAACGAACTTCCGCCCGCGAGCACTAATTTCACTTTGCGAAGACGCCGATCGGAAAAGGATTTCAGCAATTTAAACGCCCCAATCGCGTCATGCACGGATTTATGCCGTACGAAACGAGAAGCCAACAAAATATAGGGCAGACGCCCAAGCTTAAAAGGAGCGAGTAGCGTACGCGATGGTTTGCGTGTGTGCGGGGTAACGCCGGTGGGTATGTATGAAACGCGCGATCCGCACGCATGGAGCGACTCGTATATTTCACGCGACACCGCGAGGGCATGATGAGGCACGCGCGCAATCATCCACGCGCCGAAGCGCAGCATTATTTTGGCGGCCAAACCCCACTTCTCCTGTTTCCAGTCCTCGGAGTGGTACGTCCCAATGATACGGATATGTGGCGTGAACAAACGCGGCAGCCATGCGCACAACACAGGCCCCACGCCATGGTAGTGAATCACATCGTAATTATTGAGCATTGCGTGCATGGTCGCAATGAGCGCGTGGCTTATCGCATCCAGATGTTTGGTACGAATGCTGGGGAGCGAGACGAGGCTCACGCCGTGGAATGTTGTTTTGCGGGGAGACGTATAGTAGGGACGCGTATAGACGACCACGTCGTATCCTGCCGTAATAAGGTGACGGCTTAATTCTTCAACATGGCGCTCCACGCCGCCTCCGGTACAGGGAATCCCTTTTTGTCCAATCATTGCTATGCGCATAATATCTGTGTGTCTGCGTGCATCTCTTCAGCCCTGCGCCATAGCCAAAGAGTATTTCACCGTTTGTCCCGAGCATGGGATTGGACAATGTTGACTAAATTACATGCAATTATAATGAAGCATCATCTTGCTCTAAAATAATAAGAATGTAAAAATCGACTTGTCCACACCGTTATGTTATGGATGGTCGAGGGTAGTCCGTTCAACAGATACGAATGATTGGTGAAAATTATCCGGATTAAGCGTTTCGACATGCGTACCGCGATAATCAAATACCCTCACCTCCGGCCGTTCGCCTCTGCCCGAACTTGCCAGGATTTTTTGCGCGCCGTCGCCGTTCACGTCGGCCAATCTCACCGAAGCGCCTGTGCGTCTCTTTTTGTCATACGCAAAAAATCCAGGACCTTTCAATGTCCCGTCCATGCCTACGATGCGCACGTGAGGCCCCCCGCCTGGGCCTGCTGCGAGTACGATTTCGGCGATACCATCGCCATTGACATCGCCCGTAGCCATGCTCACATTACCTCTCCAGCGGTTATCATAGGGATACATCGTCCACTGCGCCACTCCATTGCGGGTAAGAGTAAGGGCTCCCTTGCTCCAGCGTATCGTGTGAAGCACGCTCGTTGAAGGACGTTTCAGCACAATGCCGTCAAAGGGAAGAAGTATAACTTCTGTTGTTTTTTTCCCGTTATTTATATTTTTGTCCTGCGTGCCATCGAGTCTCTGAAATCTCCCGTCAAGATTCACCTGCGCTGTCTGTGAGGTCGGATTGACTAATACAATGCCACGATCAAAATCCCGCTGCCATGCTCCCTGCATACGTTCATATGCACCGCCTTGAGGCATGCCGAGATCGGCGTCATATTCGTCATACCACCATAATTGCTGATGCCACTTGTCGCCAAAATCGAAACTAAAATACGCGTCCGTCATGAGCGTGGACGTGAGCGCAAAACGAAAACGCCGCCAGTCTTTCCAATTGCCGTCATTATTCGTGGTAGCATTGACGATCACGATGCGCGGCTGGTATCCCACATTCGCCAATACTGCATTCACGCGATCAATCTCTTCATGCCAATCGTCCGTCCCGCGAAAGGCTGCTTCATAAAGCCTGCCGTTGGTGAATTCCTCATAGACATTACTTGAGTTTGCCACAAAAATTGAGGAGGGTCCTAGCTGTTCCCTTGCGCGTCGGAAGAGCTTGCGCATTCCCTCCTGCCATTGCGCATCAATATATCCGGCGGTGTCGTTGCGTCCGTCATTATTGATGTCTATCTTCCCGTGATTGAGCCATGAAATCGTGGCCATCGCATCATCAAAGTATATCCCGTCCCATCCAGTTTGGAACGTAGTCATCTCTGTACCAAAATGACCGACGAAATCGTTCCATCGGACATCGCTGACCCGCGGCGCGAAGTCAGTGGGATTCACGATATACACCCCGGGCCAGAAACCCATCGGTCTCCCTTCCGCGCTTTTGAGAAGCCACGTTTCGCTCGAGCGCTGGCGATACAAGTAGCGCGGATTTTGCGTATCGTTGACTACATAATTTGCGTCGCGGGAGATGGCATCAAGATATGGGAGGAGCGTCATGGAAGGGTTCAACTGCTTGAGCAGCGCAAACGCTTTAGGCGATTCGTAAGGAACCTCAAAACCAGTAATCACCAAATCCCAGCGGGCAAGCATGCGCGCTTCCTCATCGTTAATCTTCCCGCCGCTTAAATAGTAGTTCGCAAGGCGTGGATAGGATTCAGTGCCCGCAATCGTGGGTTTCTCCGCAGTGAGCGTTACCACAAATGCCAACAGAGCTGCCGCGATATTGAGCTGCCATTTCGGGTGCAAATGCATAATGCTTTCTTTTACCATGATTTCCAATTCAATGCAAACCACTCATTTCGCGCCACATGAGTGGTTTGACAGTGAGAGATGACGACGATCGAGAATCAAAAAACCTCGTGCGCTGCGCACGGGGGCGATTGGATTTTATGAGAGCGATGCACACCCTCACCTCAATCCTCTCCCTTGCTAGGGAGAGGAGGCGAGAGTCCTCGATTATTTCGGATGCGGCATGATGTCGAGGCAGCGGTACATATCTCCGTCAATAAAAAAAATAGAACCGCCAGTCGCGGTTCACTCTCGCCTGCCAGACACCGTGCGTCTCGTCGTACTTCTTTGCATGTAATGACGGATGACGCAAATTGATGAGCAAGCGACTTACTTGCTTCTCAAAATTTTTCTGCACACGTTCTGGCGCTTTTCTTATGGATCGCTTAAAACGGTCTGAATACCATGCCCGCATACATCTACTCTAAGAGTGCTTTCATCGCCTCCTCAGCAGTGGAAAACGGTCCTATTCCCCTTCCCTCTTTGATATCCCGCAATCCTTCCGCAAGACGCGCATCAATGATCGCTCGCGCAGAGGGCGTTAGACGACTTCTTTCGTCTGAGGCGTGCCGCACGCGCGGCATAGCCGCTTTCTTTTTGTCCAAACTTTCTGCGCCAATATACACTACCACCACTTCTTTTGGCGGTGTCTTCGGTCTGAATTTCGGGAACACGATCCCCTCTTTGTATACTGCCGGGGTTGCGAGTGTCGTTTGCATAGTGCTATCAGTATACGTTGTGTACGCGAAGTGTCAATGAGCGGAGAATTGGAGGAGGATGTTGAGGGTTTGTTGGGCGGAGTAGGACCAAGTGTGGTCCACGAGAGACCATTCGACGGAGTTTACACTGAGCGGAGCCAAAGTGCTCAGGGCACGACGTGCGTCATGGTTTATAAGGTTTATTAATCCATTGGTTGATTCGGTGAGGTTGTTTGGGTCGGTGTAGGTGATTAAGTTTTGTCCAATTTCTCGATGGGGAGGAATATCGGAGGCGAGGATGGGGGTGTTGCAGGCAATGGCTTCGAGGATAGTGAGGCCGAATCCTTCGATGCGGCTAAAGGCGATAAGCGCAGACGCGCCTGAAATGAGCATTGCCGTATCTTTAGAGGGAAGCCAACCGAGTTCATGAATCCAATTTGAAGCATGGTTTTCTTCTATCCACTGTTGGATTTTTTTGTACCCGTATCCCCTACTCCCTACTAATACCAATTGAAGATCGTTAGTTCTGGATGCTGAATCAAGTGCAGCGTGACGGAATGCTTGGATCAGCTGCAACACCGACATTGTATTTTTCTTTTCCTCAAGACGCCCTACGGAAATAACATAGGGTTTTTTGATACCGTAGTGGTCAAGTGCCTGTTGAATGGCTTGCTCGTCATAAGGATGATAGATATCGGCATCGTAGCCATGAGGGATGACGTGGATTTTGCCAGGGTTGATTGCGTACGCTTGCATAACCGCGTCGCGGGTGGCATTGCTCGGTGTAATAATCGTGTGGGCAATCCTTGCATCTCGTGCGTGCAAAAAATTCATGAGTCGTGAATGTGCATAGGCGCGAGGGAAATCGCGAAAGCCGAGATCGTGAATAGTAACCATTGTTTTACATGGTATAAACGGAGGGATGATGTGGCCGGGCGAGAAAAATACGTCAGGCGGATCTCTGCGCAACTCTCTTGAAAGCCTGCAGAGTGTCCAGCCCTGCTGAAACGGCCAGGGGAGGACTTTTTCTTCCCAGTGCGGAGGAAGCGGTCTAAAAACTGCAGGCAGAGGCGTAGGAGTATAGAGCCTCACGCGATGCAAGGGCGGGACAATGCTTTTGAGCGCAAGAAGCAGATGATAGGAATACCACTGTACGCCTGTTTTTTGCTCCTTGATCGCTTGGGACGCATCGATTCCTATAACCATAGTTATCTTAAGTTATCTTACTGATTGATAGATTTTTATAATTTGCTGATAGTGCATTTCAGGTGAATATTTTTTTTGTACAAGTATAAGCGCTCGGTTGCCCATCCTCTCAAGATTTGATTGATTAGATAACAAAGTAGTAATGGTTTTCGTGAACGCTTCTGCATCCCCTGCCTCAATCATTTCTCCTGTCTCTCCTGGGGTAACTAATTCTGGAATACCGCCGGTGCGCGAGGCAATCACCGGACGCCCGTGCGCAAATGCTTCAAGAATGATCATGGGGAATACTTCAGGTGCAAGTGAAGGAACAATGAGCAATGAACATTGATCAAAAATCGAACCCATTTTTTCTGGCGCCACATGTCCAAGAAGTGTCAGATTTTTATGCGTTTCTGCAAACTGCTTAACTTCATTTACCATCGGACCGGTACCCGCAATGGTAAACCGTACATCAGGGAGCAGGGCAATTACTTTGAAGAGCACCTCTATCCCCTTCTCTGAAGAAATCCTACCGGCAAATAGCACCGATGGTTGTGCGGGGAATGGCTGGGGAGTTTTCGGCTCTACAAAGTTTGGGATGACTTCAATGCGCCGCGGATGGAATCCCCACTCCTGGATGGTATGTGCCATGAAGCGGCTCGGTGCGAGAAAACAGTCGATGTTGTTCTCGTATACTTTTATTTTTCGATGAAGCCACAGCTCGCATGCGCACAGCATACTTGCGGCATACGAGTTTTTGACGCAACGGTGGGTGACGGCATTAAAAAATTTGCTCCCCTTTGAGTGTGTGCAACTGCCCCCGTGCGCGTACAAATTGTATGCAGGAGATACAAGATGAAAATCGTGCAGGGTCATGACGACCGGCACTTTTTTTGATTTCAGAAGCGATAAAATTGACGGAGAAATTTGATGGTAAATATTATGGCAATGCGCAATGTCCACGTTTGACAGCTCAAGGAGCTGTTTAAATTTCGTTGTCGCTTCACGTGACCAGAACAATCGTGCAAGCGTTTTTGAGCTCTGTAACGTGAGCTGCGGTCGTTCAGTGGTAACCGATGAAACAAAAAATTTCTCCATTGCATGGTGCATATTATCTTTGTGTAACATGGCAAATGGGGTAACGGTGTGACCGTGATGTCGTAGCAAGTCAGATAATGCAAACATGACGCGTTCAGCACCGCCTTTATTGAAGTAGAATTTATTTGCTTGGAGGATATTCATGCCCCTTGCCAAAAATGAAATTTTATGTTTGGATAGAACGCTATGTTTTCGAAGAATATACCCGCCTGGCGGAAAGAGCAATATGACGCGGAGCGTGCGTATGCACGCCAGATTCTCAATGCGCCTAAAGGCTCTGCAGAGAGACGAGAGGCCTATGTGCGTGCGTACAGCGATGTCATCGGCAATATTATCGAAAAGCACAGTCCGGGCGGAGGTGAAAGCCATTTACCTGGTCTCACCGCATCCTTGGTTGAAGGGATTACCCCTAAAAAGGGGTCAGTGCTTGACATTGGATGCGGCAGCGGTGGGCTGGTAGTAGAATTGTGTCGGCGCGGTTATGACGCATACGGCATTGACGCATCGGCAGATAGTATCACGCGTGCGAAAAAAAAACTTGAGCTTGAGCATGTAGACACATCATCTAATAACCGCGTATCCCTCGGGGAGTGTACCACATACGCGACGGAGAGAACATTTGATTGTGCGGTGATGGATAATGTCATCGAACATATTGCACCCGATGAAGTAGACGATGTTCTTGTCCATTGCAGACGCCTGCTCGCGCCGCATGGTGCGCTTCTCATTATCACCCCTCATCGTTTCGCTGGCCCGCATGACATCAGTCGTTTGTTTCTTCCTCTTGGCGCCCTGCCGCAGGGACTCCACTTGAAAGAATACACCTGCACCGAGCTTGCGCGCGCACTTGCCCTGGCACAATTCCAGCACTTCACAGGCTATGCCATGCATCCTAAGCTTCTGCGCTTCGTAACCGCGCGACCAGTGCCTTCTTCGTTTTCATTCCACAAAGCATTACGGTGTGAACGTTGGTTTACTACGTTTCCTTTTTTCATGCTTTTAAAGATTCACCGTGCGGTCAGCCGAGCATTCGTCGCATTTCTGTTTCCGGCCGCAATTGTTGCATGGCAGCATCCGGATGGGCACACATCACCTCGCCTATGACAGGCTTGTTCTCTCAATTTATTCTTTGTCATCCGTCGCGGTTATTGGCCCTGCTTATGGGTGCATGTGTCGCTGCGGCGTGGGTTGTCACAGAGAGAATTTTGGAACCAGCCTCGCTCATCATATCTCTATTGTTAGCTCTTGCAATGCCGCTCGCGCTTCTTTTCCCTCGCCAGGCATTTCTCTCTTTGCTCGTGATACGAAATTTAGTGGATATCTTCAGCGACACCCCCCTTCTTTCACTTGGAGGGTTTGCCTTTAACCTCTCATCCCTTTTAGGCCTCCTTATGATCGCATGGGGGTTGTGGTATTTCTTCCGGTATTGGCCGATCCCCACCTATCGTGGCAACGTCGCGCTTATTCTCTTCATCCTCACGGCAGGCATGAGCGCGTTTGGATCACTCCAACCGATCCGCAGTATACAGGAATTTATTAAATTCACTAATCTTGCGCTGGTCTTCGTCTTTGCGTACGACTATGTCCGCACGCGGCAGGACTTCCACACACTCCTTTCTGTGCTTGGAATTTCTATCGTGGCTCCCGCGGTGCTGGGAACTGTGCAATTGCTCACCGGCACTGGGCTTTCAACTGATATACAAAACCGCATTTTCGGCACCTATGGACATCCAAACGTATTTGCGTTTGCCTTGGGGTTATCCATCAATATCTGGATTGTCTTGATTATGTTGAAAAATTGTGCTCGTTCACCCACCTCATCACGTACATCCCATGCCGTTGTGCGGGTGACTAAATTTACAGGCCGCATTCCTCCGTGGTTCATATTCAGCTTATTGAGCATCTTGCTTCTCTTTACCTACACGCGTGGGGCATGGATTGGGCTCACCGTAAGCCTAGCGCTTTTGGGATTTCGCTATGCGAGAAAGACAATATTGGCGAGCGTCAGCATCATCGCATTGATGTGGCTCTCATTCCCGGCCATCAATCACACTGTGGAGCGCGCAACGGGGTTCAGTCTTGCGCACAGTCAGCTGGTGCGGCGATTCAGCACCGATGAGGACGAGACAAGCTCATGGCAGTGGCGTCTGCGCTCATGGCAGGAAGTGTCAGTACGTTTTCATGACATGCCGCTGTTTGGATACGGCATCGGTACATTCGTGCGCATTCGCGAAAACACCGCAAGCTATGCGCATGACTTGATGCTTGAGGCGCACAATGATTATCTCCGATTGGCGCTCGAGATGGGATTCGTGGGGCTCATTGGGTATGTTCTGTTTTTATTAAGCATTCTCATACGCTGCCTCCGTGCCTCGTGGTCGCTTTCAGATCCAACAGTGAGAAAAGCGTGCTTCACTACTGCTGCAGTGACGGTAGCATTTCTTGTTATGAGCATTTCAGATAACATTCTCCATGCAACCGCAGTCGACTGGCTCTGGTGGGCGCTTATGGGAGGGACCTGTGCGCTGATTACGGTTGAATCGCTGCAAAACAAGCTCGCGAAGACTTCCTTATGACTCCCCTCATATCCATTCTTGTTCGCGCCTGCAATGTCAATCGTTTCCTTCCCGCGGCGCTTCAGAGTATTGCACGCCAGGATTACCTTCGTTGGGAGGCGCTTATTCTCGATGACGCCTCTGATGAGGATGTGGAAGGCGTCGCTGCACCATATCTCCGCGCTGACCGTCGGTTTCGTTTTGTGAGAAATCCCATACGTTTAGGACGTCCTGGAAATCTCAATCGTGGCCTTGCACTCGCGTGTGGAGAGTACATTGCGGTTTTGGACGGCGATGATATATGGCGTGATATAACCACGCTCACCAAACTTGCCACGGCGCTCTCTACCCGCCCCGAAGCGAGTCTTGTGACTGCAAGCGCAGTCGAAGTAGATGAACGTGGTAAGGACATCAGATATTTTTCGAACGGCTACTCTTCCGATCGCGCCATTCGTGAACGTTTGCTCATTGAGAATACCATTGCGCACAATGCAGTGTGCTACCGAAAAAAAGACGTTCTTGCAACCGGTGGATATAACGAGACACTTCGCTATACGGAAGATTATGAACTCTGGCTCCGCCTCGGACTTCAAGGGAAGCTCTTTAAGTTTTCTGATTATCTCGCGAGCTATCGTATACATGGTGCAAACATCGGCATCCGCAAACGCCATAATCAGATTATTGAAGAGTGTGCCGTGGTGTGGCGTTACCGGTATGCGTATCCCCATTTTTGGCTTGCGCTTATGAACCGCCTTCTCGCATTTATCTCGTTATGTATTCCGAAGAACACGCGCAGAGTGCTGGCGCGCGCACTACGCTATCATGCGGTGCGTATGAGCTTAATCGACTAGTCTCGCGTCCATACTATATGAAGCGTATTGCATTCCAAATCGCGAAATACTTCGTCTTTGGCGCATTATACTTTTCAGGCTTAAGCGCCTTGTACCGCCTCTGCACCACGCAACGTTTGCGTATACTTTGCTATCATCGCATTTCGACACATGCGAGCGATCCTTTGCTCGATGTGCCCATGGAGCGTTTTCGCGCGCAGATGCAGCACCTGAAACGCCACTATATTCCCTTGCCACTCTCCTTGATGATTGATCATGTACGACGCACACCGCATCGAAAAGATAAGCCGCCCGTTGCCGTTACCTTTGACGATGGCACGACTGACTGGTTCACTCGCGCCATGCCAATTTTAGAAGAAACACAAATTCCTGCGACTTTTTTCGTGTGCACTGGTTATATCGGGAATGGCCTCATCCCCTACCCCAACCCACATACGCCCGCAACAGCCCTTTCTTATGATGAGCTTGTCAAACTCGCTGCATCTTCATTTGTGGAAATCGGCGGCCATACGCTTACCCATCCCCATTTATCAGAGCTTGATGCCAAGACTTCGTATAAGGAAATCGAAGGATCGCGCGCGCTTCTGTCATCCTGGCTGAAAAGAGAAGTTGCGTTGTTTGCCTATCCTTTCGGCGATGCGCAAGACTACACTAACGAAACGTTGGAACTCGTGCGCGAGGCTGGTTATCGCGCGGCCTGCACGCTCGATGAGCGCACCTTCGGACCGCACGAAGATCCGTATGCCCTGCCGCGACTGGTTATCTTTGACGAGCCTCTGTGGATGTTCAAGGTGAGGATTTCGGGAGTTTTTGATGATGTACTCGTCTTCATTCTATTACTAAAAAAATTTATCAATCCATGACTCCATTGCACGGGAAGGTAAGAGTTTCCATTCTTATGCGGGCGTATAATGTAGGGCGGTTTCTCCCGGAAGCTCTTGCGAGCATACAAGCGCAAGATTTTCAAGATTGGGAAGTTTTCGTGCTCGATGATCATTCTCCTGATGACGTTTTCCCATATGTCGCCACTATTATTGCGCGTGATCCCCGCATTCACTATGTGCGGAATGACGTTTGTTTAGGACGACCTGCAAACATGAACAAAGGAATGCAGCTCGCGCGAGGGGAATATATCGCCGTATTGGACGGCGATGACTATTGGTGCGAGCCGACGAAACTTTCCCGCCAAATAGATATTCTGGACCGGCATCCTGACATCGTGCTCGTGGGGGGAGATGCGGTCGTAGTGGACGAATCAGGTCGACAGATCATAGAGAGGTGCTGTTTGCCATGGCAGACGGACGAGCAAATCCGCAATGTTCTTCTGATAGAAAATATTTTTCCACACAATTCTGTTTGTTTCCGCAGGGACACCGCGCTGCGCGCGGGCGGATACGATGAATCTATCCCGTACGCTGGAGACTATGAATTATGGCTTCGGCTTGGCCAATGGGGGGCATTTCAAAAACTGTCCTTGCTTATGTGCCATAACCGCGCGCGTGCAGGAGGCATCAGCCTCTCTCTTGGCGGGAATGGCCGCGCCTACCGGCACTTACTCATTATTTCATTGCGCGTTATCATGCGATACCGCAAATCCTACCCGCATTTCACCATTGGTTTCTTCACTTATTTGGCACGGCTATTCTATCACTGCATGCCAATTTTCCTTCGAAAGGTTATACATCGTGTCCTGCGCGCACGAAAACGATTGTTCTCTGTGGACTTTTTTACTCAAAAAAAATCACATTGCTAATCTTCGTGGTTAAGATATGTGCTCTGCCTCCCCCCTCCATATCGTTCATATACGCCAACTCTCTTCCGTGCCAGAGCGCCTGCGGCGCTCATGGGATCATTGCGTGGACAAAAGCGAGGCGGGTACGGTATTTCAATCATACGCATGGGTGAGCACATGGTGGGAATATTACGGTTATGGCAAAACATTATTCATCTTAACAGTAGTCGATGGTGCCGATGAAATTTATGCGATCTTCCCCGGGATGATCATCCAGAAACGTTGGCTGTGGAAAAAACTGCGCATTCTCACATTTATCGGCACGCCGTTCAATGATCTAAATGACATTCCCTGTGTACCACAGAGCATTGGCGTACATGAAGTGATATGCGATTACCTCAAAGCGCATTATGAGGAGTGGGATGTCGTATGGTTTACAGAAGTGCCGTCTGAATCTTCTTTTTTGCGTCTCCTGTGCAGTCAATCGTTTTTCTCACCCCGTTTCATCCAACCCTCAAGCTCTCATCCGCTTGTGCGAAGACGCACGTTGTTATCGGATAACGGCCAATCAATCAAAGAGGATTTGCGGCGCAAGTTGAAGAAGCTGAAGAAGCGAGGCGACGTTGCGATAACGCTCAATCATTCCTTACCTGACTGTCACCCTCTGCTTGAACGTTTTATCGCTCTCCAGAAAAAGCGCTGTGCACAGACCTCATTTTCATCCCCTTTTGCTCATTCGCCTCTCAAAGAATTCTGGCACGCGCTTATTGAAAGATTTCAGGACAGTGGCGTACTTCGTTTCGCCACGTTGCGATTGAATGGGGAAGTGATTGCCGTAAATTGCCATTTTATAGCTTCGGCGCGGATGTCTCTTTACCTTACCACGTTTGATTCGGCGTACCACGCCTACTCGCCCGCCATGTTGCTTCTTGACGAGATTATTCGCTCATGGCAGGCCACTGCCATGCCGGAGGTATATGATTTCGGCAGGGGCGAAGAAGAATACAAACATCGATTTGCAGATGCGAGCGCTCTTTACAGCGAATTTATCGCCGCTCCGCACTTCCCCGCCTATGTCGCGGCGCATGTCGCGTGGTTTCACATAAAACGTCGATTAAAAAAAATAAAAGTATTGGTCGCGTATGTTCGGCAGCTGAAAAAAATTTGGCAACAGATATGACCACCCTCTACCCGGTCCTGAATCCAAGATATTTTCACCCTGCCTCAGGGCCGAGGACTACTCTGCCGTTTCCGTTCACGGCGACGCGTACCCGCTTCTACTATTTCGCGCGGAACGGTATTTGGGAAGGGCTGACACTCCTCGGCCTTCGGCCGGGGGATGAGGTGCTTATGCCGGCATTTACGAGTGGTATTGAGGTAGACGTGGTAGTTGCCTATGGCCTTACCCCTATTTTTTATGCGCTTAAACGCAATCTTGCTCCTGATTTTAGCGATGTTCATGAGAAACTCTCTTCGCGAACAAAACTTTTCTACGCCATTCATTACTTGGGCTTCCCACAACCACTTGATGAGATTGTGCACTTCTGTCAATTAAATAAAATTTTTTTATTTGAAGATGCGGCTTTGAGTTTTTTAAGCGCGGACAAGAATGCCGTTCCGCTTGGATCAACCGGCGATGTGGCGATCTTCTGCCCCCGGAAGAGCGTTCCCATCCCCCACGGCGGTATACTGGTCGTGAACAATCCTTCGCTTCCCTTTCCTCCTTCACCTCTTCGACATCCCTCACGCTACGCAACGATTCGTCAGGTGGTCGCCCTTGTCGTCAATACATTGGCGGCGCAGCACAATGGTTCAGTGGGAGAAACTTTAGGAAAATGGTTGAAATACAAAATGATACCCTTCATGCGCACACGCATAGCACATGCAGGTTTGCACCCTGTTGAATGCGGCGATTTTTCGTTTGACCCCGCGTATGCCGACTGGGGCATGGCAACACTTTCTCGCTCCATGCTTTCCCGCTTTGATTACGAATTAATAAAAAAACAACGAAGAGAGAACTATGAACTGCTTGCAGAACTCTTACGCGGGATGCCCGGTATTGCATTATGTTACCCTCATCTGCCGCCGCATACCTGTCCGATGGATATGATGGTATTGGTTTCCTCTCCGCATGCGGTTATTAAAAAACTTGCGCAAAAGGGTATTGAGACGAGCCACCTATGGTTTGAGGAGCGCACACGGCAGGTAGGCGCTTCATTCCCCAAGACGCGAGAGATACTCGCACGCCATCTCGTGCTTCCCATCCATCACGATCTCACGCCATCCCGCATTCGGCGCATTGCGGACGCCATGCGACATGCCGTCTCACCGTAAATGGCGGGAAAGATTGCGTATCACGTCATTTACCGCACGAAGGATATGCCACCACTTTTGATGCCACTTCACCATGCGGAAAAGGAGGCGGTGCTCTTTGAGACGTGCGTAGGCCCAATAAGGAATGAAGGCGCCCGTCCGTTTCAGCCCTTGCCGCATGACCACTATTTTCGAATAATGTGCGATGTTGGGCTGCCAGGGGGTATGCCATGGCACATACTGTCCAAAGAAATTCAAGCGTTTCACTCCTATGTGCCCCAGCGCTTCGATTGCGTGCCATGCTCCCAACTGACCTGCCCCGTACCTGGCAAACTCCTCGTGGTACGCGGTTTTCATTAAGAACGCGTCGTCGCCCATGTGGAGACAAAAATGAAATGAAAGCGCGTGTTTTTCTGTCCTCATGATGATCAAGGCCAATGATTGCCGTGCCGCAGCTGCATGGGCCAAAACCTTAAAATATTCACCGCTGCTTCGCTTTTGGAGCACCGCGCTTTGCGCAAAGCTTTTCCACCCTTTTAACTCAAGACCAAATCCTTCGTAAAAGGCAGCCTCTGCTTCTTCCGGTGCGGTGACACATGAGACGGTGAGTGGGCCCTCCTTTTGCTCAAGGTGTCGCATTCTTCTCTTCAACTCCCTGCGAAAATCCCCCTCAAGATGACTAAGATACTCTGAAACATTTTCACTCAAGGTAGCTGTGCCCACGTGCATAGTGGGGTACACCAAAACCCTGAATCCATGTGCCGTGCAGATTTCAGGCACTGCACGCCAAAACGGTCTCGCCATGTCAACGTGTTGAAAAATGATTTGATCCCATTCCTGCAGAGCGGCAAGATCGTTGATCGCTGCCACTGCTTCATGCGCGCCCGCGTGTCCAAGCACGGGAGCGTACCACATGTCATCATTGGTGATCGTTTCAAGTGATCTTATTTTTTGACGGATACGGTGACGCCTCACCAGTGGAAGCCAAAAGGGTGCCGCCTGTCCATGGGGTTCGCGCGCGCCCACGCACAGCACGTTGTCAGGAGTGGTAAGTGTTTGGTACCACGCGCGTACGCACGCATGCGATCCAAAAAGGCGATCTAACGCGAGCGGGCTCTGCCGTGCAGTCTGTTCCCACTGTGCAGCTGCACCGCCAAGAAATAATTCATTGCCGATTACCATAACGGCATACTGTAACGTCTCTAGTATATGCTGTCAAACTCAACGATTCAGGTAAAAATTTAAAATTGTGCACAACAATCCTTGACATATTTTTAGAATAATGGTAGCATCCGTTGTTATTATATTATGCAACATATTCAAGCAATCGTGAAAAAACATTGGGGTGCGATTGTAATCGTGAGCTTATTCGGGGCGGTAAGCGCCTTGTGGCTTAGCCTGCAGCAATCGCCTTTGTATGCGTCCAATACCCGCGTGCTCATTACGCAAAAAAGCGTGAGCAGCACAGATGCCTACACCATGTTACGCGCGGCGGAACGCATGGGTCAGAGCCTTGCCTCGGTCATGACGACGGCATCGTTTCTGGACAAAGTTTTACAGTCCGGATACTCGGTGCGGAATGTATTTCCGCAAGATGAAGCGCTCCGCAGGGACATCTGGGAGGGTATGCTGGAAGTAAGCGTCATTCCCGATACCAGCATTCTCGACATCAATGTGCTCCATACCGATCGGGAGCAGGCAGAGCGGATTGTGACGGCGGTGAGCAGCGTGCTTATTGTGCACGGCAAAGAGTATCTCGGCATCGACAATCTCAACATCCAGGTGGTGGACGCGCCCTTGACGAGCGTTACTCCCGTGAAGCCGCACGTGCCCGTCAATGTGGCAATGGGGCTATTGATCGGATTTATCCTCTCCACCGGCGTGACCCTCCTGCGTGAATTATTTGCGACGGGCGCCAACGCATCCCACTCCCCTGCCCCCATGACATACGAATCATCGGTACCACAGAAACGTACCGCAGAAATTGCACCGTCCTCGCCGCCGATGACGATCCCTCGCGAACTGGCACCGTCCGCAAAGACGATGCCCGCTCCGCACACCGATGTCATCACGCACACAGACGCACTTCCCGTGCCCGCCATGCCGTTCGACGATATCCATACGCTCCAGGCACCGCTGGCGTTTGTGCTTGAGGCTCCTATCCCTTCAACGCCGCCTGCGACAAAGATTACGCCAGCTTTTGACGCTATTAAAACGATGCACGATCACGCCAAGATACCCTTTGGCGGACAATATTTCTTTCAGCACAAGCTCATCCAGCTCAACGAGTTGGCACGCGATTAATACGCGATTTGAATAACGCGAATAAAAACGTTCCGGACTTCGCCGGGACAGATTTTTTTTAATTCGTTCTTACCTTCTCGTCATGCGGTTCCAGATGACCAGAAGCGGAGAGGCGACGAAAATGGACGAATACGTGCCGAAGAAGATTCCGATAATGAGGATCAAGGTGAAATGCCTGGTGGACGCCCCGCCCATGAGTGCAAGCGCGGCCAACACGATAATGGTGGTGAGCGAGGTATTGATGGAGCGCGCCATGGTTTGGTTCACGCTCGCGTTTGCGATCTCTTCAAAATTTTTATTGGCACTTTTCAAAAGATTTTCCCGTATACGGTCATACACCACAATCGTGTCATGGATGGAAAACCCGAGGATGGTAAGCAGTGCGGTCACGAATAGGATATCCACTTCCCATCCCCGCAGATGCCCCATCAACGCCATCACGCCCGTGGGGATCGATACGTCGTGCACCAGCGCCACGAATGCGCACACGCCGTATTTCCAGCTGGCCACCGGACGCGACACTTTGCGGAAGGAGTAGGTGATGTAGAGGACGATCGCGCCGATTGCGATGACGATTGCCCATAAGGATTTCGTGCGCAATTCTTTGCCGATCGTAGGACCGATGGACTCGAAACGTTTTTCGCTCCACGCCTGCGTACCTGCGGCGACAGACGCCGTGACAGGTGTGGTGGTGGCCGTGGAGGTCGCAGGCTGCACCGATGGCGTATCAATGACGCTTGCGGCAAACGAGGAATTGAGCGTATGCAGATAGCGCTGATGATCGGTCTCATCAAGCGATTTCATGCGGATAAAAAACGATCGCTCGCCATTCGGTTGAAGAGACGACACGTCAAACCCTTCTGCAGTGAGTCTCTTCTGGATGTCAGAGGATGCCGGTGCGCGCGTACCGAGGAATTCAACTTCTGACAGCGACCCGCCGGTATAATCAATGCCCAAACGCAATCCCCAGCGCCCGAGCACGGCGTAGGAGAGTGCGACGAGAATCAGAGAGAACCCGAGAAAATATTTTCGATTGGGAATTATCGCCATCATACTACTACTACTACTACTACTTCTTTATGTGAGCGAACAGTCGTACGAAACGCCGCGCGCGGGTAAGCGTCACCGCATGCAACAATAATCTGCTTACCGTAATGGCGGTGAACATTGATACCACGATGCCGATCCCCAAGGTGATCGCAAAACCTTTGATCACCGAGCTTCCGAACCACGTGAGGATGCCGGCCGTGATGAGCGATGAAATGTTGGAATCGCGGATGGAGGTCCAGGCGCGCTTAAACCCTTCATTGACCGCTGCCGTGAGCTCTTTCCCCGCCCGCAATTCTTCCTTGAGCCGTTCAAAAATAAGCACATTGGCGTCCACCGCCATGCCGACGGACAAGATAAAACCCGCGATGCCCGCGAGCGTGAGCGTCACGGACATGAGCTTGTAGATCGTCAGCACGAACGCGGCATACACGAGCAGGGACACGGATGCGATAAGCCCCGGTACGCGGTAATAGAAAATCATGAAGAAGACTACCACCAGTATGCCAATAAGGCCCGCCTTCAAACTTTGCTGCAAGGAAGCGACGCCGAGCGTCGGGCCGACCGTGGTCTGCGCGATCAGGGTGATGGGCACAGGCAGCGCGCCTGCATTGAGCCGTTGCGCAAGCTCTTTCGAATCTTTCAGCGTAAAATTGCCGGTAATCACCGCCTGCCCGCCTTCTATCTTTTCCTGCACCGTGGGCGCTGAAATAACGGAGCCGTCAAGGAAAATCGCTATTTGCTCGCCGACATGCTCGCCGGTAAGCTTTGCAAAAAGCTCCGCGCCTTCATCATTGAATTCAAGGCTGACATGCGGCTCGCCGGTCTGTTGATTAAACTGCACGCTCGCGCGCTTCAGCTGTTTGCCAGAAAGATTCGTATTCACCCACGCCTCGGCGGGCGGGTGAACGTCGGCGGCCGTTTTCGTGCGGAAGAGCATATGGGACGATAACACCTCTTTGTCAGGTTCGCCCTTCGCGACGTCTAACGCGCGTTCGTCTATTTTTTTGATGATATGATAGCCGAATTGAGACTGCACCGGCTCTTTCGTGATTTCACCCTTTTTCAAATCCTGAAAAATCGCCTTCTCAAACTCCGGTACAAACATTCCTTCACGCGCCCAGCCCAAGCTGCCCCCTTGCTCTTTGGAGCCATGGTCTTCGGAATACTCTTTCGCCAGCGCGGCAAAATCCGCCTGCGGATCGCGCGCCTTCTGCAGCGCCTCTTGCGCCCTCATGCGCGCGGCTTCGTTATCGTCATCGAGCCTCTGCTGCTCGTCGGGCGTGAGCGCTGCGGTCGTCGTGGGATTTTGCGTTTTGAATTCCAGGAGCGGCGTTTCGCCTATTTGTTTGATTGCTTCCTTTACGTCAAACACGCCTGCCATCTCCACAATCACGCGGTATGCTTCTCCCACCTGATTGGTCTGCACGAGCGGTTCTGACACGCCAAACGCGTTGATGCGGCGCTCAATCACGTCGCGCACGCCGTTGATGGCGGATTCTTTATCCTGTTCTTGCACGCGCGACGTGTCGGCTTGATACACCAAATGCGCGCCGCCTTGCAGATCAAGTCCGAGACGATAAGGAATAGATTTCAAAAAAGAAACCGCGGGGAAGGTTGCGGGATACTGCGGCAATGCAAATACAACCGCCGCCACCGCCAGCAGGGCGATAAGTATAAATTTTGTCCACAAACCCGAGCGGAGATTCATAAAGCTAGTAGTAGTCTAACGAAAAATTACTATCTCTGCAAGTCAGCTTCTGAATCTTTCAAATATTCCAATATTTTCTCATCGCCCGGAAGGAGGTCGAATTTGCAGGCCTCGTGCAGTGGCCACCAGCGAATTTCTCCTACCTCGGGATCCATCGGCCGCGGCTTCTCACCCGACAAAATTCGGCATCGGTAATACATCAATAGCGCATGAAATTCAGAGCCGTTATCGCCGGGCCGCACGACAGAGGCAATTGATGGGATGAGCCCGATTATTCCCACCTTGCACGCTATCTCTTCCGCCACTTCCCGATGCAGGGCTTCTTCAGGCGACTCGCCCCATTCAATCCCGCCGCCGGGAAATTCCCACTTTCCGTATGCCCATGCCGGTTCAGGATCAACCCTCTTTTGCATGAGCACCTTTCCCTCCTCGTCTTGGATAACCGCAATCGCGACCACGAATTGTTTTTTCTGTTGTGTCATGAGTTATGCGTCAAAAAACGTTTTTCCGGTTTTCAGCGCTTCAAGATAGCTTGGTGTGGTGGCAAAAAGAGGTTGAGGAAGGGCGTCAAGGTCGTACCAATCCCAATTTTTAAATTTGTTCTTTTCCCGCACTTCCGGCTCGCCGTGCCGCCAGTCTGCCGTGAGGCCAATGTCAATATAGTGTTTCGGCGCGTAGGATTTGAGGTTCATGAGTCTTAAGAACTGGACATTCCGGATTTCCATTCCCGTTTCTTCGCGCACTTCTCGTTTCGCCGCTTCAACAATTGATTCCATGTGCTCCAAATGCCCGCCCGGCCAGGCGTACTCCCCTTCTCCGTGCGAACCTTTCCTCTTCCCTAAAAGCACCTTGCCGTCTTTCATCACCATGACGCCGAATCCGACAACTGGTTGTGAGAAATAGATGTGTACGGAAGGCATAATGAAATTGGAGAAGACTCACATCCCATGGCACTTCTTATATTTTTTCCCGCTGCCGCACGGGCATGGCTCGTTGCGGCCTACCTTTTTCCCTGCGGGAAATTGAGCATTGACCACGGTGGCTTCCTTCTCGGCATTTCGAAATTTCGACATATCAGTGTTCCGCTCCCCCATCTTTTGCATTTCTTTGGCCGGTCCCGACAATATCATATTCCGCTGCGCGTGCGTGAGCTGACTGGCGAACTGCTGGGCAGGCGCCAATTTGAAGAGCGCATACGCCACTTCTTTGCGCACGGCATGCAGCAGATCGCTGAACATACGGAATGCCTCGCGCTTGTACTCCACCAGCGGATCGCGCTGGCCGTAGCCGCGGAGACCGATGCCGCGTCGCAGGTGATCCATGGAGTCCAAGTGATCCATCCAGAGCATGTCGGTCGCGCGCAGGAGCAGTCCGCGCATGATGCGCACATGCGGCTCGGGCGTGGCGTCGCCCGCGGCCTTCAGCGCATCATCGAGAGCGTTCTTCAGCGTCTCATAGCGCGCCGTGAGAATGCCCACGAGGTGATCGATAATCTTGGTGCGCACCGCCGCTCTTCCTTCGCTCCCCTCGCTCCGCACCTCCAGCTTGTCGAGCGTCAGGCGCTCTTCGACCGCGAGCGGCGTGATGCTGTCCGCCGATTCGTAAATTTCATCCATATTCCACTCCCCTTCCGCATGCTCGCTGGTGTGGAACGAGACCAGTGAAGTAATTTCTTCTTGAAGAAGAGTGCGCACATCCGCATCCACATGTTCCGTGGCCAGGATCTCGCGCCGTTTTTTGTAAATCACTTCGCGATGCTTGTTGATGATGTCGTCGTATTCCACCAGGTGCTTGCGGATATCAAAATTATGGCCTTCCACTTTTTTCTGCGCCGTTTCGATAGAGCGCGACACCATGCGGTTTTCAATCGGCACATCATCGGGAAGTCCCAGCCGGTCCATGACGCCTTTCATGCGATCCGAGCCGAAAATGCGCATGAGATCGTCTTCCATGGAAAGAAAAAACTGGGAAGAACCCGGATCGCCCTGCCGCCCCGCGCGGCCGCGCAGCTGGTTGTCGATGCGCCGCGATTCATGGCGTTCAGTACCGACGACGTGAAGCCCGCCTAACTTTTTGATCTCATCGGCCTCCAAAAAGTCAGGCGGGTTGCCGCCCAGGATGATGTCCACGCCGCGGCCTGCCATGTTCGTGGCCACCGTCACCGCGCCGCGCTTCCCCGCCTGGGTGATGATCTTTGCTTCCAGTTCATGCTGCTTAGCATTTAACATTTGGAATGGGATTCCTTCGAGCGACAGAAGGTGCGACAACTGCTCGTTTTTTTCTATGGACACGGTGCCGATAAGCACCGGCTGGCCTGCTTCATGGCGGAGCTTCACTTCCTGCGCGATTGCCGCCCATTTGCCCTTGGCGTTTTTAAACACGCGGTCAGGCAAATCCTTCCTGATCATGGGTTTGTGCGTGGGGATGACCAGCACCTCCAGCGCATAAATTTTATGAAATTCTTCCGCTTCGGTGAGCGCGGTGCCGGTCATGCCGGCGAGCTTCTCGTACAGGCGGAAATAATTCTGAAAGGTTACGGTGGCGAGCGTCCTTGATTCGCGCTGGATGTTTACTTTTTCTTTCGCCTCAATCGCCTGATGGAGCCCTTCCGAATATCTCCGTCCGTACATCATGCGGCCGGTGAATTCATCCACGATGATCACTTCGCCGTCCTTGACGACGTAATCGCGATCGCGCACGAACAACGCTTTCGCCTTGAGCGCCTGTTCGACGTGATGCACCATTGCCATCCCGCCCTCGGCGTAGAGGTTCTGCACGCCCAGCGCCTTTTCCACTTTCGCCAGTCCCGCGTCAGTCAGCGTGCTGGAGCGGAGTTTTTCATCCACATTGTAATCAGGCCCTTCTTCAAGGGCCGCCACGATATCGGAAAATTTAAAATAAAGATCGGTCGACTCTTCCGCAGGCGCGGAAATAATGAGCGGCGTGCGCGCTTCATCAATCAAAATCGAGTCAACCTCGTCCACGATGGCGTACGAGAGCCCCCGCTGGGACATTTGCGACAGGTCCGTGACCATGTTGTCGCGGAGATAGTCAAAGCCGAATTCATTGTTAGTGCCGTAGGTGATGTCTGCGGCGTACGCTTCTCTTCGCGTTACCGGCCTTAAAAAATCCATGTCAATGGTCACGCGCGCGACTTCCGCCTCCCCTTCATCTTGCACTTCTGTCCCTTTGGCGGCGGGGTCATAGAGATAGGACACGAACTGCTGCTGCGCGCATCCCACCGTCATGCCCACGGCATGGTAAATTTTCCCCATCCATGAGGCGTGCAAGCGCGCAAGGTAGTCGTTCACCGTGATCAAATGCGCTCCTTTTTCCGCCAACGCATTGAGATACAAGGGCAGCGTGGCGGTCAGCGTTTTTCCCTCTCCTGTTCTCATCTCGGCAATGGTACCGCGGTGCAGAGCGATCCCTCCGATGAGCTGCACGTCAAAATGCCGCTGGCCGATCGCGCGGACTGCCGCTTCGCGCACCGCGGCAAAGGCTTCGGGAAGGAGATCGTCAAGCGTTTTTCCCGCCTGCACTTGCGCTTTGAATTCCTCGGTTTTGCCTTTCAGCTGCTCGTCGGTCAATGCCTTGAATTGCGGCTCCAGAGCATTTATTCGCGCCGCAATAATACGCGCTTCCTTCAAGAAGCGCTCATTAGGATCGCCGAATATCCTGCTTAAAAATGACATATCTCATGGATAGTAGCGTTAATGATTGTAATAAAAAAATGCCAAAAAATCAATGGCACATCAAGTAACTGCTCACTGACCCTCACGTCATCCCGACCCGCACGACGGAGGGATCCCTCCCCAGGAGCGCTCCTTTTGCAAGGGCCCGCCTTGAGCCTGCCGAAAGGGATTCCTCCATTCCGTCCCGATTTCATCGGGACTCCAGTCGGAATTCGGAATGACGATTGTTCGGTGAGCAGTTACCACATCAACATCTGCGTCCTTTCATTACGCCATAGGCTGTTGCTGGGTGGAGCAGTGAATGGCGCCCAGGCCCCAGATAAGATCGGTGCAGTCAATGGCTTCGATTGCGCGTTGAGGGAAGAGTTTCGCAAAAAAGCCCAATACCTCTTTGTCCTTGCGGCAGCGGAACGTCGGCACCAGGACAATATCGTTGGCGATATAGAAATTCATATAGCTCGCAGGCAAACGTTGTCCTCCATAAATAACCGGCGCAGGCATCGGCATGGCTACCACATTGAATGGGTTGCCGTTCTGATCGCGCATGGCTTTCAGCGTTTCGAAATTTTTCTGCAAAATTTCATAATTCTCGTCTCTTCTGTTTTCTTCAATCGCGCATACGATCGTCGTCGGATTCACGAATCGCGCAATATCGTCGATGTGCCCGTCCGTATCGTCGCCCACGATCCCCTCGTTGAGCCACACGACATGGGATGCCCCGAGATAATCATTGAGATATTTCTCAATCTGCCCGCGCGTAAGCTGGGGGTTTCTATTTTTATTCAAAAGGCATTGTTCGGTGGTAAGCAGTGTTCCTTTTCCGTTTACCTCCAGCGAGCCTCCTTCAAGTACGATGCCCGGCTCCACGCAAGGGAGCCCGCACTGCCGCACAATTCGTTTCGGCACGACATCATCATGGTTCCAGGGTTTGTATTTTCCTCCCCAGGAATTAAAAATCCAATCCGTGATCACGAGCTTGTTTTTTTCGTTACGGACAAAAATCGGACCGTAGTCGCGCGTCCATGAAGTGTCAGTCGGAATATGTACGAACTCCACTTGATCTAACGTCGCGTTCTTTTCTGCTATCTCTTTCCGCGCCGCTGCCTCCAGTGCTTTGTCGTTCACCAATAAAAAAACCTTCTCACTTTGAGTGAGGGAAGCGATCATTTCTGCAAATACTCCTGGAATGGGGCCAAACTTGCCGGGCCAATGGTCCTTATTATGCGGCCAGGCGATCCAGGTGCCTTCGTGCGGTTCCCATTCCGCGGGCATTCTATAGCTCATAAAACGTTTGGCTATCGCTCCTCGATTCTTACTCTTCTCTCCTCCAGGAACGGCCAGTCTTTGCGCATTTCGTCAATTATAGACAAATCACATTCTACCACAAGGTTTTCTTCCTTATTTGTTGATGCCTTTGCCAGTACGCGTCCGTAAGGATCACTCACAAACGAGGTGCCCCAAAATCTCATTTTTCCTTCGGCGCCGATTCGGTTCACCGCCGCGACAAACACATTATTGGCGATGGCATGACTGCGCTGAATAACTTGCCAGGCGTCATGCTCTGCGCGTTTCAAATCACCTCGATCAGCTCGCGGCCAACCAATCGCGGTAGAATAAAATATTATCTGCGCGCCTTTTGCCGCGACGATGCGCGCCGCTTCGGGGAACCACTGGTCATAGCAGACGAGGGGCGCGATTTTCCCATAGGGAGTATCGCACACCATGAATCCCTTATCTCCTTTCTCGAAATAATAATTCTCTGCATACAAATCAGGTGGGAGCGAAGGAATATGCATTTTGTGGTAGACTCCCAGCACTTCTCCTTCAATCCCTATGACGGCTACGGAATTGAAAAATTTACCCACAGGATTTTTTTCGAAAAGCGAACACACAATAACCAACCTGCGTTTCTTTGCAATATCTCCCAATGCGTTGGTCGTAGGCCCTGGTATTGATTCGGCTAAGTTAAAATGCCTTTCATCCTTAGGCCCTTGGCAAAAATAAGGCGAAAGAAACAACTCCGGAAGACACACCACGCGTGCGCCTTTGCCGGCAGCATGCTCTATTCCCGCGATAGCCTTTTTAAGATTGGTCTCGCGGTTTTCAGTGCATTTCATTTGCACAAGTCCTATTTTGATTCTTTGATTTCTCATATATCAAATTTCGATTAGCACAATACTCAGAATTCCAAACCCGATTCCAATTTTGTTTATCAAAGATAAATCTTCTTTGAAATAAAGTATACCCACAACACTAACTATCACCAAATTCAAAACAGTAAATACAGAAATTGCCTTTGACAAATACTCGTATCTCAATGAAATCGCCCAAAAAATGGTTCCGATGAAGTAGATCAAAAGTCCGATATAAAGCAAGACGCCTTTGCTTTCAATGGCCCATTTCTTGAAAAAAATGTCTCCCGCCACTTCCAGGGCAACCGCCAGGATGACCAAGCCAAAGAAAATAATTTTGAAAGTGATCCCTGATACCATTTTATAAATCCAACAACACCGCCGCGATCCAGGGGAAAACGACCGTCGCGTCGCTTTGGATGATTTGATAGTAACTCTTTGTCGAGAGTTTATTCCAGGTGATTTTTTCCTTACCGCCC
>Ga0209211_10003390_pt1 | contig 26053 bp, 28 predicted proteins | sample RifGroA2_FD_183992 | JGI IMG/M metagenome (GOLD analysis project Ga0209211, IMG submission 183992) | Groundwater microbial communities from Rifle, Colorado, USA - Groundwater A2 (SPAdes) (version 2) | ecosystem: Environmental > Aquatic > Deep subsurface > Groundwater | place: Rifle, Colorado...
AGGGCAGACCGGCCCGGGGGGTGATGCCATGGGAGGGGATTTGAGTTTGTCCGCGCCGGTGGGAATGCTTGCGGATGTTGCGCCGACCATTTTAAAAATTATGGGGCTTGAACAGCCGCCGGAAATGACCGGTCAGTCACTTATTTAATTTTTTTGGTAATTTTGTATGATGGAATTTCTGCGCGGATGGGATCACCAATTAACGATTGGTTTTAATCATTTTTTTGCTTCGCATGCGTGGAGCGTTGCGCTTGCGGTAGTTGCGGCCGATTATTTGATTTTTGTTTTGGCGTTGGCGGCGCTATGCGTTATTATGTATCGCGCGGGTTCAAAAATGGCGCGCATTGAAGCGCTCCGTAACCTTGTCACAAGCGTGATAGCGGTGTACTCGGTACAGTGGGTGATTGGATCGTTGTGGTTTCGTTTTCGTCCGTTCGTGGTGTTTCATGCGATCAAAAAATTAATCGCCACTCCTGTTACATTGCATTCATTTCCTTCAGGTCATGCCACGGTGGCGGCGGCGCTTGCGACCGTCGTATATATGTATGACAAAAAATGGGGGAAAATCGCGTGGTTTTTAGCTTTTGTGATTGCCATGGGACGTGTGGCGGCAGGTGTGCATTATTTCTCCGATGTCGCGGTGGGGTTAGCGCTTGGCTGGATTGGCACATGGATTATTGTTAGATTTTTTAAATCTATTTTTTAAACTTTTTTGGAATATGGCCTATACCTATAATCCAATTTATCATCATCTTAAAGGGAAAAATGTAACTCGTTCGGAGCTCGTTGAGCGTGGCATGATTGATATTATTTTAAAAAGCAAAATGCCCGACGCGGAACGTTCGTGGAGCAAGGTATTTGAACTAAAACACACCGCCTCAGTGACACAGATCGGCCGAATGCTCGCGCAAAAACGCGGGTTGGACACAGAGCTCGGCACAATCATCTGTGCGATGCATGATATATATGTATTTATGACCGGTCGCGCAACTAATCACGCGCACCTTGGAGCGCAAATGGCGGAACGTTTTTTGAAGAAGACTAAAAAATTTACCCCAAAAGAGATTAAAATTATCACGTCGGCAATTTTTAATCATAGCGATAAAAATATCATTTCAAAAGATCCTTATGTTGAGTTGGTTAAAGATGCTGACGTGTTAGATTGTGGCTTATGTGATGGTGTTCATGACGCGTATGTGTATGAGAAATCGCCGGCTAATTGTCGCGTGTATTTTGATCGCATTAAGAAAGTACGGAAAGAATTTGGACTTCCTAAAGATCCAAAATGGGATAGTATTGAATATGTAGAGCAAGCCAAAGGCTATGGTAAAAAACTCCATTATTAAATTACCATTTGATTCGCGAGGTAATATATTTCGCTGGGGTCCCGTGCCCGGGAAATTTTTATATACATCTGCTTTTGCAGAGGTGCATTATAAACACTTTCGTGAAAGGTATGGTGAAAATTGGCCGGAAACAGTATGGTTGTTTAAAGATGTTCGCAGTTTTTGGATTAATAATGCCCCGGATGTCAACGCGACCGGTGAAAGAATATTTGTGAAATACCTGTTGCCGAGAGTATCGCGGGAAAAAATATATAGGGAATGGCTTGACGATGTTAAAAGAATTCAGGATATTGAAAAAAAAATCAGCAAGATTAAACTTGCGGAAATAACAGATGCGGAACTGTTGATTTTGTGGACAGATTTATTAAAGTATTATATCAAATTTTGGATTACCGGTTCTATTCCGGAACTTGCCAATTATGGTTCAATTCATTATCTCACGGAACGGATAAAAAAATATATTACGGATGAGCGGAACATTACCGAAGTTCTTGAAATTTTGACTGCCCCAACTCGTTTGTCGTTTTATCAGGAAGAAGAAATCGCTTTGAGCCAAACAACAGATTTGGCAAACCATCAGCAACAGTTTTTTTGGCTTAAAAATAGTTACGCCGGTACGCAAGTCTTACCGGTTGAATTTTTTGTGGAGCGAAAAAAAGAATTGAAGCCGGAGATGGTGATTGAGATTAAGAAAAAAATGGCAGAAACAAAAATGCGCAAATTAGCAATCCGGAAACAGTTTTATATATCGGTTGAAGTGATGGATATTGCAGAAGCTATTAGCGAGGGTATTGGTTGGCAAGATGAGCGCAAGAAATATATTTTTATTATTCTGCATTATTTTGACGCATTAGTTCAAGAGGTTGGGCGACGATACGAGTATGCATTTGATGAGCTTCATAATTTAGGGCACCAAGAAATAACGGAGATTATCAAGGGCAAAGATTTACATGCAAAATTAATGGAGCGAGCCAAGGGGTTCGGGATACAATTTTTTCATGAGTGTAAAGAACTCAACGCTGAAGAAACTGAATATGTCTGGAATACTTATAGTAGTACGGAAGAAGCGGCAAGCGGTGCGAAAGAAGTGAAAGGAATTGTTGCGAGCAAGGGTATACATGGCACCGTGCGCGGGGAAATCCGTATTCTTTTGGATCCCTTGAAGGTAGAAATGTTCCGGGATGGAGAAATTTTAGTCGCGCCGATGACGAGTCCGGAATATATTTTTGCCATGAAAAAAGCTTGTGCTGTCATTACTGATACGGGTGGTTTAACATCCCATGCGGCTATAGTGAGTCGTGAGCTCGGTATTCCGTGCCTTGTAGGGACCAAAATTGCTACTACATTATTTAAAGATGGTGATTTGGTAGAAGTGAACCCCGCACAGGGGATTGCTCGGAAAGTTTAGGAGCATGCCTATTTATAATTTTATACTTACTTTATGAACGCGATAATTTTGTCCGGCGGTGGGGGCACTCGGCTTTGGCCAATGGGGCGGCATAAAAAACCCAAGCAATATTTCCCTATTGTGTCCACCAAGCCCATGATTGTGGAAACATACGAGCGGTTGCTTGCGGGATTCAAACCGGAACATATATTTTTTTCCACCAATAATTTGCAAGCAAAGGTTTTGAGAGGGCTTGTACCCACGTTGCAAACCAGCCATGTTATTGTTGAACCGGAAAAACGCGACACGGCGCCGGCAATGATTTTTTCCGCATTGCATTTGCTTGAACGCGCGCCCAATGAGCCGTTTGTTTTTATCCCTTCAGACCACAGCATTGATTCCGTAAAACGTTTTATCGCCACGCTTTCAGCGGGCGGCGACTTGGTGCGGGAAACAGGCAAGCTTGTTGATATTGGAGTGCAGGCGTCATTTCCCAGTACCGCGCTTGGCTACACGCACATTGGTAAGCGCTGGAAAAGCGTGAACGGCATAGAAGTATATAAATTTTTGGGACACACGGAAAAACCCGACGCGGAAACGGCAACGCGATACATTAAGAGCGGGGAGTATCTGTGGCATGCGAATTATTATATGTGGACGCCGCGCAAATTTGTTGATGCGGTGGTGCGATGCGCACCGGAGCTTAAACCGGTAATTGAAGCGCTCCGCAGAGCTATTAAGGAGGGTTCTGCTCGTTCAATTAAAAAACTTTTTGCACAGCTACCCAAGATTTCCATTGACTATTTGTTGGCGGAAAAATTGGATCCGTCTGATGTTCTGGTGATTAAGGGGGATTTTGGGTGGAGCGACATTGGCGCGTGGGACGCGTTGTATGACCAGCTTCTAAACGCCATGACGCCGGACGGCAATATCGCGCGCGGGCAGGTTGAATTGCATGATACGCATAATTGTTTGGTATATGGCAGTGAGCGAAAAATTATCGCGACGATTGGGCTGGACAACATGATTGTGGTGGACACCAAAGACGCGCTGTTGATTTGCCCCAAGGGTCGTGCGCAGGATGTGAAAAAGATTGTAGCGGGGTTGGAGCAAAAAGGAAAGAAGAAGTTTTTGTAAATTACTTAGTATAAAATGCCATTGAGGCAATAACTTTTCGGGGCACACAAAAGTTCTGTTGAATTTTTGCTCAGACTCGCCGCCAGTCGCGGCTCGTAGTCCCCTCAAAGTCCTTACCTCAATGGCATTTCTCATTATTAGAAATTATGCGTAGAATCATTTACATAAATTTTATACTTTGGCTCTTCATAGCGGTGAGTTTTACTGTTTTTTTCTTTGGCCGCCGAGAGCGCATAATTGTGCCGCGTGAAGAAGTAACTATTACATTTGTGGAAGGGCGTACTTTGAAAGAATATGGCGCGTTACTGGCTGAACGAGGTTTGGTGCCTTCGGTGGAAGTGTGGGCGCGTGCGGTTGGCTCTGTGGCACCGCGCTATCGCGTGCTTTTCCCGGGATTATTTGCAGACGCTCCGGCAAACGCGGGGCTGGAGGGATATTTTTTTCCTGACACATACCGTTTTTTTAAAAACACCTCGGCGCGCAGTATAATTGAAAAAGCACTCCGCGAGATGGATGAAAAATTATCCACGGAGGCGCGCGCAAAAATTAAAGAACAGAATAAGACGATTTTTGAAGTGCTGACTATGGCGTCGCTTGTGGAGGCGGAAGGCAAGACGGCAGAAGATCGCGCGCTCATTGCGGATATTTTGTGGCGGCGTTTACGCGTTGGAATGCCTTTACAGGTGGATTCTAGCATGGGCACTTATAAAGAAAAGGGGCTGCCCGCGGCGCCGATTAATAATCCGAGTTTGGCATCTATCAATGCATCTATCAATCCAACTTCAAATGCGTATTGGTATTTTATAAGCGGTCGTGATGGAAAAATGTATTATGCCCGCACGCTTGATGAACATAATAGAAATATCGCGCGATATTTGAGATAAATATTTGATGTATATGAAAAAAATCAACGATGGCTTTCAACAAAATTGCTCAAGAAATGGAAAAAAGATGAACAGATATATGAACTATATTTTTGGAAAAAATTCCCTGCGATTGATTTAAAAAAAGGAATTTTTTGGTTCCAAAAATTCTGCGGGATTTAAGGAATCGCAATTTACTGAAATTTTTAGCATTGCCACGGCGCCCGTGCATCAATCATTTATCAATCAGGCGGAAATTGAGCTTCTTAAAATTATAGTGGGCATTTCCAAAGATAATTTGGACGCTTATCAAAAACGCTGGTATTGGAGCAAAAATAATTATATCACGGCGCAGGTTTTGAGTGTGAAGCATTTTCAAGAAGAAATACGCGCGTGGAAAAAAAGCGGCAAAGATTTAAAGAAAGAATTGAAACATTTGTATGAAACGCCGCGTTTGAATAGAATAAAAAAACAAGCGCTGTTCAAAAAAGTAAAATTGTCCGCGCTTCTGCGTGCGCTCATACGGATCTCGGAAGATTTTACGTGGTGGCAAGATAAGCGCAAAAAAGCCACCTATTTTAACATTGATATGGGCTGTGCTATTTTGAAAGAAGTTGGCCGACGCACGGGTTATACATTGGATGAATTGAAATTTGCCTATCCGGGGGAAATTAAAGATATCTTGTCCAAAAGAGAGCTGTCGCGGAAAGAATTACAAGGGAGGAAAAAATCCGGATTGGTTGTAGTTGGAGAAGCATTTGAGGTGGTGCCAAGCGCGCGCATAAAAGAATTAAAAAATATGATTTTGGGACAAAAATTACATGATCAAGTTGATGATTTTAGGGGATTGTCTGCTTCCACGGGTAGGGCAATCGGCCCCGTGTGCATACTTAATTCGGCCACGGAAGCCGACAAAGTTAAACAAGGGGATATTTTGGTAGCGGTCATGACGCGGCCGGATTATATCGCCGCAATGAAAAAGGCCGCGGCAATAGTAACCAATGAAGGTGGCATTACTTCTCACGCGGCGATTGTTTCCCGCGAGCTTGGCATTCCGTGCATTATCGGTACCAAGATTGCCACCGAAGTATTGCATGACGGCGATATAGTTGAGGTGAACGCAAATCATGGATTGGTAAAAAAGTTGAAGTAGTAAATGGATATGCGCACCTCGGATTTTGATTATTTTCTACCCCACGAATTTATTGCCCAAGAGCCGCAAGCCAAGCGCGATGCGTGCAAGTTGTTGGTGTTAGACCGTAAAATGGGCAAGACGGCACACCGGAAGTTTTTTGAAATTACGGCAATATTGCGCGCGGGCGATGTGTTGGTGCTCAACAACACCAAAGTATTTAGATCTCGGCTCAAGGGTCATCTGCAAGGCAATACAAAATCAGGCGTTGAAATTTTTTTATTAAAGCCGATGAGTATGGGCGCGGATGCGTGTGTATGGGAAGCTCTTGGCAAACCCGGACATAAACTCAAAGAGGGTGTAGTAGTTGAATTTCAAGAGGGGATAAAAAGTGTTGTTTGTAAAGCGGCGCATGACGGGGGAGTTATGGAAGTGCGATTTGATTGCGCGTATGGGGAATTGATGACCGCGCTTGAACGCATCGGCCATATCCCCGTACCGCCGTATATTAAAAAAGAGCCGCGCACATTGGAGGAATATCAGACTGTGTATGCATCCGATACCGGCTCCGTGGCGGCGCCAACTGCAGGGTTTCATTTTACTTCGGAGCTATTGGGAAAAATCCGCGCGCAGGGCGTGCAGATTGTTGAGATTACCCTGCATGTGGGGATTGGCACATTCCGGCCGGTTAAAACAGATGTAGTAGAAGATCACGTAATGCACGGCGAATTTGTTTCTGTAGGAGAATACGCCGCGCGCGTAATAAGCGCCGCCAAAAAAGAGGGGAGACGAGTGATTGCGGCAGGTACCACGGTAGTGCGGGCGCTGGAGGGAGTATACGCTACACAACAGGCGGGTATTGAGGTAAGAGCTTTGAGGAGACTAACGGAGCGCGGCGGCGCGAGTTTTTTGAAGTTTTCCGGCGAAGTAAATATATTCATCACTCCGGGCTTTGAGTTTCATATTGTTGACGCGCTTATTACCAATTTTCATCTGCCCAAGTCCACGTTGCTCATGCTTGTGTCCGCGTTTGCGGGCAGAGAACGTGTTTTGGCGGCTTACGAAGAAGCAAAAAAACACGGCTACAAATTTTTCTCTTTCGGCGACGCGATGTTTATACATTAAAACACTCCCAATCTCCGAAGCAAGGAATTTGACAGGAAATTGATAGAGTGCTAGTATTGTTTTAGAAAACAATACTTTTTATATATGCAATTAACAGAACTTTTCAATCGCAGCCTTGTTTTTGAAGTGTACCGGTGCATGTTGGATAACGATGGTGAGCGGCTTTATAGTGCAAAGATTGCTCGTATTTTGAAACGTGACCCGGGCAATGTACACCGTATTATAGATAAACTTGTTTCAGCGCGTTTAATTTTAAAAAAGAGTGAGGGGTTGGGGTTTTCGTATGTGCCTAATACTGCGCACGAATGGTATAAACCACTTCACTCGTTGTGTTCGTCTGAAGCGCGTAGCGCGCGACTGCCTCATGAACAATATATATGTGTTAATGAAGAGGGGCATGTGAATTTGCTCACTATGGAGATAAATTATCAAGGATTTGCCGATGCGTATAGAGAGCCGACAAATAAAATACCTCACTTCGCGTTTTCCGTTGTTGAATACAATAATGATTATTTTCGTTATTTTGTACCCAAAATAAGGTGGCAAGAGAACAGCGCACATCTCATTAAACGATTTGAGCGTAATCCGTCTTGTATGCGCACAATTGGACATGTGACAGAAACTTACGCGCGCAGTATCTGGAAGGTTAAACAACAAATGGAATCTCCCACGTTTGATTATTCCAACAAAAGTGCTGTTGAGAAAATATTTGATAGAATTGTTGAGGCTGGCGTGCGATTGTGCGTCTATGGTATGCCGATTGTTATTATGGAAACAGGTACGGGTAATTTGAGCGCCCGGGTTCAATTGGTTATTGAGCGATACGCGAGACTACACAAAAATGTCAATTTGATAGAAGCAACCAATGTGTTGCTTCAACACCCCGCGCTTACCTATTCGCAAAAATATCGTTTGGCATTGCTTGACGCCGCAGTGCGTATAAAAAGTACACCATCTTCAAGAAGCAAATTCATACGACAAATTATACAAGATTTTGGATGGATTAATTTTGGCTATAAGGGGCCGGAATTGTCAGAAGAAGATGTGATGAGAGAAATTAAAGAGATAGCACAACATCCGTTGAATCAGTTACTTTCAATGCGCAAAGAAATAAAGATATATCCTACCCGTGTCCGTTCGGCACAGCACGCGCTGTTTGCGCGGCTGAAGATGAACGCTCATGATCAAGCATTGTGCAAGGCCGCGGCATTAGGTAATTATTTAAAATTATATCGTAAGGATTTGCTTTTTGTCATAAATAGTTTGATATACTGTATTTTGGAGCCTCGGAAAGGAAGCTTCACTCATGAAGAATTAGGTTACTTGGCGCTGAGCGAAGCGCGCGCTTTGATTCATTCCGGGCGCGTGAATATATCGCGTAAAGAATTACGAGAGCGTAAGCGTTATTCGCTACATTTTTCTGAAACACAAAAAATTGTAACAGGCAAAAACGCGCGAATGTTTGTGAAAAAGCACTTTGAAAAAAATGAGGTTGATACGGATTTACGCGTATTGGAGGGGCAGACCGCATCGCTAGGTGATGGCCGCCTTGTAGAGGGAATTGTGAAGATTGTGATTAACGTTTCGGATATATCAAAAGTACAACCAGGGGATATTATGGTATCAACAGCAACTGTTCCACCAATGTTGCCCGCCATGAAATGCGCCGCCGCTATTGTGACTGACGTGGGCGGTATCACGAGCCACGCGGCGATTGTGGCGCGTGAGCTCAACAAGCCGTGTGTCATAGGCACCAAACACGCCACCAAAGTGTTTAAAGATGGCGATAAGATACTTGTGGATGTGCGTCACGGGTATGTGCGAAAGGTGTAATCATTTCCACTTTTTGTAGAGCGCCACAAAAGTTCCATTTGCAATACTCTCCCTTATCTCCCGCATTACTTTCAGCGCAAAATGCACATTATGAATTGATGCGAGACGCAATCCAAGAATTTCGTCGGCTTTGAACAAATGATGCAAATACGCGCGTGAGTGGTGCGTGCAGGTGAAACAGTCGCACCACACATCAATCGGTTTTTTGTCTGTGCGGTACGCCGCGTTCGTAATGCACAGCCGATATTTATTAGCCGGCGCGCCGCCGTTACGCGGATGGATAAACAACCCGCCGTTTCGCGCGATGCGCGTGGGAGCAACGCAATCAAACATGTCCGCACCCGCGGCAACTGCTTTGAAAAAATCACCCGGCGAAGCGCCAAGCCCCATGGTGTAGCGTGGTTTGTTTTCCGGCAAGTAGGGTGCCAGATATTCCATAATGGTTCCTGTGGCTTCCATGTTGTATCCAATAGACTCTCCACCAATCGCAATGCCATCAAACGGCAGTGAAGTGATAAACTGTGCGCTTTTGACGCGCAAATCTTGGTGCGACCCTCCCTGAATAATCCCAAACAAAAGCGGTCCGGCAGACCCTCCTTTTTTTAATTTTTTATGGGCGGCAATACATCGCACCGCCCACCGGTGCGTGCGCTCCATTGCCGCTAACGCAATTGCATGCGGCACCGTGTCCGAGGTGCATTCATCAAATGCCATAATAATATCCGCTCCCAAATCATGTTGGATTTTGATTGCGGATTCCGGAGTAAAGCGGTGCAAACTGCCGTTTATGTACGAACGGAAATTGACCCCGTCTTCATCAATGGTGACGAGTTGTTTGTTGGTGTGTTCGCCGTTTTTTAGAGAAAATACTTGAAATCCTCCGCTATCGGTCAAAATTGGTTTGTGCCAATTCATGAACTTATGGAGGCCTCCAAGTTTTTTAATAATTTTTTCTCCCGGGCGTAAATGCAAGTGATAGGTATTGCCAAGAATCACCTGCGCGCCTGATGAGTACAAATCGTGTACATCAAGTGTTTTGACGGTTGCTTGCGTGCCCACGGGCATAAATTCCGGCGTTTCTATTACGCCATGAGCAGTGGTAATGCGTCCAAGTCTCGCGCGAGTGTGCGGGTCTTTTTTGATGAGTTTAAAAGGGGAGAAAATATTCATAGTTTTATGCCGTGATTGTAGCAGGTTTGTTAAGAAGGGTAAAGCCTTGAATAAAATAATTTTTTGTGTTAGTTTAAGAATTACAATCGGTCTTTTTTGCATCAATTACACGCGCACGCCGTGCGTAAGGGGGGGCAGACATGCACGGGTTGCATCTGGAACAATTGGTAAGCCGGACAGAGCACTCCGTTTTTCTCACCACCGAGGAATACGGGCACTGGAAGGGATACCTCTCGTCCATTGCGCATTTCTTGGAGAAACAAGCGACACAAGATTTTTCGGCATTGATCGGCGAGATCCTTGCCGACTGCATTGATCTTTCCGCGCTTGGGAATGAGAAACAGCGCAAAACAGCACTGTATGCGTTGAGTGAGGCAATACCAGACGGCCGAAATGCTTTGATAGCGCCGGACCCTGTACACCTTGTCGCGCGTGTGTTTGGCATGGTCATGGAGTTCCGCGGAAGGCACAAGACGGTTTGGATGCTGGCACACGTTCCTGTAGAAAAATTGACGGGCGTGGATATCAACGCCGTTCAGTTTTATCCTTTGCCGCATGGGCTCATTGTGTGCCGGAGGCATGCGGGAAGCCACCAACTGCGCAATCTTGCCGCCATCGGTAATTGCCTGATCCGCGACGCAGGGATGGACATTGTGCTCACTACCAATCTGTCCGTGGTCGCCACCCGAATTACCGTGGAACATGCACTCATGTCTTTGCTTGAAAACTGGCGGCTGGGGCACGGGCGCGCACGCAGGTACCTTTGCGATACGGCGGCGGGATACCTCGCGCACACCAAAGCTAAAGCAGGACAACATACGGGATAACCTTACACTTCAGTCAAACCACTGAAGTTTTCTTTTTTTAAAAAGTTTGATACAATGGAACCATAAGTTATTTTTTATCTATCCTATGAAATTTGTTTATCATTTGTTTGGGACCATATTTTTTGCCGTGTGGGCTGGTATCGGGCTGGTGCTTTTGGTGAGCGGGTTTGCGATTGTCAAAGCAAAACCATGGCAGGGAATCTCTCCTATGGCGAGCGTGTTGAGCACAAGTGGATTTGGCGGAATGATGAGCGGTTTGGGTGGCACACAGCTTGGTGCCATGCAAGAAGTGATGAAGAAAATGGGACAATTTGGCACGGTAAAAGGGTTCTATGACTCGCTCAAACCGGCGGAACAGACTTGTTTAACCAAACAACTGGGAGAAAAGAATTTGCAAGATATTTTGGTTAACCCCCAATACAAGCCAACTCCGGACGTGGTGCTTAAGGGTGTCCAGTGTTTGAATATCAAGTAGAGCATGATAGATTTTAAAAAAGAGCTCAATAGCGAGCAGTATGAGATTGTTCAACAAGGCGATGGGTATGTGTTGGTGCTCGCGGGTGCAGGCTCCGGAAAAACTCGGGTTATAACCTATCGCGTCGCATATTTGCTGGAAAAGAGTATCGCACCATCAGCGATACTTCTTTTGACATTTACCAATAAGGCCGCAAAAGAGATGCTCACGCGCGTTGAAAAATTGATGGGTGAAAAAGTTAAAGGTTTGTGGAGCGGTACCTTTCACTCTGTCGCGAGCCGTGTGTTGCGTGTGGAAGCGAATGCGATTGGATTTGAAAAGAATTTTACCATCATGGATCAAGACGACGCGGAAGTTTTGCTCAAACATTGCCTGCAAGAAGAAGGTCTGGATACCAAAAGCAAAAAAACTCCCGCGGCATCCACACTGCTCTCCATGGTTTCTTACGCGCGCAATACGGAGTTGCCGTTGGATGAAGTTATAGAGCTCAAATACCCTCGTTTTATGGCGTTTACCGACGCGCTCAAAAGCGTTGCCGAGCGCTATAAACGGGAAAAAAGACGCGCAAACGTAATGGATTTTGATGATCTGCTTACGTATTGGCTGGAGCTATTGGAAGACCATGAAGCCATACGGAACAAATGGGCGGAACAGTTTAAGTATATTTTAGTTGATGAGTTTCAGGATACCAACAAACTGCAAGCCAAAATTGTGCGCTTGCTTGCCGAGACCAACAAGAATTTATTTGTGGTGGGAGACGACGCACAGTCCATTTATTCTTTTCGTGCGGCTGATATCCATAATATTTTGAATTTCCCCAAAGAATTTGTGGGGGCGAAGACATTTAAATTGGAAATAAACTACCGTTCCTCGCCGGAGATTTTGCTTTTGGCAAATGGCGTCATCTCGCAAAATAAAAAACAATTTAAAAAAACGCTTAAAGCCCACCACGCATCGAATGTCAAGCCTCATGTGATGGGGCACATGACGCCGGCGCAAGAAGCGCAGTATATTGTGCAAAAAGTGGCACGCTCGGCAAGTGCCGGCAGGCCGCTCGCTTCTATGGCGGCATTATTCCGTTCCGCATTTGCCGCCCGTGCTTTGGAAATGGAGCTGGTAAAAAATAATATTCCGTATGAGTTCCGCGGAGGGATGCGTTTTTTTGACCGCGCGCATATTAAAGATGTGCTGGGTTTTTTGCGGATTATTTCAAACCACAAAGATCGTATGGCGTGGTTGCGTGTTTTGCCGCTCCAGCCGGGTATAGGGCACGAGACCGCTCGCACGTTGGTGGAGCGGATTATGGTTCAAGGAGATTTGGAAGCCGCCTTGCAAAGTATTGCAAATGTTTCACTGCCCGCTCGCGCCCGCACCGGTTGGGATAATATGATGAGTATTATTCAAGAAATGAAGAAAAGAGGGAGTCATCCAAGCGGATTTATAGAAGGGATTGCCAAATCCGCGTATGCCGATTATCTCAAAGACATGTTTGAAAATTATGAAGACCGTTTGGGGGACTTGGAGCAGTTGGCTCAATTTGCGTCTCACGCAAAAAGCACAAAAGATTTTTTGGATTCCGCGACACTTGATGATGCGTATGGATCAAAAGACAAGGTAGGCAATACGCGCGACCGCTTGATTCTGTCTACCATTCATCAGGCAAAGGGGTTGGAGTGGGATACGGTTTTTGTAATTAATTTGGTTAACGGGGCGTTCCCCAATGAACGCGCGCTCTCGGAGGCTGGCGGGGAAGAGGAAGAGCGGCGTTTGTTCTATGTTGCGGTAACGCGCGCGCAACGAGAACTTTTTTTGACCTACGCCATGCTGGACGCGCGCGACCCGAGCATTGTGCATCAGGCGTCGCAATTTCTTCAGGAGCTTCATCCTTCTCTTGTTAAGAAAACAGATGATACGGTGATGGATGGCAACGGACAGTGGAATGATGACGTCCCCACGATTGTAATAGACGAAGACGCGCAAGTGCCGTCTGAAGAAGAATCCGTGAGCGTTTCACGCGTCGCAACACCCAAAAAACGCAAAGGTTTTTTACGTGAGATTGATGAGCTGTAAGGGGTTTTACTTTTTACAATGATCCCAAATAAAGTTGAACCACGTCTTGTAACTTTCAGCCAACTCTTTATTTTTCATCACAAAAATAGTCACTTCTTCTCCTACGTTTCCAATACCAATACTTACAAACGTTACGACATAATCCCCAAATATGTCCACAAGACCGGGTGTGGCATATTCTTGAGGTAAGATGCGGTAGTGCCCCTTGGCATCCTCAAGAGCTTCAGGCAAAAGCTCTTTCACTCGCGGATCAAAAAGAATTTTATGCGGCACATTTTTTTCAAATTTTTTAATATATGTATCTCTAAATTGCTGATCAATTTGCGGACTGCGTCAAAGACCTTTAGCGCCTAAAAAATATGCTTCATCCGCCACACGTAAAAGATCGCGGCGATAATTTTTGTATCCTTCAATACCTTTGTAAATGTATGCCGCTTCCTGAAGCGGTTCGCTTGCAAATGTTTGGCGCAACTCCGGCATTACCCCCATATTTTTGCCTCATCAACAGATCAGGTATTTGAACGACAACAGAGATTGCCTCAATCTCTGGATCGTCTTTGCAGTTGACAAGGATGATGAGGTAAATGGCAAGAGAGCAAACTCGAAAATTTTTGGTGACGAGTTTGTATGTCTTGACATCACATAAAAAGAGGCAAAAGATAATCAAAATTGTCTCCAACAATTCTTGTACACTTTCAACCACCCGGACAAACCTCCGGTTTTTTTGTGCATTTTTTGCGTTTAGATAAGAGGTTTTAATGTATTGACAAAGTAATGACATTGTAGTATACTTTAATTATTCAATAACCTTAACATATTTGTATGAACACCACACTGCAAATACGCATTGATAACAAAACAAAGAAGTCAGCCGCCAAAATTTTGGAATCGCTGGGTTTGGATTTAAGTTCAGGCATAAAAATTTTTCTTAATCAGGTTTTGCAACACAAAGGAATACCGTTTCTTGTTTTGACGGAAAACGGTTTTACACAGGAACAAGAAAAGAAAATTTTAGCTGAATCTAAAAAAACTATGGCTTTGTACCGCGCTGGAAAAATAAAAGCATATGATAGTGTAGAAGAAATGGAGAAAGCAATTCTGGGATGAGTTTATGAAATATAAACTCCTTTATTCAAAAAAATTTAATAAACAATATGCGCGACTGTAAGGTGGTCTGGTAATGAAAGAACGATTAAGGAAGTAAGAAAGACGATTGTGTTCTTAGCTAATGGAGAAGGTTTGTCCGAAAAATATCGTAATCACAGATTAATTGGCGATATGCAGGATTGTTTTGAGTGCCATGCTTTACCGGATTGGTTGTTGATTTATAGAAAACATGAAGATATTTTGGTTTTAGAATTGATTGGAACGGGTTCACATTCGGAATTGTTTGAGTGAATTGTGGAGAATGCTGTGCGGAATCTTGCCAAGCCTCACATTTTTTGTTATCCTATACTCACTTGAATTATTAACTTTTGTATATGAACCACCCACGACAAGAACGTTCATTTGTAATGGTAAAGCCGGACGGCGTCATCCGCGGTCTTGCCGGAGAGATTATTCAGCGCATAGAACAGCGCGGACTCAAAATTGTGGCACTTCAGATGTTTCAGCCTACTCATGAGCAGATTGATGACCATTATCCAAAAGCGGAAACATGGATTGGGCGTCTTGGGGAAAAGACCCTTTCCACGTATGAAAAATACGGCTATGACGCCATGAAAGAATTGGGCACCACGGACAAAATGGAAATAGGGAAAATGGTGCGCAAGTGGTTGGTTGATTATATGACCTCGGCTCCGCTCGTAAAAATGGTGGTTGAGGGTCCACACGCGGTGGATATGATACGCAAACTCGCGGGTAACACCATGCCGGTATTGGCGGACATGGGCACTATCCGCGGGGATTATTCCACAGACAGTGCGGCCATTGCAAACAAAGAAAAACGCGCGGTCATGAACATTGTGCACGCTTCGGAAACGCCGGAAGAAGCACAGCATGAAATCAGCCATTGGTTTGCACCGGATCAAATTTTTTCTTACGAACGCAAAGACGTGGTGTAGATTTAAAAAATGAGAAATCGTCCCAATGTGCGTTGGGGCGATTTTTGTCATAAAATGTCTGTCACCAAATGCCATTTTAACTGCAATAAAAAAAACACCGGTTGGGGTGTTTGGTTGGCAGGAAAAATTGCAAATTAAAGTCGCATGAGACCTCTTACTGATAAGGGGTCATCAATCCCCTGGGGATGTGCATGGAGGAGGTTACCGACACGCTCAATTTCTGCACGCGCTCTGACGGCATCATGCGGATAAAAATCTTCCGCAACCAGTGCCAGCTGGCGTGTGATCATCCGTACCTTCAGCTCAAGTGTGAGTGGTGTGTAGAGCGAACAGGGAAAGATCATTTCCCAAAGGCAGGGCGATCCATCTGAATTTTGGCGGAAGAGCCGTCGCACTTCATAGACCAGATGGTTGAACATGGTGAGTCCCGCCACCCCGTTGAAGTACCGCTTCATAGAAGCGCACTCAAGCTCGGAGATTATTCCCCCCACATTGATGGTGCCGCTCCAGTAGACCCCATCGTAGGTGAACGCATTGGGGTTTGGAGTACCGTCCACCCGACGACCACCCGCAACCTTTGGTTTTCCTTCATGGAGCACGGTATGAGTGAGCATCGCCGACGCGCGATGGTAATCATCTCCCGTGAGAAAGATGATCATCTCCGCGAGGTGGTCGGATATTTTGCGGGAGGCATTGACCTTTCTCCAGATGGAATCGGGCGACTTTACGCGGCTGTGGAAGAATACCTCAACAGGGGTTCCTTTCACATCAATATGCCTGCTGGAAAGCGGCATGGTGACGGTCGTTTTGCCTAGTGAGTCTGCAATTTCACGGAATACAAATCCGTGCGGATTGTAACGAACGTGTATGTCGCGGATTCGCGACATACTGCATGACGCAAAGACACCATCTTCAAACGCCGCAGTGATTCTCTGCATGCGCTCGCGTCCGCGTTGAAGGATGTCTCGTTCCGCGAGCCATCGCACGGCGCAAAACCATGTGCGCAATGCGATCCATGAACGGATCTCTTCAAGTCCTGATAGGCGAGATGCCGAGCCATTCCCACGGATATCGTTTGGGAAAAAGATACTCACTACGAGATCGGCAGGGTCGTCAACGTTTGTGATGATACCTTCCGACGTGAAGAGCTGTCGCAGGTTCCGTGGCAGATAATGCCGCACAAAGTCGGCGAAGTATCCATGGATCTCAACAATAGCCGAAGGCAACTCCGCATAGTAGGACGCGGCATCGTGGTTTGGCCAGTACTCTTCCAAAAGCTCTATCATGATTGGCGCCCTCGGCGCGTCCTCATTACTCTTGAGGTAGAGTGCGGTTGAATACAGGCGTGTAAACACTTTACGGACATCCGCGGGCAACACGGAGAGTGTCGTATGCGGCTCATGCGCAATGCGCAAGCCGATGGTTGGGTCTCGCAGGAAACTGTAAGTCTTTTGCATGACTCACCCTTTTTTGGGTCAGAGTATGAGTTGTACGAGGCGCATACTCGCGCTTCGCGAGAAAGAACAGGTAGGCATATTTATAGCAGATTTTAAAGAAAAAATCAAGAGTTTGACCCCTTGACCATTCCTTAGATGATTTTTTTTTGACCTTACCAGCTTTCTTTTAATGCCTTGCCTTCATTATAACCTGCTTGCGTTTGTACGCCCACAAGCGCTTTATGGTGGAATTCTTCCAAACTGGAGGCGCCGGCATAAGCGCATGCACTGCGCACTCCGGCGGTTATTTTATCAATAATATCCTCGGCGCTTTCTTCTCCTTTTTTCAGATACATGCGCGAGGAGCTGATGCCTTCTTCAAAATATTTTTTACGCGCTTGCTCAAACACCTCGGTGGCGTTGGTGCGGTCTATAACCGCGCGGCGTGATGCCATGCCGAAGTTTTCTTTGAAAGGACGACCTTGTTCGTCGTATTGAATGTCCCCAACGCTTTCGTACGTTCCCGCCCACCATGAGCCAAACATAGCGTGGCTTGCGCCGGCCGCAAGAGCGAGTGCAACATCGCGCGGGTGGCGCACACCGCCGTCCGCCCATATACTGCCACCAAGCTCTCGTGCCACGCGTGAGCATTGCAGTACCGCAGAAAATTGCGGCCTGCCCACGCCGGTCATCATGCGCGTAGTGCACATGGCGCCAGGCCCTACGCCAACTTTTACAATTGACGCTCCTGCTTGCAAAAAATCTCGTGTTGCTTCCGGCGTAACCGCATTGCCTGCCACGAGCGGACGCGTGGGACCCATCAAACCGCGCGCAACGCGGATTGCGTCCAGCATTCTTTTTTGGTGTCCATGTGCAGTATCAAGCACAATGATATCAACGCCGATGGTCAAAAGAAATCCAATGGTTTCTTCCAGTTTTCTATTGATCCCCACAGCCGTTGCGGTGAGCAATTCGCCTTGCGCATTTTGCGCCGGTTTATAAATAGTGGAGCGCACCGCGCCTTTTTTTGTCATGACGCCGGCTAGCGTTCCGTCCGGATACACAACCGGTGCCAGTGGAATACGGTTTCTGTCCAACAGCGTGTACACTTCTTGTGGCGTGGCGGAGGAGGGGACGGTGATAATATCCGGACGCATAACGCGCTTGAGCATTGTATAGCGATCTTGATAACGCGCTTCTTTTTCCGTAAAAATACCAACAGGCTTTTGTTCTTTGTTCACCACAATCACAGCGCCATGCGCGCGTTTGTTGATAAGATTCAAACCGTTTTGAACAACGTCGTCTTCATTCAGCACAACTGCCGTCTCATACACGGCATGGCATTGTTTTACATAGCGCACGCTCCGCTCCACACGTTCCCAATTCATATCCTGCGGGAACACCACAATCCCGCCGCGTCGCGTCATGGTTTCCGCCATACGCCTGCCTGCCACGGCGTTCATGTTTGAAACCACCAAAGGAATCGTCCCAAGTTTGTTGTTTGGTGTTATATCCACTCCCATGCGTGAGGGGAGTTCGGAATACTGGGGCATCAAAAATACGTCTTCGTAGGTCAATTCTTGCCGTTCATTTTCAGGGTAGAGAAAGCGCATAAGGGTTATGGTTTAATAGACAAGCCTAACCCATTTTATGCTAGCGGTGCGTATAGCGCAAGGGTGACTATGTGGACAAATAAGTATTTTCACTGCGCCGCTCTATTGCCAAGAGATAGATTCCTTTGGCAGACGTTCTGTAAATTATTCTTATTTTTCCTTTTCGTGCGCGATAAATATCTTCTCTTCCTTTTAATTTTTTGAGATCAACTCCCAAAAGCCGCCCTGTTTTGATTTTAATGAGCAGATTCTTTACCGCCTCCTTTTCTTTTTCAGATAAGACATCAAGAGATTTTTGAATTTTATCCGTCATATCGCTATAGTCGGGATAAAATTTCTTCAATTTTTATTCCGCCTTTTTTAATTTTGGTAAAATCCGAGACTTCTTCCCATTCTTCATTGGCAGTAATGGGCATTATGATAAATACCGGTTTTGAACGCTTTACTACGGTAAAACTCACTCCTTTATTGATTTGCGCGATAAACGTGTCTAAATTTTCTCGGAGTTCTTTCACGCCTACAATAGTTTTGGTTTGCGGCATAGTTTAAAGTTTAACTTAAGATTATCTAAAGTTTAACTTATTGTGAACAGATTGTCAAGCACAGCGTAATGAGACTGTTGCAAAACTCCCCAAATAAGTCCAACCCAAATTTTTTTGTCTGCTTAAAAAGCGAGTATTGCAACGGTCGCCCTCCATTATATGGATGGGGAGCTAAAAATATGGTATACTTAAATCATAATTTGGATGTTTTATATCTTATTTGTATGAGACTCAATACAAATTTGAAAAGTCTGTTATGGGATGTGGACGCAAAAAAGCTTGACGCAAAAAAGCATGCTGATTTTTTGATTGCAAGAATTGCAGACAAGGGCGGCATGAAAGAATTGCAATGGCTAAAAAAGAAATTTGGAAAAAACAAAATACGGAGTGTGGTAAAAAAAAGTCGGAATGTTTCTCGTAAGACAAAAGTTTTTTGGTCGGTTATTTAATTTTTATGCATCCAGAAACTTTGGCTCCCAAGACAAAAAAATTACTTGAGAAAATAGGCACTCACCAATGGCTGAAAGACTATTATTTGGCTGGTGGCACGGCCCTTGCACTACAGCTTGGCCATAGGCAGTCTATTGATTTGGATTTTTTTACTAAAAAAAATATCAACACCCCCCAATTGATCGCTATATTATCAAAGGAAGGTGTCTTTAAATTGTTAAAAGAAGAAAAAGATACCGTTGAAGGATTGTTGGACGGCGTAAAAGTGAGTTTTATGTCGTATCCATACAGTTTGATAGAGAAACAAATTAGATTTGATAAAAATATTTTTTTGGCGTCTGCTCATGACATCGCTCTTATGAAATTAACCGCGATTGCGGGAAGAAATACAAAAAAGGATTTTATAGATCTTTTTGTCTATCTCTTAAAAGATAAGAAAGACATTCAAGGGCTCCTAAAGGACATGAAGAAAAAATTTAAAGGAGTGGATTATGACAGTATGCACATTTGCAAGTCATTGGTATATTTTGAAGAAGCTGATAAAGAACCTATACCTGTTATGTTTATTCAAAAATTGGTAAATTGGAAAAAAGTTAAGGACTATTTTATTGGAGAAGTGAAGAAGATAATGGTGTGAGGTTCTTGACATTCCCTCGGCGATATCCTATACTTATCTCACGTTAATAAGAGTGAGGGTCAGCTTTCGTGGTTGGAAGCCCCGCGCTTTAAAAAAGAGTTGCACTAATTTAATAGTGTTTTTTATTATCTAGGGATTTATTTTTTATGCCTACTATACATCAATTGATCAAGAAGGGGCGCAAAGTACAGAAGTACAAAAGCAAGGCTCCTGCGCTTCAGGTTGGTTTGGACACCTTGCACCGTCGTCGCAAATCTTTTGCCGAGGGTCGGCCGTTTTTGCGCGGAGTGTGCACCAAGGTAACCACCATGACCCCTAAAAAACCAAACTCCGCTTTGCGCAAAATCGCTCGTGTCCGTCTTTCAAACGGCATGGAAGTAACCGCGTATATTCCGGGTATTGGCCATAATTTGCAGGAACACTCCATTGTGATGATCCGCGGCGGCCGTGTAAAAGATTTGCCCGGTGTGCGGTATCATATTGTACGCGGCGTGTATGACACGCAAGGCGCGGCGGGACGCAGACGCAGCCGTTCACTTTACGGTGTTAAGAAACCTAAGAAATAAATATGCGCGGAAAACAAGCTCCTAAACGAAAAATTCTTCCGGATCCACGCTATCAAAGTGAATTGATAGCCAAACTCATCAATACCATCATGGAACGCGGCAAGAAAACCATCGCGCAAAAAATTGTGTATGGTGCATTTGATTTTATTAAATCAACGGTGAATAAAGACCCCATGGAGGTGTTTGATGAAGCTTACAAAAACCTCTCTCCTACGGTGGAAGTGAAGTCCCGCCGCGTGGGAGGTGCTAACTATCAAATTCCGATCCCTGTGCGCGGAGAACGCCAGCGGGCTCTCGCGTTCCGTTGGCTCATTGCCGCGGCGAGCGCCAAGAAAGGCAAGCCTATGCATAAAAAACTTGCCGAAGAGATAATGGCCGCCGCTGAAAATCAAGGTGACGCCGTGCGCAAACGCGCCGATGTACACCGTATGGCAGATGCCAACAAAGCATTCGCTCATTTTGCTCGTTAATTTTTTGAACTTTTATGCCTCGTGAATATTCTCAAGAAAGTACTCGCAACATTGGTATTATCGCGCATATTGATGCCGGTAAAACTACGGTGAGTGAACGCATTTTGTTTTACACCGGCAAGAAACATAAGATTGGCGAAGTGCATGAAGGCGCCGCCACCATGGACTGGATGGAACAAGAGCAGGAGCGCGGCATTACCATTACCTCCGCCGCGACCACCTGTTTTTGGAAAAACACCCGCATTAACATTATTGACACCCCCGGCCACGTGGATTTTACCGCAGAAGTGGAACGTTCACTCCGCGTGCTGGACGGCGGCGTGGTGGTGTTTGACGGTGTAGCAGGCGTGGAGCCGCAATCGGAAACCGTGTGGCGTCAAGCGGATAAATACAAAGTGCCGCGCATTTGTTTTGTGAACAAGCTTGACCGCATGGGCGCGGACTTTTTTAAAGATGTGCGTTCAATAAATGAAAGATTGACACCCAACGCGCTTCCCTACCAGCTACCTATTGGCGTTGAGGAGCATTTTCAGGGGATCATTGATTTGCTGACTCGCCGCGCGTATATCTATAAAGATGATTTGGGAAAAGAAATTGAAGAAACCGATCCGCCGGAAGACATGAAAGCAAAGGTAGAGGAGTATCGCACCAAACTCATTGAGAAAATTGTTGAAAACGACGAGAGTCTCATGACCAAGTATCTTGCGGGAGAAGAAATTCCCGTCGCGGATTTGAAAAAAGTTTTGCGCGCCGCGGTGGTGAAGTTTGAAATTGTTCCAATCTTGTGCGGAAGCGCTCTCAAAAACAAGGGCGTGCAGTTTATGCTTGACGCGGTGGTTGATTTTCTTCCGTCGCCTTTGGATGTGCCCGCGCTCATTGGCAAGGATCCGGATGATTTGGAGAAGTTGATTGAAGTGCATCCTGTTGATAACGAACCGTTTGCGGGGTTGGTGTTTAAAATCGCAACCGACCCGTTTGTGGGAAAGCTCGCGTATTTCCGCGTGTATTCCGGTATTTTGCAGTCAGGTTCTTACGTAATCAATACCATCACCGGTGAAAAAGAACGCGTGGGACGCATTGTGCGTATGCACGCCAACAGCCGCGAGGAAGTGCAAGAAGTGTACGCGGGCGAAATTGCCGCGATTGTGGGGTTTAAAAGCACATTCACAGGACATACGATTTGTGCCACGGACAGGCCTGTGATTCTTGAATCCATTACGTTTCCTGAACCTGTTATTTCCGTGGCGATTGAACCCAAGACAAAAGCGGACCAAGAAAAAATGGGCGTAGCTTTGCAAAAATTGGGTGAAGAAGATCCGACATTCCGTATCAAGTCTGATCCGGAAACCATGCAGATGCTTATCTCCGGCATGGGTGAATTGCATTTGGAAATTATCGTGGACCGCATGAAACGCGAGTTTAAAGTGGAAGCAAACATCGGGACTCCTCAAGTGGCGTATAAAGAAACAATTCGCGCCAGCGCGGAAGCGGAAGGTAAATATATCCGCCAGTCCGGCGGTCGCGGACAATATGGCCACTGCTGGCTGAAGATTGAACCAAATGAAGTGGGCAAAGGGTACGAATTTGAAGATGAAGTAAAAGGCGGTGTGATTCCAAAAGAATACATTCCCGCAATTCAAAAAGGCGTCAAAGAAGCATTGGACAGAGGCGTGGTGGCAGGCTACCCCATGATTGACGTGAAGGTCACGGTGTTTGACGGTTCATATCATGAAGTTGACTCTTCCGAACAGGCATTTAAATTGGCAGGATCATTTGCGCTTCAGGAAGCGGTTAAAAAAGCAAAACCGGTGATTTTGGAGCCGATTATGAAAGTGGAAGTGGTAACGCCCGAGCAGTTTATGGGAGATGTTATTGGCAACCTCAACTCTAAACGCGCGCAGATTAAAGAAATGCGCGACCGCGCGGGGATTAAGGTGATAGATGCCGACGTGCCGCTCTCTGAAATGTTCGGTTATGCCACGGAATTGCGCAGTATGACACAGGGCCGCGCGAGCTACTCTATGGAATTTTCGCATTACTCGGACGTGCCAAGAAATGTTGAGCAGTTGATTATTGAAGGGAAGAAAAAGTAGAGTGTTTTGAAATGTCTAGAGGTTCATAAAACCTCCTCCATATACGGAGGAGGTTTTTGTTGACCCTCGGATTTATCTGTGGTAATTTCAAAACTATAATGGCCTGATGAATCCATACACAAAATATGTTAAAATGAGATGGAGAAACTAAACCAAATCTATGGCCAAGAAACCGCGTACATTCAGTCCGCAAGAAAAGGTAACAGTATCCAAATAAGTATGGACGGACGCGGACGATGTTTGGACAATATCTTAGTGGAAAGATTGTGGCGAACCGTAAAACAAGAAAACATTTATTTAAACTCTTACCAAAATGTTTTAGAAACCAAGATAGGTTTGAATGAATATTTTTCTTTTTACAATAACTTTTCTTTAATTAATTTTCCATCTCCTTTTAATGATTTATGTGTCTTGACAAACCAGACCATTATACCACAGCCTTCCAATCAACCATTCTCACCACACTCAACCAGTGGTGTTTTTTTAAACTTGACTTACGTCTAGATTTGGTGTATAATTGTACTGAAAGTAAGCTTTAAGATAACTATCAGTAAACATACGGATAAAAAACCCCTAAAAGGCAAATATATTGAGATTTTGTTACGATCTCCTAAAACCGTCTTTTCCACCAAAGACATTGCTTTGTTGTGGGGTGAACAAGGAACAACCAATGTTCGGGTAAGATTAAGCAATTATGTAAAGAAAGGGAAATTAATTAGAATTCATCATGGTATTTATGCTAAAGATATACATTATGATCGTTTTGAGTTGGCTACTAGAATTTATACCCCCTCATATATCAGTTTTGAAACGGTATTAACTCGCGCCGGAGTAAATTTTCAATATTATGGAAACATTTTTGTTGCTTCATATGTTACTCGCGAGATTGAGGCTGATGGACAAAAGATATCTTTCATCAGGATGAAAGATTATGTTTTGAGCAACACAATGGGGATTGAACATACAAATGACATATCTACGGCGACAAAAGAACGGGCATTTTTGGATAGGATATATATCAGTAAAGATTACCATTTTGATCACTTGGATGTTTTGGATTGGGAGAAAATTTTTGAAATTTTGCCGATATATCGCAACAAGAGAATGGAAAAAAAAGTTGCGGAATATTTAAAACATTATAAAGATAATAAATTAGGAGACAAAACGGTATGACATTAGATTATCCGAAACATAAAAATATCTTATTACAAATTTTGAAAGATATTTTTTCTGATACATCGCTGTCTCCTTATGTAGGTTTTAAAGGCGGTACGGCCGCTCTTATGTTTTATGACTTAACTCGTAATTCTGTTGATATTGACCTTGATCTTTTGGATGAAAGCAAGGAGAGGGAAGTATTTGAGAAAATTCAAAAAGTAGCCATGAGTTATGGCAAAATTGTTGACGCAAGAATTAAAAGATTTAATTTGGTCACGGTTATTTCATACGATTTAAAATCTCAAAATATCAAGATAGAGGTCAATCGCCGAAATTTTGGTTCTCACTATGAATTAAAAACATTATTGGGGATTTCAATGCCAGTGATGGTCAAAGAAGATATGTTTGCCAATAAGTTAATGGCCATGTATGAACGAATCGGCAAGACGAGCCGTGATGTATATGATGTGTATTTTTTTGCTAAAAATAATTGGCCGATAAATAGGAAATTGGTTGAGGGTCGTGCCAAGATGCCTTTCAAAGATGTTTTGGTTAAATGTGTAGAACTTTTAGAGAAAATGGATAACAGGCATATCCTTGACGGTCTTGGGGAGATGCTCAATGAATCGCAGAAAGACTGGGCTCGAGCAAAGTTGCGAACCGAAACAATATTTTTATTAAAAGCTTGGTTAGAAAGCGAAAAATGATTATCCGTTCGTTAATTACTTGGTGGAGAGGGCCTTTGCTTGTAGGGGTATGTTTTGTATTGTACGCGTTTTTGCGTTCGTCCGCGTTTGCAGACGCGGCTTTCGGCGTTGCATATATAGGAGTGGCTTTGGGAAGCGCTCCTCTTATAAAAGAAACATGGCAAGAATTGCGTGCGCGCAGGTATGCCATAGACTACATCGCTCTTTTGGCGTTGCTGGTGGCGCTTGTTATGGGCCAATATGTGGTGGCGCTTGTGATTGCGTTTATGGCGTCCACCGGCCGCGCGCTTGAAGCATATGGCGTGCAGTTGGCGCGTAAATCTTTGACCTCACTCATAGAGCGCATTCCACGGGATATTTTGATGGCGATTGAAGGCACCCCGGGAGAGAAACGCGCCATTGCGGAGGTGCGTGTGGGAGATACGATTTTTATCCGCAAGGGTGAGGTTATTCCGTTGGATGGCGTTTTGGAATCTGAAAATGGTCTTACTGACGAATCATCAATCACCGGCGAGCCGTATATTATAGATAAAATCAAAGGCGATGTGGTGCGAAGCGGTACAGTGAACAAAGGAGAGGCGATTGTGATTGGTGTGACCGCGGAAGAAAAAGACTCCACGTATCACAAAATTATTGAATTGGTGGAAAAAGCGCAGGGAGAAAAAGCGCCGCTCATACGCCTTGCGGACAAAGCAAGCGGGTGGTTTGCCGCGGTTACGCTGGTTATCGCGGCGGGTGCGTATTTTATCTCCGGTGATTGGGGGCGTGTTTTGGCGGTACTGGTCATTGCCACGCCGTGTCCGTTGATTTTGGCAACACCCATTGCACTTTTGGGCGGAGTTAATGCCGCGGCAAAACGCCGTATCATTGTAAAACGCCTTGCGAGCTTGGAAACGCTGGCGCGCGTGAACGCGTTGGTGTTTGATAAGACCGGCACTATCACGCTCGGCGTG
>Ga0209211_10003392_pt1 | contig 26038 bp, 25 predicted proteins | sample RifGroA2_FD_183992 | JGI IMG/M metagenome (GOLD analysis project Ga0209211, IMG submission 183992) | Groundwater microbial communities from Rifle, Colorado, USA - Groundwater A2 (SPAdes) (version 2) | ecosystem: Environmental > Aquatic > Deep subsurface > Groundwater | place: Rifle, Colorado...
GATGGAAAAGACCCGCAACGAGCTGGAAGCCGAAACCGCACGGCTGCGCGATGTCGAAAGTCAACTGGAAACCGCGCGTAACGGGCATTACCAACTTTCCGATGCAGTGCATGTCAGGCAGGGTGAGCTGTATACCGCGAATGCCGAAATCGCGCGGTTGGAGCAACATATCAAGCATGTCGCCGACCAGCGCCAGCGCATGGCGCAGCAGATCGTCAACACCGAAAAACAGATCGAACAGCAACAGCATCAGCGCCAGGGCATCCATTCCCTGCTGGAGCACTGGCAGCGCCAGCAGGACGGCGCGACCGTCAAGGTTGCCGAAACCGAACAGCACGCGCAATTGGAAAGCCACAACCTGCCGCATGCCGAAGAGGCGGCGCGCATCGCTCAGGAGCGCTACAACGCCTTGCAGCGCGAAGAACTGCAACTGCAACAGCAATTGCAATTGGCCGATACACAACGCGAACATTTGCAGCGCAACGTCCAACAACTGGAGTCGCGCCGCTTGCGCCTGCTGCTGGAAAAAGACAACCTGCCGCGCCCCGACGGCGGCGCGCTGCAAGAGACGCAGCAGCAACTGGCCGAGCTTGAGGCGGAGCGCGCCGAACAAGTGGAGAAGCTGGCGCAATTGCAGGAACAATTGCCGCTGGCCGATAACGAACGGCGCAACCAGCGCGCTTCGTTGCAGCAGCAGGAACGCGTACTGGCACAGACCGAGGCGCGCCTGGATGCGTTGCAACAGTTGCAGCAGCATATCGATACCGACAAGAACCTCAACGACTGGTTGCAGCAGCACCAGCTCGAAAAATTGCCGCGCCTGTGGCAATCCATCCGCATCGAAAACGGCTGGGAGGATGCGCTGGAAGCAGTGTTGCGCGAGCGGTTGAACGCGATCGCCATGCCGTCATTGGGCGATGCCGCCGCGTGGAGCGATGCGCCACCGGGAAAACTGGCGCTGTTTGCGCCGGAAGCCGCTGGGCAAAATAATGTCGCTGAGACAAATCAACTAACGCCATTGCTCGGTTACGTGCAATGCCAGGATGCGCAAGTACTACCCGTCATGCGCGATTGGCTGACACATGTGTATGCTGTGGCGGATGTGGCGCAGGCTTATGCGCAGCGCGCGCAGTTGCCGCCGGGCGGCTGGTTCGTTACCCAAGGCGGGCATCTGATCGGTGCACACAGCGTGCTGTTCCACGCGCCGGACAGCCAGTTGCACGGCGTGCTGGCAAGGCAGCGCGAAATCGAACGGCTGGATCAGGAACTGGCCGAACAGAATAACAACGCGGAATATTCCAGACAACAGGTCACGCAGGCCGAGCAGCGCTATCAATCCATTGAGGCTCAGATCGCGCCGTTGCGCAGCGCAGGCAACGAGTTGCAGCAACGCCTGCACGGCCTGCAAATGCAGATACTCAAACTGAATCAGGCGCTCGAGCGCAGCGCGGAACGCACCATGCAGATTGAGCATGAGATGCAGGAGCTGACCGATCTGCTGGGCGACGAGCAGCGCCAGCAGCAGGATGTTAACGAACAGATGGAGATATTGCGCGAACAAATCGGTGAGTTTCATACTCAAGTCGATGAGGCGCAACGCCACGCCAACCAGCAGGATATTGCATTGCGCGAGCAGCGCAGCCGGGTGCAGCAGGCGCAACATGCGTTGCAGGAGGCGCATTTTTTCGCCAAGACCTGCACGGATAAAATTGCCGACCTGCAACACAACACCCAGCAGATCACCGGGGCGCTGGCGCAATTCGAGCAGAGCCTGACGCAATTGCGCGCCGAACTGTCGGGCGGCGAGGATGAAACAACCAAGCAGCAATTGCAGGTTGCGCTGCAAACGCGCCAAGCTACCGAGCAGGCGCTTGCCGAGGCACGCAACGTACTGGAAAACGCCACAGTTGGCCTGCAAAAACTCGAACAGGAACGCCTCGCCTGCGAGCACAAACTCAATCCGCTGCGCGAAAAACTCGGCGAGTTGACACTCAAGGAGCAGGAGGCGCGCCTGCATTTCGAGCAATGGGCGGAGCAATTGCAGGGCGTCGACGAACAGGCGCTGCTGCCGCTGCTGGAATCCGGGAAACTTTTGGCCGGGCACCCGTCCGGCAACAACAAGCCGAATGCGTTACAGAACGAATTAAACCGGCTGAATGCGGATATCGAGGCATTGGGCGCGGTGAATCTCGCCGCGCTCGAAGAGTTGCAAACCGCAGCCGAGCGCAAAGCTTACCTGGATGCGCAGGCCAAGGATCTGAACGAAGCGATGGCTACGCTGGAAGAAGCGATCCGCCGCATCGACAAGGAATCGCGCGACCTGCTGATGGAAACCTATAACCAGGTCAACCAGCACCTGTCGGAGTTATTCCCGATATTGTTTGGCGGCGGCGAGGCACGGCTGGTGCTGACCGGCGAGGAAATACTCGACAGCGGTGTGCAGGTGATGGCACAGCCGCCCGGCAAGAAGAACAGCTCGATTCACCTGATGTCGGGTGGCGAGAAGGCGCTGACCGCGATCTCCCTAGTGTTCTCGCTGTTCCAGCTCAACCCCGCACCGTTCTGTCTGCTCGACGAAGTGGACGCACCGCTGGACGATACCAACACCGAACGGTTGTGTGAACTGATCAAGAAAATGTCGCAACATACCCAGTTTGTGTTCATCAGCCACAACAAGATCACCATGGAAATGGCTCAGCAATTAGTCGGCGTGACCATGCAGGAAAAAGGCGTGTCCCATGTGGTGGCGGTGGACATCGAAGAAGCGTTGCGGATGCGCGACGAGCTAGTTGTCGCGTAAGCGGGCATCGCGTAGGGGTGCGACTTATCGCGTCCCTACTGACCTACACTCTGAAGTGAGCTACCGATTCCTTGAGCGCGCCCGCCAATCTGTCGAGTTGGGTTGCGGTATCGCTGCTTGACGCGGTTGCGGCGCTGTTTTCCTCGGACATCTGGGCGATTTTCTCAATATTTGCGACAACCTGGTGAATTGCGGAATCCTGCTCGCGTATCGCATCGGCGATGCTTTGGACATTGTTCGCCACTTCGCCAGAGTCACCTCCTATGCGGTGCAACGCAGTCTCGGTTTTACCTACCAGCACAAGGCTTTCCGCAACCTGAGTATTGGCTTGCCGCATCCCGGTGACGGTCTCGCCGATGTGGTTCTGGATGTCGCCAATCAGCGAAGCGATCTCTTCGGTCGCTTTTGACGTGCGCTCGGCAAGTTTGCGCACCTCGTCCGCTACCACTGCAAACCCCCGCCCCTGCTCTCCGGCGCGTGCCGCTTCGATAGCGGCGTTCAACGCCAGCAGGTTGGTTTGGTCGGCAACTTCCTTGATTACCTGAATAATGCCGCCGATTTTTTTCGATCTATCGTCGAGCCGCCCCACATTGGCGTCCGACTCACGAATCAGCTCGGCGATGCCGTTTACGTTCCTTACCGTATCTGACATGGTGGCGAGCACCTGAGCGGTTCCGACGCGCGACTTGGCCACAATTTCTGCCGCAATTTGCGCATTTCCGGCCGTCTCGCTGATGCTGACCGATAGCTCCTCGACGGACGAGGCAACCGATGATGCGGAATCCGCCTGCGCGGCCGAACTCTGGTTAACCTGGCGGCTTGAAGCGGCCAGCATATTGGATGCGTCCGCGACACCTTCGCTGGAGCGGGTAACATGCGAAATGATGTTGCGGAATTTTTCCATCAGGTGATTGACTGCCTGCCCGACGCGCGCCGTTTCCTGCGTGCCTTTCTCGGGAATGCTGCGGGTAAAATCGTCTTTCGCCACCACATACTCGATTGCATCCACAACATCCTTCAATGGCCGGTTCACGCCGCGCGCCACCCATACCGATACCGCCACCGCGATTGTGATCGCCAGCGCCGCCAGGATCAGTTGCGTCAACAGGAGTGTGCGGCTGGACGACAGCAGGTTATCAACATCGGAATTGATATTTTTTGTAAGCAGTTGCTCGATCTCATGCATGCCGTTGATTCTATCGGTGCCCCGCTTGAACCATACGGTTGGATCCACATCGAATCCGCCCTGTGCGGAACGCTCGGCCATGATATTCCGCATGCGCTGCACGTCCTGCGCCGCATCGCCGCCCAGCAGTGATTTCAGCGCCGCCTTTTCGGATTCAGTCGCGGAATCGGTGAATGTGTCCAGATAGGCTTCCTGCTTGAAGATTTTCCCCAGAATGGCGCGGTATTGGGCGGGCTCAACCTTGTTGGCAACAAATGCCCCCACGGTCAGCGCGCGTTCTTGCCCCGCATTTTCCTTGGCGTTTGCAAAAGCATGATAGGTCAAAAGTTTTTTCGCAATAGCCGGATCTCTGTTGTATTCGGCAGCGGTGCTCATTACCTCCAGTAGGTTACTGATGGCGCCGGTAAAAGAAGCAGATGATTCTGCGACGGGAATGGCAAGCTGCGTGGCTTGTTCGCGCGTTTTGGCAAGCCCGTTAAGTTTTTGACCGGCTTCTTCAATAGCCTTTTTCAGCCCCGGCATCGTGCTGGTATTGACACCATCCAGCAGCCGTTTGTAAGCGGCCAATTTTTCATCGGTTTTGGTGCGGAGTCCCGGTAGCACATCCGCAAATTTTTGGCCGTTCGATTGGATGAAGCCCGCCGTGGTGCCGCGTTCGACCTGCATAGGATGGATTAAATCGCCCGCCGCCACCGCCACTTCCATGATGGCGTGCGCTTGAACCGCGTTCTGGTAACGGCTCCAGCTATCCAAAATCAGCGCGCTGGAAAACAAAATCAGCGCAATCACGGGTACTGCGGTCAGCAGCGTAAGGCGCTGTGCGATTGTCGAGTGTGTCATTAGGTTTTTCTCCTCCGGTATCGTGGCTGAACTTGTGTTTCCGCAAACAGTGTGTTCCCAAAAACGCGGCAAAATCTTTTGCCGGGAACAAAAGGTTTTCACAAGACATTCTGCCTCATATTGCAACTAACGCATCGTAATTAACCTTAACCAATAATGAATCGGAGATTAGGTATGAAAATACAGGCTATTTATATGGCTTGAATCGGAATCGGGGCGCATGAACCTGCCCTTATTATGAGAACACTGAACAAACCCATCCGTTCGTGATGAGCCCTTCGACTGGCTGATGGAATGTGGATTTTTAGAGGCGACCTACAATCTATCGCCTATAAAATCACTCTTGCTCCAGCACGATTTCCCCAGCAACGCCTCGAATTCCTTTATAGGCACGGGCTTACTGAATAAATATCCCTGGTAGGCTTTGCAGCCGTGAAGTTTGAGAAAGGCCAGTTGCGCTTCGGTTTCCACGCCTTCGGCGATAACGTTGAAGCGGAAATTATGCGCCATGTCAATAATGGTTTGCACCATGATGGCATCGCTCGGGTCGGTCGCGATATCGTTGACAAAACTGCGGTCGATCTTGAGCTGGTTAAGCGGCAGTTGCTTCAAGTAGGACAACGATGAATAGCCCGTGCCGAAATCATCCAATGACAAGCCCACACCAAGCGTTTTTAGCGCATGCATTTTTGCCACGATGTCGGCCATATCGTCCAGCACCACGCTTTCGGTCAACTCCAGTTTCAGGTGTGCGGGGTCGATACCATGCTCGTTTATGATAGACGTTATTCTACCCACGAAATCCTTCAGTTTGAACTGCTGTGCGCTGACGTTCACGGCAAGCACTAAGCCGCATTTCTGTTCATCGTTACTCCATAAGGCGAGTTGCCGACAGGCCGTTTCAAGCACCCAAAGACCGATATCGAGAATCAGTTGGCTTTCTTCTGCGATGGGAATGAACTGGGCGGGAGAAATCATGCCGCGCTGCGGATGTATCCAGCGCACCAATGCCTCGGCACCGGTAATGCAGCCGGTATCGTCGACCTGCGCCTGGTAATAAAGCCTGAATTGCAGCTCGGCAAGCGCACGGTGCAAATCCGATTCTATCGCGATACGCGCTTCCAGAACGGACTGCATCTTCGGGTCGAAAAAACGCAGGGTATTCCGCCCCGCACCCTTTGCCTGATACATCGCAATATCCGCATATTTGAGCAGGGTGTCGGCGGATATCTCCCGATTGATAAACAGATTGACCCCGATACTGGCGGTGCTGTGGTATTCGTTCCCGTCGATGACATAGGACTGGTTGAGGGAGGCGAGAATTTTTTCACCCACTTCATCGGTCAATGTCACGGCCTGTTCCATATCGCCTTTTATATCTTCCAGCATTACCACAAACTCGTCGCCGCCGAGCCTGGCCACCGTATCGCCTTCGCGCACACAAGACTGCAAGCGCCGCGCCACTTCGACCAACAATACGTCGCCGCAATCATGCCCTTTGGTGTCGTTAATCACCTTGAAGTTATCAAGGTCGATGAACATGATCGCGCCGTGCCTGCCGCTACGTTCGCTGGTTGTCAGCGCATGCTGCAGGCGGTCGATCAACAGGCGACGGTTGGGCAGGTCGGTCAGCGAGTCATAAAAGGCCAGGCGGTGAATTTCATCATCTGATTTCTTGCGCTCGGTAATATCAAAAAAAGAGCCTACATAATGGGTGAGGACACCCTCCGTCGAAGTAACGGCGGTAATCGTCAACCACGCCGGAAAAACCTCGCCGCTCTTGCGTTTGTCCGCCATTTCACCGCTCCACGTTCCATCGCGGAAAATGGCGGCCCACATCTCATCATAAAATGCCTTGGGCCTTTTATCTCCCCTGAGCATGTTTGGGTTGCGGCCAATCACCTCTTCCGCCGTGTAACCGGTAATGTCGCAAAATGCCTTGTTGACCCGCAGAATTTTAGGGTGGCAATCGGTGATTATAATCGCCTCGTGCGTCTCGAAGGCAATCGCGGAAATGCGCAGATCTGCGGCGGCCTTGTCCAATTCTGCTTTTGCCAGATATTCGATTCTTTGTTTGTTCCACCAGGTCCACAGGATGATTCCCGCACCCAGAATAAATAATGCTGCAACGATCCAGACAATTACTTGCAAGCGATAGACATGTTCCAGAACCTCGTCCTTATCCATCTTGACCGTCATGCCCCACGGGCTGTCCGGCACGGCAATATTGAAGCCCAGGGTAGGTTTTTCGCGGTAATCGACCGCCTCTATTGGGCCGTAATAACCGTGCTTCAACATCTCTATGGTTGGAATGGGGAGTGCGTCGGCGCTCCTCCTGAACGGCAACCGGAGCTTGAGCGCAGTGTCTTTCTTGAAACGCAATTCATTGAGGAACAGCACATCGTCGCCGTCTCTGGTAACCAGCAATGTTTCGCCGGAAACACTTTCCACCGGCCAGGTTTGGAGCAGGGCGTACAGGAAACGCAAATCGTCGCGCAGCACCAGAACCCCCATAACCGCAGGGGTATCCGGTTTCAGCAGCGGGACGAAAATATCCAGCAGCGGCTTGTCCGGAGCGGATGGATCGCCGAAATAAATGGGTGAAACATGCAAGGAGTTTTCATTAATCGCGCGCAAAGCAAGGGATTTTGCCGTTTTGGACAATCCCGTATATTGCCCGCTGGCGAAGCGGATATTCGCTTTATCGTCCAGCAGCAACGCGCCCCCGTATTGATAGGCTTTTATTGCGGCTTCCAACGGTTGTCGAGCTACTGGGGGTATTTCGTCGGCTGGATTGTTCAACCAATGCTGGGTCGGAAGGTTGCCCAAAAATTTCGAGCCAACAATGGCATCACCCTTGCGCTCTTGAAGATATTTCTGGATCTGCCCGGCCTTGAGTTTGCCGATACCGTGCAAATTCTCAAACGCGCGGGTTTTTTCGATATGCTTGAAATTATCGATCAGGGCATAGCTTGCCGCACTGATAAGAATCACGAAATTAAGAAACAGGGTAACCGCCACAAGAGTGGGGTGGCGGTTTACCATGTTATTGATATTCATTGATCCTCTTTCAGTAACAGCCCGGTATTCAGTAACAGCCAGGCGTCATGCCGCCTGCACGGCAATCCGGTCGCGCTGCGCGACGATGCGGTTGCGCTCATCCACATAGACGAGTTGCGGGTGAAATTTTTGCAATTCCATCTCGGTGTACATCGCATAGGTCGCAATGATGAGAATGTCCCCCGGATTTGCCTTGTGCGCTGCTGCGCCATTCACCGAAATCACGCCGGAACCGCGCTGTGCGCGGATTGCATAGGTAGTAAAGCGCTCGCCGTTAGTAACATTGTAAATATCGATCTGCTGATACTCCCTGATATCGGCGGCATCCAGCAAATTGTCGTCGATCGCACAGGAACCTTCATAATGCAGCTCGGAGTGCGTGACGCGCACCCGGTGCAGCTTGGCTTTGAGCATGATTCTTTGCATGTATTGCTTCTCTTTCAGAAAAGGCAGGGATTATATAACAGCCGACGGTTCAAGTAGTCAATTGGTCAAGCAAACCTCGATATTGTCCAGCAAACGGGTATTGCCCAGTCTGGCTGCTGCCAGTATCACCAGTTCGCACTGCACCGGATCACCTTGTGCTGGGCTGGCGGACGGCATGACACGGTGCGCGCAAGCGGTGGGTGCGGGAATGCCGTCCCCCCGCCTCCTCCCGCAAACGGCTGGCTGCGCCAGTAACGTGTCGGAGGCGGGCTGCAAATCCGACTGGTTGCGTACCGCAACATAGTCTACCGACCAGCCTCTTGCTGCGAGGGTTTCGACTGCCTGTTGGCGCAATCGTTCAAAATTGCGCTCACCTTGCAGGATGGCAAGCCGCATGCCTTGCAGTACTGGATACAGGAAAACCGCCTCGCTACGCTCCGTGGCGCTCAAATACTGGTTGCGCGAACTCAAAGCCAGCCCGTCCGCCGCGCGCACCGTTTCGCCGCCGACAATGCGCACCGGCAAATTCAGTTGCGCGACCAGTTGGCGGATGATGTGCAGCTGCTGATAGTCTTTTTTGCCGAACAGCGCAACCTGCGGCTGCACGATATTGAGCAGTTTCAGTACCACCGTCGCCATACCGCGAAAGTGCCCCGGCCTCGCCGCGCCGCACAGCTCGTTGGCGACTGGCGGCGGCTCGACAAACACGGTTTGTTGCACGGGATACATCTCGTTGGCCAGAGGCGCGAACACCACGTCCACCAAGCCTTGCAGCTTGGCGCAATCCGCTTCCAGCGTGCGCGGGTAACGCTCAAAATCCTCGCCCGGCCCGAATTGCAGCGGGTTCACGAAGATGCTCACCACCACACAGCTGCCATGCTCACGCGCCAGCCTCATCAGATTGAGATGGCCTTCGTGCAGGTTGCCCATGGTGGGCACGAAAGCGATGGTACGTTCACCGCCCAACCGTGCGCGCAGTTCGGTGATGGTCGAGATTACCAGCATCAGAAGCTATGCTCCCGTTCCGGGAAACTGCCTGTTTTTACCTCGGCAACGTAATTCTTCACCGCCGCCGCGATGCTGTCTGCGCCCTGCATATAATTTTTCACAAAACGCGCTTTTTTCCCCGGATAAACATCCAGCATGTCGTGCAGCACCAGCACTTGGCCGGAACACGCCCCACCCGCGCCGATGCCGATGGTTGGAATGGAAAGTGCGGCGGTAATTTCCGCCGCCAGCAAAGCGGGCATGGCTTCCAGCACGATCATGCCTGCACCGGCCTGTTCCAGCGCTACCGCGTCCTGCAATAACTGCTGTGCGCCGACGGATTTCTTGCCCTGCACGCAGTAGCCGCCCATTTGATGCACCGATTGCGGCGTCAGCCCGATGTGTCCGCATACCGGAATGCCGCGCCCGGTGATAAAACGCACCGTCTCGACCATCGTTGCGCCGCCTTCCAGTTTGACCATCTGCGCGCCTGCCGCCATCAGCCGTGCGGCATGTTCAAAGGTTTTTCCCGGGCTGACCTGAAACGTGCCGAATGGCATATCGGCGATAATGAATACCTGCTTCGAGCCGCGCGCCACGCAGGCGGTGTGGTAGACCATGTCGTCCAGCGAAACCGGCAACGTGGTTTCGTGCCCCTGCAACACCATGCCGAGCGAATCGCCGACCAGCAGCATGTCCACGCCCTGCGCTTCGAGCAGCGCAGCGAAGCTCGCGTCGTAGCAGGTCAGCACAGCAATTTTTTCGTTCTTGCCGCGCATCGCTTGCAATGTGGTCAATGTAGTTCGCATCATGTTCTCCGGTTAAAGCGTGTCCCTGTGGTTTTATAGGTTGGGCAAAGCCTGTGCTGAGCATAGTCGAAGGGCGTAGCGTGTCTAACGTTAATGCAAAAGAACTTTTGGCCGGGCATCAGAATAATACATTCGTTTGTTGGGCACGGCCTCCGGCCTTTGCCCAACCGACGAAATCCACTTGTGGCAAGTGCGTCGGGCTATGCCGAACCATGAAACCTCCAACCAGCGCCAATCACCCCCTGCTGAAAAATTCGCGCGGCCCGCGCATTTCCTCGATGCGCTGCAACAGCAAAGTGAAATCCTCGCCCCCGTCTTCGAAGTTCAGGTGTTCGGTATTCACCATCAATACCGGCGCTGCATCGTAATGATAAAAGAAATCGCTGTAGCCTTGTGCCACGCGCAGTAAATAGGCATCTGAAATGGTTTGTTCATAAGGTTTTGCGCGGCGGCGCACGCGCTCCACCAGCGTTTCCGGCGCGGCCTGCAAATAGATCACCAGGTCCGGCACTGGAACCTGCAATTGAAAATTGTGATAAATCTGCTGATACAGCGCGAACTCTGTATCGTCCAAGTTAAGCCGCGCAAACAGCGGATCCTTGTCGAACAGATAATCCGCTACCGTGCTCGTGCTGAACAAATCCATCTGTGCAAGGTCGCGCACTTCGTTGCCGCGCTGGAACAGGAAAAACAATTGCACCGCCAACGCGTAGCGCGGCGGATCCTGATAGAACTTGGCGAGAAACGGGTTTTCGTCCGGTTTTTCCAGCAATGTCGCAGCGGCAATATGTTGCGCGAGGCGGCGCGCAAGACTAGTCTTGCCGACACCTATCGGCCCTTCAACGGCCACATAGCGATACTTGTCAAGCAGCATCGGCAAGCATTTCCAGTACTTGATTCCGGCATTTATCAAGCGCCATCACAACCCGGCCTATGCCGGGTATGGCGGCATCCGGCGCAATCTCCAGCAGCGGCTGCAGCACGAAAGGGCGCAAGTGCATCTGCGGGTGCGGAATCGTCAAGCCATGCTCATGCAGTTGCGTATCGCCATACAACAATATATCCAGATCAAGCGTGCGCGGCGCGTTGCGGAAGGTGCGCTCGCGGCCATGCCGGTACTCAATATTCAGCAGGCCTTGCAGCAAGGCCTGCGGTGGCAGGGTTGTTTCTATTTTCGCCACCGCGTTCACGAATTCCGGCTGATCCAGATAGCCCATCGGTGCGCTGCGGTACAGCGATGAACAGGCGACGAGGCGCGTTTCCGGCAACCCGTCAAGCTCGGTGAAGGCGCGCTGCAATTGGCTGCGCGGGTCTTCCAGGTTGCTGCCCAATCCGATAAAGGCAATGTGCGGCATTATTCTAAGCCGGGTGAGCCGGTATCAAAAATGGTAGGCTGTCTTCTCGTAGGTTGCGTTGCATGCTCCACTTTCGCGCCCTGCCTTTGGGCGGACTCTGGGTTTTTGGACGTTCCCATTATGCTACCGGCTCATTCGCTACTGCCGAATCATCTGCTGCCGCTGCTGCAATCGGCTTTTTGCGCGGTTTGCGGCGGCGTTTTTTGTCTCCGGCTTGTTCCGGTTGCAGCATTTCCGCCTGCCGCTCGGCGCTGGCATCCTGAAATTCATCCCACCACAATCCTAGCTCTTGATCCACTTCACCGCTGGCGCAGCGCAACAGCAGAAAATCGAATCCGGCGCGGAAGCGCGGCTGCTCCAGCAGGCGGAATGGGCGCTGCCCGGCGCGCTGTTCGAAGCGTTGTTGCAGCAGCCAGATTTCCTTCATCACCGCATCGTGGCGATGCGGAATGGCAAGCTGCGCCTTCTGTCTGGCCAGCACATCATCCATCGCCGCATGCATCGCGCCGACCGGGCGCTCACCTTGCTGCACGCGGGTATTCCACGCCGCCAGCACCTCATGCCAGAGCAATGCGGCAAACAGGAATGCGGGTGAAACCGTCTTGTCCTGACTGATGCGTTCATCGGTATTGCGCAACGCCAGCATGATAAATTTTTCGCCCATTGGCTGCTCCAGAATCACATCCAGCAGCGGCAATAGGCCGTGATGCAGGTTCATCTTGCGCAATTGCTGAATACATTCCACCGAATTGCCGGACAGCAACATCTTCAGCACTTCGTCGATTAAACGCGACTGCGGCACATTGTCGAGCAAATCCTTCATTGCGCCAATCCCTGCGGCGGTTGCCGCATCCAGCCGGAAGTCCAGCTTGGCTGATAAACGCACCGCGCGCACCATGCGCACCGGATCTTCGCGATAACGCACCAGCGGGTCGCCGATCATGCGCAGCAGATGTTTGCGGGTATCGGCATAGCCGCCGTGATAATCGTAAATTTCCTGGGTGGAGGGGTCATAGAACAGCGCGTTCGCGGTGAAATCGCGCCGCGCCGCATCCTGTTCCTGGTCACCGAACTCGTTGTCGCGCAGCAAGCGGCCATGCTCGTCGGTCTGCGCATCTTCGGCCTCGATCATGCGCCGGAAGGTAGAGACTTCGACCACTTCTTCGCCGAACATCGCATGCACCAGCTGGAAGCGCCGCCCGATGATGCGTGAGCGGCGAAACACGCGGCGCACTTCTTCAGGCGTGGCATTGGTCGCCACATCGAAATCTTTTGGTGCGCGTTCCAGCAACAGATCGCGCACCGCACCGCCGACTACATAGGCCTGATAGCCCGCCGCTTGCAGGCCGTCGGTGACTTTCTTCGCCCCATAACTGATTTGTTCGCGCGCAACACCATGCAATTCGAACGGGATCAACTGGGCATTTCCTGCTGTTTTGGTTTTGGCCGACTTGCGAAATACGCGCTTGAGGAATTTTCTGATCATGCAATTTCTACAAAGTGGAACGCGACATGCCCGCGTAAAAGAGTACGGATTATACACCGCATGGATTTTCAGTCCTCGGATAGGATGCTAGGTCATTCGCCAGACTGCGCCCTCTCGCACCTTTGAGTGCATCGGGGATTTTATCATCCAGCCGTTTGATGTTGGTTGGGGCTATCCGCAGTCTCGTGGTTTGATGCCACGTCATGCCGGTATCGGAATAAAAGTTTTTCATGCTGTGCCCCAGAAACTTCTAGGTAATTCCATTGCTAAATTGAAAGTGCTATTTCGTAGGGTACGTTTTACGCACCATTTTCGCTGGTGCGTGGAACACACCCTATGTGATTATTATCGTTTCAGAAACTAAGTACGCCCCGCCGGGTGTACCAAAAAAAAGCCGGTTTGCACCGGCTTTTTCGAGGATTTCTCCAATTACTTAGCGCAAGCCTACTTGGCCAGACCCAGAACGAAGTCCACCAGTGCACCAGCATCAGCTTCGCTGAGTTTTGGGCTGGCCGGCATCGGCATCGCACCCCATACACCGCCGCCGCCCTTGATCATCTTGGGAACCAGTTTGGCCTTCGCGCCTGCGTCGCCCTTGTATTTCTTGGCAACTTCTGCCCAAGCCGGGCCAACCACCTTCTTGTCAATCGCATGACAAGCGGTGCAATTGTTCTTCTTGGCAACTTCCGGCATATCGGCTGCCAGCGCGCTGCCTGCAACCATCAAGCCTGCTGCTGCAACCATACTTACGATAATAGATTTCATGTTCTCTCCGTTTTATGATTAAAAAATCCTGAAAATTGTGAAGGCATTACCTTCGCTGTCAATTCTAAACAACTCCGCCTGTTTTGCATAGCCACTTGGTCAGGCAGCAAAGCGGCAAGTCAATAACGCAATTCAATGCCTTGCAGTTGACAGGCTATTTACGGTAGCTCGAATCCGGCCAGAATCCTGCGATTGCTTCAACAGGCGGCATTTCAGCCCCCCACTTTTAAGGGGGGGGTGCCTGCTACCGGTAACTGCAACGATACTCCCGGCGCAATTCAGGTGCTTATTTTTCGGCGACTCCGGCAGACGGCTGCCGTCCGCCACGAACCGCACCGATGGCGAACACGCAGGCTCCCAATAAAATGAGCAGGAGATACTCATAGGCAGGTATCCCGCCGCGCAAGGTCAGCAAGCTATCCAGAACGCCAAGAACCATCAGGATAAAGCCCAATATTTTGGTCTTCACACCTCGCCTGCCATACTCGGATTCTTCCACGGTATGTCCGGCAATCAACCAGCGGGGTTTCTGGCGCGGCGCACCCACCACAGCAGGCCGCCTGCAAACAGCCCCATGACCATCAGCGCCGCAACGAGGGGCTTGTATCCCGATGCCGGTTTCAACAACAGCCAGTACCATGTCGTCATGGTGTGCTTTGAACCTTTTTCGCCGTTATTGCTGCCGTCCCAGGCGGCAAACGCAACCGGGATGAACTTGCCTTCGGTGAACTGAACGTCTTTTTCCGGTGAGGAAGTCGTTAACGGTCGTGTTATCAGCACCTTCCAGGTTCCGTCGCTATAGCTCGCCTTTGCGTTGAGTCCTGCTACAACTGCATCGCGCTTCTCGATCTCCTTGAATCCGCGACTGTTGAGAAGGTTAATGCTTTCCGCTGCATCCTTGGCACCGCTCTTCCAGTGCCAGATGTTCACCGGGCGGGCCGCATCGCCCATGCCGAAATAAGGTTTTTGCATCTCTTTCGGGATCGTGACGGGCAGTTGCACGGCAACGCCGTCTTCCGCAATCGGCGCATCGGCGAGCTTCTCCGCTGTCTCGTCTCCGGGAATGCTCCGGGTGCGATCATCCCATTCCAGCAGCATCGCAATTGCCTTGTCGTTGTATAGCGCGCGCACCGTGATAGTGTCGTTGGAGGGCTTGAAATAGCGCTCCTCCCCGATGAGTTGCGGAACCAGGTAAAAAGTGGTCGGTGTGGATTTCTCCCAGCGTGCATCGTCCGGAGTATTGGGCAAATCGCCCTGCAGCTTGTCCGCCTTGACCACGGTGTTGTCCGCATCGACTTTCCTGCCGGTCTTGGCCAGCGATGCCACATAGTTGGCGACATGCCAGCGTTCCTCGACAGTGAGCTTCTTTTTGCTCTTGGGATCGGCAAAGGACGGCATTTCGGTGCCGGCGATACCGGTGGAAATGCGCGCAAAAATGTCTTTCGGGTCGTCGCTGCCGCGAAATGTCCACGGTTTGGTCAGGTTGCGCGGCCAAGTGCGTTCGCCAGCGTCTCCTTTGAGCCGCTTGCTGGCGCTGCCCTTGCCGGACTTGCCATGGCATTCCACGCAACGATCCCCATCTTCATACAGCTTCCGGCCCTTCTCGATGCTCTCGGCCGAACTCGATATCCGGGTGCCGAAGTCAACCTGCGTGGCGGGCGGTTTGTCGAAACCGGCGAAGGTCTTGACGTAAGCCACCAGATTCCACATATCCTGCTCTTTCAGCACATCGCTCCAACCCGGCATGGAAGTGCCCGGCATCCCGTCGCGTATCATGCGGAAGATGTCGTCATCGTTGGGCGTCATGTCCTCAAAACTGGAGGTTTTGATCTTGTAGTTGCCGGAAGTGAAATCGCGCGGCGGCGGATTGAGCATATCCTTCGCAGCACCCGCACCGTCGCCCTCCGCACCGTGACACCAGGTGCAGCGCTTGTCGTATATCTCCTTGCCCTTGTCCGCATCGCCGTACCTGCGATGAATAACGCAGTGCAGAAAGCCAAGAGAACTAGCCTACTCATTTCCACGACCTCGGTTGCCTGCCGGTATAGTCATACAGGAACAGAATCACTTCCCATGTCTCTTCCTCGGTCAGAAAGTTTTCCCAGACCGGCATCGATGATATCCACGGGGCGGCCTCGGCAGGCAGACCTGGCCCGCCGGTGGCGATGCGCCAGAACAGGAAAGATTCCTGCAATTGCGCGATGGTGCCCACGTCCTGGAAATTGGCGGGCGTGGGATTCAGCCCTACAGCATATGGCCCCTTGCCGTCCAGCTTGTCGCCGTGACAATACTGGCAGTTCTTGATGTAAACCTCGCCGCCCGCCTTGACCAGTTCGCGGAATTTGACCGGATCTTCCTTTTGGTATTTGCGCAAGGGATTTTCCAGCGTGGTGAGGTTATAGCTCTTGCCATACGCCTTGAACTTGGACGGCGGCGCGGGGTGGATAGTGCGCAATTCAACCGGCGCTTCAAAACCGGGCAGCATGCTGGTGTAGGTATAGTAACCGGCCAGCAGCGGCACAATCACAAACACCGCATTGCGCAGCTTTCTTTTGGACGGATCCTCGACCAGAGCCTTGATGGGTGCCACCAGCTCATGCGCCCCTTCCTCGGTGAAGGTGAACGCCATGAGCGCCCCGGATACCACGAAGACCATATACATGGTGAGCAGGCTTCTGGGGATCAACTGGCCGAGTAACACATCAAAAACCAGGATGAAGCCGAAATAAACCCCGAACACCACAAGGGCGAACTGCAACAGGCGGGGAATACGTCTTTTCTGTGTCATGGTAAGAAGCTCGTCATTTTGATTTCGCCAAGTAATCAACCAGCATCTCAAGCTCCTGCGCTTTCAGTTGCTCGCCGTAGGTTTTGGGCATCATGCCCGGCGCAAATCCTTTTGGGATAACCGCATCGGGGTCGAGTATCGCCTGGCGCAAATATTCCTTGTTCCGAGTTGCACCGATCCGGGCAAGGCTCGGCCCCAGCGCGCCGGTTTGCCCTGCAACAACATGGCAGGCGCCGCAAGTATGCTTGGCGATGATCTCTTCGGGTGTCTTCAACGGTGCTGCTTGCTCTGCTGTGGCGGGTTCCACTCCTGCGGCAGGCATCGCCGGAATGGTGACCGTCACTTCGCTGCCGCTCGACTCCTGAAGATAGGCAATGACGGCCTTGATCTCGGCTTCGGAAAGCCCGATGCCCCCGCCGGAGACATCGGGCATCGGGCTTTCGGTATCGTTGGTTCCCGCCTTGCCGAATCCGGCAACCACATAAGCCGATGGTTTCACCAATGCCTCATGCAGATATTCCTCGACCGTTTTTGCCGTGCCTTTGTAATTGGGGTTCTTCAGGTTTTCTGCCGCCACGGGGCCGATCTTGTCGAGCAGCGGCGCCCGCCCCATCGAGTTGTGGCACAGCGTGCAAGTCCCTTTGCCGTTATAAATCTTGCCGCCCAATGCGACGAACTGATCCATGGTCATCGCGCCGAGATCCAGCTTCTCCTCGACGGGCGGGGGCGCGGGTTTGATCTGCGGGATACCATAATTGGAAAACCCCCAGAATCCGCCAATCACCGCCAGGCTGAAGCCGGAAACCTTGAAAAAATTAGTCATGGTGCTTCTTCCAGTATCCTTTGGAAACCGGGCGCCGACTATTGATCGCGTTCAGCCAGAAGATAAACATGACCATGGACATGAAAATAATCGTCCCGATCGATACGATATTGGCCGCATAGCCCAGATCCGGAGTAAACGCATCCACCGAGTTATCGCGAAACACTCCCTGCACATGCCAATGCTGGCGAATCGCGGAGCGGACGTAGCCCATCAAGCCCATCAGCCAGGTGAAAGCCACGGCCAGCAGGAACAGCGCGTATTGTGACCGGGGCGGCATACGCCCCCAGTGCAGCGGCGCCACTTCTTTTGCGCCCTTGTACATGAGCGTGTCGATGACTGTGCTGGCCACGATGATGACCAGCGTGGTCAAGACCTGCGGAATGGAGGCCGCCACCTTGTACACCGTGTTGGTGAAATAGCCGTAATAGACTCCCAGCAGCGTGATATTGATCAGGCCCACGGTAAACAGCGCAATCTGGATCGCGTTGCCCGTCGCCACCCAAGATACGGTGGCGATCTTGTTGGCGCGCCGGTAGAACATGAAGCTCAGGAAGGTAAACACGATCAGAAAATTCACCGCCGTGTTCTTGGCCGGCATGATGCCCAGCGCACCCAGATAATGATGATAGGGCCCGCCGAGGCTCTTGAGTTCGGCGTTGGTGAGCACCAGAGTGTGCGGCGTAAACCATACCAGGAAGGCGATCACCAGAACAATGGCGATGTATTTGATTTTCGGATTGTAGCGATAAGCGCCTTCGCTGCGTCCCATGCCGCACCACAGGTAGTAGTTGGCCGACAGGAACAGCGCGCCGATCAGCACCGCCTGGATGATGAATATCCAAGCGAACACGCCGCCCATCAGGGTGATACCCATCTGCTGGCTGTAGGCATACATCTCGGCGGTGAGGTAATAACCGGCGAAAGGCAACGGCAGCAGCGCCGCAATGGCGATGAAATTGGCGTTATAGCCTATCCAGTCGTAATGGGCGCGCTCCCCCTTGTCTTTGGCGCTGAGAAACTTGAAGGCGGCATAGGCGCCGATGATCGAACCGCCATACGCCACATTGGCGACAAACCGGTGAATGTTGATCGGGTTCCACAGGAAATTGTGGATCGCCGCCCAGGTATCGCCGTTGAATACCCCCGCCGCATCCACAGCCGCCGGGCTCATCATGAAAGTCGTCCAGGCATTTGCCAGGAACATCAGCAGGCAGCCGATCGCATTGAGCAGCAGCCCCAGCGTCAGGTGCACCCATTTCTTGTTGCCGCCCTGCAGCCAGTGCCAACCGTAATAATATATGTACAGGATCGCGCTCTCGGCGAAGAACAGCAGCGCGTACGCAAACATGCTGCCTTTGAAGATCGTAGCCAGATATCTGAACAGGTCGGGATACAAGAGCACCAGGCAGAAGGTCAGCAAGCCGCCCAGCAGCGCGGTGAGCGAATAGGCCGTGATGCTGACCTTCATGAATTCGAAAGCCATGCTGTCATAGCGCTCATCGCGGGTCGCCATGCCGATGGCCTCGATGATGAACACGAATATCGGCACCGCCAGAACAAATGCGCCGAACCAGAGGTGCAACTGGGCCACCAGCCATATCGTCGCACGGGAATTCACGCCCTTGAAGGTGGGATAGTCCGATGCGGTCAGTTTTGGCGCGGGCGGGTAAGCTGCCGGTTTTGCGTCCGGTGCTGCGGCTGTATTAGCTGCTGCCGGTGCGGTTTGAGCCGCTGCCGAAGCTGTTGCCGCCCCGGTGGCATTCGCCGCCGGCATGGAAGCAAACAGCATAAACATGGCAAGAACTGCCAGTAAAAATGCTCCGCCGATTAATCTTGTATTTCGTATTGGCAAGATATGCTTTTATTTGTGAGCAAGCATCTTAAGGGCGGTATATCAGCGCCAATCCCTGAAGCTTCATTATGGAAAAATCCAGGGCAAAAAATACGATGCCAAAGACAATAAATGCGGCAATAAACGGCTTAAGGTAAGTCTTCACGCCGTTATGCCCTCAGGAACCACACAAAAAAAACAATCACGGCAATCAGCACCGACGTAAACAAGGCCGGCCCCGCCCAAGGGTATTTCGTCGGTTCCACTTCATGCGTGCTGCTTTCATTGGCGCTCATGCCCTGCCCTTCTTCCGGGAGCGCGGGCATCTTGCCCGCAAGTCTGTAGTACCCCCTCGTCTTAAGCGACGGTGAGGCTATGATTACGATGCGGGCAATACGAAAAACTCTTGTCCCGGCACCGGGATGCCCGCGCTCCAAAAAACCGTTGTTTCTTCTGCGAGCTTTGATCGGCCAACACTTTAAAACACCCCCGAGAGGTCAGTATTTACATGCTCGGAACTGTCTGATGCGCTACAAGACAAAGTAATACAGGATCAGGCAAATAAAAAACAGATTCACCAGCATCCCGGAAAAAATGACCATATCTGCGAGATATTTCTTATCCAGATATTTCATTCGGGACGCGTATCCTATTTGCCCTTGCAATCGCAAAACTTGCGGATATATTTCACCAGCCCTTCCACTTCATCCGTAGTCAGGGTTGAGCCCCAGGGAGGCATCAATGCCGACTTGCTGATGGACGGGCCGCCGTCCTTGATTACACCCCTGAGATCGTCATCGGAACGTTTTGCCATTTCCGTGGAGTCGGTCAGGTTGCGCGGGTCGGTGGCAAAATCCTTGTTAACGTTGATGCCCCGTCCCTTGCCATCGGGCCCGTGACACTGGGCGCAATAAAAATCGTATACCTGTTTCGGATCGGCCGCTTGCGCTGAACCTGCGGCACTCAGAGCCAAGCCAAGCACCATAGTGGTTGTTATTACAAATCTGGACACGAGTCTATCCCTCCGTTGGTTCGCATTACTCGAAAGAAGCCACATACGCAGCCACGCTCATCAGATCCCTTGAGGGAAGCACGGGGCCAAAGTCGGGCATATCCCGAACCGGCTTGAATACCTTGGTCTTCGCCAAATAGGCGTAAACCCAATCGGGATTCAAGCGCTTGCTGGCACCGACCAGGCTAGGCCCGCTCTTCCCTCCGTGCAATTCGCCCTTCACCGGATACTCGTGGCATCCGCCACAGGGTGCTTTTTTGGCGAAAATATTCTTGCCCTGCACAGATTCACCGGGTTTCAACACGCCCGCCTTGACTTCCGGCGAGGTCAAACCCATCAGGAAATCCGTAACCGCAGCCGCATCTCCAGCCGACAGCTTGGGATGATCGAGCGGATTCCTTTCCGTGATCGAGTTATATTTCAGCGGGCGGATCGGTTTGGGGTTCTGCAACCATGCCGCAAGCCAGGGCTTCTGAAACTTGCTGCCGGCATACCATAGCTCCGGCCCCTTCTTTGCCAGCTGGTCTGCTATGGTCTTTTCCTTTGCGGGGCCGTCAGTGTAATGACAGCCGGTACAGCTCTTCTTGAAAATCGCATCGCCGCCAGCCGCATAGCTGGGTGCTGCCGCCATAACCAGCAAAGCCGCTCCAATGGAAACGGTGGCTGCCAGTAATCTCATATTGCACTCCTTTCAATTTCTGTGGATTCAAAAAACCAACAACGGTTATTATATTTCTACCGGGATTAATACCAAAATTTATTTGATGTTCATGCAAACGTCCCGCGCTGCACAGGCAGCTCGGGTAATACCTTGATACAGATATGGTTTGTGGCTTGCAGGCGCATTACCCGTAAAACTTCCAATTAGCTCTGTAGCCAAAATATAGCATAATAATCGTCTTCCTTTTTCAAAAACACCGCTGCCTGAATTTGCCGCATGGTTTGCAGATATGCGCAACAATATTCTCAAGGCTTAAGTCTTACTGAAGGTACATCACATGACACCCCAGGCTTCTCAAGCCGTTGCCGAAGAATCCCGCCCTTCGCCAGACACCCATTTGCACCGGCGTATCCTGGTCGCGCTGGATTCGTCCGACCATGCCAATGCCGCCATGCGGACAGCGGCGGAATTGGCGGGATTGGCCGATACACCGGTAATCACCGGCTCCCATGTCTACGCCGCCAAGCTGCACGATATGCGCTTCCGCCAGATGGAAGGCGGGCTGCCCGAACAGTTCCGGCAGGAGCAGGAACTGGAGCGCCAGCGGGACGTGCACGACGACCTGATTACCCGAGGTCTCTCGATCATCACCGATTCCTACCTCGACCAGGCAGAAACACAGTGCAGGGAACTCGGCATCGACTTCAGGCGCAGCTCGCTGGAAGGCAAAAATTACCGGGCGCTCACGCAGGAAACCAATTCGGGCGCGTATGACCTGCTCGTCATGGGAGCCTTGGGGCTCGGCGCGATACAGGGAAGCCGTTTGGGTAGCGTATGCAGACGCGTGGCACGGCGTTCGGCTATCGACACGCTGGTCATCAAGAAACCCGGTCGCCCGATCAAGGAAGGCCCGGTCATCGTCGCGGTGGACGGTTCGCCCAAGTCGTATGGGGGTCTGCTCACCGCGTTGGCATTGGCCAAACACTGGCAAGTGCCCGTCAAGGTCATCGCCGCCTTCGATCCCTATTACCACTATGTCGCGTTCAACCGCATTGCCGGGGTGCTGTCTGAAGAAGCGGGCAAGGTATTCAAGTTCAAGGAACAGGAAAAGCTGCACGAAGAGATCATCGATTCGGGCTTGGCAAAGATATATGACGGCCATTTGGCTGTCGCCCGCTCCATCGCCAAGGATTTCGGCGTCGAAATAGAAACCGAGTTGCTGGCTGGCAAGCCCCACGATGCCATCGAAAAATATGTCAGAAAAACCAACCCATCGCTGCTGGTCATCGGCAAACTGGGCATCCATGCCGACGACGAACTCGACATCGGCGGCAACAGCGAGCATTTGCTGGAAAACGTGGACTGCGCCATCCTGCTCAGCATGCGCGAGCACCAGCCGCAAATCGAAGTCGTGTCCGGCGTCACCACCTCCTGGACGCACGAGGCCGAAGCCAGCATGGAGCGCGTGCCCTCCTTCGTGCGCAACATGGCGCGCATGGCCATCATGCGCTACGCGCAGGAACATGGCCACACCGTTATCACCAAGAAGATCGTCGAAGAAGCCACCGCCCAACTCATGCCGAACCATGCGGAACAGGCCATGGGAGAAATCGTCGCCGCCTACGACGCCGGAGAGCTGAAGCGCAAACCCGACGCGGAAGATACCCTGCGCTGGTCCAAACAGGCGGTCGCGCTGTTGCGCGGCGTCGAAGACCTTGCGGTGCGCGGCAACCTCAGCATGCGCGCCGAGAAAAAAGCCCGCCAGGAAAAAAGCATCATGGTGGAAGCAGAACATATTCATGCGTTCCTCGACGCTGAAACGTCGGCTGATGCTCAGCCCTCACCATCCAGCCCCGCTGAGATTCACTGGCAAGCCGCCGCGTTGGCTCGTCTGATGCGCGTGCCCGAAGGCTTCATGCGCGACCGGTGCAAGCAGAGCATCGAGAATTTCGCCCAGGAAAATGGTCACGCCGAAATCACTCTGGAAGTGGTGGAAAGCGGCTTTAAGCAGGCGCGCAACGAAATGGAAAAAACCATGCAGGGACAAAGCGTGCCGGATTCCAAACCGAAGCAGGGCGGTTGCCCGTTTGGCTTCGGCAAGAAGAAGTCCTGAGCGGCTACCGTATTCCATCGGAGCTTGCATTGACTAGCCAGTAGTGCCACAAAGTGCAACCATGAACAGGAAGATGCCATGACAACCGCCAATGTGCGCAAACAAGGCGGAGCTGCCGTCATCACCATTCCGGCGAATGTGATGAAAATGCTCCACATCGAAGTGGGCAGCAAGCTGGAACTGAACGTGTCCGAGGGAGTTCTGACGGCGCGCCCCGCAGCCAACAAACGCCGCTATTCCCTCACCGAACTGTTGCAGGGCGTTACTCCCGCGAAAATTGCCCAACTCAATGCCGAAACGGCTTGGGCGCGGGAAGGCGAACCGGCAGGCCGCGAGATCGCATGATTCGCCGCCGCGTTCCGCAACAGGGCGATGTCTATTGGGTGAATCCCAATCCGGTTGCGAGCCGTGAAATGAAAGACCGGCATCGCTTCGTCGTCATCACCCCGAAAGAAATCAACGCGCTCGGCGTTGCCATGCTGGTTCCCATCACCAGCAGCGGCGCGGCCATGCGCGAAATGGGCCTGACGGTTGTGGTGAGTGGGCACGACACCAACGGCGTCGCAGTTTGTAACCAGGTTCGCACGTTCGACTTGGAAGCCAGAACCCACGCAGACTCGGCGGAATACGTCGAAACGCTGGATGAAGCCACAACAGGCGAAATCGTCGCGCGCGTGGTAAGCGTGATTGATCCGGTGCGGAAATAATTGGGGGAATTCGAGCCTGAAACCTTAGCGCTATGAATTCTCAGGATGCAAGCTTTGGCGTTGCCGTTGCCGGTTCGATCACTGCACGCAACAGGTATTCCAGCCAGCACGCTACGCCAAGAGGATGTTGTACAATCATTGCCTATTGTGAGCAGCACCAAAGGAGGCACACCCATGTTGGCTCTTGAAACGACGGCATCCATTGCCGACCATCGCCTTGTAATACAGGATGCGGCACTACCTGCCCATGCTGAGTACGCTCGCGTCATCGTAATGTGGGAATCAACCAAACCAGCCGGGCGCCGCTCGCCGCCGCCAGCGCTGGCGGGAATGGGCGAAGAAAAGGGCGACATCCTCAGCGGCCCGCCGGAAAGCGACTGGGAAGCATTGTCCTGATGCTCATCCTCGACACTCATGCCCTCTATTGGTGGGTCAATTGCACACCTGACAAGCTTGGACAACAACAGATAGACACCATCGAAACGGCTGAATCTTTGGCTATCTCGTCAATGACATGCTGGGAAATAGCGTGGCTTGTGAAGCACGGGCGGATTATTCTCAAGCTGCCCGCTTCCGGCTGGCTCAATCAGGTCGAAGCAAATGGCATAGCGATTATTCCGGTATCGAGATCAATCGCCGAGCGTGCAGTCTCGCTACCCGAGCATCACAAAGACCCGGTTGATCGCATCATCATCGCCACGGCGATCGAGCATCGAGCACAACTGGTTAGTGTTGATGGACGATTCCCGGATTATCAAGAATTGACTGGACTGTTGATGCAAGGGTGATTATTGCATCCATGATTGTTTTCAGAAAAATAATTAAAATGCTCCCTTAGTAACGTCATGACCAAGAAAAGCCTGCCCGCAATCCATCCTGGAGAGTTCCTGAGCGAGGCTTTGGGTGAGTTGAACATCTCCCAAGCCGAGTTCGCCCGCGCCATTGGTGTCTCACCCATGCGCATTTCGCACATCATCAAAGGAACACGCCCGGTAACGGCTGAACTGGCGCTGTTGTTCGGGCGTGCCTTCAACCAAACGCCGCAATACTGACTTAATCTGCAAGCAGCCTACGATTTGAAGACGGCGGAGGCCAGCTTGGGCAAGCTGCTCGACAATGTGCATTTGCTGGCGCATGCGTAATTCGGAAATATTCCGAACCCCAATAGCACAGGAGGGACGCAAGCGATGCGGCTCACTACCGAAAAAGCCGAGGTAGCCGCAAATTGTGACTGCCTTTGCAATGCAGAAAGAAAAATGATGCTGCTGCCTGTTCCGCAACAGATGGAGGACTGAAATATGTTAGCCGTTAAATATTTCGTTCCATGAATCTTTTGTTTTTATCAACGTAGTGACGGCCATTATAAATTCACGAATTTCAGATGTGAGTTGCGTTATTTGCTCATCTGTAAGCAATGCACAACAGGATGTAACAAAAGCAGAGAAATCAACAAATTCAAACCTCTTATTTTTGTATATAAGGCTATTTCCAACGATGCCTACTTTTTGAATGGATGAAATATCTTCTGGAAGCCTACAGATAAACGTAACAGGTAGACCGAAAATCCCTTGTGCGTAAAGCGTTCCTATGCAGTCATCAAGGCGTTTGAGATCAATTTTTTTCAAAGTTACTTCGAACAGGAATATAGTTTCATTGTCTTTTTTGATCCAAATATCTGCTGGTTTTTTTGATGTAGTGTTTGTGCCAAAAACACTTTCTTCATCACCCGAAACAACAAGGCTAGACGATGAAAATAGCGCCTTAATAATCTTGCCAATTAGCAGTTGAGGTGTAGCTCCTGATTCTGGGTTATCAAGGGCGAATTTGCATAATTTATTCGCAATTTCCTGTTTTGAGATCACGCCAATAATAGCTTCGTTGACCGGAATGCTTGCGACCTTCTTCGCATAATTAACCAGCTTGAAGTAAAAGTAATCCTCAAGCAAAGCTCGATCTTTATTACTTTTGGAGTTAACAATTATTCTAAGGAAATTGACTGCTGCAAAAGCGGCAGATTGCGGCCTCCGTCCAGTCGCCCATGATTCATTGAGTTCTTGAATATTTTTTGCGACATTTAAAGGATCGGATTTTCCACAGGGTATATTGTGCTGAGTTAGCGTATACCATATCCCATGCTCGAAAATTGCACGCGGATTACACCCATAGAAATTTGTGAGAGGGTTATATTGATCGTCAAGCTTCATTCCAACAAGTGCCGTTAAAACAACACCACGAAAGCCGTTAACATTTATCTCAATCAAGTCCTCTAAAATTTTTGCGATTTCTGGTTTGTTTTTAATTCTTGAAAAATCTGATTCGGTCAGTGTTTTGACGTGTTCAATTCTTGCGTTAACAATGTATTGAACATCAGTAGTGTCCGGTTAAA
>Ga0209211_10003394_pt1 | contig 26022 bp, 30 predicted proteins | sample RifGroA2_FD_183992 | JGI IMG/M metagenome (GOLD analysis project Ga0209211, IMG submission 183992) | Groundwater microbial communities from Rifle, Colorado, USA - Groundwater A2 (SPAdes) (version 2) | ecosystem: Environmental > Aquatic > Deep subsurface > Groundwater | place: Rifle, Colorado...
CGTCCCGGAATTGCTCCTGTTACTACCAAAATATTCTTCTGCGGGTCAACTTGGAGTACGGTGAGATTCTTCACCGTCACACGATCCCCTCCCATGCGACCCGCCATGCGCATACCTTTGACAACGCGGCCACCCGCGCGTCCGCCGCCTCCAATTGAGCCCGGCTCGCGCTCTGAATGCTTTTGTCCGTGAGTTCGGGGGCCGCCATGAAAGCCATGACGCTTTACGACACCCTGGAATCCTTTTCCTTTCGAGGTTGCGGATACTTCCACGATGTCGCCGGGTGCAAACGAGGACACATTGATGGTATCACCCCGATTAAATTCACCCACTGCCTTAAATTCGCGCAAGTATCGGAAGAGTCCGAGGTCTTTGAATGCGCCTAATTGCGGCTTGTTGATGTTCTTTTCGCGGCGGGATCCGTAACCAACCTGTACAGCTGTGTAGCCATCCTTCTCGTCGGTTTTCACCTGGGTCACAATCAAAGGACCGGCGGAGAGTACCGTCGCCGGATGCGCGATACCTTCCCCGTCAAAAATCTGGGTCATGTATTCCTTTGTGCCGAGAATAAATTTCATCTTAGAGATTCTTGCGAAGCTAATTGAGCATAAAAGCTCTTAGACCGAGCACCATCCATTTTCAATTCTTCACTTTCGACAGAAAATCATCTGCGTTGTTTCAAGTCTTGCTGTGATACTGGGCAAGATGGTGCTCGGTTGTAGAAACAATAGTCACTATCGCTTCTTTATTTCTAACAAAAAACGCGCTCCAATGGCGCGGTTCTTAAAACCCCGATGCCATTGGTCCCTTGGCTGCGCAGACAGACCTCGAGGGGACGTAGCTACCCAAAACTTAGGTACAGGAGGAGTATACAGGAGCCCTCAAAAAATGCAAACCCCGGGAACAGGCCGGGGTTTCAGTTGAAGGAGGGAGCGGTGGAGGCGTCTCGTCCAAGAGCTTGAGGAGGACCTCAATGAAACCTTCGTCCGTTTCTCCTTTGTCGTACGCAAGGATCCTCCGATACGCATCAATCATCTCGAAAACGAGAGACCGAGCGTAGCGACTTTGGCCAGCATACAGAAACGGACGGGCCCTTTGCCAACCTTCGAAGTGATTGTGGGCGACACAGAAATCCGTGTATGCTCGCAATTTTTCTTTTTCCATTTTGCGATACCACACAACAAAGCAGAGAGCGAGAGTAGAGGCGCAGACGAAAAGAAGAACCATCTCCATATTCCACACTCCAGTCTAATGAAGTAAGGGAAGCGTATGCTGTCCACTGTATATCACAAGGAAATTGGGAAATCAAAAAATCAAACAAAATTCTACTTCATATCAAATTCTACATATCTATAACTCTGCTATAGCAAAGTTATGGATATCAGAGGAAACTGCGGTTAATTATGTAATTAAGATAGTTTGGTAATACTGAAGAGTTTCCGGAGAGAATTATCATTCTCAATACTATCAGCAATGATGTACACCAAAGAATTCCCAAGATGTAAATCGATTTTGAGTACAGTGATAAGATCCTCGCAGTCGTACGGATAGACCCAAACGCTATCTTGAAGACGCCTAAAGCCAAGCCCAAGCAGCATATTCCTCACACTCTCTCTCGATTTCTTTCGCCGTTCAGGAATATCAAAAATGAGAATGCGCCATTTGCCGTCCCAACGTTTTGTTTTGCGAGGCGCCAATCGCCCCTCTCCGAGGAGTGCCGCGAGTGTTTCTCCTTTTTGTGTCAAGTGAACCGCGCCTTTTTCTATACGCACATATCCGCACTCAATCAGTCTGGTGAGTGATTTTTTGACGGACTGCTTTTGGCGGGCAAGATTGAACAGACCCATTTTTCCAAGGGCGCCAATGACATTTGGCGCAAGAAGGCCAACAGCGAGCACACCACTTATCGCCAAAGTGCTAATGATTGCCTTGTTGATACGTGTTTTGCGGATGCTCTTCTGTACTTTCTGCTCAAGTTTTCCCATTACATCCAGCATACAATATATCCATAATCCTGCTATAGCAGAGTTGTGGATATTATAAAATCTAACAAAAATACGTGCCTGTGTAGATGGATTCCCAAAAGTACAAGAAAGACGAACCCCGCGGCCTTCTCCAGGTCGCGGGGGTGAAATAAAATGGGAACTACAATGGCGGCACTCCTAAGGAGGGAGAGAGGGCGACGGCGAGGACCAGGAAGACGACGACAAGGACAAGGGTTGTGACTGTGTCAGCCACCTTGGAGGCAGAGAGAAGGCTGATAATGATTGCGAGAGTGGTGGCGAGGAGGGCGACGCCGAAGACAGTGGCGATATCACGACTAGCGAGGTACGTGATTGCGGCTATGGTAGCAATCATTACCATACACATGGTGAACTTCTTGCTTGTGCTCACGTTCTTTTCCTTTCCCGTCTCTAGAAAATCATGAATCATTCCATGACCCTAAAGGTCTTAAGCTAAAGATGGTATATAACATCGATTAGTATCTGTCAATATCCTTGTGATGAGTTCGATAGCTTGGACGCAGTGTCTTCGTATCTTATGACAATACACAAAACCGCCCTCGGGCGGTTTTGTGTTCTTGCAACTTTTTACTTTCTACTTTTGACTCCTTGTTTTACATCATCTTCACGTCAATGTTGACGCCGGATGGCAACGACAGATTCGTCAGCGACTCAATCACTTTCGGAGTCGGACTTAGAATATCGATCATGCGCTTGTGCACCCTCATTTCGAATTGTTCTCGCGCATCTTTGTGCACAAATGTTGACCGGTTGACCGTGTAGCGCTTGCGCTCGGTTGGGAGTGGAATTGGCCCGAGGATCTCCGCATCGAACCGCAGTGCGGTGTCGATGATTTGCTTCACTGACGCATCGAGAAGCTTGTGCTCGTAGGCACGCACCCTGATGCGCAGGCGCTGGATTGCTTCCTCGGCTTTCTTTGCTGTCTTCTTCGCAGCAGTCTTTCGTTTTGGCGTGTTTTTAGTTGTCATTGATCTCTTTATTCCCTCTTCTGTACCCGTGTCGCTTAAGCGTCACCCTCGATACTTACGCGACAATCTTGGTGGTGACTCCCGCACCGACAGTCTTGCCTCCTTCACGGATAGCGAAGCGCTGTTGCTCTTCAAGTGCGATAGGGCCAACCAACTTTACCTTAAAGGTAACTGTGTCGCCTGGCATAACCATCTCGACACCTTCTTTCAGTGTTACCTCGCCCGTGACGTCGGTCGTGCGCATGTAGAACTGCGGCTTGTAGCCCGAGAAGAACGGCGTGTGTCGTCCGCCTTCATCCTTGTTGAGGATGTAGACCTCGGCTTCAAACTCGGTGTGCGGGGTAACCGATCCCGGCTTTGCAATAACCTGTCCGCGATGGATTTCTTCTTTCTTAGTACCTCGCAAAAGCACTCCGGCGTTGTCTCCTGCCTGCGCTTCTTTGAGCTGTTTGTTGAACATTTCGATTCCGGTGATGGTCGTCTTCACGGTCGGCTTGATACCGACGATCTCGACTTCCTCTCCGACTTTTGCCATACCGCGTTCAACACGGCCGGTGACCACTGTACCGCGCCCTTCGATTGAGAAGATGTCTTCAATCGGCATGAGGAATGGCTTGGTGACATCGCGCTCCGGTACTGGGATGTACTCGTCAAGCGCGTTGGTGAGGTCAATGATTTTCTTTGCCCACTCGTCTTCAATCGAGGTTGCTTCGAGCGCCTTCAGGCCTGAACCGCGGATAACCGGTGCGTTTGCGCCGTCGTATCCGTTCTTGGTAAGGAGTTCGCGGATTTCTTCTTCGACGAGGTCGACGAGGTCTTTGTCGTCAACCATGTCGACTTTGTTGACGAAGACGATCATCTTAGGAACGCCAACTTGGCGAGCGAGGAGCACGTGTTCACGCGTCTGCGGCATCATACCGTCGGTTGCGGCAACCACGAGGATTGCGCCGTCCATCTGTGCGGCTCCTGTGATCATGTTCTTAATGTAGTCTGCGTGTCCCGGTGCGTCGATGTGCGCATAGTGTCTTGCATCCGTCTCGTACTCGTTGTGCGAGAGCGCAATCGTAATACCGCGCGCCTTCTCTTCTGGCGCGTTGTCGATTTCGTCGACTTTCTTTTCCTTGACGTTCTTTCCCGCAAGATGGAGAACGTGGAGGATCGCCGCCGTGAGCGTGGTCTTTCCGTGGTCAACGTGACCGATGGTTCCCACGTTTACGTGCGGCTTTGAGCGATCAAATTCTGTTGCCATAGTGTGGTGTCGTAGCATTCGGATATAAGCGCGCGAGTAGTGGCTTATGCCCGATAACTACGAGGACTAAAAAACTAATAAATAATAGTGTGCAGATACTCTCCGCACAAAAAAACACGCGTGATGCGATACCAGCAATCCTAAGCAAACGCGCTTTAAAAGTCAAGCCCGTCGTGCACCTAAAGTGGTGCACGACGGGCAAATGTAGGTTTGCGCTCCTGCGAGCGATTATTGTTCCTCGCAGCGCGCCGCGAGGAACCCCGTCACGACCTCCATCGGCGGCGTATCCGGCGGAAGCCATGGGAGTGGGTAAAGCGGTTCGCGATGACTCGGACGGAGGCCCGCTTTGTACTGGTCGGAAATCCACCCTGTGCAAAACACGGGCGGTAATTCGGTCTCGGGCATGATGTTCTCCTTTCATGCGTTGCCGGCATGTTGTGCCAGAATGTTGCAGTACTTGCACGCCTGTTCGTAAGTGAGCTTCCCAATCACCACCAACTCGATAATCGGAAAGTGGTTTGCAATTTCCTCTCCAAGGAAAGAAAGCGCGGTCTCGAGAAGCGAGTCGTAATCAGTGACGCCGGCCAAGAGCTGTGTGTATTCGTACGTGATGCCGTGAGAGATTGGGTTCGTCCGCTTAACAGTGTAGAATCTGCCCTCCGTTGATCCTGTAGAAAGGAAATCCAGAAAATACAGTACGTCCTCGACATATTGTTTCTTCTGCCAGCGAAGTTCCACCCAAAAGCTGACGAACTCACGCCCGACACGGTCGGTTTTCTTGTGAACATACACCGAATGAGTAGTGTCCCCAATGTCCAACAAAACACTGGCACCTTCATCATCGGCCTCGACTTCGTACCCACGCCTTTCGCCAAACTCCGCAATGAGGTCAGGAAATTCCAAGCGTGCTGACATAACGGGACCCCCTTGTGTTGCCCTTTAATCTAGTTTCACTCTAGCATTGAATCGCTCACTAAAACAACCGACACCCCCTCTTAGGGTGTCGGTTGTTTTTTATGGCGTATATACAGGATTACGCGCGCGACTCAATAATGTCCTTCGCCACATTTTGAGGAACGACGTCGTAGTGATCGAATTCCAATGTTGAGGTGCCGCGTCCCTCCGTCATAGAACGCAGTGCCGTCGTGTAGCCGAACATCTCGGCAAGCGGCACTTTGGCAGTGATGGCCTTGTTGCCGCCGCGATCTTCGATACTCTCGACTTGGCCGCGCTTGGAGTTGAGGTTGCCGTTGATGTCGCCCATGAATTTCTCCGGCACGACGACTTCTACTTTCATGATGGGCTCAAGCAACACCGGCCGTGCGCGCTTCGACGCGTCTTGGAATGCTTGAGAAGCCGCAATCTTGAAAGCAATTTCAGAGGAGTCGACGTCGTGGTACGAGCCGTCGAAAAGTTCTGCGGAAATATCAACCGCCTTAAAGCCGGCGAGAATGCCGCGCTCCATTGCTTCTTTGATTCCCTTTTCAACCGCGGGAATGTACTCATTCGGAATAACGCCTCCTTTAATGTTGTTGACGAATTCAAAGTGTTCGTCGCGCTTGATGTTGTTTTTGACTTTGGCGCCCTCAACAAGCGGCTGAAGCGGTTTGATGCGAATCTTGACGTGGCCGTACTGGCCACGGCCGCCGGACTGCTTGATGTATTTGTGCTCGGCTTCCGCTTCGCCCTGAATAGTTTCTTTGTATGCAACCTGTGGTCTTCCGACGTTTGCTTCAACACTGAACTCGCGCTTCATGCGGTCGACGAGAATTTCAAGATGGAGCTCGCCCATGCCGGAAATGACGGTTTCCATGGTCTCCTGGTCGGACGACACGCGGAATGTCGGGTCTTCGTCAGAGAGCTTATTGAGCGCAATACCCATTTTTTCCTGGTCGGCTTTGGTCTTTGGCTCGATACGGAGCGATACCACCGGCTCGGGAAAGACAATTTCTTCAAGCACGATGGGGTTGTTGATATCGCAAAGTGTGTGCGATGTCTTCGTGCCTTTGAGTCCCACTGCCGCGGCAATCTCCCCCGTGAAGACCTTCTTCACTTCTTCGCGCTTATCCGCCTGCAGTCGGACAATTCGTCCCAGTCGCTCTTTTTCCCCGATTGAGGCGTTATAAATGTACGAGCCGGCTTCAACCACCCCCGAGTAGACGCGGAAGAATGTGAGCTGTCCCACAAATGGATCGGTCTGGAGTTTGAATGCCAGCGCCGCGAAAGGCTCTGAGTCAGAAGGTTTGCGTTCGATTTCTTCTCCAGTCTTCGGATCTTTTCCTTTGACCGGCAGAAGGTCAGTCGGCGAGGGTAGGAGGTCGACAACGCCGTCGAGTACAAGCTGGACGCCCTTATTCTTGAGCGCAGAGCCAGTGTAGACCGGAAAGATTTCATTTGCGATCACCGCTTTGCGGAGCATCTTCTTGAGGTCCTCAATTGAAATCTCTTTCCCTTCAAGGTACTGGTGCATCAGCGCATCGTCGCGCTCGACGATTTTTTCAATCAATTCTCCGCGGTATTTTTGTGCATCTGCTTTAAGGTTCTCCGGAATTTCAACTTCAATCACCTGCTCCCCCATCTGCCCGCCGAATTCGAAACCCTTCATCTTTAAGAGGTCAACGACGCCCTTGTGTTCTCCTTCTTCGCCGATAGGAATCTGCATGCGAATTGCATTCTTGGAAAGCCGGTCGAGGATGCTTGCGTAGGAGCGCTCAAATGACGCTCCGGTGCGGTCGAGCTTGTTGATGAAGCACAGGCGCGGCACTTTGGCTTCTTCAGCGTAACGCCAGTTGGTCTCACTTTGCGGCTCAACGCCAGAGACGCCGTCAAACACGACGATTGCGCCGTCTAGGACACGCATGGAGCGCTTCACCTCTGCGGTGAAATCAATGTGTCCTGGCGTGTCGATAATATTGAAACGAAACTTTTTCTCCTTGCTCGTCTTGTCTTGCTCGTCGGTCTTTGTCCAGAAACAGGTAATAGCGGCCGCGGTAATCGTAATGCCGCGCTCGCGCTCCTGCTCCATCCAGTCGGTCACGGTCTCGCCCTCATGGACTTCCCCGATCTTGTGCGTCATGCCGGTGTAGAAAAGCACGCGCTCGGAAGTCGTGGTCTTCCCCGCGTCAATGTGGGCAATGATGCCAAAGTTTCTGATTTTCTCTAATGGGTACTCTCTCTCCATAATGGATACAAATTTCCTTGAATATAAAAAGCGGCAGAAATGCCACGGTTGCAGCACAGGATAACGCATACAATCGCTTTGTGCAACTTAGGAAAGCAGATCCGCCGGCATCCCCAAGGGGATGCCGGCGGTAAAGTCACCGAAGAACTGTTTCCACTTCCGGAGCGATGATGCCGCTCCTCATGGCGCGAAACCGCTCCACGATGAGCGCTTTCGAAAGCGGGTACTCCTGAACCCACAGAACGAGTCGGTAGTTGCTCCTGCCCTCGGAGAAATCAATGATAGAAAGCGCGGCGATACGCTGAGGCAAAGAGATTCGCGTCTCGACGTACACATAGTAGGTTGGGAATACGCCGAGTAATCCAGGGAAAGCGTAGGTCGCCCGGACCACCTTGAGCTTGGCGTTGTTTCCTTGATAAGAATACCGCTCTGGGAGATCTGCCACCGTCAAGAATGATGAGAGTGGTGTAAGACGATCCATGATTGCATACCCGTACGCATTCCGCAGTACGTTGTTTTTGATGGAAACCTTCATGCCGTAGATGCGAATTGGGCCACCAACGTAGTACTCGCACGCGAACACGTCCGACACAAGATTTCTGATGAACGCAACGGGCGGCGGGACCTCATCCTCCGGAAGAGCCCGCACGTGCCGCATGCATCCCTCCGACACAAAACTCTCTTCGGGAGGCTGCGGTGCCGCTGAAGATGTTGGTGTCGATGTAAGACTTTGTTGAGGCGCACACGCGACGAGGAATGCAAGTAAGGCAGAAAACAGAATGGGTGCTACCAAACCGCGAGCTACCCGGTCGCATTTCTTTAAAAACGGCGTTGATGCGGTCACGGAGATTCTCCTTTGCGAAGATCCTACGCTTTAATCTGGGGTTGTTTGTAACACACTTACTGAAAAAACGCGACCAAGTACAATTTTGTACGAACGACGAGAAATTATACCGTTTCTTATTCAAAATGGTTGTATTCCTCTTTTATAGAAAAGTCAAAAGCGAAACGCCCGACGTAAGGTCGGGCGCGAGTTAGCAAGCGAGCAATCAGCGAATGCGGACGGGCACTGGCTGTGGAACGAGGACGGGCGGTTCGAACGACCGCACCTTCTCGAGCAACTGCTCAATGATCTCTTTTCCCTTCTTGAGGCGACGCTTCCATTTGTCGCCACCGCCCAGAAAGAAATAGACCGTTATGAGAATAGCAATACCGTGAATCGCCCACTTCATAAGGTCGAAATCGAGGATGAGTCCATCACCAAGTGTCACACGAGAACCCTCTCCAAATAACAGCCCAGTTAGGTATGCATCCGGGAATCTCGAGACCATCATAATTGATGCACCGACGAGGATGGGCTGAAGTCCAAATACAACGAGAAGATTGAACCTTAACAAGGTGAAGGCCGCCAGGACACCTTCGCCAACCACAAGTGCGAAGATCAACAGCACCAACCAAAAGGGGTCCATGAGGCCCTCCAAATTTTGGGAAACAAACTATAAAAATTATACTCTGAATTTAAGAAAAAGTCAATATTTTACATCCGTCACTAGTTGAAGCGAGGAGTCGTCGCAGGAAGGGCTTCGCAGGCCTCGCGGGCATGGTGTCACAAAAATACTCCAGTACACTGGAGTATTTTTGTGACGAGCGAGGCCGAGACTTGAGAGCGAGTCCCCGCTGGAGGGACTCGACTCGTACCTTCCTGCGACGACTCCGAGCGGCTTTTACCAAGCGAAATGGGCAAATGCCTTGTTGGCCTCCGCCATCTTGTGCGTATTTTCTTTCTTTTTGTATGCCTCGCCTTCTTTGTTATTGGCAAGCAGGAGTTCATCGGCAAGCCGACGGTGCATCGGCATACCCTTGCGTCCGCGCGCCGCAAGAATAATCCAGCGCATCGAAAGCGCTAATCGGCGCTCTGCGCGAATCTCGCGCGGCACCTGATAGTTAGCTCCACCGACGCGACGAGAGCGTACTTCCATTGACGGCTCGACGTTGCGAATTGCATTTTCAAAAATCTCCAGCGGATCTCCCTTCTCCTTTAAAAGGGCGAGAGTGTCGTACACAACTTTGCGCGCAATATTTTTCTTGCCGCGCTCCATGACACAGTTAATGAATTTTGAAACCCTCACCGAGTTGTACGTGAAGTCTGGTTGGAGTGCTGGTTTCTTTTTAAGAGGTCGTCGCATGTTAGTTACTTGCCTTTCTTAGCGCCATAACGGCTGCGCGCTTGCTTGCGGGTCTGCACACCTTCAGCGTCGAGTTTACCGCGCACGACTTGGTAGCGAACGTTGATGTCCTTCACACGGCCTGCGCGAACAAGCACCACAGAGTGTTCCTGCAAATTGTGTCCCATGCCGGGAATGTAAGCGGTAATTTCCATGCCGTTGGTGAGGCGCACACGGGCGATCTTACGGATAGCAGAGTTTGGCTTGCGGGGAGTTTTGGTTGTCACTTTGGTGCAGACTCCGCGCTTAAACGGAGAAGGGTACCATGTTGGGCGGTTTTTGAGCGTATTGAAACCACGAGTAAGGGCCACCGCCTTTGATTTAGTGACGGGCTTTGTTCGTTTTCGCCGGACCAACTGGCTGATTGTGGACATCTCTTAGGTTTAGTTAGCAAGCGCAGCGCGCTTACTAAAGCTTAGACCGAGCACCATTTCTGTAATAGAGAAAGGTGTTATAAGTTTTCTCACCATTCCGACTTTTGTAACAGCCGTAAGCTAATGGGATGGTGCTCGGTTAATTCAGCATCGTCGTCCTTCGACAAGTTCAGGACTCTCTTGCCTCATTAAAAAATACGCACATCACGTACGGCACTACTCTACTCTTTTATCATTGCCAATGCAAGGGTACTGGGTCCTCTATGCTTAAAACCCCAAGATGAGTGAGGAGAGGAAGAAAATAAAGCGCGCGAATGTGCTGCCAAAGAAGAAGACGAGGAGAATGACAAGGCCAAAGGCGAGAAACATATTCCCCTCAAGCATCATTCGCAGGCGACCGTAGGATTGGGCAAGGCCGAAGGGCAACAGCGAAGCGAGCACCTTCGAACCGTCTAAGGGCGGCAACGGAATCATATTGATGACCGCAAGGAGGAGGTTGATGAACACAACAGCACTCGCAATCTCAACGAACGCGGGAGTTACAAAAGCAAAACCGGTACCCAAGCGCACAATGAGGCCGAAAAAGAGTGCGATCAAAACATTCGTGAAAGGCCCTGCGCCAGCAACAATCGCTTCGCCCCATCGCTGATTGCGTAAGTTGTACGGATTGTACGGAACCGGCTTTGCATAGCCAAAGAGAAACGGGGAGCTCGAGAGAACGAGAAGTCCGGGGATGATAAGAGAGCCCAGAAGGTCAATGTGCTTGATTGGGTTCAGTGTGAGCCGGCCGGCAAGTCGCGCAGTCGGGTCGCCTTGCATATTTGCGGCATAGCCGTGGGCCACTTCGTGAATGACGACGGAGAGAATGAGTATGAGAATAATGAAAAGAGTTTCAATTTGCATGGACGTATCTCCCATGATAGCATAGCGAACACTATGGCAAAGATGTGTCCTATTACGAATAAGAGCTCGAAGGTTGCTGGCGGCTACAGCAATCGTACTCGTGCTACCAAATTTACTCCGACCGGAAAGAACCGCCGCAAGGCAAATCTCCAGAAAAAGACGATCTTCGTCCCTGAACTCAATAAAAAAATGACGCTTACTATTTCTACCAAAGCGATCAAGACAATCAACAAGAATGGTGCTTACAAGACGCTTAAGGCAGCCGGGCTCATTTAATATACCTGATTTATTCAACGGAGCCGCGCCTCAGAAGGCGCGGTTTTCGTTTGCTTGCAAAATATAGAGTTGTGCCGTATACCTACCACAGTTAAGGACTTACTTGGAGAGGCGTGTAATGAAAAACCTGGCACTCGTCTATCGGGTCCCGTATGGTGTTCCACCATACCCCGGAATGGGATTATCCATTATTGGCCCGATTCTGACACTCTACGTATCATCTATGATTTCGGGCACTCTGCCGGACCCTCAGCCGATGAATATCGGTCTCATCTTTCTCAGGCAACTCGACCAGAAAGGTCAGGTTTACGGATTTGCCGGAACGGTCTTGGACAGCCGGGCTCACCCGGAATGGGAAAGGCAAGAATGCCGAGGATGGCTCACGCTCGAAGCTGAAGGCGGAATCGTCGGAATCGGCTCCAATGAAGAGGAAGAACAAAGAAAAGAGGATACGAGGCGTGTCGCATGAGCGGCACGCCTCGAATTTTTTACTAAACATCAAAGAAACGCCGCCCACTACTATGGGTGTTTAACGCACGGTCGTGCCGTCAGAGTGAAGGATAATTGTCCCCTCTTCTGCAGTGCTTCGCACAGCAATATCGAACTTCTTGAACGTATCAATGACTTCTTGGTGCGGGTGCCCGTACGAATTATCTTTTCCAGCAGAAATAATCGCAGTGTGCGGATTCACGAAGCCGACAAAATCTTCTGCGCTCGACGTCTTAGACCCATGATGTCCCGCTTTCAGCACATCGCTTCGAAGTCCTTCTACGTCTTGAGCCACGAGATATTTTTCAATTGCCTGTGGTGCGTCGCCGGTAAGTAGGAATTCGGTTTCGCCAAACACGACTTTCATGACAATTGAGCCGAGATTGGTTTCAACCGTGGACACATCTCGATCCGGAAACAAGATATCGGCGTACACCTCTTCATCAAGTGCGATTCGCATCCCGCGCCGCGCAAGCGTTGGGGTTATTCCCTCTTCTTCAACTGCATTTTGAAGTGCTTGGTAGACCCCAGAGTCATGTTCTACACCGGGGTCTAGGTAGCGACCGACTTCATAGCGTTCAAAGACGTCAACGAGTCCGGCGATATGATCTTTATCTGGGTGAGTCGCGACCACGATATCAATGGAGCGGTCATGAAACGGCATCATACGAGAAAGCTCGCGCACCACAGCGCTATTGGGCCCTCCGTCAATGAGCATCTGGGTGCCGTTTGGTGTCTCGATAAAAGTTGCATCTCCTTGCCCGACATCAAGAAATGCAACGGTGAGCACTCCGCTTTGCTCTTCAGCAAAGACCGCGGACCAGATAAAAATGTTTGCAAAAAGAAATGTGCCGACAATCAGCACTCCCGCGTAGTGTCGAAAAATAGCCATCCAGTACGAAATAGAGCGTGCGTTCATAGAAAAAGTATATCTCGAAAAAACGAATGGCGGGTCCCTGTTGGAACCCGCCTTGTGACCATGCTACTGTGGCGTAGCGGCCACGCAGTTTTGCTCGATTTCGTCGCGTGCGCGCTTGATTGCCGCACCGTTTTTTTCTGCAATTCTTCTGCAGCGCTCTTGACGTCGCCTCAATTCGCCCACAATACGCCGAAGCGCATCTTTTGCTCCCCGCATCTCAAATTCATGAGGGAGGAAGCAACCGACAATGGCGGATGCCTGGATGAGCAAATCGAGTAACCCGTCATCCGATGTGTGCCGCAACTTTCTGCTTGAAGAGGCCGCCACAAGGACGTGTAGCGGAATCAGCTCGGGAAGACGATATCCTTTCCATGCCGAAGCTGCTAATGAATTTTCGACCATGATTACCCCCATCTCGGTTGGCTGTGCCTTCTGGCATTAAGAATATCAAGTGAGACATCTTTTGCAATTTCAAAGGAGGTTCAAGTAAAAGTGGTGTTTTGCTATACTGGAAGGGAAGCTAACATTCTAAACATATGGAATACCGGGTACAACAATTTACTCTCCCCGAAATGAAAGGATTATCTACAAAACAGATCGAAGTGCATCTCGGGCTCTACCAGGGCTATGTGAAGCACGTGAACCTGATTCGCGAGAAAATCCACGAACTGGAAACCGACGACAAAGAAAAACACTCCTACATTATCGCGGAGTTGCGTCGCCGCTTTTCATTTGAATTTGACGGCATGCGCATGCACGAGTACTACTTCTCACAATTTGAAGGCGGTTCGACTGCGCCGACCGCAAGTGGCACGCTCGAGACAGCACTTAAAAAGAAGTACACCAGTTTGGAAGGATGGATTGAGCACTTCAAGGCGGTCGGCATGAGCCGCGGTATCGGCTGGACCGTTCTGTACTTCGATCCGAAAGGACAAACGCCTCATGTCACATGGGTCGGCGACCACGAACTCGGTGTTTTAGTGGGGCTTCCCATCATCCTTGCGATGGACATGTGGGAGCACGCATTCATGGTGGATTACCTGCCGGCCGAGAAAGCAAAGTATATTGACGCCTTTCTTTCGAACGTTAACTGGAGCATCGCTGAAAAGCGATTTGCGGAAGCGCGATAATACTGGATAAAAATATGAAAAAACTTTTTGCCTTTTCATTCTTTTTTGTTCTGTTCCTTGCGACCCCACTGCTATCTTCGGCGGCGCCAATCTACGCGCCGTTTGAGGTGTCTGGGTGGATCCCGTACTGGCGTACTGAACTTGGTACTACTGACACAGCAAAACATTTTGGTTCTGTTATCGAAGTAAATCCATTTGTCTATACGCTTAGGAGCGACGGTACACTTCTTGATAACGGCAAAATAAACGAGGAACCGTGGACGTCATTTGTCAAATCGGCAAAAGAAAATCGCGTACGCATTATTCCGACTGTAATGACCTCGAACTCCGCGCTTGTTGATTCAATCCTCCGGAGCCCGGAGCGGCGGACGGCGCACATCAAAGTTCTTGTAGACACTGTCTACAACAACGGCTTCGACGGTATCGATATTGATTACGAAGGTAAGTACGCTTCAACGAGGCCATACTTTTCGTTGTTTCTCAAAGAATTGTACGCGGCAATCGGAAATCGCTGGGTCATGTGCACGATTGAGTCGCGCACGCCGGACAAAGACCGATTTAATGTGATTCCCCCCAACATCGAGTTTGCAAATGACCTCAAAGAGATTAACAAGTACTGCGATCGTGTGCGGGTCATGGCATACGACCAACAGTCAATTGATTTGCGCCTCAATGACAGCACGCCAGGGCCGTATAGCCCAGTAGCCGATACGCGTTGGGTTGAGAAAGTCATCAATCTGATGGCGAAAGATATCAGCAAGAAGAAACTGGTGATCGGAGTCCCCACATACGGTTATGAGTATGAGGTGACAGCGTATTCAAACGCCTTTACCTACGATCTCTTGTGGTCATTCAACCCCGGCTATGCAATCCCTATCGCCGAATCATTAGGCATTGCGCCAACACGAAATGCCGCAGGCGAAATCTCATTTGCCTATGTACCGACAACCACACCCTCTGCAATCCCCAATAGTCCGCATGTTCCACTGATTGCCCAGGCGCTTGCCGCAGGGTTCAATTCCAATTACACATTCCGCATGATGTGGTGGAGCGACGCGCAGGCGATTGCAGATAAGATAAAACTTGCAAAAAAACTCGGGGTACGCGGGGTCGCTATTTTCAAGCTCGACGGCGGTCAAGACCCAAACATCTGGGGCATCCTGCCGAAGCGATAATGTTCAATCTCTTCTAAAATGCAAAACACCCCTTCGCAAATTGGCGTTGGGGTGTTTGTGCTTTGTGCTATGGACTAAATTCCTCCTCCGGATGGTGGAGGAGTGCCGCCCCCATCCCCGGGGACATCAGCGGCGGCACAGCCGTTTGCGGGAACCGGGTACTTATCCCCGTGCGCTTGATGCGCCGTCCACGCCTTCTCACTTATGGTTATCACCTGCCACGGGTTCTCGCTTGAACCTGTCGCATGACAGATTTCGATCCGATTCTGCGCCACATACACGCCGGCACTGGCAAGCGCAACTGCAACCACCCCGCCAATAGCCAATGTTTGTTTCGTCATAAAAAGTTTCTTGATACTGATAGTAATTCGACTATATATGTAGTATACGCGTCACTTCACAAACCAGCACTCTGGATAACTCGTTGATGAAAAACTACATGGTGACGATATACTAGAGACAAGAGAATCCTACGCCATGGACATATACATACCACAAACAAATCCCCCCATCCCTCGCATGACACCACCGTGGTGGAAAGAAACAGGAACTATGTACGCAATCATGGGCGGTCTATTAATACTTGCCGGTGTTATTGCCACATTAATTCTCTACGGCACGCGTGACAGGAAAGATGTGCCTCTGTATGTGAACGAAGCCGAGCGGCGAGTACACATTCTTGAGGAGTTACAGCCGGCGGCAAGCGCCGACACCACGCTCATAGAGCGACACGACACGCTTGATACGCTGACCGCTGTGAAGCCGCAGGAATCTGGAGTTAACATGACCGAGTCAGAAAAACTCGATAAACTTCGCAAGTTGAGACGCTAATATGACAGTGATAACAAACCACAAACGCATACTTCTCACTCTCGGCATCCTGGGCTTCTTACTCCTGGCACTCATTGCTATTGAAGAAATTGCTTCTCCCAACCTCAAAGCGAGCGCGAGTTCATCGCACAATCTTTCCGGATACGCATGGTCGGACACGATCGGCTGGATCTCATTCAACTGTACGAACACGAGCTCGTGTACAACAGCAGACTATGGCGTTCACATCAACGAATCTACCGGCGTTATGTCTGGATACGCGTGGTCATCCAACATTGGCTGGATTTCATTTAACCAAAGCGATCTTTCCCTTTGCCCCTCTGCCCCCTGCAGTGCAACTGCATCAGAGGGAGCGCTCGCTGGCTGGGCAAAAGCACTTTCTGCAAACGACGCTGAATCCGGCGGATGGGACGGCTGGATCAGCTTACGCGGCGCCGACTATGGCGTTGAAATAAATGGTACGAGTGTCGAAGGGTACGCATGGGGATCCGATGTAATCGGCTGGGTTCGCTTCAACGGGGTCTTTGAGGGTGTCACGATTACCCCATCATCAATCTCTGCTTCCCTTTCGGCCGCGCCGGAGCAAGTGATTGCAGGCGGATCATCAACACTCTCATGGACGAGTACGAACGCAACCTCCTGCAGTGGTACTGGGTTTGCAACTGGCGGCGCAACGAACGGTTCTGTGGTCGTCTCGCCGACTGTTCGGACGACGTACACGCTCTCGTGCCAAAACCAGTTTGGGTCTGCGTCAAATCAAGCTGAAGTGCTTGTGTCCAATATCGAATGCTCGGACGGAGCAGACAATGATGCCGACGGAGAAACAGATCTTGATGATCTGGGGTGTACAGCAGGAAGCGACAATAATGAGGATAGTGCGGCGTTGGCAGATATTTCCATTACCGCTTCCCAAGCATTCGTTTTCCCGGGAGGGACCGTCACGATTTCATGGAGCGCAAGTAACGTCACCAGCTGCAGCGTCTCCAGCACCAACGGAGATTCGTGGAGTGGCGCGACAGGATCGCAGGTCTCAAGTGCAATCACGGAGAGCACCACCTACACACTGTCGTGTACTGATGTAGAGGAAGATGCCCTGCCCGCCGAAAGCGTGACGGTAAGTCTTACCCCTATTTTCGAAGAATTCTAATTGTATGTCAGCGTACCTCAACATCAATTACATCACCAGAGTTGCTTTACTGGCCATTGTCTTCTCCTTTGGGATGACGCAGGTGTACGCGGCATGGAGCGGACCATCTGCAGTGCCGCCCGGAAGTAACATTTCCACACCAATAAATAATGGTACGACTGACCAAATAAAGAGCGGCGGGCTGGGCGCCGAAGTTGTTTCGGTCTTTGGCCAGGGTTCTTTTGATGGCGAAGTCATTGTTGGCAATAGCCAAGCTGAGTGCGATGCCAATCTCGAAGGCGCTCTGCGACACGTCGCCTCTTCCGGTTTGGAGTTATGCAATGGAGAGGAGTGGCAAGCAATTTAATTTTATACATAATTAAACATCATGAGCAGAGATATACAAAAACAAATAGTTGATGCCCTCAAGGTAATTTTCCCCGCGCTCATCCTCGCGTTCGGCATCTCCTACGTCTCGGCGGCATGGGTTGGACCGACCGCAACTGCGCCGGATAATAATGTCGCGGCACCGATCAATATTGGCAGTGTGGATCAAATCAAGAGTGCAGGACTTGGCGTTGATACATTGGCTGTGTTTGGGCAAGGATCGTTTGATGGTGAAGTGATACTCGGTTCAACCGGAGCTGCCTGCGATGCAGACCTCGAGGGCGCTCTTCAGTATGATTCGGGAACTCAATGTCTGCAGTTGTGCGTCAGCGAGACTTGGAGCGAGTTGTATTGTGCAGTGAGCGCCCCTAGTGGTCTTGTCATCTCTGCTGATACTTACAACTATGATGTGTTCGAGGCCGCCGGATCTCCTGCGACTGCAGCCGACTTTACAGTAACAATTGCGTCAGGCGTTAAAGTGGGAAGCGAGAGCACAGCCAATCCAGCATTTACTACCGGCAACCTTCCTGCTGGATCAACGGTTACGATCGTCAACCACGGACGCATTCAAGGTAAAGGCGGCAACGGCGCAGCTGCAAACACCTTTGGAGAAATCGGTTTGCCCGGCGGAGACGCTCTTCTACTCACTGTTTCAACAACTATAGATAACACTGATGGACAGATTTGGTCCGGCAGTGGCGGTGGCGGTGGCGGTGTCAGTTACTTCCTTGGCGGAGAGTGGTATAACGCCTGCGGCGGAGGAGGTGGAGGAGGTGGCGCAGGGTTTGATCCTGGTTCCGGAGTGTTCTATCACCCCGGTCAGCCGCAGTGGAACTACCTCATGAGTGCCGGCGCAAATGGAACGACAGAAGCGGGTGGGTTGGGCAGTGGAGACCCACGAGGTCCTTCGTGTAGCAATCAGCGCGGCGGAGATGGCGGCAATCCGGGAGAAGCGGGCGATCCTTCAGATAACAGCTTTGCCGGCGGCTCTGCTGGAGTGGCAGTGGTCAAAGGAGGCAATACACTTACCTGGATTAGCCAGGGGAGCGTGCTTGGAAGTGTGACTGACTAGCCCCGGTAATATCTCCTTTATTATAGCCATATTATATAACCGACACCCCTCTAGGGGTGTCGGTTATGTTAACGCAACCGCGGTATCTGTGTGTTCGGCTCGCACATGCGAGCCGACAGTTCTTCGCACAAGCAAATATATGTAGAGGAGGTATACCACTACCGTAAGCCAGAGCGGAAAGTAAGCGATGTGTACGGAGGCGAATGGAAGTTTTGCAAACCATCCGACAATGAGAAGCTGGTACGACAGCACGAGGTATGAAATAAACGCAAATGGCAGAGCGAGTGTAGTACTTAAGAATCCAACGATGCCTGTCAGAAACCCACTGAGCATTGCCGCGGGCACTGTGATGAGGACGAGCAGATTAACTGGAAGCGCAACAAGCGAAAGTTGTCCGACTTTGTACAACAGGAGCGGCAGGACGAAGATTTGCGTAGCAATTGTTGCCGTCGCAAATTCGCGCAATTGAAATCGTTTCGGCACAAACGAAAAATATCTTTCCAGAAGTGGCGCAAGTGTAATCAATCCCAAAGTTGCAAGGAACGAAAGCTGGAATGACGCATCGTGGAGCAGGATTTTTGGATTGTGAAGCACCATAAAAAATCCGGCAATAAAAAGCGCGCGGGTTATATCGTACGTGCGGCCCGTAGCTTTCGCCACAATGACCAGAAGCGCCATGATACTTGCGCGAACAATTGTTGCGGAGGCGCCGGTCATAAGTGCAAAGAGCACGATGGAGAGAGCACCGAGAGAAACTCCTAGGGCATGTGGCAGAAAGGGCACGAGCAAGAAAAGGCGGGTGATGAAGTCTGCCACAATTGTTACGTTGTAGCCGGAGAGCACCACGATATGGACGATGCCAGTCGCACGAAAATCGTCCTGGAGTTTTTCTCCGAGCGATTGCTTCGCGCCAACCACCAGTCCGCCCAGGAGCGCTGCGTGCGGATCGGGAATGAGCGCCTGCACACGCAAGAGGAATGCATTTTTAAACGCAAAAAGATACTGCTTGATAACATTCCCTTCCCCGCCCGAGACAAACTCGAGTTGCGGATAGATCATTTGGTAAAAGATGTCGTCCTTTGAAAGGAATGTGGCGTAATCAAAGTAACGATCATCATCAGTCTGAAATCCTTTTGGCTTCTGGAGCTCGCCACTGATGTGAATCCTATCGCCATACGAAAACGCCGGATATGACTCGGCAACGACACGCACCTTTTCAGACACGGGCTCTTTGGAAACATGCTCGAGCAAAACAGTGTAATTCGTGTTTGTTTCTCTTTTGTCCGGCTCATCAATAACAATCCCCTCTGCACGGATACTGGTCCCGACTTTTTGATCGAGCATGTCGCTCCCACGATGCAGGTCGGAGAGATCGAAGCGCGCCATTCCTAATCCTCCTGAAATAAGAAGCACACCAACAAGTACGACTACTATCCGCTCACGCGAAAGAAGCGCCATCAGAAGTACGACGAAGCCAAGAAAAACAATGAAAAATGAAAACGCAAATCCAAAGTCAACAATCGAGCGCCACAAGACGCCACTCAGAAATCCTCCAATCACCGCATAGAGAAAACGATCCATAGAGAAAGTATATATCGACAATTGAGAGTGATTGATTACTTTTCCCTATTTGTTAACATAGAGATAAGCGTGGTGGGCGCCTGTGCTCATACGTCAGGTCTGGGTGTTTCGGAATCCATCCGAAACAACCTGTGAGATTGTGGGATGATGCATCGTTTCGGCGGTGCGGATTACCTCACGTACAGTACCTTTATTTTGAAATCGGTTCGGTCAGTTCCAAATTTTGGAAAAGAGACCGTTCCTGCCGTGTGCACTTGCAGAATGCAAGCGCGATGGCCGGCTGGCGAGCCGGATCGCAGTCCGCACGCGGACTCAGAATACTCACAGGTCCCAGGCCGCTCTGGGAGGTCCTCGACATGTCATGCCGAGGGCTTTTTCTTTTTGTTTGCACTCTACGAGTCGGGCGCGTACAATGCGGCCAGATTTGTTTTCTGACAATTTGCCAAGAGGTGTTGCAATGATTGCACTGAAGTCTTTGGTGCCGCTGCCGCTTTTTGGTGGCGCACCCACATTCAATCCCCAGAACATCTTCGACGGAAAGAAATGGCGTACCGTACAAGCCCCGAATAATGTCATGAGGAAACTCCATAAGGAACTCATCGAGGTTCTTCTGGAACTTCCAATTGACTTTACGAGTGCTACCGGATCGCTTCCCGGAAAATCAAACATCTTGAATGCGAATGTGCACGCCGGAAACCAGTTCTTCTATATTTTCGATATGAAGGATGCGTTTCCGAGCGTGCCAATTGACCGCCTCGCCGACACTCTACACGTGTGCTCGCACGGCCATCTTGGAACACGTGCGCGCATTCGCTCATTCCTAGAAGACTATTGTGCAGGTCCACGAGGGCTTGCTGTAGGAGCCCCCGCTTCTCCGCTTCTCTTCAATATCTATTGCGCTGTAGGGGTAGACCCGGGAATCCGGAAACTTCTGCGAAGCGATACGATCTACACAAGATATGTGGACGATCTCGTTATTTCGTCCTCAAGACCCATACCGAGAATTTTGCGGAAACGAATAAGAAAAGTGGTTACTGACGCAGGATTCGCGATCAAGGATCCAAAGTCGAAAGTACTCGACAAAGAAAAGGGCCCAGTGACGATCACGGGAGTAGTCATCGACAAAAAAGGCCGGATCGCACCGACAAAAGAATGTTTGGCGGAAGTCGAAGATCTTCTGTGGATCCCGCCCCAAGAGCTCACGCCGGAACAGCAGAAACGGATCGCCGGCTTTGCAAGCTACCTTCAGTCGTTCCGTGAATTTGGGCGTCAAAAACTCGCAGAGGGAAACGGAACCGTTTCTACCGCTCCACTCTCGCCAGTTCTTGATACCCTTGCAAAGCGGTGCAGAATTCGTCTGCGGGAAAACAAAAAGCCGCGAACTCAAAAACAGCAGATGCATCTCGTGTTCCCGGAAGTCTTCATCGATGAAATCAGAGCAACCGCATCGCTTAGGGATGTGATTGAGCCATACTTGCGGCCCGGCAAACGCGGCCTACGGCTGAAGAAAGTTGGAGGCGAGTGGGCCGGACTTTGTCCGTTCCACAACGAGAAGACCCCGTCTTTCACAATCGCTGAAGAAAAAGGGTTCTTCCACTGCTTCGGGTGTGGCAATCATGGCTCGGTTATTGACTTCATCATGCGGGTGGAGAGACTCGAGTTTCCAGATGCGGTGAGATTCTTGGCAAAAAAATACGACCTTCCCCTTCCCGAGCGAAAGCTCGAAAGGACGAAGAACTGACACGGGCTCGCCGAACTAATGGCGAGCCCGATTTACTTTCCCCGATCCATTGCCTCGTTTGCGAGGCGGTCCGCTTCTTTGTTTTTCTCACGCCGAATGTGCTCGAATGTCACATGGGGAAAATCTTTGACCTGAAAATTGTGAATTTTAATGAATTGCTCAAAAAGCGTCGGCTCTTTTATTTGGTAGCTTCCCGAAAGTTGGCGCGTCACGAGTTCACTATCGAGCTTGAATGTTATTGGTTTGCCTTTTAGTCCCAATTTTTTCGCCTCTTCAAATCCTACAATAACCGCTTCATACTCCGCCCAATTGTTTGTGCGAGTTCCTAGATAGCGCGATGCTTCTTTCAGCACCTCCCCGTTTCGTTCGATAACGACACCGGCTCCAGCAGGACCGGGGTTCCCCCGCGCCCCTCCGTCCGTATAGATAATGATTTCTTCCATTACTGGCATTATATCATGAGTAAAAAATGGAATTGAAAATAGTTCGATATATCGAACTATTTTTTATAGAGTTTGTTGAGCCATTCCCATCGATTGCGTCCTCTGCTTGGCATGCCAAGCCGCACCAGAGCCTCGAGTTCGTGCCATAGTATCTCCCGACGCTTCTTCTGACGACAGAATCGCGCAATATGCCAATATCCTCCACGATCAATGGTGCGTGCCGTCTTAAGAACTGTTGATGGACTCATTTGAAGTAGGTGTCTGATGCGGTACTGCGACACACCTTCGGCAAGCATAAATATCATCATTAATCGCTTTGCGAGCATGATCTGCTCGGTTTCCGTAAGTAGTTCTGAAATAAACTGGGCACTGCTGGCAGTAGACCGAAGGGAGGTAACGGTGTGTACTAATTGCCGACTGAGGCGCGTACGAACATGCTGCTTTAGCGGTTTTTGTGAAACATGAGCCATACGAGTAGTATATCACTTTAGTTCGATATATCGAACTAAATACATACATGCATTGGTAATGTGCATTGGGGATGGATATCTAAAGAATAGGCGGCGCGCAAACATGCTGCGAGCCGCCGAAGCGTGAATCGACGCGGATTCCACCGCCCGATCTTTTTAAGTTCTACGTGGGCATCCCACAAAGTGCCATTACCCCAGCAGACGACTTTGAATTTTGGCTTCCCACGCACAAAGAGACCTATCCGGTGAGGGAAGCTACCCCGAACGACACAGATCTCGACGTATGTGTCGCCACTAAAGATAAGCTTTTTCAGGTTGGGGTCCTGAACAACGGGATTTCGATATCGAACTTCTCCTTCGAAGAATCTAGCTCGAAAAGACTTTTGTCCGCTGGACGCTTTCACAACGAGCATACGGCATTCGTCGCGAAAAATCTTCTTGAGCCAATTTCTTAGAACGCTGGGTTTCAGTAGTGCCAGCATTTTCTCTACTCCCCTACAGTAATGAGCTCCTAATTGCGGATAATACCTGCCAGTGAGAGCGTTGTCAAATTTTAAACATTCCTAGGTGACGGAGATGATGCGCAGGCGTAACTGTGGTACGCGTCCAAATGTCGAGCGCTCAATGTTGGCGATAAGATGTATCCTCTTGCCCTCCTGAAGTCCTCCAAAACTTTCAGGCGAGGTAAAGAAAGCGATCGCAGGAACGCTCTTGCCGCCATGGGTTACTTGAATCTCTAGATGATTTTTTTCTTTACCGAACTGCCGGACTCTAGAGACCGTCACATTCTCAAAGAGAAACGTCGGCTTTGGATTCCCCATGCCAAAAGGAGCGAGCTTCTCAAGAGTACGATATGTTTCCCACGTAACATCATCAACATGCAATTTTTTATCAACGCAAACTTCTTCTGCCACCCCGTCTACCTTTACAGACGTATGGGCTTCGACAAATGCCTGCGGGAGTAAGTGCACCTGCTCCCGCGTGACTGAAAATCCTCCTGAAAACTTATGCCCGCCGTACTCGATCAAAACTTCTTTTGAGTACGTCATCATCTCGACAACGTTGACTTCGCCGTTTGAACGACACGACCCTTTGAGTATATTTCCCCCTTCTTCTCCCCACAGACACACGGTCTTCCCGTACTCTTCAACAAGCGTATTTGCTACAAGCCCCAAAAGAGCCGGTTTCCATTTTGGGTTTCCCATAACAATAATCCCGTCAGTTGTCGCGCGTGCAGATATCTCTTTTTTGATTTCCTTCACCATCGAAGCAACGACACCTTTGCGCTCATTGTTGATCTTGTGCAAATGTTCAGCGTACACGCCGCCCTCCACTTCACTGTCCGTTGCGAGAAGGTGGAATGCTTCGTCGGGACGATCCATGCGCGAAGCCGCGTTGATGCGCGGCGCGATCATAAAACCGATATCATCCTCCGTGATGTCACGCTGTGTAACGTTCATCTTCCGACATAGCTGCTGCAATCCGGGCCGTCGCGACTTCCGTAACACCTGCAGCCCAAAGTACGCAAGTATGCGATTTTCTCCGACAAGCGGCACCATGTCTGCTATCGTTGCAATCCCCGCAACATCGAGGAGCCATTTCTCCCACCCTTCCTTGAGGCCAAAATTCCCTCTTTTAATAAGCGCTTGTACTAATTTAAACGCGACTCCTGAACCGCACAGCTCCTTAAAAGGGTAGGCGTCGTCCGCTCGCTTTGAATTAACAACCGCATAGGCCGGAGGAAGAATACTGCCAGGCAAATGGTGGTCAGTCACAATCACATCCATCTCAAGAGAATTTGCGTGCGCTACTTTTTCTATATCCATAATGCCAACATCAACCGTAATGATGAGCGAGACCCCATCATATTTCAGCTTTTCGATTCCACCAATATTGAGCCCGTATCCTTCTTCGTGGCGGTGCGGGATGTAATTTTGAAAATGCGGATACGCAATCTTTTTAAAAAAATCATGCAGCAGGACGCCACCGGGTATGCCGTCGCAATCGTAATCGCTCCAGATTGCAATCCGCTCATTGCCTTGAAGTGCCCGCAAAATGCGATCGACAGCACGATCCATATCTTTGATAAGAAAAGGATCAAAAAGATCCTCGTAGCGCGGATTGAGAAAAATTTCTGCCTCTGCCTTTGTGGTGATGCCACGGTTTTGGAGCAACTCCCGCAACAATTCGGGATATTGAGTGAGCTCATCTTGCATGCGCGCTGTCGATTCAGTAGCGGGGGCGTCTTTGATCATTACATATCATTCTAACACGGCTCTATGCTATGATATTTTTCATGGAACAGTGCATTTTTTGCAAAATCGTCAAAGGAGAAGTCCCCTCGTACAAAGTGTACGAAGACAACGCCTACCTCGCCTTTCTCGATATTCATCCACAATCACCTGGGCACACATTGGTGATTCCTAAAGAGCACTATCGATGGGTGTGGGACCTGCCGAACGCAGGAGAATATTTCGAGGTCGCGCAAAAAATCGCGAAAGCACAGCAGAAAGCATTCGGGACAGACTGGATTCTTTCAAAAATAATTGGTGACGAGGTGCCACATGCGCACATTTGGCTGTTCCCCGACCCCAAAATTCCCGGTGATAAGACCGCCTTTGAAGACAACGCCCGCAAAATCCTCGACGCGCTGTAACCTACACAACTACTATAATTAACTATAGTAATATAGTGTTCAACATTAAGAGCGAAGGGCTTCAATACCAGGAAGTGTTCCTTCCAAAAGATAATCGAGCATAGCACCGCCGCCAGTGGAGAGGAAGGTGAATTTTTCTTCAAGCCCCAAAGATGCAATCGAAGCCGCAGTGTCTCCACCGCCAACCGTCGTTCGTGCCGTACTTTCTGCAAGCGCGCGAGCAAGCGCGTCAGTCGCCTCTCCAAATCCGTTCTCATATTCTCCAAGCGGGCCATTCCACAAAATAGTTCTGCTGTGCGCAATCTTTTCTTTAAGCAAGGCAAGAGTCTGCGGCCCGGCATCAGCAATCCTTTCATGCAGTTGCAACGCATCCGGCGTCTTTATGTCCCGCACTCCCTCGTGCGCCACCACAACATCAATGGGGACGAGTATGTTTTCCTGCACAAGCAAGTCAGAAATGTTGTTTTCTTCTCCAGAGAGTGTAGATGTTCCGATTTCAAAGCCGCGCGCCTTGAAAAAGTTATTGGCAAGCGCGCCGCCGATAAACACCGAGTCGTAGAGGCGACTAAATGCCGTAATGAGGGGCAGTTTTGTTTCAAATTTTGCGCCGCCGAGAATAAAAAGGGACGGACTTTCCGGCATTCGCGCCTTTGAAAGCATCTCGATTTCTTTTTGAAACTGGATGCCCGAAAACGACGGGAGGAATTGCGGGACGCCGACAATGGATGCGTGTTTGCGATGAGAGACGGCAAACGCTTCATTCACATACACATCTGCAAGCGAGGCGAGTTCGCGGGCAAAA
>Ga0209211_10003396_pt1 | contig 26019 bp, 24 predicted proteins | sample RifGroA2_FD_183992 | JGI IMG/M metagenome (GOLD analysis project Ga0209211, IMG submission 183992) | Groundwater microbial communities from Rifle, Colorado, USA - Groundwater A2 (SPAdes) (version 2) | ecosystem: Environmental > Aquatic > Deep subsurface > Groundwater | place: Rifle, Colorado...
GGCCGAGCCGGAGCAGGAGCCTCGCCGCCGGGTCCGTGACCTCGGGCGCCACGCTGGCCTGCCGGCAGATCTCGGCGAACTCCACCGGCAGTCCGAAACCGTGCAGTACGTACTTCTCCACCCCTTGCAGGATGGTGTCCAGGAACCAGGTCGGCGGTGCCGTCTGGTCGTCTTTGGCGTTGGCCACGAGAAACGCGACCAACGACGCGGCAAAATCACTCAACTTCGTCGTCATGGATCTTCTCCGCCGCCCCTTTCGGCAAAGTTTGGGAAGTGAGGGGGAAAAAGGCTTGTTTTAAGCGCTTTTCTCCCCCACTTCCACCGTAATAATCTGATAATTTATAAAAGAACAACATACTATTATACACCTTTTTGCCATTTTTGTCAAATATCTTAGCCCAAAACCAAAAAAATCCCATTGTTTTGGGACTTTTCCTGCTTAATTCGCATTTTCCTAAATAATCACTTCGGGATAAGGTTTGGGGAAAGAATATTTCATAGGCTTATAGCCATTTCTTTTTCTTGAAAGCCAAAAGCATCAGCGCGGCGAGTAGAACGATCAGCCACAAAATAATCCAAAAACCGAAACGATTATCAACAAACGGGGTGCTATTCGCGCGAATGGAAAAAAGCGTGGCCAGCAAAGTCAGCGGAAAAGTGATTACGGAAATTATGGTTAAGGTTTTCATCACTTCATTCATCCGCGACGACAAAATTGACTCGTTCGTTTCATGCAGAGCGTTGATGCTTTCTTTCTGGCTGTCCAGCATATGCCAAATTTCGCCGACCGCCTCGCGAAGCGTGTTGATATATGACTGGTATGAATAAAGATTCAAACTGGAATCGCCGTACATAACGAGGCGCTCCAGCACGGTGCGGTGGCCCTGCATGGCGCGGCGGAAAGTGACCACGTTTGTTTTTAACCGCAAAATTTCCTCGGCGCTGTGGCGTTCCGCGCTCCGGGCGAACAATTTTTTATCAACAGCGCTGATGTCTTCATTGACGTGCAGAAGAATGGGAAACACCGCTTCCAGCATAGCGTCCAACAGCTCAAACAGAATATGCGCGGCGGTGCCGGTGAAATAGAGCTCTCTTTTGGTTTCTTCCCCGGCGCAGGCAGCAAAAAAACTCTGGAGCGATTGCAAGGCGCCGTCATGAACTGTTACCAAATAATTGGCGCTCAAGTAAAAATCTATTTCCGTGAAATTTATCCGCTTGGTCTCGCGGTCAAACACCGGAAAATGGAGAACCATAAAATAATAACCGGGGCGCCGGACAGTTTTCGGGCGTTGAAAAGCGGGCGCGCTCTCCGCCAAATCAGCTGACGAAAAATGAAAACGCCTAGCCAGCTCTTCCAGCTCTTTCGCTGTCTGGCGCGTAACATTCACCCACTGAAGCCCTTGGTGTTCAATCTGTGCGATATATTTCATAGTTTATAGTATACCAAAAAAATGATTTAGGTGCTATACTACCGCTACTATGATCAATGGCCTGCCCGAACAAAAAATCAACCCCTTGGCAAAACCTCCGGAAACCAAGCCGGCGGAAATGGCGCCCGCCTTTGAAACCGAGGAAGTCCCCGAGAGCGCCGAATTGACGGGAGAACCGGAGCCGGCGCGCGCCGAGCGCGACGCCAAAAGGCCGAGCCATGCGCCCGCCGCGATAAAACGCCAGCCATCCGCCACCGTTCCTTCGCCGCGCGACCCGGTGACGGTTAGAATAGAAAAAATTCTTGAGGATGGCGTCGGCGACGCGTACAACCGGCTCTCGCCTATCGCTAAACAAGAATTCAAATTGAAAGGAGAGCAAGCCGCTATAAAAATCCGCGAACTCTTAAAATCAACGCATGTGAAGGTTAAAAAAATATTCCGGCTGGTTTTAGAGTGGCTTAGGCTTCTGCCCGGCATCAATCGCTTTTTTTTGGAGCAAGAAGCCAAAATAAAAACCGATCGGATTATCTCGCTCCGCCAACCGCGCGACTAGCGGAACAAAAAAACCGTGTTTAGCGTATGAACCTATCTGACTTTTTTCTTTCGCCGAACGACACCGCTAATCAATTTCTGCAAAATCAGATATTTTTTTTGGTTGCTTTTATATTTCTTATCGTCGTCACTGCCATCGGCGCGCTGTTTATCCTCCGATCAATCCTCCAGGCGCGGAGCAAAACCGGCAAAGCCTTCCACAAAACCGTTCTCTTGGTAAAAGTCCCCAAAGAAAAAATAAACGAAGACCAGCAAAAAGGCCAAGAGGATACCCTGGAGAAGGTGCGCGAACAAATCGCGGTCGCGGATACTCTGTTTTCCGCCGCGGCCGGCCTGAAACACGAACATGGCCTGATGGCGTGGTTGCGCGGGCGCAACGACCATCTGGCTTTTGAAATTGTCACCAAAGACGGCAAAATCTCTTTCTATGTGGTGACGCCGGACAAACTAAAAACTTTCGTCGGACAGCAAATCCACGCTCAATACCCGCACGCCGAGATTACCGAAGAAACGGACTACAACATTTTCCAGCCCGAGTGCCACATCGTCGGCGCCAGCTTGTGGTTTAAATACAAATCAGCCTTTCCCTTCAAAACTTACAAGAAACTGGACAGCGACCCATTGGCCGCGATTTTGAACCCGTTAAGCAAAATCGCTCAAGATCAGGGGGCGCTTATTCAATACATCGTCCGACCGGCTTCGCCGCGCTGGCGGCGCGAAGGAGTGCGTCTTATCCGCGACATCAAAGAAGGACAAAAATTTGAATATGTGGCTCAGCGCGGCGCCCTAATGCGAAGCCTCGTCAAGTGGAAAAAGACTTTCGGGTCCAAGCAAGACGCCGCTAAACAAAATAGCCAGATAGAAAGATACCAGCTTACTCAAATGGAGGAAGAGATGGTAAAAAGCATGGAAGAAAAATTAAGCCACGGCGGGCTGGAAATTACTATCCGCATTGTGAGTTCGGCGCCGACCAAGGAAACGGCGCAAATGAATCTGGAAAATATCCTCAATGCTTTCAGCCAATACAACATCTACCGCTATGGCAACTCGTTCGGGGCGGCCGTGCCAAAAAGACCGTCCGCTCTCGTGCAAGACTCTATCTACCGCTCGTTTGACAACCGCCGCCATTTTGTGGCCAGCACTGAAGAAATGGCCAGTTTTTGGCATATGCCTATCCCCTCCACCGAAACACCACATATAAATTGGCTGGGCGCGCGCAAGGCCCCGCCGCCGCTTAACATGCCGACCGAAGGCATTATCCTCGGCCGGACGCTATATCGCGGCGAAGAAACCATTGTGCGCATGAAACGCTCCGACCGACGGCGCCATCTGTACACCATCGGCAAATCCGGCAGCGGCAAATCGGTATTTATTCAAAACCTCGCGGTGCAGGATATTAAAAACGGCGAGGGAGTCTGCGTGATTGACCCGCATGGCGATTTTGTGGAATATGTTCTCCAGCATGTGCCAAAAGAGCGCGTGGACGATGTAATTTATTTCAACCCGTCCGATATTGAACGCCCGATCGGGCTTAATATGCTGGAGGTTAAAACCGAAGAACAAAAAGATTTTGCCACCCAGGAAATGATTTCCATTTTCTATAAAATGGTTACCGACCCGTCAATGATCGGGCCCATGTTTGAACACACGATGAGAAACGTCATGCTGACCCTGATGGCTGACAAGGAGACGCCCGGTACACTCGCAGAAGTGCCCCGTATTCTCACCGATGATACCTATGTCGCCAAGTGGAAAAAGAAATTGAAAGACCCCATGGTGATCGCTTATTGGGATAAAGAAATGGCCAAGACCAGCGATTTCCATAAATCAGAAATGCTCGGCTACCTTATTTCCAAAGTCGGCCGGTTCGTGGAAAACGAGATGGTTAGAAACATCATCGGCCAGTCGCATTCCGGCTTTAATTTCCGCGAAGTGATGGACCAGAAAAAAATTCTGCTGGTCAATTTGGCTAAAGGCCTGGTCGGAGAAATCAACGCCAATCTTCTCGGCATGATTATCGTGTCCAAATTACAAATGACGGCTCTGGAGCGCGCGGCGTTGCCGGAGGAAGAACGCCATGATTTCTTCCTCTATATTGATGAGTTCCAAAACTTCATCACGGAATCCATCGCGACAATACTCTCCGAAGCCCGCAAATACCGCCTGGAGCTGATTATCGCCCACCAGTACATGAAACAGCTGGAAGACAACAAGGGCAAAACGACCGTGCGCGACGCGGTCTTGGGCAATGCCGGCACGATTGTTTCATTCCGCATCGGCGCCGATGACGCGGAGATCTTGTCCAAAGAGTTCGCGCCGGTGTTTGGAGCCTACGATCTGCTGAATGTGGAGCAGTATACGGCCTATGTAAAACTCCTCATTGACAATACTGCCGCCAAGCCGTTTAATATGATGACCTACCCGCCTATGCCCGGCAACAAAGAGCTGGCGGCGGCGATTAAAGAGCTGTCCCGCCTAAAATACGGCCGCCCGCGTGAAATTGTGGAAGCGGAAATTATGGAACGAGCGCAGTTGGGGGTAGCGGCTAAAGCGAGCGAAACCGATTTGAGTGAAGCCAGTTTGTGACGAAGCAGAGTAAGTTTGTAAGCAACTTAAGCAAAGTAAGCAACAACGGCGCCTAATCTGCCCTTAATTTATATATGCCGACTTTATACCGCAAATATCGGCCGCAAACTTTCGCCGACCTGATCAATCAAGAACCAATCGTCCAAACGATAACGAACGAAATTATCCACGGAATGGTGGCACACGCTTATATTTTTTCCGGGCCGCGCGGCGTGGGCAAAACCACCATGGCGCGGCTACTCGCCAAAGCGGTGAATTGCCAAAAACGCCCGGCGGCAACGGCCGAGCCGTGCAACGAATGCTCCTCCTGCCAATCTATTGGCGCGGGGAGAGGCCTTGATGTGATTGAAATAGACGCCGCCTCCCAAACGGGCGTGGACAACGTGCGCGAAAATATTATTGAAAATATCCAATTCAAACCAACGCTGGGAAAATACAAAATTTTCATCATTGACGAGGCGCATATGCTCTCCACGGGTGCCTTTAACGCCCTCCTTAAAACTCTGGAAGAGCCGCCCGCCCACGCCATTTTTATTCTGGCCACCACCGAAGCGCACAAATTTCCCGCGACAGTGGTGTCGCGTTGCCAGCGTTTTACTTTCAAAAAAATCTACCACGACAACATGGTAAAACGGCTTAAAAAAATCTGCCAGGAAGAAAAAGTGAAAGTGGACAAAGAGGTGCTGGAACGCGTTGTCAGTAAAAGCGAGGGCGGGTTGCGCGACGCTGAAAGCCTGCTCGGCCAAATTTTATCACTTAATCTTAAAGAGATTACCATTCAAGACGCCGAAATGATACTGCCGACCGCGGATATTGGCGCAGTTATTACGTTCGCTGAACATTTATCCGGCGGGGAAACCAAGGCGGCCCTTGAGCTTTTGGCCGTTCAACTTGAGAATGGCGTCAGCATGGATCAGTTCGCCTGTGACCTGCTGGAAACCCTGCGCGTCGCGCTTTTGCTCCAGGCGACCGGCGACGCCGCTGAAGCTAAAACAAACTACAGTGATACGGCGGTAAAACGCCTGCGCGTTTTAACAGAAAAATTAACTCCCCCGCAACTGGCAGCACTCCTTGAAGCGGCGTTGAGAAGACGCGCTGAAATTAAAGCCTCGCCCATACCACAGCTCCCGCTGGAACTGCTGGCGGTAACCGCGCCGGCGATTCTCTCCAACAGCAGACCGGCCTCTTCCGGCAATGCCACGGCGGGAACGAATATCGCGAGCGCGGAAGCCAAAGCGCCGGGAGTGCCGACTGCGGCCTCCGAGGTGGCCGCCGCCTCCGCGCCGACGAGCATCACGGCCACCATTAAACAGGCGCTCGCCCATATCACCCGCGACGAGCCGCTCAAAACAGCTCTGGAAGATATAAAAAAACAATGGCCGGCGGTGATTGAAAAGGTGGGCGCCACTAACCATTCGCTCACTTTCATCATGGCTATGGGCGCGCTCAAAAAAATTGAGGGCAACCGACTGGTAATAGTTTTCCCTTATTCTTTCCATAAAGAAAAATTGGAAGAAACAAAAAATAAAACGGTGGTGGAAAATGTGCTGGAAACGATATTCGGCGAAAAAATAAAAATCAGCTGCGCGGTGGCGCCGGATAAAACTTCCGCTCCGGCAGAATTTGATTTGGCCAGTTTAGCGGTGCAGTTTGGCGGCGAGGTAGTGAATTGATGCTGGAGCCGGCCTATGCTTTCTTCGCGATTTCATTTCTTCTCGCTGCTCGGTTTCTCACTGCTCTTGCCGGCGGCCGCGTTTGCTCAAAGTCCGTCAGCCGCCAACTTGCAAGTGCCTTTTATTTGGGAAATCCCCGATGGCGTTTGGACAAAACCATGGAATGGCGCGTGCGAAGAAGCGAGCGTCATGATGATTGACCAATTTTACCGCGGACGAAAGGAAGAAAATATCGGCCGAGCGGAATCAAAAAAAATAATGTCCCCGCTGTTCGCTATTGAAGACAAACTGTTCGGGAGTAATGCCGATACCAGCGCGACGCGCACGCTGAAAATTATTGAGGATTACACTAACTTTGACGGCAAATTAAAATTCCGTCCGACCATAGACGACATCACGGCGGAATTGGCTAACGGCCATCCGGTTATCTCCCTCCATTATGGCTACGACCTCAATAACCCCCGCCACCGTTTTCGGCGCGGTAGCTCGTCATTCCACATGATGGCGATTACCGGGTTTGACGCCAAAAAGGGATTATTCTATGTAAATGATCCAGAATTGAAGAGAGGGCTTGACTATCCCTACCAATACGCTACAATCATGGCCAGCCTCCGTGATTTCAACCACGCGACCAACAAAGCCAATGGCGCGCCGGTGGTGATTTTCACCAGGCCAAAACAGCTGGTCAGAGAGACCCCGGGAAACCGCATATATTTAGTCCGCGATGGGAAAAAATATTACATTTCCCACCCGCGTGTGTTCAAAAATCGCCGTTGGAGCTGGGCCTTGGTAAAACCACTGACGCCGGAAGAATTAGGAACCATGGAAAACGGATCGGCCATTAACAATTAATTCGGGGATCGTCTAACGGCAGGACCGCAGACTCTGAATCTGCGTATCTTGGTTCGAATCCAAGTCCCCGAACAACTTTGAATGGGCGCCGATTTCGGCCACCGTTTTCCAGCCCCTTTTGGCCAACCATTCAATTTTTTTGCCTTTCACCATAAAGTTCGAGCCCATATTTTTTAGAAATGTTCGAAGTTGAAGCGGATCGCCTGTGAGGGCGATTTTTTTTGGCTTGGCAACTGGATAAAATAAATTCCCTCATCGGTTCGAGCCAATTTGCGCCCTTGTTCTTAATTTCTCTGATTTGTTCCTCCATGATTACTTTCTTGGAAATAAACTGCTCTTTCTTTTTGAGGTAGTCCGCCTTGTCTACTGTGCCTTCTAAATGAGCGTCAAGCAGTTTATCTAATCTCTGTTTAACGGTTTCTAGCTGGTTTTCCAAGGTTAGAACAATGGCGCTGGATGATTGGGCTGTGTCTTCTTTTTCATTATCCAATAATTTGAGCATTTGTTCAGCCCAATCATCGGACAAAGAAACTTTTTGCAAAAGGGCTTGGAGTTCCTCGGTTAATGCTTCCTCACGGATATATTTTTCCTCGCAAGGGCCTTTTTTTCTGGTACAGCGGTAATAGACGTGGCCCTTTTGCTTTTCGGCAGTTATGCAGGCGCTACAAGAACATCTGAAAAGTCCGTCAGCGTATACATAATCATGCTTTTTCTTTTTGTGAGGCTTTCCACGGTGGCGCATAACTGCTTGTACCTCGTCAAAAAGTTTTTTTGAAATTATTGGCTCGTGCTTACCCTCGTACATTTCGCCATTGTATTTAAACACTCCGCAGTAAATGGAACGCTGGAGAATATACTGGATATTGCCAGTAGTTAAAATCTTCCCTGTTTGACTGGTTAGCCCTGCTTCTTTGAAAAAATCTTTTAATTGTAGGAAAGTATATTCTCCAGTCGAGTACATTTCAAAAAGACGCTTAACAAAATTGCTTTTGGTTTTGTCTTGAATGATATTTCTGCTCACTGGGTCATTTATATATCCTACGGGGGCGTAGCTAGGCCATTCGCCTCGGCGCAACTTTTGCCTTAGCCCCCGCTTGATATTCTCGCTTAGGTTATCTATAAAATACTTGCTCTGGCCAAAAGCAATGTTAAGCATAAATTTTCCCTGCGGAGTGCTTTCGAACCAAAACGTTGGGAATTTGAGGGAATTTATTTTACCAGTATCCACCATATAGATAACTTGCCCGCCGTCTATCGGATTGCGGGCAAGTCGGTCGGGATGCCAAGCCAAAATGCCGTCCGCTTCACCTTTAGCGATTCGTTGTAACATTTCGCCGAATATGATTCGGCCAGGTTCTTTGGCAGTTTTTGCCTCGTAAAACGAGGCGACGATTTCAAGTTTTTCTTTGACGGCAAATTCTTTTAACTCCGCCAGTTGAGCTTCGATGCTCAACACTTGTCTTTCTTCTTCGTCAGTAGATTTACGAGCGTACAAAAAGTATTTGGACATACGATTGTGATTATTTTATTAGAAAAGTTTGCTTTTGGTGTCCCGCGAACGGGACAAAGGCAAAAAAATCGAATGGTTGGCCAAAAGGGGCTGGAAAACGGTGGCCGAAATCGGCGCCCATTCAAAGTTGTTCAGCGTTTACGAAAAAATACGAACGGATTTTAGGGGAATTGGATAACGGGGACGGGCGGAAGGAGGGGTTGGGGGAGGAATTCCGCCCGACCCGCCAACTGGCGCGCTTTTTAAAAACTGCCAAAGAACCTGTAAAAAATATGGGCTCGAACTTTATGGTGGCCAAAAGCAAACTTTTCTTTTCTCCACGCTTGCCCCGCCCGCCCGTGCGCGCGTAGAGGAGTATGGAACTCCCCTAATTGTTGTGGATAACTATAGTATGTGCTAATTATAGTATGTAGCACTAAAGTTAGCAAGTCTGTAAAATAAAAAAGTATGAAAAAAGAAATTTTGGTTAAATTTGGTGAAAAGGTGCGTGCAGAACGCACACGTTTAAAAATCTCACAGGAGCAATTAGCGGCTCGTGCCAAGGTTCATCGTACTTATATCGGAATGATTGAACGAGCGGAGAAAAATATAACGCTTGAAAATATAGAAAAAGTTGCCAAAGCACTTAACTTAAAATTGTCTGATTTTTTTCGTGATTTTTAAATATGAAAACTTCAATTACTAAATTTTTAGATAGATTTACTCAAAGTTTTGCCGGACAGGATCCGATAATTTTTTCGGTGCTGGCAAACATTTTTTCAATGAGAATTATTGGAAATAAAACCCATGGAGATTTGGCAGAAATAGCTTTGACTGAGTATATTAATCAGTTTGTTAAAGGTTTTTCAGCCAAGCACACTGGCAAAGAAAAATTCCGCGCCAAGGTGCTTGAGGAAGATATTCGAGTTCACGATGAAGAAACCGGTGAAAGTCTCCCCTTGAGTATAAAAACTTATGGCTCTGGGCCGCTACAGCTGTCTACTAATAAAGAAAGTTCGATGTTTCCGTATTTAAAAGAGAAAGTCGACGAGGATGTTATTAAAGACGAAGCAAAAATTAAGGAGATTTTGAAGCATGGTGTTTTTGCTAGTTTTAAAAGCGTAAATGTTCTGCCGTTAATTTACAATGAAAAGCAGATGAATTTTAAAATAATTATCTTTGATTTGTTGCGAGCTTATCGTTCCGTGAAAAAAATTGAGTTTTTTGGCCCTCGTAAATATGGCGGCAACAGAGAAACATTCCCAATTTATAAATTTTTTGGTAAAGAAGATCAATATATTTTTGAAGTTCGATATGGTGACGCAAAGGCTAACGCGCTTCAAAGGGGAATGTGGACGCATACAGAAAATGCCAAACCTTTTTTTAAGGAGCTTTTGCATGGAACATATCAAATTAACGAACCTCTTATCAACCTCATTTCAAAAATTTTAGTTTCTAAGCGCGATAAGCACCTAGAAATTTTAAAGCTTTTCCCGGCTCCTGAAAAAAGTGTTATCTAGTTGGCTGTGGTTTATCGTTTGTGGTATAATACCCTCTGTATGAATACAGAGGGTATTAAGTATACAGGCTCAAAAAGGGAAATAATTCCCACCTTGCTTGAGTTAGTGCGACCATTAAATGTCCGCACGGTTTTTGATGGCTTTACTGGTACTACACGAGTTGCACAAGCTTTTAAAAAAGCTGGGTATCAAGTATATGCAAATGATGTTGCTGTTTGTTCAAAAATTTTCGGAAATTGTTATTTAATGAATAGAAAATCTGCCAGTTATTACCAGCCTCTAATTGATAATTTAAATAAGTTACCCGGTAAAAAGGGTTGGTTTACTGAACATTATGGTGGTGAGGCAAACGGCGGTAGTGCCGTGCATATAGATGGGAAGAAAAAAATGTGGCAAGTCCACAATACCATGAAGCTTGATGCCATTCGAGAAAAGATAGACGAAATTATTGAGGATGAAATTGAAAAATCTGTTTTGCTAGCGAGCTTGATTCTAGCCATGGACAAAGTAGATAGTTCAGTCGGACATCAGGTTTCTTATTTACGACAATGGGCACCAAGGGCATATAAAGTAATGAAAATGGAAGTGCCGAGATTGATAATTGATAAAGCTGAACATCGTGTTTTTAATGATGATATTTTTAATGTTATAGAGGATATTGAAGTTGACCTTGCTTATTTTGATCCGCCATACGGTTCTTCAAATGAATTAATGCCACCTTCTCGTGTGCGGTATGCTTCTTATTATCATATTTGGAAAACTGTCTGTCTTAATGATCGCCCTACCGTAGTGGGAGCGGCCAATAGGCGGGAGGATGTTAGTGACACAATTGCGGGCTCCGTTTTCGAGGAATTTAGAAAAAATGAGGACGGTCGGTATATTGTAATGGACGCAATAAAAAAACTTATCGAAAAAACAAAGGCTAAATATATTGTGCTGTCCTATAATAACAACGGACGCGCGACTTTTGACGCCATACTGGAGGTTTTAAAGGAATTAAAGCTGAACTGTTCGGTTTCAGAGATGGATTATAGAAAAAATGTAATGGCTACAATGTCGTGGACAAATGAGTGGTTAAGCGGAGGAGTTAATCAGGACATCAAGAATAAAGAATTTTTATTTTTAATTCAAAAAGAAAAAAAATCTTTATTTATTCCTAATTTTAAAATTGAAAAAATAAATCTTCGTGATGCAGTAAGTGTGCAGCAGCAAAGCTTTGCCATATAATTGGGATATAGATTTGAGGTAGTCCCTGTGGATAACTAATCGGACAACGTTATTTTCCTTTTGTTTAAGCCAAAAAATAAACATTTTGTGTCAATTTTATAAAAATGGTATAATTCACCTACAAAAGTTTTTGTCTCTTACTTAGCGGTAGAGGCGGCAAGCTTGTTAGCCAGAGAAATTAACCACTTTATAGGCTGGTGCTTCGTTTGGGGAAGTCTTGATTAAAGATAAAACCCTGCGAACCGCTAAGTCGTAGGGGTATGTGTTCCCGTGCTTAACATAACCTTGCGAAGCGCTTGCCTGTGCAGTGGTTTTTTAATTTAATAAAATAATTTTATGGTAAACGCAATATTTAACCAAGATTTAGAAAAAGGAATGAAAAATGATGACATAAGGAGGCTTCAAGAGTTTTTGGCAACCAATCCAGAAGTGTACCCCGAGGCACTCGTTACCGGCTATTATGGTGATAAAACAGAAGAAGCGGTTAAACGCTTTCAGCTTAAGCACGGAGTTATACAAGCTCTAGGCGACGACGGAGCCGGCAGGGTCGGCCCAAAAACTAGGCAAATGTTGCAGAAAATATTCTGTAACGTACCGGAAAATGATAACAAAACACCGATGACTATTGACGCGATCATGCCTAGCTCCGATGAAAGTGAGGGGGAACAAATTTTGCAAGAGTTGAAAAAAAGAAAAGGGCTAAAAAACAATGCAACTGACGAAGTCACTAAACGAACCCGTAAATTTATAGGGTATGAGTTTGTATTTCCTGATGATCCTAATTTTGAAATAACAGTATTTCAATGTACTGAGTATGTCCAATTTAAAGTCTTAAAAAATCTGGGAATCAAAATTAACTGGAAAGGCAGGGTCGGGCGGCGTGACGGCGGCAATTGGCCAGCCCAGTTTACTGCCTTAAACCGGTATAAGGTATTGGATTATCCTAAAGAAAATTGCGCCATGTCTTTTCCGGCGGCAAAGCCGGGTGGGACCGGCCACATTGCTTTTGTGGAGGAGCTAAAGAGTGATGGGGCAGTCAGAATTACAGAAGTAAACATTCCTGCTGACACCGGAGCTTACAACGAAAGATGGCTACCAAAAAATATTTGGGAGGCAAAAAATGTAAAGTTTATTGATTTTATCTAATTAATTTTATTTATATATAATTTATATGACACATAAATGTTTTATCTCCTTTAAAACGGAGGACATGGAATATAAAGAAGCAATACAAAATATGAAGGGTATAGACATGATTGATAAATCTTTAAACGAACCAATAGAATCAGATGACGAAGATTATATCATGAAAAAAATTCGCGAGGAGTATCTTTCAGATTCCACAGTGACAATACACCTCATTGGTGCGAAAAGTGCAGAAAATCTTGGCGAGGAAGAACAGAAATTTATAAAACGAGAACTTCAAGCCTCTTTGTATGACGGTGAAAATAACTCTAGAAGTGGTGTTCTTGGCATTGTACTTCCACACATGACAGACACTATATATGGTGGAAATTATATCTGTAGCACTTGCAACAATACTCATTTTTGCGTTCGTCTTAATGATGAAACAGCAGTAAAAGAGTTTCACCACAATTATTATATTCCACATTCAAAATGTCATCATGCTGAAGATGACCGTTATTGCGTTTTGGCAAAATGGGAAGATTTTGTGAATGATCCAAACAAATACATCGAAGAAGCTTTTTTGAAAAGAGAGCACTCTATTGCGAAAAAAGTTAAAGTTCGCCCTGAATAATTTTTAATAATAAAACTATGAAGAATCCGGATAACATTGACCAAGAACCTGAATCTGGCTATCAAAGACTTGAAGCACAGATAAAATGGTACGACACAAAATCAATGTCTGCCCAAAATATTATAAGTGGGCAAAAGTTACTGAAATTTGTTTTGCCGCACTTATCCCTTTTGTGGCCGGAATCAATGTAACTACAACTGCGATTCTAGGCGTTGCTATCACTATGTTAGAAGGCCTCCAACAAATGAACCAGTGGTCGCAAAATTGGACTACTTACCGCTCTACATGTGAGGCATTGCGTCATGAAAAATATTCGTATCTTGGTAAATCGGGTGTATATGAGGGTAAAGAGGACGCAGAAGCAAAACGCATACTTACCCAAAGAGTAGAATCCCTTATTTCAACAGAACATCCAAAATGGATTTCACGACAAGAATATGAAAGCAAAAAAATGAATTCCTAGTTTATTTAGACAGCACAACGCATTTTAGCTAAAAAAGTTCAGAAGCTGTCCGTGTGTACTATCCGTAGAAAAGAATTTGCCGCCAAAGGTGAAATGTGATAGCATTTCACCACGAACCAATTCGTGAAAAACTTGAAATCGTCAAAAAGCGCGCCAGTTGGCGGGGCGGGCGGAATTCCTCCCCCAACCCCTCCTTCCGCCCGCCCCGTTATCCAATTCCCCTAAAATCCGTTCGTATTTTTTCGTAAACGCTGAGCCAAACAAAAGACTCTACTACTGCGGAGTCTTTATTTTTTGTTGAGTGGCGAGCGCCCATGGGTTTTACTTGATTTTTCCCCTAAAAAATGATAGTCTAAAAGATATTTCATTGTTAAAAACAATATGGGAACGCTGATTGACGGCAAAGCGATTGCCAAAAAAATCAACCAAGAAACCGCGAAACGGCTAAAAAAACTCAAACGCCGAGGTATTACTCCCCGGCTGGAAGTTGTTTTGGTCGGCGACGACAAGGCATCGGCGATGTATGACCGGATGAAAGGCGTGGCGGCCGAAAAATTAGGCATAGGCTTCGCTCTCCACCAATTCCCCGCCGCGATAAAAGCGGATAAGCTAATTAAAAAAATAAAGGCTATTCAGAAACGACCCGGCTTGTCCGGCCTGATAATTCAATTGCCCTTGCCGGAACACCTCTATACGCCTGAAGTTTTGAATACTATCCGCCCGGACGCGGATGTGGACTGCTTGACCGATGCGAACCTCGGGAAACTGATAATGAAAACCAACACTCTGTTGCCGCCGACGCCGGGGGCGGTGCTAACTATTATTGAAAACTTGAAAATTAAACTGCCCGGTAAAAATGTCACTATTGTCGGCATGGGCGCCTTGGTCGGCAAACCGCTCGCCATCATGATGGTTAACGAAGGCGCGAGCGTCACCACCTGCAACAGCCGCACCAAAAATATCAAAGCCAAATGCCTGGGAGCGGATATTATCGTGACCGGAGTCGGGAAAAAATATCTTCTTACCGGAGACATGGCGCCCCAGGGGGCGGTGGTAATTGACACCGGCATTGCTTTTGAAAACGGAAAAGTTTTTGGCGACGTGAATGTCGCCGAAGTGAAGGAGAGCGCCGCCTACGTTACGCCCACCCCGGGCGGCGTCGGGCCCATTACGGTGGCTCGGCTAATGCTGAATACCGTGCTAATGGCCGAACAGAAGTCTGCTCGCCGGTCATAAACTAATATGGCGACCGGCTTCTGGAAAAAACTCAAAAAACCCATCATGGCCTTGGCGCCCATGGCAAATGTTACCGACTGCGCCTTTCGCCAAATAATCGCGAAATACGGCAAACCGGACGTGATGTGGACCGAATTTGTTTCCTGCGACGGCCTCCAGTCCAAAGGCCGCGCGAACTTGCTGATTGACTTATCTTTCACCAAAAAAGAACGGCCGATAGTCGCTCAAATTTTTGGCGCAAAGCCGGAAAATTTTTATAAAACCGCCTTGCTTTTGCGAGAACTCGGGTTTGATGGCATTGACATCAATATGGGCTGTCCGGACAAAAATGTGGAAAAACAGGGCGCGGGAGCGAAACTGATGAAAAATCCGGAACTGGCGCGAGAAATTATCCGCGCCGCTAAACGCGGAGCGGGCGCGCTGCCCGTGTCGGTGAAAACCAGAATCGGCTACAATAAAAATGAACTGGCGGCGTGGTTGCCGGCGTTGCTGGAAACCGAACCGGCCGCGATCATTATTCATTGCCGCACGCGCCAAGAAATGTCGCTCGTGCCGGCGCGCTGGGAACATATCGCCGAGGCAGTTGCCCTGCGCGATAAAGCGGGATCTTCAACCTTGATTCTGGGCAATGGCGACGTCGCGAATCTAGACGAAGCCGAAAAAAAAGCGGCCGCCACCGGCGCGGATGGAGTGATGATCGGCCGCGGCATTTTCGGCAACCCGTGGTGTTTCTGCCGGCCGCCCTTTACTCCATCAATTGAAGATAAACTGCGCGTAATGGTGGAACACACCTATCTGTTTGAAAAGCTCCTGGGCGATCCGCCAACTGGCGGAAAAGGTTTTAACAACATGAAAAAACATTACAAATCCTACGTCAATGGGTTTGACGGGGCCAAAGACCTGCGCACCCAGCTGATGGAACAAGCGAAAGACGCGGCGACGGTGGAAAAAATTGTTAACTCCTTTCTACCCAAACGGTAATTCTTCCGGCGGAGCCGTGGCTGGCGCTTCTAGCGCGGGGGGGGAAGCCAGCCGGCGCTTGAGAGGGCTCTCGGAGCTTTCCACCGGCAAACCAGCCGGCGCTTCACCGCGCTTGTACCCGGCTTTCTGCAGAAGCGGCGTCTTCACAAACGGCAGTGGGAAATGCCAAATAGTCGCGAGCTCTTCAATATTTAAAATATATCCATTGCAGGTTTTCCATTTCATCTTGCGCTTTTTGAAAACTTTAACAAAACTTTTTTTCAATTTATTGCTCTTACGGTGGCTTGAGTCATAGTGCGCGTGGGTGGACATGAAAGGCACCAGGCCATTTCTGTTCTGCTGGTGAAATTGATTCATCGCGCCGATAAAACCCTCAATACAGCGCGCTGGATTAAAAACCGCGCTTTGGGCGGCGTACAAAATACGCATTTTTGATTTGAATCCGATTTTATCAACTTTGCGTTCAATCAGTTCAACGGTTTCTTTCATTCCCGGAGTAATATTGGCCTTGTCTTCATGCTCGGAATCGTGGCTCTCGCTCGGCTCGCCGCCAAAAAGCGCGAGAAACAGCTCGGCGCCAAGACTATGGAAAAATGCCATAATTCTATCCGCGAATGACGGCCCGTGAGGCGACTCGCTATGGCCCATTAACTCCTTGGCCAATTCTATACCCTCTTCTTTCCAATGGCCGCCGACCGGCTCCACAATCAACTGCATCCAAAAATTTTCCCCGTAGCCGATGCGGCTGAAGTTTTCCAGAATCGCGGCCATCGGGTCGCTAAAAACCGCGTCCTTGCTTAAATTATATTGAAATTCCGGGTAAGTGCGGATGGGATAGGCGTCGTTTTCCGACAATTTAAACTCCGCGCCCATCACATCATAATCGGCATTAGGAAAAGAATCCGGAATATTGTCAACATAATCCTCCACCTCGGTAATTTCCGCTTCCGTATACTGGGCGTAGATAGACGCTTCAACCAAATCGCGAAATTCCGCCTCAGTGCGGATAAGAAATTGGATGTAGCCTTCAATGGAAATAATCTCAAAACTAAACCACTTTTGTTTTTTGCCCTGCCAAAATTTTTGGCCGATATCAATGTGGCTCAAGGCGCCGCTCAAATGAGCAAAGATCTGCTCCACCGCTTTGGGCGTTTGAATGAATAAGGCGGGAATATCCACCGCCAGCAGTACCCAGTTCCAATTTTTGGTATACTTCGCTTTTTCCCGGTACTCGGCCCAGAGTTCGGCGCCGGCTTTGAAGAAAAAAAAGGCCAACAACGTCCAGCCGCCGAGCGCAAAAAGCGCCAGCGCCGCTCTCGGCACGGATAAACTGACAAACCAACTCCAGAATGACCAGTCAATCGTTAAACCAAATGGTAGCTCCAACATACGTTAATGATGGCCGCCGGCGTCAATAATTTTATAGACGGCGCCATAGATAACCAGCAGGGCGGCGACCGTCCACCACCAGCCATAACCGCCGGAAACATAGCCGGCAATATAGGCCAAAAGGCAAATAAGAGTCGCCACGGCCGAAACGACGTGGCGAATAACGGTGTCATTCATACTCGCAATAAAACAATGAAACAACAAAACTAAATAACGAGAGGCTGATTATAGTATAGCACAAATTGACCCACAAAAACAAAATCCACAGACGATTCCCGCCGAGGATCTATATTAGCCAAAAAGAATTAAACAATTACTACCGGCTGGCCGCGCGGGGGCGGACGGACAGACGCTCCACCAAGACCAGCAGAGGGCTCGCGATGAAAATGGAAGAGTACGCGCCGCTCGCCATACCGATGAGCAGGGCGAGAGCAAAGGTGTGAATGGTTTCGCCGCCAAGAAAAAATAAAGCGAAGAGCGGCAAGAGCACCGTGAGAGTGGTATTCACGGAACGCATCAGCGTTTGATTCAAAGCCGCGTTCACAGTGTCGGCAAAATTTTCCGCGCTGTGGTGCAGAACATTTTCCCGAATGCGATCATAGACAACGATAGTGTCTGTTACAGAAAAACCAAGCACCGTCAGAAGCGCCAGCACAAAATCTGTTTCCACTTCCAGACCCAAGAAACGCCCGAAAAAAGCAAAGGCGCCCAAGACCACCAAAATATCATGAACCAGCGCCACAATGGCCAGCAACCCATATTGCCAGCTGGCCACCGGACGAGACACCTTGCGGAAAGCGTAGGCAATATAGAGAATAATGGCTACATTCACCCAAATGATGGCCCACTTAGCGCGGCTTCGGAGCTGTTCGCTCACGGCCGCCCCGATAGTCTGCAGGCTCTCCTCGTGCACCGTGTTGCCGTCTTTGGCAAAAGTTTCCCGCAAGCGTTTGATCAGAGCCTGGTGCTGGTCTTCGGTCAAAAAAGTGGTGCGAACAATGAAACGATCGGCGCCGCTCGTTTGTACGACGCGCTCTTTGAGCCCGAGATTATCAAGCACAACGTTCAGCTCGGTCATGGCCGGCCGATTTTTTGAGAATGAAACTTCCACCAGCGAGCCGCCGGTGAAATCAATGCCATATTTCAGCCCCCAAAAGAATAACGCCGCCAAAGCGACAACCACCGTGAGGATGCTCACGGCGAACCAAACTTTGGAATACTTGATAAAAGGGATATTCATACAAACAGCGGTTAATCGCGGCTTTTCTTAAATCCTAGAAAAAGCCAATTGGGTTCTTTAAACCGCGCGAACACCAAGCGCATAATAGTGCGCGTTACCGTAATAGCCGTGAATAAACTGACGAGCACGCCGGTGCCAAGCACAACGGCAAACCCCTGGACAAAGCCGGTGCCAAACCAGACCAAGACTGCGCAACTGATAAGCGTCGTAACATGGCCGTCGCGAATAGACGGCCAGGCGCGCAAAAACGACTCTTCCATAGCCGAGCGTAAACTCTTGCCGAAGCGCAATTCTTCTTTCAAACGCTCAAATACCAAGACGTTTGCGTCCACCGCCATGCCAATAGATAGAATGAAACCGGCGATACCGGAGAGAGTGAGGGTTACTCCCAGCGTTTTAAACAACGCCAAGTTGAGCGCCGCGTAAATGCCCAATGAAAATACCGAGAGCAACCCGGGCAAACGGTAATAAAAAGTCATAAAAAACATAACAAGCAATAACCCGGCCAGCCCAGCCTTAAAACTTTTGGCCAGCGAATCGGCGCCCAAAGTGGCGTCAACTTTTTGCTGGCTCAAAAGCTCCACCGGCACCGGCAGAGCGCCGGAATTCAGCCGTTGCGCCAGGAGACGGGCATCGGCGTAACCAAACCCGCCTGTGATAACCGCACTGCCGCTGGTTATTGGTTCATTGACCCGCGGAATGCTGATCGGCTGATTGTCAAGAAAAATAGCTACCGGCTTGCCGGTGTTGCGCGTGGTAATCTCGGAAAACAGTTTGGTTCCTTCACTGTCAAACTGCAGACTCACCTGCACCTGACCGGTGCGCGAATCGTCCGTTACCTCAGCACGCTTCAACTGCTTGCCGGAAAGACCGGTGGACTTCCACGGCTCCTGCGGGGGCACAATATCAGTTTTCTGCTTTAGTTTCAAAAATACGCGGGATAACTGGTACTCTTTCAAAGTTTCCTCGCTCTTCTTATAAATGAGATGAAAACCGAATTTTGTTTCCACCGGCCCGACGATGGCGCCAGAGGGGGCATTCCACACGGCATTTTCAAACTCAGCCACCATATCCCCTTTCTTGAACGAACCCAGGTCGCCGCCGCGGGCGCCCGCGCCCGGCTCGGTGGAATATTTCTTCACCAAATCAACAAAATTTTGAACGGTTATTTCTTTTTTGATCTCAGAGATTTTCGCGGCCGCTGATTCTTTAGAGGAATACTGCGCGTTCTCGCACCGCTCCGCGCCTTTGTAACACAACAAAAGGTGAGCGGCGGAAACTCGCTTGCCGCCATCGCGTACAGCCGCCAGCTTCACCACGTTCAGACCGTCAAAACTTTTCACCGGAGATGGGCTGGCCTGACCGATCTTCTGCGTTTTAGCCCAGTTATAAAGATCAGGATAAGTGTCAAACGCGACAAACCCCAGATCGCCGCCCTTTGATTTTGATTTTTCATCTTCAGAATATCGGGCGACAACCTCCTCAAATTTCTGCCCTTTCCGGACAGCGCCGGCCGCTTCGGCCGCCTTCTTTTCCTGACCGGCATTAAAGGCGTCCAATTCTTTCTTTTCATTCGCCGTCAAATCGCGCAACGGTTCATTATTTTGTTCTTTAAATTCTAAAACTGGAGTTTCGCCAATCATTTTGATCGCCTGATTGACGTCAGTCACTCCCGGCAGTTCAACAATGATGCGGTAGCTCTCGCCAACGCGGGTGGTCTGCACCAACGGTTCCGCGACGCCTAAACCGCCGCGGACGCGGCGTTCAATAACATCGCGCACGCCCTCCACGGCGTTCCCGCGATCAATTGGGACAATTTGGTCGGTGCGCGCTTGATAGATAAGATGAGCGCCGCCTTGCAAATCAAGCCCAAGATTAAAATTTTTGTCTGGAACATGGGGCAAACCCAATTTTGTCTTTTCATTCAATCGGTCAATGCCGGTATTGACATACCCTGGTACTACGATAACCACGCTAATAATGCCCAGCGTCAAAAGAGCGATAAATTTGTTTCTCACTTGAGATGGCGTATTGCTGGACACGGTGTTTTGCGGTTTTGAAGCCATACGAAAGCGCTGGAATAAAGTGTGGAAATAGTACTGTATTTGCTCTTTTTTGGCAAGTGGAGGCAGGTGGATAAAAAACCCTATTGCCCATGGCACTTTTTAAACTTTTTACCCGAACCACAGGGGCAGTGGTCGTTGCGGCCAACCATCTTCCCTCCAAACTTCGGATCGGCGGCAGACGGAGCGGCAATAGCATCGCCCGCGGTTTTCTCAGCCCCTTGGTATAGAAGCTTGTTTTGTTCCATCACGCTCGGCGCGAGCGTTATGCCCAAGCTAATTTTATAGATGGTATAAACAACTTCTTTTTGAATCAAACTCAAAAGCTCATTAAACATACGATACGTTTCCTTTTTATATTCCACTAACGGGTCTCTCTGGCCATAACCCTGCAACCCGATGCCAGTGCGCAGATGGTCAATCGCCACCAAATGTTCCACCCAAAGAGTATCAATGGAGCGCAGTAAAACCTGCTTTTCAATTTCCAGAAGCATTTCTTTGGCCGGAACCTTTTTCACGAGCAAATCATCATATTTTTCTTGAGCGAGCTCAACAATATATTCAACCAGGCGGGTGCGTTCGGCCACGGCGTCAAACTTATCCGCCCCCCGCCCGCCTAAATTAAGCACCTTCGCCTGTTCCGCTTCAGCCACCGGAAAAATCGTCGCCACAGTTTCCGCGACTTCTTTCATATTCCAGTCCGAACGATCTTCGGCGTTGGTATGGAAAGAAATAATTTGTTCAATCTCCGCTTCCACCATTTCAAGAATCGTCTGACGGAGCGAGGCTTCCACTTCTACCCCCTCTTTCTCTCTGACAAAAGTCTCTAATATCGCCCGGCGTTTGCCGTAAATCACTTCGCGATGGCGATTGATGACATCATCATACTCTAACAAATGCTTGCGGGTGTCAAAATGAAAACCTTCCACCTTTTTCTGCGCCGATTCAATAATCCGGCTGATGGTCTTTTGCTCAATCGGCATATCATCCGGAATGCGGAGCGTCTGCATTACCCGCTTGATGCGATCGCCGGCAAAAATGCGCATTAAATCGTCTTCAGTGGAAAGATAAAATTGACTCTCGCCCGAGTCGCCCTGGCGGGCGGAGCGGCCGCGCAACTGGTTGTCAATACGGCGCGATTCGTGGCGTTCGGTGCCGATAACAAAAAGCCCGCCAGCGGAACGCGCCCGAGCGCCTTCCTCGGGCGAGGGCGGGTTGCCGCCGAGAATAATATCCACGCCGCGGCCGGCCATGTTGGTCGCGAGCGTGACGGCTCCCGGACGGCCAGCTTGAGCGATAATTTCACCTTCGCGCTCGTGGTTTTTGGCGTTCAAAATTTCGTGCTTAATACCCTCGCGCTCCAGATAAAGGCTCAATTGCTCATTTTTCACTACAGAAATAGTACCAATTAAAACCGGCTGGCCTTTTTCCTGCAGAGTTTTCACGGCGAGAGCGATCGCTTGATATTTAGCCGCCTCGGTTTTATAAATCCTGTCCGGATGATCAACGCGCCGGCCGGTTTTGTTGGTGGGAACAACCACCACTTCCAATTTGTAAATTTTGCCAAATTCCTCAGCCTCGGTGACGGCCGTGCCGGTCATGCCGGCGAGTTTGCCATACATACGGAAATAATTTTGGAAGGTAATGGTGGCCATCGTCTGGCTTTCGCGCTGAATGTCCACGCCCTCTTTGGCTTCAATCGCCTGGTGAAGACCCTCGGAATAACGCCGGCCCGGCATCTTGCGCCCGGTGAACTCATCCACGATAATTACCTCGCCATTTTCCACCATATAATCACGGTCGCGCTTGAAGAGAGTGCGCGCGCGGAGCGCCTGCTCCACATGGTGGACGGTCGCCAGGCCGCCTTCGGCGTAAATATTTTCCACGCCCAGCCACTGCTCAAACTTCTTGATGCCGCCGTCGGTGAGCGTTGAGGAGCGCATTTTTTCGTCAACGTTGTAATCATCATTTTCAACTAATTGTTCAACCAATTGCGCAAATTTATAATAAGTGTCAGTCGCTTGCTCGGCCGGAGCGGAAATAATCAGCGGAGTGCGGGCCTCGTCAATGAGAATGGAGTCCACTTCATCAACGATGGCAAAATTTAAGCCGCGCTGGGACATATCGGCGAGATCCGGCACCATGTTATCGCGCAAATAATCAAAGCCAAACTCGTTGTTCGTGCCGTAGACAATGTCGGCGCGGTAGGCTTCCTGGCGGCTGCATTTTTCTAAATAATCGTATTCAACCTTGTAGGCCCCCTTAGCGTCGCGCTCTTTATCCTCGGCACCGCCTTCAGATAAATCCACGCTCGCCTCTTTGGGCTTGGCGCTGTAACGGTAGGAAACAAGAAGATTTTGAATAATGCCGACGCTCAACCCGAGAAAATCATAAATCTGGCCCATCCAGACAGCATCGCGCTTGGCCAAATAATCGTTGACGGTAACTACATGCACGCCGGCCCCGGAGAGCGCGTTCAAATATGCCGGCAGAGTAGCCACTAAGGTTTTTCCTTCGCCAGTTCTCATTTCGGCAATTTGCCCGCGGTGCAGTACCGCGCCGCCGATCAGCTGAACGTCAAAATGGCGCATGCCGGTGAGACGGCGCGAAGCCTCGCGCACCACGGCAAAAGCTTCCGGCAAGATATCGTCCAGCGTCGCTCCCGCTCCCAGACGCGTTTTGAACTCTTCCGTCTTCGCTTTCAAAGCCGCATCGCTCAAGACGGTTAGGAGCGGTTCAAAACCATTTATTTTTTCAACAATCGGACGGACAGTCGCTAAAACTTTCGCGTTTGGATCGCCGAAAATCTTGGTTAAAAATGACATAGTAAAAACAAAAAAGAAGCTTCTTTCAGCTTCAATAGCATAGCACAAACGCTTAAAACAAACAAGGACGAAAAGTGACTTTTGGCGACCGCTCAAGCGTTTGCGCTTGAGCGGTCGCCCTTGCGTATCCTCCTTTGCCCAGCGTCTAAGACAGCTGGAACGCGGCTCTGATACCATCCAGGTTGAATGGCTTCTTGAGTCCGACCGCCGGACCGCCGATGGTGATCACCTCAAGAAGCTCGCGGAGCCGATCCTCGCTGGCCGGGATGGCCACGATGAGACCGGAAAAACGCTCCCGGAACCAGCGCGCCAGCTCAACCGTGCTCCCCTCCTTTCCCCTCTGCGGGACGTTGCCGTCCAGCATAATGGCGCGCAACGATCCTACGCGCGCCGCGAAAAGATCGCGCGCCGCCTCCTGTGTAGACGCCCCAAGCATTGCGTAGCCGAACGTGCCGAGGAGCATGCCGATCATCTCTCTGACGTCGTTGTCGTCTTCAACGACGAGAACCAAGCAATTTTCCGTTGCCGCCGACATCTGCCGCCTCCCTCCTCGCTTTGGACATACGCCGTCCAAGCTTATTAGTCTACCTTAAAAAAACCACTATTGTCAAGATTTGACAGGTGGATAAAAAATGTGTTATTCTACAAAAATTGCAACTTAGTTGCTTTTAGAAAAACCGTGTGCTAGCCGACCATTCTAAAAATATCATTGAGATACAAGGCGTTTCTTTCGGATATACCGGCAATGAACTCGCTCTGAAAGACATCAATCTTAACGTCCACGCGGGCGACTATTTGGGCATCATCGGGCCGAATGGAGGCGGCAAAACCACCCTTCTTAAAATTATGCTCGGGCTCCTCTCGCCAACAGCGGGCAGTGTCAGGTTGTTCGGCCAACCAATAGAAAAGTTCAGCCAATGGACGCGCGTCGGCTATGTGCCGCAAAAAGCGGTGCAGTTTGACGCGGCTTTCCCCGCGACCGTAGAGGAAGTGGCGGCGATGGGACGAGCGGCGCGGCGCGGGCTTCTCCGCCGGCTCAACAAAACAGACAGAGAAAAAATTACCAATGCCCTCGCGCAGGTTGGCCTCGTTGCCGAACGCGGACGCCTCATTGGCGACCTGTCCGGCGGGCAACAACAGCGGGTGTTTATCGCGCGCGCTTTGGCCGGCGACCCGGAAATTATTTTTTTGGACGAACCAACCGCGGGCGTGGACGTGAAAGCGCAGGAACAATTTTACGCGCTCCTCAAAAAACTCAATCAAACGCTCGGGCTGACGCTCATTCTGGTTTCGCATGACATTGACGTGGTGGCCAACGAAGCGACCGAGCTGGCCTGTATCAACCAGGAACTCGTCTACCACGGCGCGCCGCACGCTTTCATCAAAGGCGATTATCTAAACCGACTCTACGGCAAGGAAACAAAGTTTATCTTGCACAACCACTAAATTGGTATGCTAAATATTTTCCAATACAGTTTTGCCTTGCGCGGTCTAGAAGCCGGGCTCCTTATCGCTCTCATCGCTCCGCTCATCGGTATCTTTCTAGTACTGCGGCGTTATGCCCTAATTGCCGATACGCTCTCCCATGTGTCGCTCGCCGGGGTCGCGCTCGGGCTTATCGCCGGCGTCAACCCGCTCATCACCGCTTTGGCCGCTTCTACCGCCGCCGCCATCGCCATTGAACGTCTGCGCCTCACCAAACGCATTTATGGCGAAACAGCACTCTCTTTATTCTTGTCCGGCAGTTTAGCGATCGCTATCGTCCTTATCGGTTTAGCCCATGGCTTCAACACGGACCTGTTCAGTTACCTATTCGGCAGTATCGTTACCGTAAAACAAAGCGATCTTGTTATCATCGGCCTCTTGTCGCTCCTCATTCTCGCCGCTATCCCCGCTTTCTATAAAGAACTCGTCTATATCACTTTTGACGAAGAAGCCGCCCGGGTAAGCGGCCTGCCGACTAAATTTATCAACACGCTTTTCATCATTATCGCGTCCATCACCGTAGCGCTGGCCATTCCCGTTGTCGGCGTACTGCTCATTTCCGCTCTCATCGTAATACCGGTAGCCACCGCGCTCCAGCTGAAAAAAAACTTTTGGCAAACCATTCTTTGCGCCCAAGGAATTTCCGTTTTATCTGTGCTCCTCGGTATTATCATTTCTTTTTACCAAGACCTCTCTCCGGGCGGCATGATCGTGCTCATTATGCTGGTCATTTTTATTTCGGTTTTTTTAATAACGCATGACAACTTCCACCACGCTCGTTAATAATCTGCGCGGCCTGGGTGAACGAATCACCGCGGTTCGCCGCGCGATTTTGGATATTCTTTCCAACCAAAAACAGCCGCTGTCGGCTAAAGAAATTTTGCTTCGGCTCAAAAAGAAAAAAATGCCGGTCAACAAAACAACCATCTACCGACAGTTAAGTCTTTTGGAATTTTACGAGATTGCGCGCCCGATCCGGTTTGCCGACCGCACCGTACGCTACGAAATCGCCTCTCCGGGCGACCACCATCACCATTTGGTGTGCACCCGTTGCCACCAAACTGAAAATGCCAGTTTCGCGGAGGATCTAGAGCGGCAAATCAAAATTATTCGCCAAAAAAATCAGTTTGAAGTATCGCAACACGCGCTGGAATTCTTTGGCCTCTGCAGAAACTGTCAAAAAAAGAAAAAAACTAATTTGTCTTCCGGCGCGCCAAATGACCGAGACACCAGGCGGCTCCGCCCGTCA
>Ga0209211_10003397_pt1 | contig 26008 bp, 13 predicted proteins | sample RifGroA2_FD_183992 | JGI IMG/M metagenome (GOLD analysis project Ga0209211, IMG submission 183992) | Groundwater microbial communities from Rifle, Colorado, USA - Groundwater A2 (SPAdes) (version 2) | ecosystem: Environmental > Aquatic > Deep subsurface > Groundwater | place: Rifle, Colorado...
AACTTGGTTATATAGTAATGATCCTATTGCAAAGAAAATTTATGATTCGTTAGAAATTTTAGGTTACGATGCTTATTATTCATCGAAGAACCCTGATAGTTACAAAGATTATAGAGATTTAAATAATTCATATAAATTTACTAACATAATTAAAGTAAAAGAAACAACATTAAATGATTACAAGTATTCATTTATTGTCGGATTTTCAGGATGGCTAGGAATGATTATTTTTTTTCATATTTTATTCTTCATTTTTGGTTTTAAAACTATACGTTATTATTTTAGCTATAGATATTTTCTTTCAGAAGATGAGATTACGGAAATTAGAGAAAAACATTCAAATAATATACTTTCTAAGCCATTTTTATTATTTTTTCCTAAATAGAAACACATTATATTTTATATCAAAAATTGCTATCTTCAAACAATAGTAAACTGAAAGGCATGATTTATGGCTAAAATAGGGAAAGCGGCAGTTAAAGAATTATTCAAAGACCTTGCATATAGTTTTGAAATACCTTTTGAAGAAAAATGTTTTGAGATACTTTCATATCAGTTCCATACTATTGAAAAAGTTCCTCCTAGAGGAGAACTTGATTCGACGGGAATAGATTTGTTTTGGTGGAATCCCAATAAAGAGTTAATTGAGAAGTACTTTCAATGCAAAGGTTTTCAAGTAAAGGAATTTCAAGAAAGTCAGTTTAAACAATGTTGTAAATCAATAACTTCTTTCTTGCTTTCTGATAAAAAGGTCTCGGAATACTACTTAATCATAAACAGAACTGTCTTAAAGGAATATAGAGAAAAGCTAGAACAGGAGTTGAATAAGATTATTGAAAGCAAAAAAGCGGAAAAGGTATTTCTTCTTGATATATACAAATTTCTTGATTTTATTTGGAATAAAGAAACCGAGATAATAATCAAAGATATAAAACGAACTTTTCGGTTTTACTATAGTGAATATACAAGTGCAATGAATCAACGGTTTTATTATGATGATGTTCCGTTTTTGTTAGAAAATAAATCTAACCATAATTTAACAAAAAACTTAAAAAATCCACTAAAGCATATTATTTGCAAATCAATAACGGGAGAATCAAATCTTTCTTCCTATAATGTTAAAGGCAAATATTTTTTGTTGTAAGTGAATTTGGTTATGGAAAGACAAGTTTATTAATGCAACTATATTCTAAATTATTAATTCGTAATTATACCCCTATTTATATTCCTGCTGCATCATTTACATCGAATGGATTTTATACTTCAGCAAACTTTTGCAGAGAAGTCTTAAAATTAATTAGCTCTCAAACTATAGAAAATTTTTCAAAGTACAATAGTTTTAAAAACAGAGTATTAAAACACATTTTAGATACATCTCCTGATTTGGTTCTTTTGATTGATGGTCTTGATGAGCATGAAGCAATGAAAAAGGATATAAACCTTAAACATTTCTTTAATTGGATTAGAGATGTAAAAGCAATACCCGTTTTTAGCATGAGGAAGGAATTTTGGGAAGAAAGATATGGCAATATAACGATGGCTGTTGGAGCAACTAGAAAAGTCCAAGATAAAATAATTCTATCTGAATGGACTAACAAGGATATCACTGCATATATTGATTTATACCTAAATCACAATAAAAAATTAAAAAAATCACAAATAAATCGTATAAAATCATTATCTGAAATAGTAATCCGAGACGAATATAAAATATACTATGGAGATATTCCAAAAAGACCATTATTTTTAGAAATGATAATCTCCGATGTTATTAATGATGAAATAAAAAATAGAAATCTATCCGAGTTATATGAAATTTACTTTAAAAACAAGATTTACAGAGATAGAGCAGGCTCATTTGACACATTTTCTCCTCAAAGGACATTACCTTTCGAAATGGATGTTTATAAATTGTGTGGGATAATTTTTAAAATATTGGAGAAATGCACATCAAAGATGTATATAGTTGAAAATCAAAAAATAATTTTAAAAAATGAAATATCTAGTTCAGATTTAGACGAATTTATGAAAGAATCAAATTTTACTGATATTCTAGATATTCTTCTTCATTCAGTTCTTGTTACAAGTAAAGAAAGGAACAATGATGATCTACAACTAAGATTTGCTCATTTTTCGTTTTTGGAGTTTTTCTTTGCACATAGAATATCAAAAGAAGTATGTTTTGAGGGACAAAAGCACTGGCTTGATTATTATTATGAAGAAAGCACATTTAAATTTATTGAAGAAATTATTTCAAATGGCGGTAATAATTATGTAAATGATTCTTTTATACAGAAAAAACAGTAAGACTTTTTTGGTTTTCAATATAAGAATTCTATGAAATGATTAACCTTTTTATATTGTTAATATTTAAAGTATACTTTCTCTTAATATATATCCAATAACAGAGTCTTTTATTATCAGAAAATCTAATATTACTAAAATATCATCTTTGAGTTTTTTGGTTTTCTTTAATTGCTCTCGATTATTATAAAAATATTTTCTGACTATATTTTCCATATAATATATTGTATTAACTTCAAGTTTGTCAGTATAAAGATTCTTATTTTTTTTAATCATTTCAGATATCCAAAATATTCCATCATTCAGGTATGAGCTTCCAATACCATTCAGTAACTTTGATATTGAATAAAGGGTGGAGGAACAATTTCCAATTTTTTCTGTTATTTCTTTAAAAAATTTTCTCTCTCTGTCTTTTAAGGTATGCCAATCTATGGCGGTATCTTTCCATGTTACTTGTGCAAAAAGATAACTTTCAACAATCTTGTCTCTGATCCAATTATTAAAACCATTACTACATATTTCGATAACTTTTTCTTTAAATAAATTCCATACAACCCAAAAGTTATCATAAGTATCAAGATAATCTTCTGCTAAAACAAATTCTTTTAACAATTCAGCAATTGCTTCTGAATTATTAAAATTATCAATAAATGGTTTTAAATAATCTTCAATATCTTCCTTATTTGCACTTAATGTGAAATAAGCTAATTTTTCTAGAAAACCATGTCTAAGGTTATAATCAACTTTATTGTTTCTATCATCAGAAATAAGCTTTTTTGCAAAAGCGGAAATAATTTTTAGTGTAATTTTTTTATGGTCTTTATCATTGGTTCTTAATGGTATTAACTGAAAGGCAGTTTTCAAAGAAGCCAATTCAATTATTTCTATATCTGGCAAATCTTTGATTAATAACACATTGCTTACTACTTTCTGCAAAACATTTTCGTTCTCTTTCAAAAAACTTTCTATAAACTCTGTTTTATTTAGCCCATAAATTCCATTTTTATAGCTTTCTTCCTGAAGTTTTTTTCTCAAATCTTCATATTTTGATTCCAATACCAAGTATCCAAATAATATTGATTGGGCATCATTAAAGCTTGCTTTCCATAAATTATTTAAAATGGCTTTTAGAGAATAGTTTGAAAACGGCTCATTCATTCCAATTGGCTGATGGTCAAACAATGTTATTAAAAGAATAATTTTGATTATTTCACCGTCTTTAGGAAATTTTTCTAATAATAATGGTAAAACAGAAATTGCAGAATCAACACCGTCTGAAGCCTGATACTGGTAATTATTATTAAAAGATGATGAAGCTACTTCATATATAATATTTTTACAAAACCCAATATCTTTACTCGAAAGTTTATCATAGTAATCTCTAATTAAAACAGCACATACATCACCAGGAATAGAGTAATTCATAAAATAAAAACTTTCGTCTTTTGTTGGGTTAAAACGTATGACTTTAGGACTTTCAATTGATTTTAACTTAGATATAATTTGTTTTACCTCTTTCAAGGCTAATTTGGGGTTTTGTTCGTACTTTATATACTGCTTATATTGCTCATCATTTTTTATTTTATAACGCCCCCACATATTTAGAGAATTATATTTCATTTCCTCTGAAATTTCTTGAAGGAAGCTTTCTTTCTTCTTTTTTAGCTTCGGGTCTACTTCAGGATTCCAATCAATTTCAATGCAATTATCTTTCGTTTTAGCAACAGGGTTCATTTTCCTCCTATCCATTCTTGCAAGATACATTCTCCATGTTTCATCAGACTCGGTTTGCTCTGATTCAGGTGGTAAGTTTGCATAATAATTATCCAATATTTTCCATATTATTTTCTGCCTATTTTCTGCTTCTTGCTCTTCTGTATCTTTATTTCTAAAGCATTGATAATTTAAACATAAATTTTCTAAAGTAGATTTTCTATGTATGTCATCACATGCTTTTAGCCTTTCGTCCTCATGAAAATCATTTTTTGAACTTATACTAAAATTTTTGAGGCTTAAAAGCGAACTTTTTTGTCCATGATCTAAAATCAATCTATTTGTATCATAACGAAAAAACTCTTTTGTTTGAAAAAGAATTTTGGCAACATTAAAGGTTTTATCGGGAAAAGCGAGTACAATACTTGCTACAACTGCTGAAATGGATGCCGACTTTGAATTTTTCAATAAGTATAAAAGCCAATATTCTAAATTTTCATGTTTGGATTTTTTACCAATTTCAAGAAAAAACTTTTCCAAAGCCATGTGCATTGATTCTAAGGCATGTGGAGCAACTTGTGTACCTCTATATATACACCATAGCCTTTTACTAATGTATTGTTTGATAGTTTTATTGTCTCCGATTGAAACTTCAATTTCTTCAACTTCAGGTTTTGCAAAATCTGATTTAGCATAATATTCAACAGTTCTATTAGTGAAATCTAAAATAAAAGCCACTGTATCTTTTATTGCAAATTGAAGAAGCCAATATATAGGTGTTTGGTATGAGCTTGCCGGAAAATATTCAAGATAGTCATCTTCCATGTCAAAATATTGTTCTGTTCCCATAACTGTTTGAGAGTAAAAGATGCCCTTTTTCGGAGTGTGAGACCAGTATAAATCAGCTAGCTGCAAAACCAGTTCCGGATGAACCTGAGAAACTGAAATACCTTCAAGTTTTGTCAGAATTGTTTTTGATAGATCGTAATATGGCTCTCTATGAAATTTCCACTTATTTTTTAAAATTTTTTCAATAACTTCCTTGAGTTCATTTTTAATTTCAAAAGAACCATATAGGATTGTCTGTATTATTTTATCTTTTAAGTCATCATGTGAGAAAAAAACATCTTTTTCAATAGTCCATTGATAGTATTTCAATGCAATTAGGCTAGAATATTTTGTTGCTTCTCCTGTTTTATATTTATTGTTCCAATCGCTAATAACAGGTAAGATAAAATTAATGTTTTCTATTCCGATTGCCTCTAAGTTTTCAAAAACAAATTTAATAATACTCTTCCAACCTTCCCCCTTGGGCTTTGTTAAAATATATTTCAACGTATATAAATCTACATTTCTTATACCCAATTGTTTAAAAAAGTCTTCATCAACTTCCTTACAGGTAATTCTTAACCAAAAAGAGATTGTTTTTAACAATTCTTGTTTGTTTTTCAGCAATAATTCTTTAAAGTGTTTGAAAAAAAATGCGGAATAATCTGATAATAAAACTGAAACGAGTATTTCGTTTTTCCAATATTGCTCAATTTTATTATCCGTTATAGATTCTTCAATAAATTTCTTTACAGCCTCATTCTCAAGTAAAAGTTTTTCAGATAACCAATTCCTAAAGCTTCTTCGAATTGGAAGTGATTGCCCGATTTTTTCAAAAAAAGTGTTGTAATTTATTGATCTGTTAAATTCGATTTCGATAATCTTCTCTAAAGCCCATTCTTCGTAAATATCATGTGTAATAAAATATCCCGAGGTTTCGTATCCTAAAATGCCATCTTTTGTTAATTCATCATCTAATATATGGGATTCACAATCAGGATGAAGAAAAAACTGTCCTTCATTTGCTCTTTGAAATGCTATTTTCAAGAAAGCCTGTTCTCTAGATGGTTTAGATTTTCGAATGGTCTTATCCCACAGTTTCGTTTTAAAGCTTTCATAGTCTAATTGCTCATTTTCGATATAAAATCTCAAATATTCATTTAAATAAAATGGATTTTTTATTAAGTCTAGTAACTTCTCATTTTGAGGGAGTTGAAAAGAGTACTTGTCTGAAATTATATTAAGGTCTTCCCTACTTAAATTTTGTAAATTTATATTTAGTGGAACAATGTTGTATATTTCTGAAAATTGATAGTTTAAATCATTTAAGTAGTTATCTCTTGTTGTAAAGATTATTTTCCAATTATCCTTAATCAGCATTGATAAAAATTCCTTGAAAGGATCGGTATTTTTTAAATCCAAAAGTTTCTCTGCCGAATCAATAACAATGATTTTAGTAATTTCATCTTTATGAAAATCTATGAATTCTTTAACATTTATACTTTTGAATAAATCATTAATATTTCTTAGCTCAAATTCAGTAGCTTTAAACACATAAAGATGAGCGGTATTCACTATTTCCTCATATAGTGTTTTTATGATTGCTGTTTTCCCAACTCCTCCGGCTCCACTGAGAATAAGTATTTTTTGTTCGGCAGTTTTTATTTTATCAAGTTCATTATCTCTATTTATTTCAATAGTCTGACTGTTGAAAGCAATGCTTGTTTGTATGTCATTTAGAATATTTTCTGTATGATTTTTTTGTTCTTGGATAAAATCAAAATTGCTATTATTTAATGTGAAAAAATATTTAACTATGTGCTCATTGTTTATGGCAACAAACTCACTCTCGAAAAACGATGCTCCTTTCCAAATAATTTCAATATTTTTTGACTTTGCATCATTTTCAATATTTTCCTGTTCTGTTGTTTTTCTTTTCGTCTTTTTACTACTCTCCGTCCAATCAATAGGAGTATAGAATAAAATTTGTGTTAGTTCAGGATTTTTCTGCTTTGCTATTTTTATCTTTTTAATAAATTCATCTTTATGCGTTGATAATTTATCTTCATAAAATTTTGCTTCCCATGCAATATGCTGATCCCCAACTTTAATTGGATTTGTTTCCATTCCTGATTGATTTTTGAAACGAACAATCCCATTAGGTTGATTATATTCTTTGCAGAATAATAAATAGCAAAACCACTCAAAATTTACTTGAGGGTTTTCACTAAACTTGGCTTTAAATGCGCCCCAATTTGGTTTTATCATAACTATAAAATTAACAACAACATTAATTTATATTTTACAAATATAGATTTAATTTAACGATGTCTTTATATTATAGAAATTTAACCAAAATTGCCAGATGAAACTATCGATTTATATCTAGTTCGCAGAGATAATCAATGTAATTAAAATGTTTGAAATGATAATTAAGTATACTTGGGGCTTAAAAATACTTCATTGTGTTGAAAGTTCAATTAGTAAATGCGAATTTTTAAATTGAGATTATGAAAAAAATATTCACATGTTTGTTGTTTGTTTTTTAATGATTTATATGTTATCAACAGCTCGCTTGTGATAACTATTATTACTTCAAGTGATAATTGCTCAACGTTATTATTTACTTTTAGATAGCCTTAAATTTAATAAATTTTTAATAAATGAGCAACATAATTGATTCTTACATTTTAATCTTAAGCATATTAAAGGAAAATGAATATTGTACGATTAGTGAATTATATGATTTAAAAAGAAAAATAGAATCACAACATCCAGAAATATTTATTGATGTATCAAAGGATTCTGTTCTATATTCATTGTCTTTATTCCCTAAATTGCTTAAACTAGATGGAGATAAAATAACAAAAACTCGTACTCAAGAAGACTCCCTCCCAAAACCAGATGTAATATTCAATAAGTTTTATAATAAATTACCAAATACGATAAAGTTATATTTTCAAGATTCAAAAACAGATTCATTACAGTTAATTTGAAAAAGGAAAAAGTAATACGTGACCCAATATTTGGTTATATTTCAATTCCACATAATTACTTTGATGACTTCATTGATAATGAAATATTTCAAAGATTAAGAAGAATTGAACAAACAAGTATGAGGGTAGTATATCCTTCAGCTCATCATGATAGATTTTCTCATTCAATAGGTGTTTTCCATTTAGGACGAATTGCTTTTAAACACATTCGAGAAAATAGTTCAAAACACTATGAAAAAATAATTACTAATGATGTCTGGAATAAATACCAAAATTCTTTTGAGATTGCCTGTTTACTTCACGATTGCGGTCATGCCCCATTTTCTCATACATTAGAAAACTATTTTCTAGATAGTGATAAAAAAAAGGATTTTGTTGAACAAAAACTCATTCATGCTTTTCAAGATGAACCATCTTTTTTTAATGAATTAAAGAGTGCAGCTCCAAATCCTCATGAAAAAATTAGTACAGTAATAATACTTGAAAAATTTGCTGATATAATTATTGGAGATAATTATAAGGCTGATGTTAAGCTTGTTTGCAGAATGATATTAGGATGTACACATTCTGGGATTGTTTCTAAAGTTAAACAGGTTGAAAATAAGTTAATTAGGCTATTAAATGGAAAAGCATTTGATGTCGATGGTTTAGATTATATTCAACGAGATACTTGGGCTTCAGGAGTTAGCAATATGAATATTGATTATGAAAGGCTTTTAGCTTCTTTAGAAATAAAAGACAATAAAGATGGTGTTCCCCAAATAATTTTTAAGAAACAAGCACAGAGTGTTATAAATAATATTAGCATTGGAAGGAATTTTTTATTTCAATGGATTTATGCTCATCATAAAGCCGTTTATGAAATGTTTTTAATTCAGGAATCAATAGATATAATAAATAAAAATCATTTAAAGACTTTATCTGATAAATTGCTTTCAGTTGATGCAATTCTTAATAAAACCTCGATTAGCAAAGAATTTGAATTTTATTTACCAACAGATGATGACATAATTCATGTTTTTAAAAGATTCATGTTTAAAAATATTGAACCTATCAATGAATTTTTATCAAGAAAACATAGATATAAAGCTCTTTGGAAATCAACATTTGAGTTTTATAGCTTATTTGGGCATATAAGTAATGACAACTTACTAAACATATATGAAACTCTTAGAAGAGATAATCCTTTTGATTTTAAAATTATAACACTAAAGGCTATTTTAAAGTTGAAACCATTCAATAAAGGAGAAATTTATATTGATTTAAATGGAACAATTGTAGATGCAGCAAACCTCTCTTTCGATTCAAGAATTGAAAATATATTTTGTTTTTATTGTTATGTTGAAAAAGATAAATTAGATAAAAAAGAAGAAATAATATCAAAGTTAAAAACAATGGTTACATAAATAATTTCCAACAAAATTTTTATTATAATTTATAAAGCAATTAATGATAAAATGCTTATTCTAGACAATGAAGAATAAGAAAAGGGCAATTTATTATTCGATGATAAATATTATGAACATGAGCTTATTGATAATCCAATATTAGAGCTTGGGTTGGGAAATCAAGAGTTTGTATAATATTAAGATAATTAAAGTATCTCTTTATGCTATTAATAATGCTCTAGGTATAAATAATAAAAATGTCATAAAGTTTGATTCTTTTGGCTATATTTCTTTATTTTAAGTTGATATTCCTACTGAACTAGAGAGCTTTGCTGAAACTAGATTTTTTTGACAGATAGTATTTTATTAAAGACCCCAAGGATGAACTTGCTTTAGAGAAAAATAATTGAGATTGAAAATAAATGAACGATATGTCTTAATTTTCTTATCTCATAACCATTTATTTTAACAATTTTTTGTGAGAATGCAAGAACTTTAACAAGTTCAATCGAATAATTTTGATAAAAATATGTATTGAATTATTTGTTATTATATTTGTAAGCAATTGATTGTCTTATTAATAAAAAAATTGTTATGTTTTTTGATAAAAGGATATGTAAAATTAAACTTGATGTAAGAGAAAAATATGCAAATAAAACTGGACTTCATGTCGTAAAATTAATGTCAGCAGTCATGATTTTTCTAGCAATTATTTTTGGGTTTGTTTTAAAAATCATGATTGAAGAAAAATGGCAAGACTTTAGCAATTATTTTTTATTTCTATATATTGGCTTTTGGCTAGTGATTTTTTGGCTTTTTTATTGGAGGGTTTATAGCCTTCTCTTACTTGATTACGATTGGTAATAGGATTATAGTTAATTTCATCTTTATTAAAGAAAAAGAAAAGAAGATAAAAAAAATTGAAAACTATCGATTGATATATAGGCCTGATATTCATAAGTTAACAAAATGATATAAGTATAATACAAAAGTTATTCTAATATTTTTAGGGTTTATCTGTATTTATTTGGTAACGTCTATAAATAATGAATTTCTTCTATCAACTATAGCAAATTACCTAGTATTATTGATTTTAGTAATTAATATTTATGATAATCGCATTAAGACAAAATTCTTTAAAGATAAAAACTACAGCGATGAGTTTATTGAGAAATATACTTCATATAAAATTTTCCTAACAGTATTTTTTATTATTCTAATAATAATTCTTTTTAACTATTATTTGAACTTTGCATTTGCTATTTTAGATTTTTTAATTGATTTATCTAAAGCTCATTTTGCTGTAGCAAACGATTCTATTTTTTTTATAAATAAGATTAATTTTTTTGATAAAATTGATGTATATGTTGGTGATTTTCACATAGTAATAGCAGTATTGCTATTCTATGATGTATTACGACCTGAATTTAAGAAGAATGGGATAAAAAGAACACTTATTGTGTTAGCAATATTGAATTTGGGTATGTTTATCTTTGATTTTATTTTTATAAAAGGGCTATATATTAAGGAAAACTATGGCAGATCATCAATTTTATACTTTCTGGCTATATTATTTATATCTTATAATAAAAATATCATTATGAAACATGTAAACTCATTTGTAGATAATATTGAAAATAAAGATAAATACACGGGATAGATTTTCTGGAAAAAATTTAAATTATAATAATTGATATTGTAATTTCACCACAACATATTGTGCCCACTTCACTCTAATATGAATTAAATACGTTTTTCCTTATTACATGCATGGCTTTAGGTTACAATCCCAACAGATTGGGAAGTAAATACAAAACTTTTAGGTTAGAATATATAAAACTGTTTAATAGTAAATTGTTTTAATAATATGTTACAGTTCCATTATAAATTATTACACTTTTACTTAAAGTACAATTATTATTATCTATTATTTGAATATCTACTTTGTGATTTTTTCCTGTTATCCATACAATATCGAGAAACCAAAGAAAGCTTTGTATATTTTTAACCATACTTCCTTCTACTAAAAGATTATTGTCATAATCATATAATTTATAGTTAACTGTGTATGGAAGAGTACCTCCTTGCCAATCAAATTTCACAAATCTTTTTGCATTATAATATTGAGCAATTGCTTCATCTCCATCAGCAATTATTGACGTAAATGACATGGGATTTTCTATGCATGGATTTACAACAGGGACATAATAAAAGTAACTGTTTTTATTAAGAATATTATTATCCATGTCTCTTATGTATTCAAGTCTGCCTAAACCATCATAAGAAAATTTTGTTTGCAGATCATTAACATCTGCTATGGAAGTCTGACCTATTAACGGATCATACGTATAAGTAATCATTTTGGAATCAGCCGGATAAATTCTTAAATCATCAACTAAATGAAATTTACTCATGTCAGTACCATTACCTCCATTAACTAGAATATAAACAGTATATTCTCCTCCCTTATTTGCTGGTATAAAAATTTTATTTTCAACATAAACCCAATCTGATTGATTAGGATAAACGGTTACATCATAGCTATCAGAAATCCTTTCAATATGAATTCTTGAATAATCTGTAACTGAGGCAGTTCCTTTCCTTGTCCAAAAAGATACAATATATTCTTTTCCTGCTGTTAAAATAATTTTTCTATTATTTCCCCAATACACATGACAAGCTTTTGTACTATAATTACCAGAATGTGAAATTGAATTTGTTTTATTAGAATTATTAAATCCATCGTCTGCTGCTTCAAAGCTGGAGTAAATTACTTCCGCAGCGTCAGCATTATCAACTTTAGCAGTAGGCATTGAATTATTATGAGCCCAAATCAAAGCAGTTTTAACATCGTCCTTCTTGTTAATATTGATTAATTTCCCATAATTATTATAATTTAACTCCGCTTTTTCGTGATAAAATGAATTAGATGAATTAAACTGAGTAAAACTTAAATCTGACAAATTCTCTCCAAATGCAGACTCTGTTATTGGTTGCGATGTCTCAATCTGATAAACCTTATGTGGTAATAAATAATTACTAGATGAACCATAAAGAGAATAATCAACCAGTTCGCCACCAACTATTTTTGAATCAACAAATGAAAGCTGTTCTAATACTGGAGATATTATATGTTTATTTTTCATTTGATTTATAAATGTGGGACTAGTTAAGCTGTAATCTAATGGTCTTTTATATTTTGTAACTAAAACTTTGCCATTGCTTAAGATAGTTTTTTCTGAACTTAAAAAATTATAAAAACCTTTTTGGCTTGTTATGCTTGCTTGCAACTCATCTGCAAAATAACTATATTCATGAATAGTAGTTACTCCATCTATAATTTCGGTTTTTTTCTTAAGATTTTTAATTCCACTTGAAACCTGATAATTAATTCCCCATCGAATATCGGTCATATAAAGATAAATATTTATTGCAATGCCATTGTAAACAACATCTTCTCCTGCGACAATACCACCATCTGATAAAGATTGAAGAAGAACATAGTCAATAAATAGAGAATTTGCAAACAACAATCCTTTTTCAATATTATAAGTTCCTGCAATTATTTCAGGAACTTTTTGCAAATATTTAATTTCATATTCATAGTCTACACTTTTTTTTAGAACATTATCTTTATCAAAAACATTCTCTTCCACTAAATAGCCTCTACTCCAATCTACATCAGGATTTTGTATAAATGGGAAATCATCGTAAGAAGTAGATATATATCCTAAATACCCGGGAATATAACCAGCCATATCATCACGTATACATGGTGGCTCAACAGTTGGTTTTACATAAGCATAGTCGCTTGTATTATTATTCCATAAATCATTGGTGCTGTTATAAGTAGCAGGAAAGTCAAATTTATATATAGTCTTGCCAGAACCATTTGTTATTTCTGTAACTTGTGTATAACCAATAAAACTGCCATGAGTAGAACCAAGACCGCTTTGGCTTTGTGAAAATAAAGTAGTACAATATTTATGATAGTTCTCTATTGATTCACCATTAAAAACCTCTGCTGCCTCAACATTCCACTTCCCAAACTGTGGTAATTGAGATATACGCCCTGATGTCAATCCTGTTACATCATCGTATTTATATTCTTTTATAATATCTATACTATGATCTGAACCATTACTTAATATTGTTTTAGAAAGTCTCAACCCTCCTCCTTTTTTACTAATTCCTGAACTAAGCATAAAGTCATTTAACTCATATTCGTACTCTACATATCCACCTGTCGGATACTTTATTTTAGTGAGAATATTAGCCTGAGCATAGGTTTCATTTGGCTCTCTGTTATAACCATCATTAAATTGATAATATGGGTTGGTTGTATTTGGCTCATATATTGAATATAATGTATTAACTGATGAATTTACATATGATTTATTTAAACAATATAAGTTTGGTTTTCTGGTTTTTGCACCACTGCCATTATAATAACCCCAGTAGTCAACTTCTGCTGAATTTTTATCAGGAAGACTGGTCGTATTGTACTCAAAAATATAAGGGGGTGAAGTAGTCCCTCCCTGACCAATAGTTCTAATTTTATCAAGCTTTAATCTAAAATGATAGCTACCTATTTGATTAACATCAGAATATGGATTATAAAAATAAGAGTGTTCAAATTGGTAAGTTTTAAATAATACATAATCATTTGTTGGATTCTTTTTCTGATATATTTTAATATCTGTTAAATATTTACCTTTACTAGTATTTGAACTTAATATATTAATATCATTTCTATAATCGGTACTAGGAATAAACTCTATTTTTCCACTATTCCATGATATTTCAGATAATCGTTGACCATAAATTGTATTTTCATTTTCAGAATGTGTAATATAATCCTGTCCATAAAAAACACCTGCATTAGAATTGAATTCATATTTATAATAAAATACATCATATGTATTTACAGGATAATAAAGTGTTTCTGGCGTATAAGTTAATACGATTGGTTCTGGTTTATCTGGAAATTCTATTTTAGTTAAATACCAAGCTGAATAAAAAGGATTTTTGACTCTATCAGTTTTAGAAAATGACCACTTACTACTTACATTGTTAATATAGTTATAAATTTTAACTCCATCATTATACTTTGTTTGAGGATGTGTTTCCTCAATAGCTTCAAAAGTATATTTTATTCCATCGGGAGTTGTAATAATTAAAGATATGATAGGTCTTGAAAACATTCTATCAGGAAATGCTGAATTATAAACATTTGTTCTAACAACATTAATTTCTAAATTTGACCCAGATAACATGTGTATTACGCCATCTTTATCAAATACAAATTTTCCTGTATAACCTGCAAAATTATAATAATAAATATCTGGTGTAGCATCCATATTACCTTCGGCAACCATAATTAACTTATTCAAGTATTGATTTGCCAATACATTTGTAGGATCGCTGCAATTAACAGTATTATGTAATGCAATAATATCATTAACAACTACACCTCCACCTCCTGTATATCCTTGTTCAGCTAGTTCATCAGGCAAACCTCTAACTACTCTTGTAACAACACCCCCTGCATTTAAAGACCAGCCCAAGCCTACCCATGAGGCATTTTCTTCAACTTTAATTCCGCCAGAATGGTAGCTTAATGATATTGGCAAAGTATAATCATCAATTTTTATATCATATAATGGTATTTCTATCTTTGGAATACCTGTATATAAATCAACAGGAGCATCAGCATACATACCTAGGCTGGATGCGTTTGGAGAAGGGGGAATTCTTTTATCAATATTTACAAGATTGCTTATGTCAACCTGTGCATTAATAAAATTGCTTAGCAATATAAAATAGGTAAAAACAATACAATATTTTCTCATTTTAATTTAGATTTTATTTTTATTATAATATTTATAGAATTTTCTATTCATCTTGTAAATAGTCCTATCGTAAGAACCTTTCATTAAAAGATTTAATGGAAACACAAGAAAAGACTGTTCCGGATTTTCACTGACAGCTTTGCCCGTTATCCTTGTATAAAAAGGAAAAGGTTTATTAAGCTGGATAAAATTTGCATCCAATATTTTTAATGCATAAATATCGAGTTCGGTAGAAGACGAATAATAATTAGCGGTTTTTGCTAAATTAAAATTTCCGTCATTTTCATAACTATAATGAGAAAAACGAATTATGGTATCCTTTTCAATTGAGCCAAAATCTGCTATAAAAATTGATTGTAAAGAATCTATTTTAATTGAAGGATCTATTTTAAGACTGTCATTAAGAAAGATATTATTAAAAAGTTTTTTCCTGATATTAACTGCATCATTGCTAAAGAAAAAAGCTGTTTTACAAAAAGTAAAGTTGTTTTTGAATGCTACAATAATTTTTTTGTTTTCAAGTTCAACAGCTAGTTTTACTTTTTCAGCCCTATCTGCTTTCCCGACTTTTTTTAATGCAGCAATTTTATTTTCGGAAGTTTTTAACCTGATCAGCAAAATGCCATTTTTCAGTTGATTTATCTGTTCTCTGGATTTTCTTTTTCTTAATTTACTATAGCTTTCTTTTTTTTGAGTGGTTTTGCTAGATTCAGAAATCAAAGAACCATGAGTGCATGTGTCTTTAAAACCATCAAGGTGATACACAAAATTGCAGACATTGCAATAATCTGTAAAACAGCAGAAAATTAATATATAAATTAAAAAGTTCATTATTTTTAATTATTTCATCATATTAAGTTTTACACTTATATTTTTTGTTTAAACAAATGGTTTCTTTTCATACAGTAATCATAGTAAGAATTAACCTAGGACATTATAGACCACGAAGTGCTTTAATTATTGATTCTTTTGTCTGTTTATTACATTTTATTTTTTCAACTTTTAGAGTAATTTCATTAATATCATAATCCTTTAATGGATCTGAAATCTGGCGTAAAATATATTCTTTATCAATTCTATTGCTCTCTGAAAAAGCCTTTAGAAACAATACTGTTTTTTTTTCTAAAAGATTAAATATTACAGAATTGCTATATTCAGTAAATTCAACATTATTTTGGCACTTAGATTGAACAGAACATAAGAAGTCTTCAACTTGATTTATGTTTATTACAGTATCTTTTAAATCAAGTGCATTAATCATATCACAAGGGACACAAGATTGAAATTTGTTTTCTAGTTTTTCCTGAGCTTTACAACCAAAATAACCAATTGTTATTATCAACATAAAATATTTACAAATCATAAAAACACTATTTCCTCTACAAAGTTTTATAATTAATTATGTAATCTATATGTTTATATTTAAATCCTAGTATATGTTATCAAATAAATATTAAATCGTCAGTTAAACGTATTATTATTTTAAAAATATTATTTTTATAACAGAATTTGTAGTAATAAAATTTTTTTCTTCAATTAATTTTATCATCCCTTTAGTCATAATTCGATCTGCATTTATCCCTTTAATAACAAAATATTCTTTTATACTGTTGGCTCTATTAAGTGCCAAATAATAACTTTCTGTAACAGGAATAGTTTCATTTACTTGAATAATAATTTGTTGGTTAGGGTTACATGTTAATACTCTTATTAACGAATCTACATTATTATTCAAAATTGTATCTATAATATTCGTTCCTGATTTCCAATATATTTTGCTCAGAGTGTCAATATGACTATAAACAATAAGTTCTTTTTTGTTTTGAGCAAAACAAGCTACTGCTGTATAAAAAAATAAAAATAATATGATTTTTTTTTTCATTTTTTAAATTTATAAATTGGTGATTTATCAGTTGAATTAACTGGCATTGGTTTAAAACTTGATTTTCTTGAATATTTAGATATCGACACATCTTTCTTCCCAAGTTTTTCAATTATGTATGCAATAGATTGTCCATCAGTTGATTTTAGCAGAACATTAGCATAATGAGATATAGAAGTCTTTGATGTCTCACTATTAATATAATCTTTTAACTCTTTAGAACCTATTTCCATACCTTTGACTTTTGTTGCATAATTTAAAATCTCGGATTCTACTAATTGTCCACCTTTATAAGTAATTATATCTCCCATTATGGCATTTTCAGGTGGAATATTTGTAGCTGATCCAACAATATTTTCAGCAGATTTCATTTCTTCAAATCCATCATTTAACCATGCATTAGTTTGATCAATCCCATTAACTTCTAAAGAAAAATTAGAACAATTCTTTTCTCTTAAATCGGTACTTTGTAAAACGTCATTAATTGATTTAACCTGTTTAATTTCACTAAAAGAATATTCTTCGCCCTCAATAATCTCAATATCACCATATTGATTTTTTATATCATTTAAATCAATTCCTGACTGAGTTGAAAAGGTCTGCAAATTATCTCCTTTTTCTGCAATAAATGAAAGAACACCATAATTTATTGTTGGTATCCATGCATTTTCCCCATTTTTATCAATAAACTTAATAGGGTTGTTTGCAGCATAAACATAAGTAGAAAGATTTTTAAATGTTTTGGGGTCAACACTATGAAATCTCCCAATCTGAGGATCATAAAATCTAGCTCCATAATCATACCAGTTCAAGCCCAAATCGTCCTGCAACTCTTTTCCGTTAAACAAATATTTATTTGTACTGGAACTAGCTCCTGACACGTAGCTAAGTCCACCAATACGCATTCCAAATGGATAATAATTATCTTCTTGTACAACCTGAGCAGTTGATGTCCCATCATCTTTAAAACTAACTCTTGTATTGCCTAAATGGTCTTTTAAGAAATATTCATAAGAATATGTGCCATTAGCTTCGGGCAATATTCGTCCCTCGCTGTTAATAATATATTCTAACGATGTTCCAGTAGCATCGGTAGAATATACAAAATTATTATCATAATCTTTTGACATAACCATACTGCCTGCTCTATAAACTTCTTTTTGTAATTTTTGCCCTGTTGAAGTGTAAATATATTTAATCTTATTGCCACCACCAAAATCAATTTCTACAGGAAGGTTATTATAATTATATGAAATATTCTGAATGCCTTTATTGTCATCGCTTGTCATATTTCCATTATTATCGTAATAAAATTCGTGAGAAGCTGTATTGGCTTCTACAAAAGGGCCAACACTGCCATGATCCATAAAATCGCCTGCAACTCCTGTAGAACTTGCATTATCGTCAACTCCTATAAGTCTGTTGCCTGTATAATAATAATTAAGTTTGTCGTTTTCGCCATAATCGGTTACATCAGTACTTTGATCAAAACTTATAATCCCTCTTCTATTAAGAGTTTTTATGTTTCCATTAAAATCATACGATATATTAGAAACTTTATAACGGTCTTTATCGTAATTCCACCCGTTAGCCATGTGCCATACTGCATAGTTTGCGGCAGTAAGTCTGTTAAGTTTATCATAATTATAGGTGTAGCTCTTTAAATTATAATCGTGTTTTGTTCGCCACATTATCAAAGAAATATTTCCATTATACAATTGAGTTGGTGAAAGCCCTGCATGAGTTTCATTATAAAGCAAATCCATACCGAAAAGGTCGTTTAACTCATCGTTATTATCATCGGTATTTAGGTCTCTATTATTTATATGTGTAAGCCATCCTCTAATATTATATCTATAGTCGATTGATTGCAGATATGTAGTTCCAAGATCAGCAGAGTGAAGGTTTTTGCCAACGAGTTGACCTACTTCGTTATATTCTGATGTAGATGATAATATTTCTTCTTCGGTATTAATTTTATTCCATATATTAATTACATGACCTGCTTTATCATAACTTAACCTATTTGTAAGAGTAATATCTGCATTGCCTGGTACCGAATGTACATTTCTAGTTTTAATTAATTCTTTTGCAAAGTTGTATTGGTTTGTAATTAAATCAGTTCCCCCCAGATTATTTTCAGCAAATTGCTGAATAACCTGACCATATTTATTGTAAAAATTAATCGTTAACAGCATGTTTGAAGTTCCACTTATTGCTGTTTTAACTGCTGTAACTTTTCCTTTAACTTTAGTTGTTACCACATTAGAAGAAAAATCTGAAGATACAGTATAACTATAATCTGGAGAGCCATCTCTGTTAAAGTCATAATCGTCATAATATGTAACACTTAGGATTTCATCTGAATTAAAAATATTAGGAAATGCCTGATTCGAATATCCTTGTACATTCCCTGTGCCACCATAAGGTTTTTCATAATAAAATCTTGCAGAATTATTTACAAAATTATTTACTATAATTTGCATTTGCTGTCTTGTTTGCCCTGAATATTGATTACTAATGCCTTCAATTACGGGATTGCTAAGCACATCATACTTTATAAAAGCCCATTTTCCGCTTTGCCTCATATTGGCATCTTGCGAAAGAACTTGCCTGTCGAGTTTGTCATAAACTAAATACACAACTCCGGCACCTGGAACTTTTTTCTCAACCAATCTTTTTCGTTCATCATATTTATAACTAAAACACCATTTATCAATAAATGCAGAATTTGAAATAAGTGTAAAATCATTTGCTGTTTCCATTTCTTTGGTAGCTTGTGGTGGAATTACTAATCTTAGAAGCCCAAAATCATCATAAATATAATATGTTTTTAATATCTCAGATGCACTAAGTTCCGATGTTTTAAGAATTACTTTTCCTTGTAAATCTTTATATTCAGATGAAACACTTCCATTTTCATCAGTTGTTACAGTTTTAAAAAGTGTGCTTGCAGAATAATACCCTGATTTATTACAATATCCAGTTGTATAATCATAAGCCCATAAAATAACCTCAGAAGTAATGTTTGTCTGAAAAGAAGTTCTAACCGAGTGGTTCCCTCCTGGTTGCCAAACACTGCCAGGAGCTCCTTGTTCTACAACTCTATTTAATGGTGAATCATCAAATTTCTTTCTTGAATATGGATAAGCAGAATTTTCTACTTTAGCTGGAGGAGTAGAATAAAAACTCTGTTGCTGGTTTAATGCATTTGTAATGTAGCCACAAGCATTTAGAGTTGTATATGGCAAATAGTTTTTAAGTTCTCGTCCAAGATTATCATAAGTATGTGGAATTACTATGTTATTCCCTGTACTACTTTCTTTAGCAAAAACTTCTTGCACAAGTCTTCCTAAACCATCAAAATACTGAACAGATTCACGTTTATTTGCATCAGATAATGAAGAAAGAGAAGCTGTAGAAGTCACGGCAACTTTAGGCGTTAAAGTGTAAATATAATTCATATTTGATGTACAGAAAGTAGGTACTTGTGCTGGAGTCTCAATAACAGGAGGCTCAGGGATTATTGGGTCAGGCAAAATGTTTTCCAGAGAGCATTCAAAGGAATATTTGGCATTACTCAAAATCGTCCCAGCCGATCGAATCATGTTTTTTGCGAAAAGCTGTGCAGGCAATGTATTTGGAATAATACAAATTCTGACATTGTCCATAAATATACTTACATTCATGTTTTTATCTCTTTCAACTCTGAATTTTCTAGAGTCCCCTATAGTAGTCTGATATATTGCCCCAACATCAACTCCATTTATAATTTTATTAATATTGAAAGATACTTGTGAACATCCTGCATTACAAGCATAGAAAATACGCTGATATGAAACTGAAATGCCATACTTAATATCGCTTGGAGTTAATCCGAAATTATCAGAAAAACCAAAATAAAACAGTTCGTCATCATATTGTTGTGAATAATCTGGAGCAAATGTAACTTCTGCCCATCCAGATTCTGAATCTGCAAGCTTTGAAGTAGAGGCCACACCGCAAGCAAAATTATCATATGAACTGAATTCATTATCAAATGATAGTGCTTCTCTCTCAGTGTTGTTTCCAGTAAGTACGACTCCCTCAGATAGTTTGCCCCATAACAAGTCAGTCCCGTTATAAATTGTTTTTGTTACTTTTCCAGTTGTGTTAAATACAGCCACTGTATAATTAATTTCCGCAGAGTATTTTCCTGACGAAGGATTATTTATTTGAGTTTCATGGCTAATAATATTTAAGGGAGTAGTTGAATAGTTATCAAACCAATTAATTGAATTAATAGTTCCATAAAGCCATGCTGAAGATGTTATGTCGCCTGAAAGAATAATTGAGCCGTCAGTAGTTGAGCAATCAGAATTTGGGATTGTTTCAACTTCTATCACAGGAGGAGGAGAGATACTTCCTGGATCATCACGTCCAATACTAATATATCCTCCACCTCCACAATTGGAACAAGATTTTAACAAAATATCTGTCAAATAGGAATATGAGCTACTAAGTGGAGCAGAATATAAAACATCATTACCTTTCTTAAGTTGAATATTAGAATTTCCATCAGAGTTAATATAAAGTTCATCTCCGGCATCAAACCATCCAATTGTATTTCGTGTATGATAGTCTCTGATTACTTTAATTTTGCCATTATCAATAAGAAACCCAAATTCAATATTATCAGCGGATTGTGACTGATTATTCTGGATAGGTCTTAACCCAATAGCTGTAGTAATATCTTTACTAAGAATATTAATTCCAATTGTATTAATACTATCATTCGAAAAAAGACTGTTTATTGTAACCTGTCCATTACCCCAGCCGTCTCCTGCTGTTTTAGTAATTATTCCACCATTAATCTCAACTCCAACAGGGTTTCCCCACAAAGCCTGATTAAAGACTGGTATTGTAAGTGAAATTATATTACCTCCTTTATCATAAACTGAACATTTATAGTTTCCTGTTTGCAAATACTTTAATTCCGTATTCTTTAAGGTGCTCAATATTAGCTTGTAGTATTCTTGAGCTGAATATCTTTTAGCCAATATAGGAACAGTATCTAGTATTGCTTCAACTTCTGAAAGTGTAGGAATTCTACCTTCACCCCACAATATATTGTAAGGAGGTACTCCTCCTGAAATATTTAAAGAAATGCTTCCTAATGAGTCTCCTGAAACAGGAGTTACGTTATAAGTTACATCAAATGGCAGAATAAATGTTGATTTTAAATTTTTCAAATATGCTCCTGTTTCCTTAAGAGAAGCATCTGCAATTAATCTTTCAGCTGAGCTTACATTTATTTCTCTCAATAATATATTATTTTTTAAGTATTTAATTTTATTGGAAGTTCTCATTATTAAAAGATTATCCCCAACTGTATAATTACCATATTGACCAGCTATTGTCCCTGATTCAACTATTGAAATGATGTCTTTATTTAAATAGAATCCATATTTTATACTGATATAATTAGTATTCGCATCTATAACAGAAAGTCCAAATGCTCTGTTTCTATTTTTATTATCAGAAAACGATCCAGCAGTTTCTTCATATTTTAATATACCATCAATACCTTGCTCAAGAATATTATTTGATGAAGCCCCAGCATTCCAAGTATTTCCATTTATATTTTTTTTAAGAGTATTATTTTCTGATGATGCTCCTACAACATTAGTCCATAAAATATCCTGAAAAATGTTTATTTGTTTAACTTCATTATTGCCAACATTATCTGTTACTGTTACATTATATGTTCCGGGAGCAAGTTCTAGAGGATATTTTTTTTCACCATTGCTCCAAATAGCTGAGTAAGGAGCTAATCCGCCTGAGATATCAAGATTAATATTAAATAGTGAAGGATTTGCTGTAACAGCTATTGTATGATTAACAATTAAAGCTGGCAGGTTTATAAAAGAAAGTTTCGGGGATTTAAAATGTGCACTTGGAGCTTGCATAGCAACAACTGCTTTAAGTTCTTTTGATGCATCTGTAGCCGTCTTATAAATTAATATGTTATTTCTTAAAAATCTGATTGTGTCACCATCACGCAATATTTGCAAAATATCTTCTGCTCTGTAATTAGATGCAATAGGAATATTATTTCCCTTTATAAATATTGATAAAACAGAATAGTGTAGTGGATCAAAAACATTTGCCATTCTTGTGGTTATATAATTAAAATAAAAACCATAATCTATATCAGATGAATCGTTAAAAAATGTAGATGATGTGAGTCCAATAACTCTATTATTATTAGGATGACCTGAATTCATTGTATTTTCATTTATGTCTATATGCCCATTTTCACCTGCTTTTAGGGTATTTTCACTTATAGCATAGCTATTAAAATTATATTGTTGTTGAGAAGTATATAAAGTGTCGTTAGAAATTATTATACTGTCATTTGCATTCCAAGTCGCATTATAAGTATCAAAAACTGGAACTACAAATGCTTGGCTATTATTTTCAGCATCAGTGATTGTTAGATTATATGTTCCATTTTGAATATTATTAATCTTTTGTGAAGTTTTTCCATCGCTCCAATGGAAAAAATATGGAGGGAGCCCTCCTTCAGGGTTTATTGTTAATGAATAATTATCATAATTATATTTTTCAATGCTATAATTGAGACTAATAGGTAAATAATAAGTTATTTCAAGCGTCGGATATAGTGTAGGATCTTCATTGTCTATTGATGCAAATCTTAAAAAACCACTTGATGTTATTTGTGACTCTCCTTTACGAAGAAGAATACCATGATTTATTGCTCCCTTAGCCCATTTGTCAACAAAAAAGGATAAATCTATTTGATAATTTTGGTTTGAAGAGTCTGACTGAGGAATGTAAACTTGCTCCTGGGGGACAGATGATGGCTGTGTATTCCATGTTACTTCATTTTCTTCCCATGAGCCTAAAATCCATTCAATGTATCCAGAATTGACTCCACCATGATTTATTCCGTATAAATTTAGATTAGCACTTAAAATAATTGCATTTGAAGGTATCGAGGATACATCAAACTGTAGCAATGAACGGTATTCATTTGACAAAGTAATCTTTCCTATTTTATTACCTGTACTAAGTCCACTTATGATTTCAGTACTTGTGCCAGCATTAACATCTGCAAATAAAGAATTTATAGTCGCATCTTTTATTGGATTCAAACTAACAACAGTTTGTCCAGATGCTATATTAACTAATAAAAATAATATGCTTATGTATAAAGCTTTATAAATATTTATAAATGTTTTCATAACTTATTTTTTACATTTTTAATACCAGTACTTAGGTTCTGTTTGTGTCCCATCAACATATTCAAGCGTTATCTCGTAATGATACATATCTGTTTGTGAGGTATTGAAAAGTCCTAAATAAGCTTTTAATCCATCCCTAAAGTATGTTGCTTCGCTTGGTAGTCCAGTATTATTATCAAAAATAAAGTCATAGTTAAAAATGTCATATAATTTTTCTTGAGTCCCAGCTTTTACAATTATTTTTGAAATATTAATTGAATCTGGCAATTCTACACAACAAGTGCGAGAATATACTGAATCGTTTTGCATATTAACAAAGCCTGTTGAGACGTAAATTAATTGATATTTAAAATTACTTGGTTGTGACTGTGCACTTGCAATATTTTGTTTTCCTATTATGAATATTGAACATATAAAAGCAATTAGGGCTATATTATGTTTCATAAGCATTAAAATTTATTAAAAATTGTTACAAGATGAAAATAATATTATCAGACTCCACCAAGTATTTATTAAGCGTGGTCATTTCCTAATTAAGCGTAGTGATTTTACAATTAAACGTTTTTTGAAAACCTGATTTTTTTTAAAAATTGACTAAAAACACATTAAGCATCAGGGAATCTGTTACATACGTGATTTTAGTGGAAATTTAAAAACATAAATTGTACATAACTATATAACATGTTAGCACAATGTTTAAAACTATAAATGTATTAATATAAATAACATATAGCTCTTATAGGATTAACAACAATATTATTGAGCCTAATTTTATTATTTTAAATACTGAAGAATATTTTGAGACCAGTTTATCTCTGGGTTTAAATTTTTATAAATATATAATGACCATATTATTATTTGTAGGTTAATAATATTATCAGTATTAATAAATTTAGCTAAAAATCCTAAAGCTTACTTTAGATATGTTACGAGCGACCTCTGTCCCATCAATATAATGATTCATAAGTACAGCATTACTGCTATGTCCACTAATAGCAATTGCATTTCCTGTAAGAATCTCCATTCTGGTAAGGTAGGTTTTCCTTAAATGTTTTAAGCCAATATCCCTTCCAGTCCCTAATTTTTTATAAAAAAAAGAAAACGACTTACTTAATAAATCCATTATAGCTTTTCTAGAAATTATTTCTTCTGGAGCTATTACAAACCTTTCAGAGCCTATATATAATTCTAAGCCCATCTCAATTAATAATTCCCTCAAATCATCACTGATTGGAATAAACACTATTTTTTCTTTCTTGCTATTATCATAATTTGAAAGCCTATTTGCTTTATAATCATATGATGCAATATATATAGGGTCTCCATTTTTTTCTACTTTTATATCCGACCATTTAATCATAACAAGTTCTTCACGCCTTCTGCCTGTATATAATGCAAATTTATAAGCATGAATCAACCATGAACGATACATATTCTTTCGTTCATTTGGATACTCAATAAAGCTGTTTTCAGAGGTCACAAATGTCAGTAATTCCTCAAATTCTTGTTTGGTTATAGTCTGTTTATCTTTTCTTTCATATCTCAAAGTAATTTTTTTGAAAGGGTTTTTAATAATATAGTCTCTTTCATCTATAAAGTAGTTATAGAATGATTTCAAGGTTCTAAAATGATGATTAAAAGTTGAGGGATTATCTGAAATACTCTGAACATGTTCATAATATTTACCAACTATTTCATCCGTGATTTGATTAATTTTAAGTGATTCAACCTTATATCCATTAATATTTAAAAATTCTATAAACCTATTTAAATACCTTTCATTATTTTCAATATAATC
>Ga0209211_10003398_pt1 | contig 26006 bp, 18 predicted proteins | sample RifGroA2_FD_183992 | JGI IMG/M metagenome (GOLD analysis project Ga0209211, IMG submission 183992) | Groundwater microbial communities from Rifle, Colorado, USA - Groundwater A2 (SPAdes) (version 2) | ecosystem: Environmental > Aquatic > Deep subsurface > Groundwater | place: Rifle, Colorado...
CTCGGACCTGTACTCAAGACCGATATTCTCGGTCGACGATTCTTGCCAAAAACACAAAGCCCCGATCCATGCCACTTATTGAACGCATTCAGCAGCACTTCAAAGACAGCGCCCAGACCAAGCTCGGGGCGCTGGAATCGATGGCGGGGCCGATTGAAGCCGCCACGCGCCGCATGGCGGCCTGCCTCAAGGCCGGCGGCAAGGTGATGGCCTGTGGCAACGGCGGTTCGGCCGCCGATTCGCAGCATTTTGCCGCCGAACTGGTGAACCGCTTCGAGAGGGAGCGCCCGCCGCTGGCGGCGCTTGCGCTGACTACCGATACTTCCACGCTGACCTCGATTGGCAACGATTACCGCTACGAGGATGTCTTCGCCAAACAGATTCAGGCGCTGGGCCGCGCCGGTGATGTGCTGCTGGCCATTTCGACCTCGGGCAATTCGTCCAATGTCATCGAGGCCATTCATGCCGCTCATGCCCGTGGCATCGCCGTGGCGGCGCTTACCGGTCGCGGCGGTGGCAAGATCGCCACGCTGCTCGGCCCCGACGACATTCACCTGTGCGTGCCGGCCGAACGCACCGCCCGAATCCAGGAAGTTCACCTGCTCACCATCCACTGCCTGTGCGACGGCATAGACGCCTTGATACTGGGAGAAACACAATGAACATTCAACCCGACATTGGCAGGAAAATTCGCAACCTCGCCGCGCTTGTTCTCTGCGTGCCCGTTCTTGCCGGCTGCTTCGGCGCCGCCGCCGTTGGCGTCGGCACCGGGACGCTGGTCCTGCTCGACCGTCGCAATCCGGAAACCTTCGTCTCCGACGAAGCCATGGATATCCGCGCCGCCAACCGCATCAACGAGAAGTACGGCGACAAGGTGCATGTCAATGTGACCACCTACAACCACATGATGCTGTTGACCGGCGAAGTGCCGACCGCCGCGATCAAGGCCGATGCGGAAAAAATCGCTTCCAGCGTGCCCAACGTCAAGTCGATCAGCAATGAACTGGCCATCGCCGGGCCGGCCGGTTTTGGCGGGCGCGGCAACGATTCCTACATTACCTCCAAGGTCAAGGCGCGCTTTGTCGATGCCGACAAGTTTGCCGCCAACCATGTCAAGGTGGTGACCGAGGCCGGGGTGGTATTTCTGCTCGGACTGGTCACCCAGGCCGAGGCCAATGCGGCGGTGGAAATCGCCCGTACCACGGGCGGCGTGCAGAAAGTGGTGCGCGTGTTCGAGATCATCAGCCCGGAACAGGCCAAGGCGCTGGACAACAACCCACCCGCGGCACAGGGCGCGCCGACGACGCCGAAGAAGTAGAACGCCGCATGGCGCTTGCGCAACCCCGGCTTCCGGCCTTCGAAGCCAAGATCGCCGATCCCGCCGACCTAGCCGGACGCATTGCTCTGCTGTCGCGACCGCTGGTGTTCACCAACGGCTGTTTCGACATCCTGCATCGCGGTCACGTCACCTATCTGGCGCAGGCGCGCGCACTCGGCGCTTCCCTGGTCGTCGCCGCCAACTCGGACGATTCCGTCAGGCGTTTGGGCAAGGGCGAGGATCGCCCGGTCAATTCGCTGGCTGATCGCATGGCGCTGCTGGCCGCGCTCGAATGCGTGTCGCTGGTGACCTGGTTCGACGAGGACACGCCGCTCCAGCGCATTCTCGATTGCCGACCGGACGTGCTGGTCAAGGGCGGCGACTGGCCGGTGGAAAAGATTGTCGGCTATCGGGAAGTGATCGCCTGGGGCGGCAGCGTGCATTCCATCCCCTTCATCCATGAGCGCTCGACCACGGCGCTGATGGAGAAGATTCGGCGGCTCTGAAAGTCGGCGCTGGGGATACGGCGCTTCAGCCAGGCGTGCGCCTCAGAATCATGTCCCGCACCAGGTCGATGTGTCCGCGCAGGGTGTACAGCATGTCCGAAAATGTCAGTGGTGTGCGGATGCGGCTGGCATCGGCCTCGATGCGGTCGAGTTTCTCGATCCACTCGGCGCGACTGTGCCGGCCCGGTTCTTCGTTGATCTCGTTTTCGAGAAACTTCAATTCGCCGTAGCGCCGGTAGATGCGCGAGCGCACCCGCCAGCCATAAATCTGGGGCGCGAATTTGACCAGGGGCAGCAGCACCACGAGTAGCGGCAACAGCATGACCACCATGCGATCGATCAGCGTCGCCGCCCAGAACGGCAGATAGCGCTGGAGCCAGGGTTTGCCGGACTTGTAATAGCGCTCCGCCTCCTTGGATAGCGGAAATTCGCTATTCCCGGCGCGCGGAAATTCGGCGGGTTTCTGGAACACGCCCGGCGCGCCATGCACCTCGCTCGCCGCCTGCATCAGCAGATCGATCAAGGCCGGATGCGTGCCCTCGCGCACCAGCATCGTCGCCAGCGGCGACACCAGTTGAACATCATGCGGCGGAATATCCTGCGTCAGATCGATGGCGCCGCGCGGCAGCACCAGCCGCGCCAGATATGGAAAGCGCCGCGTGTAGGCTTCGGCATGAATCAGGTTCATCACGCGCATGCCCGGCGTGTAAAGCAGCATCCACACCAGCGCGGACTGAGTCGGCCCGACGACGAACACGGCGTCGATTTCATTCTTGCGCAGACGCTCGACCAGGCCGAGGCCGCCCGCTTCGATCAACCGGGTGTTCTTCGCGTCAATGCCATTGGCGGCCAGCAGTTCCATGGCCAGATAATGCGTACCGCTGCCCGCGCCACCGACGGCGACGCGCTTGCCCTTGAGGTCGCGCAACTTGTCCCCGCCACGTAGCGCCGCCTCGCGATAGAAGATCCACAGCGGTTCGTAATAGAGGCCGCCCAGCGCCACCAGTTCGTCCTCTTCGCCCGGACGCGCCGTGCCGCTTTGAATGAAAGCAGCATCGACCTCGAACTCCGGATTGCGCAGCCGCTCCATGTTCTCGGTCGAACCGGCGGAGGGTTTCTCCACCAGTGTTATGCCGTAACGCGCCAGCACATCCTTGTAACGGGCGGCGAAGCGCTGGTAGGCGCCGCCCTCGCCGCCGGTGCTGATGATCAACTGGCCCGGTGGCGCCGGCTGGATGAATTGCGCCGCCAGCCAGAACGCGGCGATGGCCAACAGCAAGGAAGGCAGCGCGACAAAGACCATGTCGCGCCAGGAAAGCAGTTTGAGTTTCTCGGGCATGGTCGAGTGGACTGGCTAAAAACGACGGAGGTCGGCAGCAGCGGACGCCGACCTCCGATGGCTGAATGCGTGGTTCAGTTATCCGCGCCGTAGGACCAGTAGAGACGGCTGCGGGTGCCGCGCAGATTGATGATGCTGCGCGTGCCGGCAATCGACGAAGCGGAGGTCACCGAACTGCCGCCGCTACCGATGACGAAGCGGTAGGGTGTGCCGCCGATCGTCACGACACCGGCCGTCACCGTGGGCGGCAGGCCGCCGCCCGAGAACTTGGTGGAGTAGTCAAGTTCGGAGACGGTGTTGGCGCCATCCGAGTCGGTACGGTTGATGGCAGGCAGGCCGGTGAATGGATCCACCGCGTAGCCCCGGGCTTCCCCGAGATTGGAACAGATGTTCGCCGATACATCCGGCAATGCCGGCGTGCTGGTGGCAAAGAACGCCACGCCACCGACGACCCGAGCCTGGTTCACCACCTTTTCCTCGTTGTTGGTGGTGGTGTTGTTGGGGCTGTTGTTGAGCACTATCGACCAGCCCCGGTAGACTCCGGGATTGCTGACATCGAAGCCGGTGCTTAACGTCGTCGTACCCACCGTGCTCGAATTGATCTGCTTCAGGTCGGCGATCACGATCGGATCGGCGTTTGCGGTGGCGGGGTCGGTGCCGTACTGCACACCGTCGATCATGGAGAAGAAATAGTCCTGAACCTTGTACGTCTGGTAGGCCGTGGTTGACGTTCCCGCTGGATAATACGTTCCCGCATACGTGCCTGAATACAGGTTCGTCGAAGTGCACGAGAGGGTACTCGGCGCACCGGTCGATTGGAAGTTCGGCAGCGGTTTCTCGCGGTCGCCGCTGCCGACCAGGACATTGACCTTGATCTGCCCCCCCTGGCTGAACGGCAGCACCTCGGGTGCGAACAGAAACTTGCGCGCGTCGGTGCCGCCGTCGTTACCCACATCCCCCACCGTGGCGACAATGTAGCTGGTCCAATAGCCCGCGCTGGTAATCGATACCGTCTGGTTGGCATCGAAACGATAGACATTGCCACCGGTATCGACGGCATAGATGCGGTCGATATAGCCGTCGTTGTCAATATCCAGCGGCATCACTTCCGCAGCGAAACTATAGGGAGTTATACCGCCCGGCGCCGCGAGCAGGGCTACCTTGGCGCCCGTCGTGGCATTGGCGATATATACCCCGCGTCCCATTGTCACGCCGCGCGCCGATCCGACGGGCTTTTCCTCCACCGTGTTGTCATAGCCGGCGCCAAAGGCCAGGGCAACCAGGGTTTCGGTTACGCCGACATTGGTGCCCTTGAGCTTGACCACCTTCGGCTCCGACCAGGTCTGGCCGAGTTCGGAATAGTCGCCGCTCGCGGTGCCGTTGATCTTGGTATTGCTGATCCGCCACAGCAACTTGGGTGCTGTCGGTGAAGAAACATCCAGCGCATAGATCGAGCGGCCGCCGCGACGCATGCCCGCATAGATGTAGGTCGTCGCCAGGTCGCTGGTCTGGTAAGCCGTGACCGGGCCATCCCAGAAGTAATCCCGCGTGCTCGGACTCGTGACCGAGCAGCCGGTATTCGGGTAGAGCACCAGTTGATCATTCTTGTAGCGCCGCGACAGCTTCGAATAATCGAGGAACTCCTCGGGAACGAATGACCAGAGCTCGGCGCCGTCGGTGTCCGCCAGCCCGCCGCTGACCGCTCGCAGGAAGCCGTCGTTGGAGCCGTAGAAACCGACTATGCCGGTGGCGCCGCCGTAGTTGACCACGACCGGGCGTGCGTGCAGCACGTCGCCGTGGATCGATGCGCGCACATTGGCCAGGCTGGCGTTGCCGTCCTCGTCCTCCCACAGATCCTTGCCACGCGTCCACAAGAGCAGGTTGGTCATGTCCGGCCCCGCCGTACCGCTGCCGGTGGTCGCCGTGATCGTCCCGGTTGGACTCGCGCTGGGGGTTAAGGTGATCGGGCTGATCCTGAACGCCGGGCTGGCAGAGTTGCTGATCACCCAGGAGCCGTTGTACTGCGACTTCGACGCGCCGGAAACGGTAATGGTGTCGCCATCGGCGAAAGTGTGCGCTCCATCGGTGGCGGTGACCGTGGCATAGGTGTTGCCCAGCGCGCGCACGATGGACACGGCTTCCGAGTTGCCCCCGCTGCTGGCCGTCTTGCCGGCTCCCGTGTCGGGCGAGGTGTAGGACACGACCGCCTTGGTCACGCAGTACTTGGTCTGGTTGCCGCTGGCGACCCCGGTGCAACTTGAGCCGACCGCCGAGATCGTCCAGGTGCCGTTGTAGACCGTCGGCACCGAGCCGCTGATCGTCACGCTGGCGTCGGCGTCGTAATTATTGCCGAGGTTCGACGTGGACTCGACGATGAAGCAGCCGGCGGCGGCGCCGCTCTTGCACGCCGAGGTGGTGTAAGTAATGGCTGCATGCGTTTCGCTCTGGGTGCCCACCACCGAGGTGCCATGGGTTGTCTCGGCTGTCGGATTGTCGGGCAGGGTCACCTGGTAGGTGAACCCGGTGCCGCCATCACTGGTGGCCACCGTGAAGGTGCCGTTGAGCGCCGAGTTCGCGGCGTTTGCGATCGTCGTGGTACTGCCGACGATCAAGCCGTGATTTGCCGCCGTGGTCACGGTGACCGTGGCCGGCGAACCGGCCGTGGTCGGGGTGAAGGTCATGGTATTGATACCGACGCTAACGCCGACCTTGGTCGCCGTCGCTGCATCGACCACGCTGGCGTCCGGCTCTTCGGTGACGGTGTAGGTGAAGTGCGTGGTATCCGTCACCGTGATCGTCTTGCTGCCGTTGTAGTCGGTCGGCGTCGCCCCGGCAATGGTCACCGTATTGCCGGTGCTGAATCCATGGGCGGCGGTGGCCGTCGCCGTCACCGTGTTGCCGGAACGCGCCAGCGCGACTGTCGCCGATCCGGCGGGCGGCTGTAGCTCCGTCTTGCCCGTGACTTCGGTATTCGTTGTCGAAATGACGTTGCTGGAAAGCGTCCGTGCCGCCGTGCCCGATGCCGCCGCAAAGCAGGTACCCAGGCAGGTGTAGACCTTGCGCCCGTCCTGGTTCGGCGAAGTCGCGGTTTCCGCCCACTTGGTGCGCAGCCGGAATGCCGCGCCGCCGCGTTCGACCTCGGGGCCGTCGGGCAGATCGCTTGAACCGGCGGTGGTGCTTGGGGTGGTGGCCCAGAATGTCGAAGCGCCGCTCCAGTAACTGCGCGCCTGCAGGTCGATGAAACCCGTGTTGCCGCTCTCGTCGATCGCCCGGTAGCCGTGCTTGTCGGCCAGATACAGCTTGAGCGTTGTGCCGCTGGCACAGGTGGCGGCCGCCACATCGTCGCCGATGCGTTCGTCGGTGATGGTATAGGTGCCGGTGAGCGAAGGGGTGTCGTTGAACGTGCCGGTAAACGTCGAAGTGCCTGTGCCCGTCCCGGTCCCGGTGATCGTGCCGGTGACGGTGCCGCTGCCCAGCCCGGTGCCGGGGCTGCCGCTGGTACCAGCGGATGAGCCGGTTTTGGCGGCCGCAAGGTAAACGGTGGTTGACCCGGTCACGGTTCCGCTCACGGTTCCGCTCACCGCACTCACCGTGCCGCTGGCCGAGGTGACGTTGCCGGAAAATGTTCCGCTGACGGTACCGCTTGCAGTGCCGGTATGCACTGCCGTGACGATGCCGCTGGTCAGGGCGCGGGTGCTGTCGATCAGCACCTGATCGTTGCCGTCGGCGTCGCAATAGCGCCCGAATTTGTATTCCTTGAGGTTGCCATACCAGCGCGGGCGCGCGTCCGCATCCGGGCGGAAGACGCCGACGTAAACCTGGTTCTCGAACGTGCCTTGGGTGTTGACGGAGATGGGCAGCGTAGCGGACGCAAACACGCTGTTGACCGCCTGGATCTCGGCAAAGATCTGGGTCAGCGCCGCCTTGATCTCGGATTTGCTGGTCGATTTGAAATATTTGCCACCGCCGTTGGCCGCCATGCTTTTGAGCAGGGTGGATTGATTCGGGCCGGAACCATTGTCGCAGCCGTTCTTGCACACGTCGATGGCGTAGCTCGTGATGTTGTTCCAGTTCGTGCCATTCTGCACGCCGTACATTTTCATGAAGCGGGTCCAGTACGGCGCGTACTGGCCGAGGGAATCCGCGGCCGCTATCGCGGCTGAACTCGGGGTCGGCGCGGGACTGAAGAGGGCGACCGTCTCATTGAACTTGGTGACCTTGCTGCTGGCACTTTGGCTCGGGTAGCCGTTGCCGATGAAAATGACGTAGTTCTTGGTGCAGTTGTTGTCTGCGCTGGCAGGCTCGACATAGTTGCCGCTGTAGTCCGCGCTCGACGGGGTGCCCGAATAGCCGAAGCTGCCCAGCGCCGTGCGGTCCACGGGGACCGTGTTGCCGGTGTAGTCACGCAGATCGCCCTGGCTGTTGAGATCCAGATAGCGACCGAAGCTGTTGAAGTAACGCACCACCGAATTGAGCAAATCGTCGTAGTCTGCGTTCGCCGGCCCCTTGTACTGGGGCGTGCCGACATTGGCTTTCATGATCGAGGTCAGGCTGGAGAACACGGTCTTGGTCGTGTTGGTCATCGAACGAACCGCAAACACCGGATAACCGCCGCCAGCGTCGGCATATTGCATGAGGCCCAGATTGACGGTATCGCCGAGCGTCTGGGCGACTTCGTTGAGGGTGCCGATCTCGATCGAGCCCTGCGTTCCGTTCTCGGCGGTGTTGCCGTCGCCATCGGCGTCGTATTCGTCCGTGAATCCCTGATTGTTGGCGCTGAAATTCGATGTGTTGTCGAGCACGATCAGGACGTTGACTTCGCCGCCCGTGACGGCCTGACCGCCGACGTAGAGGTCGATGTCCTCCGCCAGCAACGGCTGCTGCGCAGTCCCCAGGCCGACGAGAGTGGCTGCAACCAGCGCAATGCGTCTAAAGCTGTGTGTGGTCTTCATGATCGCTTTCCTGAGTCAAGAGCAGCGGTATGTCGCATCATTCGAATACACCGTGGCGGCGCCGTTGTCCATGCGGATTCCGGTGCCCTGGGTAATCGACACGTTGGCGCCAAACCAGCCGTCATTCACCGTCGAGGTGATTTCCCACACGGTGGTCGAGCAGGCCGATACCGGGTTGGCGATGGCGTCGTAGCACTTCAGGTCTTCGCTGTTTGTGATATCAAGCACCGTATTCATGATGGGCGTGACCTGCCGGATGCACGGCGTGGCAATCGTGACGTTGTAGGTCTTGCCGGCATCCTTGGCGACGGTGTAGGTGCCTGCCGTGCCCGCGATGTTGTCGGTGAAATTGACGTTCATCACCTGGTCCAGCGCATCCTGCGCGGCCGACATGGCCTCGCTGCGTATTTGCAGATTATTGATGGTGCGCAGGGTCACCGTGCCCATCTTGATGGCGGAGATCGCCAGCAGGGTCATGATCATCAGCATGAAAAGGCTGAGCAGGAGCACCGAGCCGCGCTGCAAACCCGCTTGTTTCCGTAAGCGCATCATGGTATGGCATCCTCCCGACGCCCGGATGAATTGATGACCTTCACCGTCGCACCGGATGACTTGTAGCGGTAGGCGGAAGACCCGCTCGGGGCGCGGGCGTTGATGGTCGACGCCGGAATCGAAATCGAGCCAAGCACGTATTGTTTGCTGTTGGTATAGCCGGTGGTGGATTCAAGGTCGCGCACCACCACCCACAGCTTGACCGCGACCACATCCTCCCAACTGGACCCGCCGCCCCAGGGGCTGGAAAGCGAACTTCCCGTGGTAGTCGCGCCATCCGGCAGAAGCCGCGCCGGATCTGCAACTGAAACCGCATAGGCGTCGGCGGAACCATCGACGAGGCCGGAATAGCGCCACGTTACCGCGCCATCGGACACCGTGGTCGTTCCTGCGACGGAAGTTCGGGGCTCCAGCGTCGGCGAAATCGTTCCTGTCGTTCCTGCGGCCGTGCTGGTGAAACGGCATGTCGTCTTGAAATCCGGAGTCACCGGACTGGTGACGGGATAGACCCAGGTGCAACTGGCAGAGCGGGTTGCGCCTGCGGCGACGGCCGTGCTGGCTGTCCACGGACTTCCCGAGACATCGAGGCCGTACTCCAGATGAAAATCCACGACGCCTGGGGCAATCGTGACCGCCGTGGTGCTTCCCGCGCTCAAATCGATCATTTTGAGGGTCGGTATGGCGTCGCCCGATTCGTTTTCCGAGGCGACGTAATAGACGCGGGTGATCAGTTCCCATATCGGCGCCACCGGACTGACCGCGCAGCCCAGGCGCGTAAGGTCGAAGGTGGCGGTGCCCAATCCCACGCGGAGGTCATTCGTACCTACTTCGGTGCTACAGGAGGAAACCTGAAGATAGGATTTCGCCGCCGTCAGCGCGCCGGCCGTGGCCGCCGTCGTTCGCGCGCGGCGAATGACCAGCACGTCGGTCCCCGCCAGATAGTTCGGCAAACAATCGGTGACGACCGTGGGAAGGGCCTGCGTGGTATTGCCGGTATGGGCTTCAAAACCCAGAATCGGTATCGGAATTCTTACGGTGCCGGTGCCCAGGTTCGCCCAGCCGGTGGTCAGGGCCGTCGCCGAACAGGCGCCGGAAACTTTTTCCAGGGCGGTCACAGGCTGCCAACTGACCGAAGACCACCTTCCGGCCGGCGTGTAATTGCCCCAGTATCCCGCCAGACGGATGTCCTCGGACAGCGTGTCGAGGGAAAAGCGCGCGCTTTCGATTTTCTGCCCATCGCGCAGCACTTGCTGCCGCGTCGTGACCGTGGAGGCGAAGATGGTGGCCAGCGCCGACATCAGCACCGCGGCGATGGCCAGTGCCACCAGCACCTCGGTCAGAGTGAAGCCGCGCTGCGCAGACCCAAAGTCGGCGTTGGCGGGACGGCGCTTCATGGGAGTTCCGGCACTCGATGACATGATCATGACCCGTCCAGATCCGAAACGCGCAGGCGCCGGCTGACGCCGCGACGCTTTGTGGTGATCGCGGTTGAACCGCAGGTCAGGTCGGACGCCACGGCGCCCGTGGCATCCCGTCCCTGCCAGACCACGTCGATTTCGTAGATATTGGTCGACTGGAGGAAAACACAGCCTCGGGCGCCGGCCATGGCGCCAATCTTGGTGGCGCTGCCGCTCGATTCGGCTATCCCCTTGAGCGCCAGATCCCATTCGCAGATGTCGATCTCGGCCTGCGAACTCTTCGTCTGGCAGCAGGCCGCCTGCGCGGTGAGGCTCGCCGGATTGGCGGTGATGCAGCTATTCGAGTAATCGGTGCCGAACACGGTCAATACGCCGCCGCCGTCTTTCTGATCGTAGGTTGCCGCCCCCGAAGGTATCTTTGCCGCTGACAGGTTAGCCGCGATGCGGTCGGCCATGTCGTTTGCCAGCAGCAAGCCCTGCCCTCGCGAAGCGGCTTCAATCTCCCCGGTCAGGGCGCGCGCCTGCAGACCCGCCAGGCCCAGCAGCCCGATGGCGATGATAAACATGGTGATCATCACCTCGATCAGGGAATAGCCGCCAGCGCCAGCGCGCGGCCTGAAAGACATCATGTGCATACCCCCACCTTTGTCATGGCGTTGCCGGAGGCGTCAATGGTGACGCAGCGGGGCATCGAAGCGCCACCGGAATCATTGTCGACCTGGATTTTTACCGCCGCACCCGACACCAGTCTTCCGCTGCGACCGAAGGTGATCGCGCAACTAGTGACGCTGGCGGTAGTGCATGTCGTTACTGTGTAGACGACATTGGCGACGGGGACAGCGATATTCATGACATCCCCTGCGGGGCTGCTGACATCGCAGGCCGATGTGCTGCTGAAAACGATGCACCAGCCGTTGTTGAATTTGGCGGCGTTCACGGAAGTGCCGCTTGACGCGACAATGGAAATGGAAGCGCCGGCGGTCGCGCCGAACTTGATGGCCTCGCTACGCGCCTGCATCACGGTGGTCACCAGATCGAAAGTGGCGGTTTTCATCTTCTGGTTGTCCATCAGGTCGCGCAAGCCGGGCATGGCCACGGCCATAGCAATCCCCATGATGGCTATCACCACCAGTACTTCGATCAGCGTAAAGCCTCTCACTGCTTTACGCCGATAAACGCTGTTCAAAACGGACAGTGGCAATGGCATCATCTTGACCTCACCATTGCGACGCCGGCAGGCGCAGGCCGAACTGATTGACCCAGAGGGTGGCTTCGGTTGCCTGGATGGTGCCGGCACGAGGGATCGCCATTGCCTGAAACGTCGGCATGCCGGACAGCGCGGCATTGGTGGCGCTGGTCGCCGGGGCGCAGATGGCAAAATCGTAGGCGTCGAGCGCCTCCTGCGGTAGCGTAATGCCCAGACTTGAAAACATCGTGGTTGAAGACGTTGCCGCCGTGCAACTCGCTGCGGGGCACAAGGCTGCGGTACTTCCGGCCGCACAGTTGTAGAAATACGCGCGATTCTGGACGATAAACTGTTCCTGTCGGCTCGCAATATCCATCAGCACCGACTTGGCCGCCGCCTTGTACGAGCGTATCTTGTAGGCGTTGATTTGAGGCATGGCGATCGTGACGAGAACGCCGACAATCGCCACGACGATCATCAGTTCGACCAGTGAGAAGCCGCCCTTGCGCCGCCGATCGCGGACATTGTTCAACGCTCTGGAAGGGACTGCCTGCCTGACGGAAATCATTTGTCGTACCGCATGCGCTTTGGAGAGGACCCCATGATTCCCCTGTGCAGTTCTCTGCGCCATCAGCAAACGCGGATTACGCATAGGGGAAACCCTATGCCGGATCGGGTTGCCGCCGTCCCGCCATCGCCGACTTTTCACCCGGCGGAATTGCCGACGCGTCGGCATGCACGTTGCGGCGGTGTCTATAATCGGTCGTACTTTCGCCACGACCTCCCGACGCATGAGCCCGGCCTACGCTGCAAACGAGGTGACGCTGGTCAGCACCTCGCAACAACTGACCCTTTCGACGGCGCTGCTGCTGGTGCTGGTGTTCGTCGCCATGACAGCGGTCGCGGCATGGTCCTGGCGGCATCGGCGCCGACTCGATGCGCGACGGCGCACCGCGGAAGCCGAGTTGCGCGGCGCGCAGAGCCGGCTGGCACAACTGTCGAACCAGTTGCCGGTGGCCCTCTTCAGCTTTCGCCCGGGATCGGGATTTGACGCCGTCAGCGACGGTATCGCACAGTTGCTGCCGGTCACAGCGCAACAGATGCTCGCCGATCCGGCAGCCCTGCTGGCCGCCATTGCCGAGGAAGATCGCGTCGGGTTGCTGTGGCTGAGCGGCAAGGAGAACTGCCCGATGCAACTGGAATGGCTTGGACGCAGCGCGGCCCGCCCCATCGACAACAGGACAACGGCGCGCTGGCTGCAAATGCGCGGTTCGGTGGATATCGGTCCCGGCGGCGAGCGGCTGCTGGCGGGCGTGATTGTCGATGTCACGCCGCTGATGAGCGCACAGCGGGCGCTGGAAGTTTCCCGCGAAGAGTTGCGCCAGCTCGCACGTTACCGCGAGAACGAACGGGAACGGGAATACCGGCGCCTGGCGCGCGAATTTCACGACGAACTCGGACAGTTGCTGACCAGCGCCCGCATGCAATTGCAATGGCTCGACGGTCGGCTCCCGGATGACCCGGCAACGCGCACCGCCCTGGCGTCGATTGAAGGCATGATCGGCGAGGCCTACCGCAGCGTGAAGTCGATTGCCACCGAATTGCGACCGCCGGCGCTCAATCTTGGCTTGTCCGCCGCCATCGAATGGCAGGCCGCCCGGGTATTGGCGCCGGCCGGTTTGCATTTCACCGCAGCGCTGGCGCCGCTGGCCGAGTCGCTGCCCGATAGCGTCGCCACGGCGCTGTTTCGCATCGTGCAGGAGGCCTTTACCAATGTGCTGCGCTACGCCGGGGCGCACAGCGTTCATGTGTCGCTGCGGCAGGCCGACGGACAACTGACCCTGAGCGTGGCCGACGACGGCTGCGGCTTCGATCCCGCCGCCGTCTCTTCCGGCGATCACTTCGGCCTGGTCGGCATGCGCGAACGCGTCGCCGCGCTGCATGGCGTGCTCGACATCGACAGCGCGCCCGGCGAAGGCACGCGCATCAGCGTCCAGTTGCCCTGGTCGGCCCTATCCGCGACGGAAAGCATCACATGACGCGCATCATCATTGCCGACGACCACACGCTGTTTCGCTTCGGACTCAAACAGATGCTCGAATCCTTCGCCGGCATCGCGGTGGTCGCCGAGGCGGCGAACGCCGAGCAAACGCTGGCGGTCGCCGCCGCGGTCGAGGCCGATTTGCTGATTTCCGATCTCACCATGCCCGGCGTCAGCGGCATGCAACTGATCGAACAATTGCACCGGCAACATCCGGCGCTGCCGCTGCTGATCCTCAGCATGCACGACGAGCCGGCCACGGTGCGCCGTGCGCTGCAAGCCGGGGCCACCGGCTACATCACCAAGGAATCGTCGCCCGACATGCTGCATAGCGCCGTGCGTCATGTTGCCGCCGGCGAGCGTTTCATTCCGCCGTCGGTGGCCGAGGCGATGGCATTCGAATCGGTGCAGCCGACCAGCCTGCCGCATGAAACGCTGAGCCAGCGCGAACGACAGATTTTCAGGCTGATCGCGCAAGGCGTGATGCTCAGCCAGATCGCCGAGCAGCTTCATCTAAGCCCGAAAACCGTCACCACCCACAAGACCCACTTGATGGAAAAACTCGGCATCGGCAACAACGCCGACCTGATTCGCTATGCCATCGAGCACAAACTCTTCGATTGAGAGCTGGTGAGCCCATCCACTGCGCGACTTGGCTGGCCCCTGGCCGTTTCGCTGGCCCTGCATCTCGGTGTCGGCTGGCTGCTCTCGATGGAATCGGCGCAGCAGCCAAGGAAAGTGAAGGCAATCACACTTACGGTATTCCTGTCGAGCAGGCAAGGCGCCGATCCCGTGCCGCTATCGTCCCCGGCGCCGGTCCCCGCGCCGCCTGCCGCACCGGCCTCGGTCAGCGTCAGCGAAGCCAGCGGCACGGTGACCCGGAAACCGCGATTCCTGGTTGACCCGGACCTGTCGGTACTGGAGAGAATTCCGGTTCCCTTTTCCGGCAGCCTCAGCATTCGGCTTCATGTCAGTTCGTTGGGAACGGTCGAGCGGGTCACGGTGATCAAGAGCGACCCGGTGCCCAAGGAACTGCTCGACGGCCTGGTGAGTCGTTTCGAACACGCCCAACTCTCGCCGGCGCTGGCCGGCTCCGAGGCCGTGGCCAGTACGCTCGATCTGGTAATCCGCTACGAAGCCGGAGTGATACCGCTACAGGGAAATCAATGAGCGGATCGCCGTCCCGCCAGCGCCGATTTCTAGAACGGAATATCGTCCTCGAAGTCGTTGAAGGCGCCGCCCGCTGGCTGCGCCGCTGCTGCCGGGCGATTGCCAGCGGCTGAACCGCTGCCACCCGCGCTGTCGCGCGGCGGCGCGTCGCTCATGCCTTCGCGCGAGCCGAGCATTTTCATTTCATTGGCAACAATCTCGGTGGTGTAGCGCTCCTGCCCCTCCTTGTCCGTCCACTTGCGCGTGCGCAAGGCGCCTTCGACATAGACCTGGCGGCCCTTCTTCAGGTACTGGCCAACGATTTCGGCCAGCTTGCCGAAGAACACCACGCGATGCCATTCGGTGGCTTCCTTCTTTTCGCCGGTGGCCTTGTCCTTCCAGGTGTCTGTGGTGGCGATGGTGACGTTGGCGATCGACGCGCCATCGGGCGTGTAACGTACCTCCGGATCGCGGCCCAGATTGCCGACGATGATGACCTTGTTGACAGACGCCATTTGAATCTCTCCTCAGGATTTTGTTTCAAGTATGCCATGCGCAGATGGTTCCGTGGCGACCGCCCGGCGCGTGGGGATCGGCGGCATGGTGACTGCCGCGGCCAGCCAGAGCGCGGCCATCGCCGCGCCGCCCATGAACACGGCGCCCGCGTCGAAATTCTTTACCAGCCAGCCGCCCAGGGCGCCGCCAGTGAACAGGCCAAGCGCCTGGGTGGTGTTGTAGACGCCCAGTGCCGCGCCCTTGGCACGTGCCGGCGCGATGCGCGAAATCAGCGAGGGCAACATGGCTTCGAGAATATTGAAGGCGACAAAGAAACTCAGCAGGCCGCCGGCGACGACGACAGAATTTGCGCTGCCAAAGCCCATCGCCAGCATGGTGACAAGCAGCAGCCCGATGGCGCCAACAAACACCGGCTGCACCTTGTTGCGCTTCTCGGCAAAAATGATCGCCGGCACCATCAGGACGAATGACGCCAGCACCGCCGGCAGATAGATCTTCCAGTGCGCGGCCAGCGGCAGGTTGCCGTAACGGATCAGCAGGCCGGGAACGACGACGAACATCGCCATCTGCACGGCATGCAAGGTGAAAATGCCGAAGTTGAGCCGCAGCAGGCGGGTGTCGAGCAGCACATCGCGAAACGGCGGCCTGGGGCCGGGCGGCAGAGGGGGAGCCACCGGCACGACATGGGTGACGAGACCGATGGCGGCAACCGCCAATACCGCCGTCATCCAGAAAATTCCGGCCATGCCGATCATCGCGTAAAGCGCGGGCGCGGCCACCAGCGACAGGGCGAACACCAGTCCGATGGAGGAGCCGATCATGGCCATGACCTTGGTGCGATGCTGCTCGCGCGTCAGGTCGGCGGCCAGCGCGGTCACCGCCGCCGAAATCGCCCCGGCGCCCTGCAACACGCGACCGCCGATCATCCACCAGATGTCCGTCGACAGGGCCGCGACCGCCGAGCCGAAGGCAAACAGCAGCAGGCCGAAGACGATCACCGGCTTGCGGCCAAGGCGGTCGGCGGCCATGCCGAAGGGAATCTGGAGCATGGCCTGGGTCAGGCCGTAAGCCCCGAGCGCGATGCCCACCAGCGCCATGTCGCCGCCGCCGGGAATGCTCTGGGCGTGGATCGCGAATACCGGCAGGATCAGGAACAAGCCGAGCATGCGCAGCGCGAAGATAGCGGCCAGCGCGGCGCCGGCACGCTTCTCGTCGCGGTTCATGGGGTCTGGAGTGGGGGATAGCATGGGGTCAGGGATTGTTCTGGAAAATCAAATCACCGGAGCCCCGGCAGTGCTGCGTATCGGCGCATTTTAAGGCACATGCAACCGAAAGCGGGCCTTGCGCAAAAGTCGGCGCTGGCAGGACGGCGATTACGTGGCGTCCCAGGATGGCGTGGCGATGGCTTCGCCCAGATCGGCTTCCACCAGGCGTCGCCGCACCTCCAGCAGGCGGGCGATCAGCGCTGGTTCGGCGGCGCCGTAGGCCTCGGCGTCGGGCGTGCGCTTGACGACGACGCCGAGCATTTCGGTGATGGCGTTGCCGATGGAATTCTGGCTGATGGTGACAATCAGCCGGCCTTCGTCGTTGCGGTAGATGAGTTGCTTGAAGGCCGGCTGCCAGCGGATGGCGTTGGCATAGCGGGCGTCCTTGATGCAGCGCTCGCGCACCATTTTCGCCGTCTTGAGGAAGTCGTTGTCGAACAGCAGCCGGGCCTCGACCAGTTCGGGGAAATGGATGTCGCGCGGCAGCGGCGCGTTGCGCGTCGACACCTGGGTGAAAAACGTGCGGTAGAAGTCGATGAAGCCCTTGAGGATGGTGTCGTACTCCTTCCAGAAGCCTACTTCCTTGAGCGCCGCCAATCCACCACCTGCGCCCTGGATCTCCCAGCTCGGCAGGCCCTGCGGGTAGCCGGTCAGGGCAAGGCGGCAGGAGCCGGACTCGCAGGGCTTGAGAATCCGCAGATCGAGCCCGGCGAAAAAGGCGCGATAGACATCGCGCATATGGGCCTGGAACAACGAGTGCTGGCCGCCGTCGGTCAGGTTCGGGTTGTCGGTGTCGGCCAGTGGCGCGGCGCGCAACGCCTGCTTGTCGAAGACGATGAAATGGTTGTGCAGCATGCGGATGCTCGGCACGCCCGGCGAAGTCAGCGGCCAGGTGGCGTCGAGACTGGCTTCGCCGGCCAGCACCAGATGCGCGTCCGGATCGGGGTAACGCTCCAGCATGAACTCGACGAGTATCTGGTTCATGCGGTTCCAGACGTTCTTCACCGCGTCGGGCACTTGCGTCCTGCGCACCGGGCGACCGAGCGGATCGAGGACGCTTTGGGAGGTGTTGTAGATGATCGAGGCGTCGAACTCGTTGCTGTGGCCGAGCGCCTTGCGGTAGAGCAGCAGGCCCTCCGGGTTTGCCAGGAGGCCGTTGTTGTGCGCCAGGTCGTTGAGGTTCTCCGTGCTGTTGAAGAACTCGTTCGGCTTCATCCCCTCGGGAACGTCGAGCGGAATCGGGCGAAAGGAAGTGACGATTTCACGCGGTCCGGATTGCATGTAGTCCATTCTGAGATGTCGCGAACGAAACTCCTCCCCCTTCAAGGGGGAGGCTGGGAGGGGGATGGGGCAAAGGGGCGCTGGTTGGTGGTGGCTTCCAACAACTCCATCCCCTCCCCGACCCTCCCCTTGAAGGGGAGGGAGAAATGAAGAAACACCCTCCCCTTGAAGGGGAGGGAGTCCCGACCTCAGAAGCCGTGTTTGGCCTTGCTTTCCGCTTCCTGCTTCCTGAACTGGCCGAAGCGCGGCAGGAACTTGTCCCAGTCGATGATGTGGCTGTCGATCTCGGGGCCGTCGACGCAGGCGTGCTTGCGCACCATCTTGCCGTCGATGGTCACCGGCACCATGCAGGCGCCGCACATGCCCGTGGCATCGACCATGATGGAGTTGAGGCTGGCCACCGTCTTGACGCCGTAGGGCTTGGTCAGGTCGCTCACGGCGCGCATCATCAGCGGCGGGCCGATGGTCACCACTTCGGCGATTTCGCGGCCCTTGCCCTTCTTGTTGGCCTTCAGCATCGCTTCCAGCGGCCCGGTGACGAAGCCCTTGGCGCCGAAACTGCCGTCGTTGCTGGTGTAAATGACTTCCAGCGTCTTGGGGAACTCGGCTTGCAGTTTGGTGACGCGCTCGTTCTCCTTGACCCAGAACAGCAGGTCGGAGTTGCGGAAACCGGCGATCAGCGTGACATGGTTGCCCAGGCGCAGATGCTCGCGCATGATCGGATACACGGGCGGCAGGCCGACGCCGCCGGCGGTGAATACCACCGTCTTGTTGCCCTTGTAGTGGTGCAGGTCGCTGGGCAGGCCAAGCGGGCCGGCGATGCCGGTGAAGGCTTCGCCCACGGCCATCTTGTTGATGGCGATGCTGCTGGTGCCCATGGCCTGGATGACGAGGCAGATGGTGCCGGCCTCGGCATCCCAGTCGGCCAGCGTCAGCGGAATCAGTTCGCCATTCGGCCAGGCCAGCACGCGCACGAACTGCCCGGCGCGCGCCGCTTTGGCGACCAGCGGTGAGCTGACGATGAATTCGACGATGCCGTCGGCCAGTTCGATCTTTTCGAGAATGGTCTGCGGTGCCGCGCCGAGGCCGGTGTAGTGTCCGGCGCGCTCGACCATGCTCTTGATTTCTTCGGCCGACAAATTCATGTCGCCGACGATTTCGCGTGCCGCCGCCTGGCCGTCGCCGGCCGCGCGAATCGCGGTGGAGCCGCCACGCGCGGCGTCGCCGCCGGAATAGACGCCCGCCAGCGAGGTCTGCTGCGAGCCCTGGCCGACATCGATGGTGCCCCACTTGGTGGTCTTCAGCGTCGGCTCGGAATCCTTGATGATCGGATTCGGCGTGTTGCCCAGCGCCATGATGACCAGATCGACCGCCATCGGCTCGATCTCGCCGGTGGATTTTGGGCTGCGGCGACCGGAAGCGTCCGGCTCGCCGAGTTCCATGACATCGAGGTTGGCATGGGTGACGAAGTTGGTCTTGCTGTCGCCGATGAACTCGCACGGCGCACGCAGGAACTTGAGCTGGATGCCTTCCTCGATGGCGTGGTGCAGCTCTTCGACGCGCACCGGCATTTCGGCGCGGGTGCGGCGATAGACGATGGTGACGTTGGCGCCGAGACGGCGCGCGGTGCGCGCCGAATCCATCGCGGTGTTGCCGGCGCCGATGACGATGACTTCCTTGCCACGGGTTTCGGGCAGCGGCGTTTCGTAATCCTCGTGCAGGCCCTGCATCAGGTTCACGCGGGTGAGGAACTCGTTGGCCGACATGACGTTGATCAGGTGTTCGCCCGGCACGTTCATGAAGCGCGGCAAGCCGGCCCCGGTGCCGACAAAGACCTTCCAGAAACCGGCGTTCTTCAGGTCCTGGATGGTGGCGGTCTTGCCGACGACGAAGTTGGCGACGAACTTGCCGCCGAGCAGCTTGATCTTGCCGACGACATCGTCGATCAGTTCGTTGGGCAAACGGAACTCGGGGATGCCGTAACGCAGCACGCCGCCCAGGGCATGGAAAGCCTCGAAGACGGTGACCGGATAACCTTCGGCCGCCAGCAGGTAGGCGTTGATGAGGCCGGCCGGGCCGGAGCCGACCACCGCCACTGGCGGCTTGTCGGCTTTCGCCCACGGATCAGGAAAGCCGGCATAGCGCGCCGCGATGCCTTCGGCATTGACCAGCTTCTCGCGTTGCGGCAGATACCATTCGATCTGGCCGATTTCGATCGGTCGTTTGGTGTGGGCGCAGACGCCCTGGCACTGCAATTCCTGCGGACAGACGCGGCCGGTGACGTTGGGCAGCGGGTTGCAGTTCTCGATCAGTTCCATCGCCTCGCGGAAGCGACCGGTGCCGAGCAGTTCCAGCATTTCCGGGATGTGGATTTTCACCGGGCAGCCGCCCTTGGGCTCGAACTTGCCGGCCACATGCACGCCCATTTCGCAGGGCTTGTCTTCGCACTGCTTGTCGCGCAGCGCTTCGAGCCAGACGAACATCTCGACCTCGCGGGCCGTGAAGCCAAGGTTCATGTAGCCGAGATAGCCCTGATTCACCAGGCCGAAATCGGTCGACCTTTGCTCGGGGTCACGGATATAGGGCGGGATGTAGTTGTCGGCCGGCCAATTTTCCGACAGGCCCTTGAACATCGGATAGCGATCCGACAGGTGGCGGTCGATGGCGCGCACGAACTTGCGCTTGAGCCCGAGCGGCACGTTCCAGACAAAGCGCATCAGCACCTTGCTGGTGTCGTCGTCCTTCAGCATCAAATCCCACATGGTGCGAATGAATCCGGGGCTGAGCTCAGCCTGCTGGAATTCCCAGACGATGGCGTGGGCGCCGTCGGCGATGAACATGTCGCGGAACGCCTTGGGTTCCTTCAACAGCCGCCGGCGCAGCAGCGCCATTTGCGTGTGGAAGGCCTCGACGGCTTCGGTTTGCTCCAGCGCCTCGACCTGCGAACGGGTATTTTCCAGCGTGTTGCTGGCGTTCAGGTACTGGTACAGATCGTCCTGGCTGGAAGGCTGAGCGCCTGTGCTCATCGTATGATCTCCGCGTCGCAATTCGCCGCAACCCGCTTGATGCGGGCCTTCAGTTCCTCTGTTACCGTCACGCGCTCAAGCGCGCCCGGAATCAGCCGGGCGACATCCCTGGGCACCCCGTCGATGATGACCCGGGTTCTCTCGAAAAGTTCGGGAATATCCTGGTAGCAGGTCTTGCAGTCGGTGCACTTCGCCACGTCCTCGGGCGACAGCGTCACCAGCGCCTCGCCGCTGCCGGCAGCACCTGCGGCCGCCGCCGGGCTGGCGACCGGGTTGGCCACTGAGGCGCCACCACCCACCGCCATGATCGGTATCACGGTGCCGCCGCCGGGCTGTGCCTTGCTCGATGCCGCCAGTTCCGACATCGCCCTGGCAAAGGAATCGAGCGAGGTATCGCGTTGCGTCACCGAATCCTGATACTGCGCTTGCAGCGTCGCCATGCCGGCGCGATGGCTTTCGCTCATCTTGTCGACATGCTGGCCGGCCAGGTATTGCAGCAGACTCCAGTATTTGCGGCGCTCTTCGACCAGCGCGACGACAGCGTCGGCCACCGTCAGCTTGATCAGGCGCTGTTTGGCGTCGACCGAATGGATGAAGGCGGTCTTGCCCGCGCGTTCGGCCTCGGACAGGTCGATAAAGACTTCCACCGGCACGGCATTGGCATCGTCGGCGCCGAGCTTGCGGAACTGCTTCTTGAAGCGGATCTCGCCCAGCGCGAAGTGGGCCGGCGTCAGCGGCATCTCCAGCAACTGAAGCTTGCCGTCGTCGCCGAGGTATTCGAGCGTGGTCTTGCTCCAGGTCGCCTCCGGATCGGGATTGCCTTCCAGCGAGAACCACTCGTGCAGGGTCTTGCCACGGCGCGGGTCATGGACGAACACCGGGCTCATGCGGCTCTCGACCGCCATTCGCGAACGCTGGGCGGAAGCCGCGTCGTTGATGCCCTGCTCGCCCTGGCAGGGCGTGTAGACGTCCAGCACGGCGGGCGAATCGGTGTAGGTCAGGAACTCCATCGTGTTCTTGAGGAAGTGGCCTTGCAGCGCCGGGGTGGTGGAACAGACGAAGACGTTGGAATGGAAGGAAGCGATGAGGCCGAGCTCCTTGCGCGCTTCGTGCTTGCCGCTGTGGGCGCCGCCGATGCGCGCCAGGTCGGAATCCTGGCCGATGAAGCTCGACGTCGAGGCCTGGCCGCCGGTGTTGGAATAGGAGCCGGTGTTCAGCACCAAAACCTTGAGCGGCGTGTCGCTGGCCAGAATGCGCGACAGCGCGCCAAAGCCGATGTCATAGGTGGCGCCGTCGCCGCCGATGGTCATCACCGTCGGCATCAGGCCCAGTTCTTCCACGGTGAACTTGTCCCACGCCAGGCAGCGGAACTCCTTGTCATGGGTCTCGGGGACGTAGGCGTCGTCCAGTTCCAGCCGCGCCAGGCGCAGTGCGCGCACGTCGGACACGGTCTGCGCCGAGATGCCCTCGAAGATGCCCTTGGCCAGCGGCTGGGCGTCCTGGAACAGGCTGTTGACCCACGGATCGTTGTAGGCGTTGAACGGGAAGGTCGAAGCGTAAACGCTGCTGCAACCGGTGGAATTGGCGATCACGGCGCCGGCGGGGCCGTTGCCGGTGGGGCCGCCTTCGTAGAGATACAGCCGGTTTTCCAGGGTGGTGATGAGCTCGCCGATGCGGGCGCGCCGTTCGCCGTCCTTCGCCGCCAGCGTCGCCAGTTTGGTGTTCAGGCGCTCGATCAGGCTTTCCAGGTCGCGCGTGTGGTCGCGCTGGCGCTTGTCGGTGATGGCGTGGTTGGTGGCCATGACGAGGCGGATCGCGGTCACTTCGCCGCAGCCGCGGCAGGCGCCGTGGCCGCCGGTGGTGGAGTAGTAGTTGGCGCGGTCGAGCAGCAGGCGCTTGACCTCGCCGCCGGGCTTGATCGCGCCGTCGACGAAGCGGGCCGGCGTGTTCGGCATCTGGCTCATGAACTCGAAGCGGGCTTGCAGGGTTTCCAGCAGCGCCGCGTCCTGCTCGCGCGGGACAAGCGCGCCGGGGCCGCAGACCTCGATGCACTCAAGGCAGCCGGTGCACTTCCACGGATCGATATTGACGCCGTAGAGCCCGCCACTGCCGGGCGTGGCCTTTTCCATGGCGTCGAAGAAAGGCCGCGTGCGGGCGACCGGATAGGCGGCCAGCGCCTCGACCAGCCTGGCGAAATTCTTCAGCACGGTGGGCTTGTCGGTTTCCAGTTTGGACACCGCCGCAGCGACCATTTCGTGGAAAGGAGGCGAATCCTTGTTCTGGCGATAATTCTCGCGCACCGCTTCGGCCAGCGCATAAACGTGGCCGCGCATGGTTTCCTTCTGGGCTTCGGTGATGTCGATGCGGCCAATGGCCGTCAGCAGCAGATCATGAATCTCATGCACGGTGTTGGGGATCGCGGCATCCGGGCAGACCAGGGTGCATTCCATGCAGCCGGTGCACAGCTCGGGCTTGAACTCGGGCACGGTGCGGCGGAACAGGCCCTTGTCCTTGGCGCCGGCGGTGCCGGCGGGCATGAACAGACCGGTGCCGGGCAGCACCGGCGCTTCGCCGATGGTGCCGTCGCGGAAGCGGCTGGCGACCATGTCGTCGTAATATTCGCGGTCGAACATGCCGCAATCGGATGACCCGGCGTTCTGGCACATCGAGGCCGAAAGCGAGACATTGCGAATCGAAATCGTCGCCGGCTGGGCTTCGATCTTGGCGAACGCGGCGGACTGGTAATCGACCTTCTTGGTCGCCTCGACGCCGCCGTGGATCACCGCCATGTTGCCTTCGACGACGGCGGCACCCTTGGCGCCGAACTTCTTGGAGATTTGCTTGCGGATCTTTTCGAGGATCACCTTGGCCGGAGCGCCGGCCGCGACGCGGTCGACATGGCCGGCCACGGCGCCGATGAAGGCGATGCCCATCATTCGGGTTTGCAATTCCGGTGACGGCGCATGCTGTTTGGCCACGGCGAAGGCATCGACGATGAAGAAGCGGATCTTTTTCTCGCGGATGGTTTTCCGCGCACTCGCCGGCAGTTCGCGCCAGACTTCTTCGGCCGCGGCGCTGGATTGCATGATGAAGGTGCCGCCCGCCGTCAGCCCGCGCAGCGGATTGGTGTGGCTGAACACCTTGTGATCGGGGGAGATGACGATCTCGACATCCTCCAGCTCGGCGTTGGTGATTTTCACCGCCTCGGGACTAAGGGTGATGTAGTAGTTGGTCGGCGCGCCGCTCTTCTCGGAGCCGTATTTCGGCGCCGACTTCGAGTGCATTTCCAGCGCCCCGGCGAGAATGTCGGTCAGCAGCTTGCCGGTGGCGATGGTGCCGTAGCCGCCCACCGAATGGAAGCGCACGCGGAAGCCGGCCTCCGGCAGCAGTCGGGGATTGGCTTCGGTTTCGAGCGCCATCAGTTCGGTTTCGGGATAGGCCGCCTTGAGGCGTGCCTGGAGTTCCGCAACGCGCGGCGACGGCGTCTTCGAGAAGAACTGCGAGCCCAGATAAACCAGCGGCGCGGACTTGCCGCCGGCCATGTTCTTGAAGGCGGCGATCAGGTGGCGCGGTTGCAGGTCGTGGCCGCCGAGACCGAAAATCGCCGTGGTGAGCTGCGGCATGGCCTTGATCGGCGGGATGCCGGGGTGACGCATCTGATCGGCGTTTTCGCGCGCTTTGAACAGCGCCTGGGTGACCAGGCTGGTGAGCGCGGTCTGGTCCGAGCGTTCGAGCACCGTGACCGCCTTCTTGCCCTTCAAGGCCGCGACCAGTTCGGCCTCGGGGAAGGGTTGCAGCAACTTGACGGCGACCAGGCCGACTTTTTTGCCCTTGCCGCGCAGGTAAGTGACGACGGCTTCGACATCGTCGGTGACCGAACCGAGGCCGACCATCACGGTCTCGGCGTCGTCGCACATGAAGGTGTGCACCGGCGAATACTTCCGCCCGGTCAGCGCGCCGTATTCGTCCATGGCCTGACGCACCAGGCCGGGCACGGCGTTGACGAAGTGGGTGCGGTGGTCGACTGCGCCGGCCTGGAAGTCGGGCTGGTTCTGCACCGCGCCGGTGAGTCCGGGGTTGTTGACATCGACCAGCGCCGGAACCAGTTGGCGGGTGCCCTTCTCGTGGGCGTTGCGCCACTGGCGCTGCCACTGCCCGTGCAGTTCCTCGGGCAGCCAGGCCAGGGTCTTGGCGACGAGCTTGCCGGCGTTGTCCTTCTCGATTTTCGCGGCGTTGGCGTCGAGATGGCTTTGCAGCTTGGCCAGATTGTCGGCGGTGATATCGGCCTGGTGGCGCGACAGGTACTGCTGCAACTGGAAGACGCGGCCCTTGGAGCCGTACAGCATCTCCTGCGCCAGCGTCGGCGCCATGATGCGCCCGGCGGGATCGCCGAGATATTCCTTGAGCAATGCGGGTTCGGGCATCAGTGCTTCGCACATCATGTGGCTGGTGGCGAAACCGTCCATGGCGTTGGCGACGGGAATCAGTGAGAGCGAGGCGGCGCGATAGGAAATCGCCGCCAGGTCGGCGGCTTCCTGCGGATTGGCGCCGAACAGAATGGTGTAGCCGGAAGAGAGCAGCGCATAGACATCGTCATGGCCGGCCATGACGTTGAGCGAGTGCTTGGAGACGACGCGCGCCGCGACTTGCAGCACGAAGCCGCCGACCTTCTTGCCGACGGTGACGTAATGCGATTCGAGTGCGTAGAGGATGCCCTGCGAGGACGAGGCGTTCGAGATGAACTGGCCGCCGGTCAGCGCCGCGCCGAGCGAGCCGCTCTGCGCCGAGTGCTCGCCTTCCGGGCCGAAGAAAAACGGGTGCTTGCCCCAGACATTGACGCCGCCGTCGGCGCGGAATGCCTCATAGATCTCGGCGATTTCGGTGGAGGGGGTAATCGGGTAGCCGATCACGCCGCCGCAGACCTGGCCCATGACATGGGCAACGGCGCCGTTGCCGTGGATAACGCTGGGAATGCCGGGGTACTTTGCCATTTTCATCCTCGTTTTCATCGTCTCGTTTCCGCAAATTGTCAGTTGTGCAAAATGTTGCGACATCCTCATCCTGTACCGAACGCTTCGCGCCCTCGGGCGCGCGGGCGCTGAAGGAACGGCATGCAATCGGGTTGGGTGGAGCCACCTGCCCGGCGCCTTGCGGGCCCGATTCAAGCACTCCTCACGGCGCGGTCGATGGTTGGCTTCGACCTACTGGCGGGCAAGCGGTTTGGCGTTTGCCCGGATGGACCTGCGAGGGGTTGTTGCACCTCCCGCACGTTCGTGAGGGGGCCGAGTATAAGGCATTGCCGCAATGCAGCAAACAGTTTTCTTGCTGTTAAAAGGAGGTTTTCGTTGCACCATACGAAACGATATTTCGCCACACAAAACGATGGCTCCAAGAGGAGCGGGAACCGTTCATTCCGGCAGGATACCGCCGTCCCGCCAGCGCCGACTTTTGCGGTAT
>Ga0209211_10003401_pt1 | contig 25997 bp, 26 predicted proteins | sample RifGroA2_FD_183992 | JGI IMG/M metagenome (GOLD analysis project Ga0209211, IMG submission 183992) | Groundwater microbial communities from Rifle, Colorado, USA - Groundwater A2 (SPAdes) (version 2) | ecosystem: Environmental > Aquatic > Deep subsurface > Groundwater | place: Rifle, Colorado...
CTTCTTCTTCAACCCCCTGAGCGACTCTTTGTTTAACCCTGTCTTCAATCCGTCTATCAATGACATTTATTGATGTTACAAGGGAAAGATACAGCACATTTGTCATTCCCGACTTGATCGGGAATCTATTTAAATAGATTCCTGCTTTCGCAGGAATGACAGATGAAGTTTCGATCGCCCGCACAAGCCGTCTTGGATTCTGCCGGTCAGACTCATTCATTTCTTCAAACCGTTTCTTATTGATTTTTTTCAACCTATCCTGAAGTTCCGCCACCGATAATTTTTTTAATTCACCTCTCAATTTTTTATCCGGTGGAATATTCAATGTTTCCGGCGGATTTAGCAAATTAGAGATATATAGTCCCGTTCCGCCGACCACAACCGGCAATTTTCCCCTACTTTGAATTTCAGGAATAAGTTTATCGGCTAATTTTACAAAGTGGGCAGCGCTCCATTCCTGATTTGGTTCTACAACATCATATCCCCAAATTGGAACATCCCCCAACTCTTTCCCCGTCCCAATATCCATCCCCTTATAAACCTGACGAGAATCTGCGGAAATTAACTCTCCATTAAATTTCTTCGCCAACTTAAACGCTAATTGTGTTTTACCTGTCGCCGTCGGTCCGGAAATAATAAGCATTCTATGCATACATTAATTTCTCATGTCATTGCGAGGAGCCCGCCAGCTGGCGGACGACGTGGCAATCTATTTAAAACAGATTCCCACGCTCCCCTTCGACTAAACTCAGGGTCGCTCGGAATGACATTGTGCGCGAAACTCAAATCATTCATAAAATATCGGTCTTTTGCTTAAATTGCCTCTATTAATCAGTTTCTCCAAAGTCAGCCATCTGGCTTTTTTAACCGCCGGCAAAACGTCATCCTTATAAATCCGGAATGCAGCCGTCCCCGGCCGGGGAGAATATTGGGCCACAAACGCTACTGTCCAATCGGCATTTTTTGCCAAATCCACGGTTTGTTTAAAATCTTCGTCCGTCTCCGTCGGAAATCCGACAATGATATCCGTTCCGATAACCACATCGGGAACGGCTTTTCTTAATCTGGAAATTAATCCCAAATAGTCCTGACTGGTATATCCGCGGTTCATCAATTTCAAAATCCGGTCGGAACCTGACTGGACCGGCAAATGGATAAATCTGTCAATTTTTTTATTCCGGGCAATTTCCTCAATCAATTCATCATAAAAATCCCAGGGGTTGCTGGTCAAAAATCCGATTTTCTCAATTTCTTCTATCTTAGAAATCTCTCTTAATAATTTCACGAATGGCGGAATTCCCTTTGGTTTAATGTATTGAGACTGATTGAGGGGAATTTGTGAACTCGTGAAATTATTGTTCAATAAAAGTTTACGGTATCCGATACCCACCCTTTCCAATCCGTAAGAATTGACGTTTTGCCCCAGTAATGTGATTTTCTTATATCCCTGCTTAGCCAAACTTTCTACTTCTTCCAAAATATCCTTCATCGGCCGGCTTTTTTCCCGTCCCCGGGAATAAGGAACAATACAAAAAGTGCAAAAAGAATTGCACCCTTCCGAAACCGGCACCCAAGCATGAATCTTGTCACGTCTGACAGCTGCTTGATTAAACCCGACTTCGTTGATCGGCAAAACCTGATCTAACCCCGGAATCATTTCCAGCAATTTTTTCTCACCGTGATGAGTCATACATCCGGTCAAAATTATCTTTGGCCTCTTTGCTATTGTCATCACATTATTTATAAACCCCCTCGCCCTATGCTCTGCCCGTTCGCGGACCGCGCAGGTATTGACAATAATTTCATCAGCGCTCTTCCAGGACTTAGCCGGTCCGTACCCTCTGGCCCGGTAATCCCCCTCAATCCTCTCCGAATCCGATTTATTTGCCTGACACCCGAACGTTTTAATAAAATAAGTCTTCTGCGCCCTATTCGTCCCATCAGTCATATCTGTTAGTATAACAACCATGAACCGGATTATCGGAATTTTAACAATCCTCAAAAAAACTTACCCCCACGCTAAGATTGTTTTAAATTACGGCAATAATTGGGAACTACTCGTTTCGGTTATCCTCTCGGCCCAATGTACTGATAAAAAAGTGAACGAAGTGACGGAGAAATTATTTAAAAAATATTCAACTCTTGAAGATTATGTTAATGCCGATTTAGCAGAATTTGAGCAGGATATCCGCCAAACCGGATTCTACCGCAACAAATCTAAAAACATTTTAGCTGCCGCCAAACTTATGAAACAAAAATTCGAAGGAATTCTTCCAAAAACTATGGCAGAAATGCTGACTATCCCCGGTGTCGCCCGCAAAACGGCGAACGTGGTATTGGGCAATGCCTACGGAATTGTCGAAGGTATCGCGGTTGACACTCACGTTTTACGTTTGTCACAAAGGTTAAGGCTGGTGGACCCAAAACAAGTTGGTCCCGGCAAGAAGCCACTTGTCATTCCCGCGAGTCATGTCATTCCCGCGAATCATGTCATTCCCGCGAAAGCGGGAATCTATACAAATAATTTAAATAGTTTCCAGATTAAATCCGGAATGACAGTGGATTACTATAAGGACGCCTCTCCTGAAAAAATAGAGCTGGCACTAATGAAAATTATTCCAAAAGAAGATTGGTTTAGAGTTACTTATTGGCTGATCGACCATGGCCGCGCAATCTGCAAAGCCCAAAAACCCGATTGCCAAAATTGCCCATTACAAAAGCTCTGCCCCGCTTCGAGAGTCTGAAAAGGTCCGACCTTGGCGTACGCTAAGGTCGGACCTTAATAGATCAACTACTCGCGCTTGAATATTGGGACAAGGCGTAGCGCCACAGGTAGAAACCAGAAAACAGGAAACAGAAAACAATGACTGCCGAAATTGCAAAAGTCAGGGGCGATGCCAATCCCATTAATGATTTTGCCGGAACGGTCATAATAAAAGCGACAGGAACAATGTAGGTTAAGAAAATCCTAACCGGTGCCGAATAAACGTCAACCGGAAACCGGGCCATGCCGGTTAAATCCCGGTACACCATAATCGCGTTATCAACTTCTGTTGTTAAAATCCCGACTGCCACCACCCAAACATGAATTGAAAATGAAATTAAGAAACTGAATACCATCATCAGAATTGCCGGGAACACAATCGCCGGAGTTAAAGCCACCGCTCCCACCGTGAATTTAAGCCCGTAAATTACCAAAGCGATTAAAGTAATTAAGTCCATAAAGTCAGTATAGCCGGCCATAATCCTAAACAGCGGGCTCATCGGCTTGACCAGGTAAAAATCAAATTCGCCGTTGACCACTTTTTGGCGGAAAAAATAAACTCCCCTAAAAAATAATTGAGTGGCAATGTCTACAAAATTGAATACCAGAAAAAAAATAATAATCTGGTCGCGGTTATATCCTGATAATCCGCCGATCCTCTCGGTCAGGCTAAAAATAAACAGCAAAAAGAAAACAAACCGCAGAGTCTTGCTCAATAAAAACAATACCGAACTGAACCGGGTGGCAATTTGTTCCGAAAAACTGATATGCGCCAATTGTAACCAAACCCTTAAATATCGTTTCATAAATATTTTTTACCTTACTAGTTCGCGATTAAACTTTGGCGAAGTTGGCAAATTTACGACGTGAACTTGTTGCCGTCTTAAGGCCACCCCGAGCGACAGCGAGTGGGCTTGCCCCGAGTTAAACGAGGGATGACAGAGAACGAGTAAATTTCGCCAACGAGCCAATATGTGACAGCCGCTATCTTCCTTCAGCCCCATACGCCTTTAGCCCCCTTCTCCAAACTATTTCAACCAATATTCCAAAAATAATCGTCCAGACCGCTGTCGCCGCTAGCCCATTAATTATCCCTATATTCCCGGTTTTCCCTAAAATAACCTGAGCCGGAAAATAAACCAGATACGGAAAGGGCGTCCACATCGCCAAGTCCTGAATCCTTTGCGGTAAAACATCCAATGGAAACATCAACCCCGCCAAAAATTGCATAACCACCATTAACAAAAATCTGGGCGCCCAAACTTCATTAGTCCAAAAGCCGGTAAGCCCAAAAAGATAATTAATAAAATAGTATAAAAGTGTTGCTAGCGGCAAAATCAGCAATAAGGATATTGCGCTATGAGAAAAATCAGGCCAAGCCAGCGGCGGCCGCAATAGAATAACCAGTAAAAATATTTCCACTACCGAAAAAATTAAATTTAAAGCTTTATCGGCCGCGTCCCGCGATAGCCAATACCAAAGATTGGAAATCGGCCGGATAATAATATTGGAAAGCTCTCCTGAATTGATAACACCGGCTAAATCTATTGACCGGCTGGCCAATACCGCCGACTGTAAAACCGCCACCAACATGATATAACTTAACATCTGGTTTTGACTGTATCCAAAAATTTCCGTTCTACCGTGAAAAACCGCCTGCCACAGAAAATAAGATGTCAGCAACATCAAAACTAACCTCACCCGCCACATCAGAAAATTCAAACGGTAAACGAAGCCGTTGGACCAAGAAAGGCGGATAAGGGCAAAATATTTCTTCACTTCCTGCTAAAAACCCTTCTTATTATTGCTTCTATCGGCGGTTCTTCTATATTGATATCCGCCACAGGCAGAGTTTCCAGTAATTCCGCTGCCCTTTTTGACGCCAACTGACGGGGGACTTTTATAACAGCTCTGGGGTATTCCCAACTGTCAATTTCTCCGAACTTTTCCAATTTTTCTCTGGGGAATTCTTCCGAAAACTCCAAAGTCAGAATTTTGTGTTCGGCGTATTTATCAATAATGTCTTTCAATTTCCCGTCAAAAACCAATTTTCCGTGATCAATAATAACTACTCTTTTGGCCAGTTTTTTAACGTCTTCCATGTAATGGCTGGTCAAAATAATTGTGGCCTTATATTTTTTGTTATATTCGGCGATAAAATCCCGCATGGCTTTTTGCATAACTACGTCCAGACCGATAGTCGGCTCGTCCAAAAATAAAACTTTAGGCGAATGTAAAAGGGCAGCGATCAACTCGCATTTCATCCTTTGCCCCAATGATAATTTCCGCACCTGGATGTTCAAAACGTCCTTAACGTCCAAAAGCTCAACCAAATCTCCAAGGGTCTTTTTATATTGCTCATCCGGGACCTCATAGATTTCCTTGTTTAAAATAAAACTTTCCTGCGCCGGCAGGTCCCACCACAGTTGGTTTTTTTGACCCATGACAAGGGACATTTGTTTTAAGTATTTATGGTCGCGTTTCCAGGGTTCAAACCCCAAAACTCTAGCCTGGCCGGAAGTCGGATATAGCAATCCCGACAGCATTTTCAGGGTAGTGGTTTTTCCGGCTCCGTTTGGGCCGATAAAACCGATAAGTTCTCCCTCTTCAATCTCAAATGAAATATCATCCACCGCCTTAACGTCGTAATATTTGCGCGACACCAATGATTTCAGTGACCCCATCAACCCCGGCTCTTTCTGATGGACTTTATAGTACTTAGTAAGATTCTTGGCGGTGATAATTGGCATATCTAAAGATTATATCTTAACTAATAAAACTTATCTGCTCGCGGATTTCGCGGTTCTAATAAAATTGCTTCCATGTCATTCCCGCGAAAGCGGGAATCTATATTAATAATTATTTGTATGGATTTTATGTCCCTCCAAAGGTTGACAAACAAATACGTTTTAACCTCCAGTTGAATATATAAATATAAAATCTATACTAGTGTTAAAGTATGTCCGAATTCACAGAAACAGGAAACCTTTGGAAAGAATTACCACCAAGGAGAATATTCCTTTAGCCTGGATTTTAGGCACCAGCGAAGTTTTCCCTCATGTTCCGCTTACTATTCACGTTGAACTCCCGGACTATTTAGAAGATATCCGGGGATTAATTCCTCATGAATTCAAGGAAAGAGTGCGGGCAGAGTTCGGGTTAATATCAGCTGGAGAAATAAAAGCCGGCAAATTAGGGATTTGCGCGGTTTTGATAGATAAGGGAATTTTACAGGGGGGAATGCACATTGCCCATACTGTAACTGTTAATCCCAATGACCAAAACGAAGGAGACTGGATTGCTTATTCTGATTTATGGTCAGGCAAAGAAAAAGCTCTTGTTCCCAACGCTGTATTCGATAGGTCTATTTTTGGATTGAATTATCTTATAGGTTGGGGAAGCATGGCAGTCTCGGTTTCTAGCTGACTGTGTATTCTGGCTCTACTCCCTCCAGCACTACTCCTCCGCCAGCAGCTGAGCTTCCGACTATTTTCCTTTTACCGAAGATCTCGGAGATGACCGCAGAAATACAAAATAAATCAATGTTACCGCGATAACATAAAGAGTAATCAATATAGAGGCTGTGTTGAATCCCTGTTCAAGATTTATATTCATTGTAAGTTAGCTTTTTTCTAAAAGAAACATTCCAACAATTAAAGCCGCAATTCCCGCCGGCAAATTTAGTAAGATAAGTTTAGCATATTGATCCGGAGTGACGCCAAGAAACCCCGGTGAAATTAAAATGATTCCTAACCATCCGGAAGACAAATTGATTGACAATTCTGCTAACGCTTTTTTTACCGTTATTGGCGAGATAATCTTCATTTGTTGATTAAATAACAGTATAACAAAGTTAATCTATGACCAACATGGTCAACAACGAACATTCCGGCTGATACAATCTTTATATGAAGATTTTTTTGGCTTTTGCCAAAGCCTCATTCGGCAGCAATGTCACTTACCGCGGAGCAATCGTGATCTGGATGCTGATTAGTTTAGTCAGAACCGGAATCGCCCTTTTAATGTGGCTGGCAGCCAGTAATGCGGTAATCGGCGGATACACCAAGGAAGAAATTATCAGTTACTACGTAGTTATCATGTTCGCGGAATGGTTTTTGATGTGGAACCCATTTCATCCCATCGCCGAAGAAATCAGATCCGGATATATCCTGACAATGCTGATTAAACCGCTTAATTACGCCAAGGCCTGGTTTGCCAAAGAAGCCGGATTCAAAGTTACCGCCATGGGAATTCTGGCAATTGCTACAGTCTTCGTCTTCAGCATATTGAAGATATTAAATCTGTGGGTAATACTGATACCCGGCTGGGACTGGCTTTTAGTAATTCCGGCCATTTTTGCCGGAGTAATTATTTCGTTTTTCACCACCATGTCAATGGTAATTTTAGCTTTCTGGTTTACTGAAGTTGAATACGTCAACTTCCTATTCTGGACTATTTTTATATTTTTAGGCGGGTTGTGGATGCCGGTCTCATTTCTTCCGGGTTGGGCTAAAACCATAAATATGTTTTTACCGTTCCGGTATGAATTATCTTTTCCGGTAGAAATTCTATTTCATAAAGTCGGAGGGGCAGAACTTTGGATTTCGCTGCTTTCAGCCGGATTTTGGTCGGTTGCTTTATGGACGCTGTATAAATTTTTATGGAAGAAAGGAGTTAAGGCCTACTCGGCTTTCGGACAATGAAACGGCTCTTACGATTATTTCTGTCAACCTTAAATTACGCCGTCAAACGCGAATTTGAGTTTAAATTTAATCTGCTATTTTTCCTTATCTTTAATATTGTTTGGATTTTAACAAGCCTAGCCGGAATTTCTTTGGTTTTTAAAGAAGCCGGAACCATCGCCGGCTGGACCAGACCGCAGGCCATGCTTTTAGTTTTGGTTTATTACATTACCGGCTCGGTTATTAAGGCCCTGGTAATTCCCGGAGCCAACCAGCTGGCCGAATTGGTCAGGACCGGCGGATTTGATTTCTATTTATTGAAGCCGGTTGATGCCCAACTTTTAGTATCTTTAACTAAAATGTATCCCAATCAACTGGCCAGAATTCTGATTGTGGCTTTTGCCTTACCGTGGTATTTGGGAAAAATGGGGCTGGCTGTCAGTTTCGGCTCATGGATGTTGTTTTTAATCCTGATTATTTTGGCAGTCACGGCTTTTTATAATCTGTATTTTATTATTGCCAGTTTAAGCTTTTGGCTGCAGAATATTTTCAATCTCAATGATTTATTTGCCGAGATTCTGGATGTTGGTAAGCGGACAACCGATATTTTCACAGGAGTGGCGGGCGGAGCAATACTATTTGTGATTCCGGTCGGCCTTATCGCTACCATTCCGGCCAAAGTATTAATGGGAACAGCTGGCTGGGAAATTCTCCCCCTGCTATTACTAAGCAATCTAATCTTATTTGTAATATCGCGGAAATTTTTCCGCTTCGCCATCCGCTTCTACTCCTCCGCCAGTAGCTAAGATGAGGCGCTTTGGTAGCGCTTAAGGGAAAATTGCCAAAATTTACTGCTTAAAAATAAAAATAGAATGGTTAAGCCCAGCGGCCACAATATCCAAACCGGACTGATCCGGCCCAAAATAATTTCGGCCGGAAGAAATCCCAGAATCGCAAACGGCAAAATGAAAGTCAGAATAAACCTCGCCGGCTGGCGGAAAATCGCGACCGGATATCTGGCTATATCCACCGCGTGAGCGAATAGCTCCGGGACGTTATACAGCCTGTTGGTCCAAAATGACAAAGTCACCGTCATCAGCCACAAAGAATACGAAATTACTCCTGCTGCAAATATAGCCAAAGGAATGATTATCGCCATCCGCCAGGGAACATGGTTAACCTGAAATCCATACCATAATAGATATATCCCGGCGGCAGATGACGGCAGGCTCCCCAATCCGATTTGACGGGTAGAAACAATAAACTGCGAATTAACCGGTTTAGTCAATAAAAGATCCAGCTCGCCCTTATTAATATATTCCGGAATCGCGTTCATATTTCCATAAAAAAATCCCCATATTACAGTATTTAATAAATACAGTATCCCCAGCGGAATCGCCAGTTGATCAAAATTCCAACCGGATATTTCCGGGATATTGAATAACAAAATCCTGAAAAATCCGATGTTTACTACGGCCCAGGTAATATCTACTAGCATCCAAACCACGAAATTCTGCGGATATGCCAAGTTCTGCATTACGGCCTGAATAAACACTTTTTTATAGAGCAATATATATCTGAATAAAGTTTTCATTTAACCTCCGACACTGGAATATCTTTTTACTCCGATGCCCCATAGCCAATGGCTAAACACCAATAATCCGGTTGTCCACAAAAAAGCCGGCAAAAGGTTGGCGATAGCCTCGGTTGTAGTAATCATGCCGGTAAACACAGCTGCCGGGACAAAATAAATATATTTAAAAGGTAGATTATCGGGAATAAACCTTAACCAGTCCGGATAAAAAATTAAAGGCAAAACATACCCACCGGCCACAGTTTCCAAAATCCAGCGCAAATGCACCAACGAATAAGTCTGTTCCCAATAGAAAGCTGCAGTCGTAATTAAGACCGATAATGAATAGCGGATAAATGAAGACATAAATAAGAATATTACAAATAGTAAAATCCCTGCCAAATTAGGAAATACCAAGTATTGCCTAAAAACAACGACTGTCAGGGCGACTACCGGCACAAGCACCAAACTCGCAAATAATTTCCGTCCCCAGGTAACCGGGATAAACAGCCATGGCGGGCTTAACGGCTTAAGCAGGTACCGGGCAAATGTCCCGTCCCTGATTTCATCCTGAACGTATTCGTCAAAATAAAATTCCGTTATCCTCGCTGCCACCATTATTACTAAATAGTACGTCACCATCTCCGAAATACTGACCTGAACCAAGCTCTGACGGTTAGCCAACCACAAAGATCCCATGATAAAAACCGGAATAGCTTCAATAATGATCCAAATTAGGATCTCTTCCTTCTCCTGGATGGCGTCTAAAAGCTCGGCCCGGGAGAGAGCCCAATACTTCCTCATGGCTATATTTTACCCCGAGGGGGATATAAATGATCGTTTTGCCGCAATTGTCATTCCCGTGGAAACGGGAATCTAGTTCAATAACTATTTATATAGATTCCGGGTCTACGCCCGGAATGACAAGGTGTGAAATTCGTGATTGGTACAATATCAGTATGAGCGCATTTAAAAAATCTCCGGAAAGAGTATTTTTGAGCATCAGAATTCCGGATGAGTTAAAAAGGGAATTGGCTAAAATCCAAAGATATCTGGCTGATAATTCGGATAATTTAAACTTTGTTAATTCCGATCAACTGCATATCACTCTGGCGTTTTTGGGCTGGATATCAGAAGAAACTAAAAAACGGGTAGAGCGGGCGGCTACTTTTGTAGCTGAATCCATGACGGAGTTTTCTGTTTATCCGACTGCCCTATCGGCTTTCCCACGGATAAACCGGCCTTCGGTTATTTGGATAGGACTGGGCGGAGAATCGGAAAAATTGAATCTTCTAACCAAAAAATTGATTGACACTCTGATGAGGTTCGGGGTAAAGATTATTACCTCCGGAGACATTTATTCCCCGCATATAACTTTAGCCAGAATTAAAACTCAAGGTAAACACCGTCAATTTTCCCAGCTCCGAGATCTGATTGAAAACACCAAAATTAATCTTAAGAGTTTTCAAATCCCCATCAGACAAATCATGGCCTATAAATCCGACCTTAGGCATTTGGGCCCAAAACACATTCCTCTTTTTTCCGCTCCGTTAAAACCTAAAATTACCAAATCAATTTCTTCAACGGCCGGCCAACCCGGAAATTAACGACTCTGTGAGCTTTGATAACCCGCGCCTCTTTTTCGCGTCCGAACGGAACCACTCTTTTGTCATCAACTTTGGAAACATATACTGTTCCAAAACCGGACAAAACGATCTTTTCGCCTTTCTTCAAAGCTTTTTTAACTTCTTCCAGAAAAAGATTGACTGCTTCTTCGGCTGCGTTCTTTGGCAAATGAGCCTTTTTGGCTACAACAGCGTATAAATCTGATTTTGTCATTTTCTTTTCACCCCCTTTCGGAATTATTTCCTATTTAAATAAGATATATAGGAACAATCTGTTTATATATCTAAATTGCAAGGATGGCAAGGGGGAATTTTAGTGAGCGACGTCAGAAGCCCGAATCTCGCGGATAGCATTGACGGTAACAGTCCCGGGATAAGTCATTTCCGCTTCGATTTTTTTAGCGATATCATGGGCCAAACGGGTAACCGCGGCATCTGTTACTTCTTCCGGTTTAACAATTACTCTGACCTCCCGGCCGGCCTGAATCGCGTAGGCTTCCTGAACTCCGGCAAAAGACATTGCCAGACTCTCCAACTTTTTCAGTCTGGTGGCATATGCCTCATAATCTTCATATCTGGCTCCGGGACGGCCACCGGAAATAGCATCGGAAATATAAACAATCACCGATTCAACGGAACTGAAAGGCTGATCTTCATGATGTTCGGCCACGCAGTTGACAGCCTTTTCCGGCAGTTCGAATTTCTTTAAAAGTTTGACTCCCAATTCGATATGGCTGCCCTCTTCATCAGCTACCACCTTACCGATATCATGAAGTAAACACCCCAACCTAACTGTATCAACATCAGCTTTTAACTCATGAGCCAGGGCAATCCCAATCTTGGTCTCTTCCAAAGTATGCAGAATCATGCTCTGACCGTAAGAAAAACGGTATTTAAACCGCCCCAGTATTTGCAATAATTCAGTCGGCAATGAAAACACTTTAACGGCTTCCGCTAGCTTCTTCCCCTCTTCCAGCATAATTTTTTCAACTTCTTCTTTGGTTTTTAAAACTATTTCTTCAATTCTGGATGGCTGGATCCGGCCATCACGCAATAGTTTTTCCAACGAGATTCTGGCAATCTCGCGCCGGACCGAATCAAATGAACTCAAGCGGATTTCTCCGGGGGTTTCGTCCAAATCGACGTCCACGCCTGTGGCCCTTTCAAAAGCCCGGATATTCCGCCCGCCCTGGCCGATAATCCGGCCTTTGGCGCCTTCGTCAGATAATTTAACAGTTGAAATTGTATATTCAGCCGTAACTTCAGTCACTCCGTGACGCATGGCATCAACCAAAATTTCCCGCGCCAATTTATCGGAATCCTGTTTAACTCTTTGACTGGCTGCTCTGATTTTTTTGGCTATTTCCTCATTCATCTCCTTATCCACCACCTCCAAAAGCTCTTTTTTGGCTTCGTCTTTGGTCAGGGAAGAAATTTTGGACAGCTTATCAATTAATTCCTGGCGGTCTTGAGACAACGCCTGTCTGGCCCGGTCCAAAGCGTCTCTGTCGTGCCGGATGTCATCTGTTTGTTTTTGAATAAGCTGGCTTTGGGATTTAATTTGAGCCAGCTCCTCTTTAGCCGCTTTCAGAAGTTCGTCAGCCTGATTAGAAACCCCGGAATTGGGATCGGAGTAAGAAACTCGATTCATAAAATCCTTTCTGGGAATGGCTAAAACTGTTTAATCTATTTTTCATTCTTAACTATGTATTCTATCCGTTAATGGTGATATCGTCAAACACCCGGTTGATTTGGCTAAAAGTGAAGCCTCTCCCGGCCAGCCATTGTTTAGTTTTTAAGCTCCGGTCTTTGTCTTTTAACCTCAATTTAATTATTTCTTCCCAATCACGGGCAATTACAGAATTTATAATTTCCGTGTCCACCCCTTTCATCTTCAGTTCAGTCTTAATTTTTACCTGCCCCCAACCCTGTTTAATTCTGGATTCAGCCCACCAATCAGCGAATGCCTGATCGTCTAAAAATTTATGCTCAGACAGTTCGTCTATAGCTTTTTGAATTATTTCCGGCAGATGATTTTTCTTGAGTAAAAAAGTTCTAACCTCTGCAACCGACCTTAATCTAAAGGATAAAAAATGAAGCGTTTGCCTTTTGGCCATTTCCAACTCTTCGTCAACTCTCATGACCAGAATTTTTTAACAATTTCTCTAATGATCTGTAAAATTTTGCCGCTTTGTCTTTAACATTTATCGTTAACGAACAATTTTTTTCAATCCATTCTTCTTTTAGAATGTCCAGGCTAAAATCGCCAAAAGCCTTACAAGTTATCATTATTGTTTGAGTATGTCCACCACCCATCCCAATCCCTCCTGCCTGCAAATTCCAGCTAACATTCATAATCATGTCTGAAAAAGTAATAAATTTATATCCAATGTGGTTTCTGGTTTCAGAATTATCAATTTCTCTAATAATGTAGAGCGCGTTGCTATCTGTGGTTATGCATAGTCTCATCATCATCAAAATTCTACCTGCATCAATGCCAAATTCTTCTTTATCGGTTCGGCTTTTTTCTTTTATTTCTACTGGAAAAACATTCCCGTTGAAACCGACGAGAAACGCATCAACATCGTATGGGTCAATATAAGAGGCTTTTAACTTAACTTTAAGATATGAGTAATAGAAAGCTTGTTTAAGAGTAAGTCGCAACAGGCTTTCGTCAGAAAAATTCTTAAACCTATCTGTTACATCATCGTCCCAAGGTTGATGATTTATATTTGCTCTTCCCCTACCTCTTGTTAAGGAAATAAAAGGTTCATTTTCAGCTTGAGAGACAAGCTTTTCGTCAAGATAAACAAAATTACTCCAAGAAAAATCATCAGGGGTATCCGATAAGTCTCCAATAGCCCCGGAAACGATAATCCCAACTCCTGATTTTTTCAGATTGGAGAATAAGGCTTGATGTCCCCTGTCTAACATCAAATTTTTTATAAATTCATCTAGATCACTTCTTGTTGAAAAAATATGAGGTAACACAAAAACCGCAATACGATAATTAACTGAATTTACAGCGTCAGATTTATTTGGAGTTATTATCCATGATCCGGCTAACATTTTTTGAGAAAGGGGCATATCTGATATAGATAAATAATCGGCAAAGCTTATTTCTCCAGCCATTCCACGAGCTTTTTTAGGGGCAAAGAATTTTTGAAGATATTTAATTTGTTTACTCTTATTCATTGCATTAATCAAATAAAGATAAAATGTTGTCTCTTGCTCCTCCACCATTATATTCTTTTATTGTTTGAAAGATTTTTTCGGCGGTGGCGAATATCGCAGGCACGACAACTGAATTCCCAAATTGACGGTATGCTTGCATGTCAGACACGGGAATCTTAAAGTTCTCAGGAAATCCTTGAAGCCTAGAAGCTTCTCTTGGTGTTAATCTCCGAGGATTTTCATTTTTCTGTTCAATTAGAATTTCTGAGCCGTCTTTATAATATCTTGCACTAATTGTTCTAGTATATTCATCATTATATTTATTGATTAAGCCAAAACCAAACCCGTTTCCCTTTTCTTCATTCTTCTTTTTATAATTTTTAAGATAATTCCATAAGCGATCTGTTAATGTATATTTTCCCTCAACCTTATCAGAAACCACATCGTTAAGTTCATATATTCTCTTTTGGGGATAAGTGGGAAACTCGAATTTTATTTTTGGATATATCTTCTTGTTGAAGCAAACAATATAAACTCTTTCCCTGTGCTGTGGGACATAGTACTTACCATCAATGATTTTTTCGAAAACATAATATCCCGCATTTTCAAGTTCTGATTTAATAACTCCCCAAGTCGCCCCCTTATTGTGGCTTTTCAGATTTTTAACATTTTCTAAAAATAAAACTTTGGGCTTATGATGCATGATGATCCTAATAATTTCAAAAAAAAGATTCCCTTGTTTTTTATCATCAAAGCCGTGTTTAACACCCATAGAATTTTTTTTACTTACTCCAGCAATGGAAAAAGGTTGACAGGGAAAACCACCACAGAGTAAATCAAAATTTGGAATTTCTTCCACGCCCACTTCGTGAACATCCTTGCAAAGGATGTCTCCAAAATTAGCGGAATATGTGGTACAAGCGTATTTATCATAATCATTAGAAAATACGCATTTTAATCCGAGCCTATCTAGTGCAATACGAAATCCGCCAATGCCAGCAAATAAATCTATATATTTATATTGTCCATTTTTTATCATATTTTATTTCATTATAAACATAATATCTCAATATGGATATTTATTTATCTCTTCATAAATAAGCTGACAAATCTTGTTATACCGATCAAGTTAAAAAAGAGGATTTTGATTTCAGATGTCGCAACGAAAAAGGGTATATTTCTAGCGAACATCTCATTCTTTCTGAGAAATTATCAATCAATGTATCTAACAATGCTTTTAGTCCTCGCAGTTACAACCACAAATTAATCACGCCAGCGGTTTTTTAGAAGTTAAAATCTCCACAACTTTCGTCTTTATGGCCGCAAATAACTTGGGGTCAGCGCCTAAAGCATCTTTGGCCCCTTCCCGCCCTTGGGCTAAAACCTGGCCGTCAAATTTATAGAAAGATCCGGATTTTTCCACCACTCCGTGCTCTTCGGCCAAATCCAGAAGGTCTCCGGTTTTGCTGATTCCGCCGGTATTCATAATATCGAATTCCGATTGCCTAAAAGGCGGAGAGATTTTATTTTTAACCACTCTGACCCGGTGACGGCTGCCGACAATCACATCCGAAGAATCGGTAATATTCGCAATCTTTCTCATATCCAGCCGGACTGAAGCGAAAAATTTCAAAGCCTTTCCGCCCGGAGTGGTTTCGGGATTTCCGAACATGACTCCAATCTTCATCCGGATCTGATTGGTAAAAATCATGGATGTTTTACTGCGGTTAATCGCCCCGGCTAATTTTCTCATCGCCTGGCTCATCAGTCTGGCCTGAAGCCCGATAATCGAATCGCCCATTTCGCCTTCCAGTTCCGCTTTAGGAACCAAGGCAGCGACAGAATCCACAATAATTACATCCACCGCTCCCGATCTAATCAGGGTATCGGCAATTTCCAGCGCCTGCTCGCCGGTATCCGGCTGGCTGATCAGCATTTCGTCTAAATTAACTCCGATACCGACGGCTCTAGTTGGATCAAGGGCATGCTCGGCATCAATAAAAGCAGCTACTCCGCCAGCTTTTTGAGCCTCGGCGATAATGTGCAGACACAAAGTGGTTTTGCCTGAAGATTCCGGCCCGAAAATTTCAATAATCCTACCGCGGGGAACTCCACCAATGCCTATCGCGTTATCTAAAGACAAAACTCCGGTGGAAATTGCTTTTATCTGACGGCTCTCGGGACTGGTTTCACCGAAGCGCATAATCGCCCCGGCCCCATAATTTTTTTGAATTTGCTGCATCGCTAAATTTACCGCCTCCAACCTTTCGTCCATATCTTTCGGATGGCCGGTGGTTTTATGCTCTTTGGCAACTTTAACCGATTTCATCATTTTTGTCTTTCGGGCTTTGTTATACCTAAAAAACACGAACAGGTCAAGTGGGAGTTTGTGCCGCCCACTTGTTCCGGACTTCGGCCACTGAATAAAAGGTTATAGTAATACTTTTTTCTTAACGCCTAGACGTTTTTAAAGACTGAGGTGGATTTATAGGGATGATTTCAGCAATAATTCTGGATCTGTGAATCAAGTATACGGTTTTTCCTTTTCCAAGTGTTTCTACAAGCCATCGCGTTTTTGTTCTAAGTTGGGTGGTAGTGATGTAATCCATATATATTCAAGTGTACATTTAAATATACATGTTGTCAAGATATTTTCACTTATTTGACGGGCAATCCGGTTTTTCTGTCGATAAGCTCGGATTTGTTATAGCAAATATCAAATTTCCCGTCTTGCCCCGCCAATTTAAATGTTCCTACGGGAAATATCTCTACTTCTTTACATTCGGGAATACCGTTTCCGCCAAAGGCATAATTCCACTGCCCATCCTTTTTAGCCACGGCCCAATAGAAACCAGCTCCGTCCTTTGCCCCACCCGTGCCATAAGCGTAATTTCCTTCTATTTTCTTTATTTCGATTTGGACTTCAGGGCCTAGTTTTAGATATTCTCTTACAAATTTGATTAATTCAAGATCGTTGATTACTACCGGAGTTGTGGGTGTCGTCTTGGGTTCACTAATTTCTACAGGGCTTTCTTGGGTTAAAGAGTTTATCGGGGTCGATTTGGATTTGCCGGTTAAAATTAAGAAAGAAATGGCGAAAACAATCACCAAAACCAGAATTCCCAAAATCCAGGGAAGATAGTTTCTCTTCTTAGGCGTTACGTCTGGCGTGGGCGAAATCGGAGCGACATCAATTGGTGAAATTATATTTTGATTGGGGCTGACAGGAACTTCGCTCATTGTTTTTTTAGTATACAATATTTATGACACTTCCATTTAAAACTCGAGCAATTATACTTCAGCCTACTGATATGCTCTAGTTAAGAAAACAGTGCTTACCTTATTGTTGTTGAAAGACTGAAATTTTATTGACACATGGACATTTTACTAAACTAAGATCGCCCGGATTTGCCGCTGAAACATAATCGGCGTTTTCAATGTGAAACTCTAATCTCGTATTTACTCCGTTGATCCTTTTATAATAAGTAGCGATACTAAGAAATGGGCCTGATGCACCAATTGGTAGGGACTTTGACCAACCTAAATTAGTTAAGCTGTTTTTATCTTTCAATAGTTCATCGATAATGTAAGGGTTGCCTTCGACATCGGGATTTGTGATTGTTCCCGTTCTTTGTAATCCAGGAATCGTCATTCCTAAGTCTGCAGGATAATCTGAGACTATTTCTTGAGTTCCCCATTTAACTTGAGGGATCAATTGTTGGATAACGTTTGGGACAATGACTTCTGGGTCATTAGTTTGGGTGAATTTAAAAGTGGAGAGGATTTGTTGATAAAAGGAATTGCTTGAAAAGTTTACGTCACTGTTCTGGAAGAAAAATCCGTAAAGATTATCGTTTTTCGGTATGTATGTTGAGTAGAATACCTTCTCTAATACATCGTTCTTATAAGCAAACTCCGTAAATTTCAGGCCATTTATTTCAATGAGCTTTTTTGATAAAAAGTAAATGACCGTATCGCTATTTGGATTTTCCTTCTTGTCAACATTCTGTTCTAGTGATTTATTTGAAGAAAGTTTATAAGTCCCTATTCTTACATAAGGAGTTATAGCATTTCTATCGCTCCCTTCTATAATTCCTTTATCTTTATTACTCCAGATAATTACCGAGTCTGAAGAATCAATCTCAATAAATCCAGATTGGGGGTACTTTAATGAGTATCCGAAGACAGGATTTGTATATGTTTTCCAATCTGACATATCAATATCGGTATCGGCAACCGTGGTTTGTTCTGGTGAAACAGAAGGTTGTATTAAAGGTTCAGTCGAGGTAGATTTTGATTTGCCGGTTAGAATCAAGAAAGAGGTGGTGAAGATAACAACCAGAACTAAAATTCCCAAAATCCAGGGAATGTAGTTTCTCTTTTTGGGCATTCCGTCGAACACAGTCGAAATTGGAGTGTCATCAATTGGTGGTTTTGATTGGTTTTCTTGATTACTAATTAGAGTTTCCATAGAATGGGATTAATTAAAACCTGGGCGGGCAAAAATCATTGGCCTTTTTGCCTGTAACTTTCTCCATCCAAGCAATACGTACTTGAGAAAATTCAGAAGTATTACAGCTGAAAAAACCAGCCGCTGTATCAGCTTGATCTTCGTAGGGAAGAAACCTACCATACCAAGTCGTTTTTTGTGATTCCGGATCTTTAGCCAGCTCGTTGCCATAGTCTTTGAGCTCACCCCAACCAACCGATCTCCCGAAGTCCTTAAGAAATTCCGCACGGTCGAATAAAACTCTTACGGCATTACCTGCTTCAGCTTTTAAGTATTCCACATTAAATTCCTTTAACAGTTCGTAATATTGAACCACATGCATCATTTCGTGCAACATTCCTTGAATTGCTTGTTTTTCATCAACTCTGGTATTGGAGATAAAGTTTTGATGAATAAATATATTTGTTCCATAAGCAAATGCAAGAGTTGTAGCGTCCGGCGATTCAATCCCCAGTTCTTGTTTTGTGGCCGATATAACTGCTAAGGGAGGATGATCAACTAGGTAATATTTGGGAGCAATATCTATAGCTTTTTTAATAATGGTCATTTTATCTGCGGGAATTGGTTGTCCTGCTGTCCATTTGATAGGAATGCCTTTGTATTCTTCTGAGTGAATAAAATTTAGAGAAGAAATCTGTGATGAGATTGCAAAAAGAGGATCAAGCACAATCATAGCCGCTTTAATTTCCCCTGAAGAAGCAGGTACTGCTCTTTTTGGCACAGGTGTCGAATAGGGAACAATCGTTGGTACTGGGCTATTGAACGAATCTGACTCAACTTTGTTAATATATGCTCGGGTTTCTTCAGGAGTAGGAACACCGGGGGATCTATATCTGAACTTAGAGAGGACAATAACCCCGGCGATAACGATAATTACAACTATCGGCAATACCAATAATATAGTTCTATATTTTGAGAAAAATGATCTAGTCGGAGTTGGTTCGTTTAAAACACTCGTAATATCCAATTCTTGCCAGCCGACGGTCCTTAGCTGACTAGCAATCTGTTCGTTAGAATACCCCGACGATTTGAGATTTTGAACATAACTTTTAAGTTCAGAGGTAATCATAATAGGATTATTTGACTAATGTTATAGATTCCACTATCGAATCCATTTCTTTTAGAATCGTTTGATCCCAGTTGATTGGAAGCACATATTTGATCATTCCGATCTTAGTCCCGTAATCCAAATAATCTTCACTCACAAAATTGGAGCAGACTTGAGCAGTCAATGCATCAAAAGAATATTTTGAATAGTTAGTCCTTTTTACCTTGGAAGAAAGAGAGAGATTATTTAGAATGGACGGCGCTGGTACCCCCGCGTCACAGTTAGCCCGGCCTCCGCCCACAGGATCGCCAATCTCAATCTTGTAATTTCCTTTAACCAAGACAGTTCTCTCGTATTCTTCTGTTTCATCGAATGGATTAACAACTTTTTCAACACTCTTGCTCCAGCCAACTGGTAGGGTGATATTGATTTTGTTTGTTGCGGTGTCTATGAACTCGAAAGTGGAGAGGATTTGTTGATAAACTTTGGCTAATTTGCTGCTGCCTTCGTCATAATCCCCAGCGGTATTGAGGTTAAAATTTTCCCAGTCTTGAAACAAATCAATCAGATATATTTTATCAGGACCCTCTATAAAATATCTGATCGTCGGGCCGGAACCACAACAACTCCAGAGAACTTTCGACGAAGCGAACTGATTTATTTTCCTTTCTCCAAGACGACTATATACGACACAATCGCTATCTCCGCCGGTTTTTTCTGCAAGTTGTTTTATTTCTTTACACTCTTTGTCGTTTTGGGCCAACCAATGGTCTAACGAAACATAGTTTTGTCTATTAAGACTGGATATTTCTATTCCCGATGATCGATCGGTTGGGTCGGCTTTAATTGTGACTCCAGTATTTTTGGAATCCATAATAACGGTCCAATTGGACGGATATTGAAAGGCAACGCCGAAACTGGGATTAATGTATGTTTTCCAGCTTGATGTATCGACATCAGTATCGGCAACCGTGGTTTGTTCCGGTGAAACAGAAGGTTGTACTAAAGATTCAGTCGGGGTCGATTTGGATTTACCGGCTAGAATTAAGAAAGGGGTGACGGAGATAACCACCAAAACCAGAATTCCCAAAAGCCAGGGAATATAGTTTTTCTGCTTCGGCGTTACGTCGGGCGCGATCTGCGCCGGAGCGGCATCAATTGGTGGTTGGGGTTGGACAGGGACGGGGGTCATTGATTTAAAGATTAGAGATAAACCGGGGGAAAGTCAATGGCGAAGAATTTTTATTTATAAACATTTAAACCGGGCAGGCGGTTGAAATGTTTTGCGTTGTCTGTCGCCAGTGCGATGCTGTTTTCCAGCGCTGTGGACCCGATTAGCAAATCAATCTGTATCCAACAAATATTTCATGAAGAGTAATCCCTTTTGCGGAAAATTCTGGAAGGTTTGCCTACTTTAGCCGCCCACTTTTTATTTTTCCATATTCCGGCCCATCTATCTACCGCGGCAATATCTTTCTTAACCACGGGTACAACTTTGACAATGGGCTTGCCGGAATTTGAAATCGGCTCAGTTGATGGCGAAATATTAGTCATAATCTATCTATATAGTTTGGCGTATTTGCCGGAGATCCAGCCTTCCTGCCCGTCGTCAAGCTTAATTTTGTACCAACCACTATCGGTCGATTCCAAGAATTGATAAGTTTCTTTGGGATAAATTTTAGTCAATTCTTTACCGCTGCTGGAATTTGGCTCGCCACGGACTCTTAACCAACCGGTGGGTGTATCTAAAATCTCTACATAGGGCCTGGTTAAAGCAATTGGTGTAGATTTAGGAGTCGGAGTTGCCTTAGTTTGACCTTTAGCTAGGGTCGGAGTTGGAGCAGGTGTTGTTGAAATTTCGGGCACAGCCGATTCTGTTGCTTCCGGAGACGAAGACACTATTTTAGTCCGGGACAATTGGACCGTCAAAGTTAATTTATGGCCTTTGGGAATCGACAACGGAACTTTCTTGTCGTTATATCCAGCCGAAGAAACTATCACTTCATGATTTCCGTCTGTGGAAAGCGCTGTAGTCAGGGGGGCAAAACCTTTAGGCTGACCATCAACCCGGACTGCGGCCGGATCCGGAATTGTGACTACGGCCAATTGAGACTGGGTTTTGTCGGCAATCTTTTCCAGTTCCATAATATAACCTTCCGATTCCTGATCATTGTCTCCGGTTGTCCTCTCAACCACCGCCAATAAATTATCGTGGAGAGTCAAAGTGGTTTCCCACGGCTGACCGGATTGAGGAATCAACTGAAGGCGGTAAGTTTTCGACTTCAGGTCAGCCCTTTCAAACGGAGTTGCCCCTTCCTGCTTGCCGTCCAGAATCACCGTTGCCGGAACGGAAGTTACTACTTTCAAACCGGCTTTTCCTTTTCCGATAAAGGGGATTGTGCAACCCGACAATAGCCATGAAACCAGCAACAATAAAGATAATCTTCTCATTTTAAAAAATTATAAATTTAAGTATATCAGTTTGGTAGAATAGTCATAATGGCCTCGTGGCGAAGTGGTAACGCTGCGGTCTGTCCCGCGAAGCAGGATCCTGCTCTGCAGGACAAAACTTCTTTATAAGAAGTCGGCCTTAAAATAATAAATGCATTACGTGTATCTGTTAAAAAGCACTGTTGATCATAGGCTTTATGTTGGTTGCACCAACGATTTAAAAAATCGGTTTTTCAGACATAACTCCAGAAAAGTTAAATCAACAAAAGCTTATCTACCTTGGATATTGGTATATTATGAGGCGTATAAAGAAAAGCCTGATGCGACCAAAAGAGAAGTACAATTGAAAATGCATACAGTGAAGAAGGAGTTGATGAAACAAATTAAAGAAAGTTTGAAATAAAAATGGCGCGTTGGCGAAGTGGTAACGCGGGAGTCTGCAAAACTTCTATGCGAGGGTCCGATTCCCTCACGCGCCTCAAAGTCTGTCTAGCGGAGCTAGATCCCGCTCTGCAGGACAAAACAGCTATGCGCGGGTCCGATTCCCGCCCAGGCCTCAAAGGAAGGAGCTGTCTGTCCCGCGAAGTGGGATCCTGCTCTGCAGGACAAAACAGCTATCGCACCGGTTCGATTCCGGTCTAGGCCTCAAAATGAAAAACTTTTTAAAACAAGCCAGAAAACTTGCATTGTCGTATATAATGACTACCATATGAGTGATTTTCGAAAAGTTTACCCTGAAGTAGAAATCTCAGCCACAAGCAGAAAATTTATCCGCACTGACCCTCTCGGATATTTAGCGACAAGACATAGATAGATAGAAAATGCCGTAAGAATGGATGATACGGAAGCAATGAAAGAACTGCTTCCGGAGCTAAATGCTGTTTTTGGAGAAAGAAATATTCTATTCTATTGGGGAAGTCTTATTGAAGAACAGTTAAATCTCGCTGAAGATATAAGATAATTTTTTGTCTTTACCAGATATTTCCTAATATTTCCAGATATTATTTATTCAGTTTTTTTCCAATTTCAATTGCCTGTTCAATCAGCCGATGGCAATAACCGTATTCGTTGTCGTACCATGCTAAAACTTTGACCAGATTTCCGCCGGTGACTTGAGTTAAAGATAAATCGACGATGGCCGATTCCGGCCGGCCGATAATATCCGAACTCACCAATGGTTCATTCGTCACCGCTAAAACCCCCTGCCATCGTGGCATCTGACTGGCTTCAATAAATGCCTGATTCACCTCTTCAACAGTGACATTTTTCTTCAAAACCGCGGTGATATCGGAAATTGATCCCGAAATTACCGGCGCCCGGATTGCCAAACCGTCGAATAGTCCCTTTAATTCCGGAATTGTTTCGGTGGTAGAAATTGCCGCTCCGGTCGTCGTCGGAACCAAATTGTGGGATGCTGCCCGGGCCCGGCGCAAATCTGAATGGGAATTATCCTGCAGATTCTGATCGTCGGTAAAAGCGTGAATCGTAAACAAAGCAGCTTTCTCAACTCCGAATTTGGAATGTAAAACCGCAGCCACCGGCGCCACGCAATTGGTAGTGCAGGAAGCGTTAGAAACTATTTCACCATTCTCATACTGATTAACTCCCAAAACAAACGTCCCGATATTTCCGCCTTTAGGCGGAGCGGAAATTAAAACTCTTTTAGCTCCGGCTGACAAATGGGCTTTGGCTTTTTCTGCTGTCGCAAATTTTCCGGTACATTCCAATACGACGTCAATTCCGTAATCTTTCCACGGTAGTTTATTGGGATCACGTTGGGCAAGCAACAAAACCGGCGAAGGCAAATCTTCAATCATCAATTGCCCGATAACCGGATCGTCATCAGTCGCCTCGACCGCCGTGTGAAGTTTCGTAAACTTCACATCTTTATTAAAACGGCCATAGGCGGTATCGTATTTTAATAAGTGCGCCCAACCCTCAATTTCCATTGAGCCTGACGTATTTATGGCCACCAATTCAATCTTATCGGCGTACTTTTCCGCCAAAATCCGGACCGCCGTCCTCCCAATCCTCCCAAATCCATTAATTGCAACTTTAATCATTACTCTTCATCTTATCCTGTTCTAGCTCCAACTGCAATAATTTTAGGACTTCTTTTTTGAATTAAGACATTAAACCAGCTCAAAACTCTATTTTGTCATTGCGAGGCGCTCAGCGCCGTGGCAATCTTGCTTTAGAATTAGATCGCCACGACCCTTATCGGGGTCTCGCGATGACTTTTGAAACGAGTTAATTAAAACAATATATTTATATCAACGCATAAAGACTTCAATTATTTAAATAATTGAAGTTTTTTCTGCAAAACAGCGATTCTTTAATTTCCTGAAGGCTTATCATTATTGCCCAAGTTGAGAATTAATGTAATTATGGACTTCCCCCCAATCCCCACCACGCGGTTCCAGAACCCACTGGCCATATTTAGCTATCGGCGGATTAGTCAATAGTCCAGGGCTTTCCTTAGTCCCTTCGTCCAAAGCAATTTGGCCGATTCCCTGTAAATTAATTCCAATTCCGATTCTGCCCAAAGCCAACATTTCGTCGTCCCCCAAATCAGTCTGTGTATAGTCATCAAAAATCTGACGCAATTGTTTAATTCTGTCGGCATTCAAAGCAGTTTCTTTTTGTTTCATTTTTGAGGCCAGTGCTACTAAAATTTGCTGCTGGCGCTTAGACCGGGCAAAGTCGCTGCCCTCTTCCGGATCGGTACTATATCTTGACCTACTAAATCTCAAAGCCGTGTCTCCATCCATATGCTGCCACCCGGCCTCAAACTTCACCGTCTCATAAACAGGCGTTTCTGACGAACCGGCCTGCCCGCCTAAATGCGAGTCTTCGAGCTTTTGGCTGGGATATTTCTCATCCGTAAACCCTCTCTTGACCTCCACTTCAATCCCACCGACCAAATCAATGGCTTTTTTAAAACCTTCAAAATCTACCAGCACCGCATAATGGACCGGCAGTCCGGTCACCTGAAACACCGCGTCACGGGCTAAAATTAGCCCACCCCCGGATTGTTTTTTCTCACCGTAATAATAGGCCGAATTGATCTTAGCCTTCATTGAATTAATCCAAATATCCCGCGGGATAGAAATTGAACTAACTTGCTTGTCTTTCAATCTTATAGATAAAAGAATCATGGTATCGGTCAAATCAGGGGCTTCGTGAGATGCCCCACCTCGACCCAATATTAAGATGTTTGTCCGGCCGTCATTGGATTTTAAAGCGCTGCTTGGATCTTTGAGAATCGAAATTGTGGACAGAGGCTTGAATAAATAATTACCGGCCGCCGACACCAGCGGGAAAACAAATTTTACTAAAATAATTCCTACCGCCACAACTAAAGCAATAATTGACGCCCAAAAAATTGGTTGCTTATATGGCGCCAATTTGCGTTTCAAAATATTAAATTTGATTGATAATGTTGATAAATTCATCCGGATCCAAACTGGCGCTCCCGACTACGACTCCCGACAATCCCTGAATTCTAGAAAAACCGGAAATGTTGGCGCCGCTGACACTTCCGCCGTAAATGATTTTCGCATCGGGTGCTAATTGATTTAAACTTTTGATCATTTCTTCTATATCTGAAACTTCTGCCGGTTTTCCGGTTCCAACCGGCCCTTCCTGAACGCTTATTGCTTCCGGCGGTTCATACATAATTATAATTTTAGACAACGTTTCGTCGTCAAATTGCCCTAAAACCTGACGGAGATTTTCCCGGTCTACCGACACAACCGGAGTAATATTGTTATCTAAAGCCTGAATTGCTTTTTGGGCGGTTTGTTGAACTGTTTCTTTAAAATATTTTCTTCTCTCTGAATGTCCGAGAATAACGTAAGAGGCCGAATCAGCCGCCATTCTGGCGGTAACTTCTCCGGTATAGGCTCCGCCGGGAAAAGCCGATAAATTCTGCAATCCAACTGACACTCTGCCTGAAAGATTATATTTTTGGATTAAATCTTTGACCAACGTAAAATGAATTGAGGCCGGACAAATTATAACCTGCAGATTTTTTGATTCCGTAGTCATCGAAGAAAACCTGTCCATCCAACTAATTATCTCTTGTTGATTTTTATTGGCCTTCCAATTGGCGATTACCAGCGTTAGCGGCATGGTACGATTATACCAATGACAGCAGACCTTTTATCA
>Ga0209211_10003404_pt1 | contig 25987 bp, 20 predicted proteins | sample RifGroA2_FD_183992 | JGI IMG/M metagenome (GOLD analysis project Ga0209211, IMG submission 183992) | Groundwater microbial communities from Rifle, Colorado, USA - Groundwater A2 (SPAdes) (version 2) | ecosystem: Environmental > Aquatic > Deep subsurface > Groundwater | place: Rifle, Colorado...
GCGCGAGCCGCGACCGGTGGCGCCTTCGTCACGGATTTCGCCACCGTTACCGGTCGAGGCGCCGGGGAACGGCGAGATCGCGGTCGGGTGGTTGTGCGTCTCTACCTTCATCAGAATGTGGGTCGGCTCTTCGCTGTAGGCGTAGGTGTTGCTGTCCGGCTGCGGATAGAAGCGCTCGATGGTGGCGCCGTCGATTACCGAGGCGTTGTCCTTGTAGGCCACGCGGGTGCCTTCTGGATGCGCGTCGTGGGTGTCGCGGATCATGCGGAACAGCGACTTGCCCTGCTCTACGCCATCGACGATGAACTGCGCATTGAAAATCTTGTGACGGCAGTGCTCGGAGTTGGCCTGCGCGAACATCATCAGTTCGACGTCGGTCGGGTTGCGCGCAAGCTTGATGAAGTTTTCGACCAGGTAGTCGACCTCGTCCGGCGACAGCGCCAGCCCCATGTCGAGGTTGGCCGCATCCAGCGCGGCCTTGCCGCCGCCGAGGATGTCGACGGTGGACAGCGGTTGCGGTTCGATGTGCACGAACAGGCGATCGGCGTCGTCCAGCGACGGCAGCACGGTTTCGGTCATGCGGTCATGCAGGAGACCGGCCAGAGTTTGGCGGGCCTCATCGCTCAATGGCGCAGCAGCGGTAATGTGGTAGGCGATACCGCGCTCGATGCGCAATACCTGCTCCAGACCACAGTGACGGGCGATATCGGTCGCCTTGGAAGCCCACGGCGACAGCGTGCCAAGACGCGGCGTAACCAGGAAAAGATCGCCGGTAGGCTGCTGCGCCAGCGGCGGTTCGCCGTAGGTCAGCAATTTTTCCAGCACGGCGACTTGCGCCTCGCTCAGTGGCGCTTCACTTTCGGTAAAGTGCCAGTACTCTGCCGCAATAGTCAGATCGGGTAGACCTGCTTCGCGAGCAGCAGCAAGAAGTTTATCGAGTCGGAACTGGGACAGGGCGACACCGCCCCGCAGCTTGAGAACGTGCGACATTGGATACCCGCAACAATGAAGACAAGGATCAGGGAAGCGCGTCATAATACACGAAACCCCCTGTCTTTATAAGGCCAGAATTCGTATTTTGTCTGACAGCAGGCGCCGTTCGAACGCGCTTACCCGCAAAAATTCAAGGAGTTACTTCAATGAAGAAAGTCGAAGCGATCATCAAGCCGTTCAAACTGGACGAAGTGCGCGAAGCGCTGTCCGAAATCGGCATCAATGGCCTGACCGTCACCGAGGTCAAGGGCTTCGGCCGCCAGAAGGGACACACCGAACTGTATCGCGGCGCCGAGTACGTGGTCGACTTCCTGCCCAAGGTCAAGATCGAGGTGGTCATCGCCGATGATCTGGTGGAACGCGCCATCGAATCTATCGTCAGCACCGCCCGCACCGGCAAGATCGGTGATGGCAAGATTTTCGTGACCGCGGTGGAACAGGTGGTCCGTATCCGCACCGGCGAAACCAACGAAGACGCTGTATAAGCCACTGACACAGCAATGAAAAACGGCACCCGCGGGTGCCGTTTTTTCATGGAGCCAAGGTTGGCCGCAAGGGCATCAGCCCCAGAATTTCCACCATGACTGCTCGCGCACCTGCCACGGCGTCTGCAGATAGTTGCTCTGCGGGAAGTTCAGCTGCAGCACGCGACGGGCATCGGCCGCCATGTCCTTCATCCCCAGCTGCTCGTAGGCCACCACGATGATGGCCAGCGCCTCTTCATTGTGGCCGGTGTTGGCGTACTCCTTCACCACTGTCTGTGCGCGGTTGATGGCCGCCAGCCAGGCGCCACGCTTCATGTAGTAGCGGGCGACGTGCACTTCGCTGGCACCCAGCGCGTTGATCAGGCGCACCATCTTCTCGGTGGCATCGACGCTGTACTGACTCTGCGGGAAGCGCGCTACCAGCTCCTGGAAGGCCTGGTACGATTCGCGCGCCGCTTTCGGATCGCGCTCGCTCATGTCCTGGCCGGACAGGCGCGACATCCACGAGCTGTCCTCGTTGAAGTACACCAGGCCCTTCAGGTAGTACATGTAGTCCAGGTTCGGATGCGACGGGTACAGGCGGATGAAGCGGTTGGCCGAGGCAATCGCCAGCTCCGGCTCGGCATCCTTGTAATGGGTATAGGCTTCGTCCATCAGCGCCTGCTGCGCGTAGCGCCCGTACGGGAAGCGCGCCTGCAAGGTTTCATACAGTTTCAGCGAACGCTGATAGTTGCCACCATCCAGCTCTTCGCGCGCAGTGGCGTAGATGCGCTCTACTGTCCAGCCGCGGGTTTCATCTTTGGTGTCCACCGTGGCGCAACCTGCCATCAACACGACGGCCAGCAAGGCTACAAAACTATTTTTCATGAGGTGTCCTTGTTTGACTGCCGTCGATTATAACCAAAACAGCATTTTGCGCACCCCCGCCGTTTCGGGCGGCGCGCAAACAGCAACGGGACAATCCCGCCCGACTCCTTTAAAATCACCCGATTTACCTCACGCCAGCAAAGACATGAACGAACACGACACCCATCCCGACGAGCTACTGGACGACGAAACCCTGGATAGCGAAGCGGAAACCGGCGGCGAGGCCAAACAGTTTACCGTGCCTTACGAGCTGTCCGGCGAACGCCTGGACGCCGCACTGGCCAAGATGCTGCCGGACTACTCGCGCAGCCGCATGACCCAATGGATCAAGGACGACAAGGTCAGCGTCGACGGCAAGCACGTACCCGGCAAGACCAAGCTGCTGGGCGGCGAGATCGTGCGCGTGGAAGTGGTTGCCGCACCGGAAGCGCTGTCCTACGTGCCGGAAGACGTACCCTTCCCGGTCATCTATGAAGACGAGCACCTGCTGGTGGTCAACAAGCCGGCCGGCATGGTGGTCCATCCGGCGGTCGGCAACTGGAGTGGCACCCTGCTCAACGGCCTGCTGTTCCGCCATCCGGAACTCGCGCATATCCCGCGCGCCGGCATCGTGCACCGCCTCGACAAGGACACCTCCGGCCTGATGGTCGTCGCCAAGACGCTGCAGGCGCAGACCGACCTGGTGCGCCAACTGCAGGCGCGCACCGTAAAGCGCATCTACCGCGCGGTCGCCACTGGCGTGGTGCCCTACGACGGCAAGATCGAAACCCTGATCGGCCGCGACCCGCACAACCGCCTGCGCATGGCGGTGGTGCGCTTCGGCGGCAAGCCGGCGATCACCCATCTGCGCGTACTGGAACGCTACGACGACTTCAGCTACGTGGAATGCAAGCTGGAAACCGGCCGCACCCACCAGATCCGCGTACACATGAAGGAAGCCAAGCACCCGCTGGCCGGCGATCCGCTGTACGGCAACGCCCGTCACCACGGCAGCGAAGCCGTCGACGAAGCGGTGCGCAGCCTCGGCCGCCAGGCGTTGCACGCCTACAAGCTGTCGCTGGTGCACCCGGTCACCGGTGCCACCCACAGCTGGAGCGCGCCGCTGCCGGACGACATGAAGGCGCTGCTGGCGATCCTGCGCGACGAGCGCGAGATCAAGCTGAACAAGGCCAAGGCGCAGACGCCGCTCGGCGCGGCGATGGAAGACGACGACGATGACTGGGACGAGGACGACTACGATGTGGAAACCCATTACATCCGCTGACACCCCCGCCGAGCCGGCCGACCTGTCGTGGCGCGAGGCCGACTGGCCGCTGGCTGGCAAGGTTGGCACGCTGATCACCAGCCGTGACGGCGGCGTCAGCCCGCCACCCTACGCCAGCCTGAACCTGGGCGACCACGTCGGCGACACTGCGGCCAACGTGGCCGCCAACCGCGCCCGCGTGCGCGAGCGGCTGCCGGCGGAACCGGCCTGGCTGCAGCAGGTACACGGCATCGCCGTGGTCGACGCCGCCACTGTCACCCCCGGTCAGCCACCGCAGGCGGACGCCAGCTTCAGCCGCACCCCCGGCGCGGTGTGCTGCATCATGACCGCCGACTGCCTGCCGGTACTGCTGGCCGATCGCGCCGGCAGCGTGGTCGGCGCCGCCCACGCCGGCTGGCGCGGCCTGCTGAACGGCGTCATCGAGGCCACCGTCAGTGCCATGAACGAGCCTGCGGCCAACCTTGTCGCCTGGCTCGGCCCCGCCATCGGCCCGGACGCGTTCGAAGTGGGCGCCGAAGTGCGCGACGCCTTCCTCGCCCACGACGTGCACGCGGTGCAGGCGTTCGACCCGATCGGCGACGACAAATACCTGGCCGACATCTACCTGCTGGCACGGCAACGGCTGGCGGCCATCGGCATCAGCGAAGTCTACGGTGGCGACGAGTGCACGGTGATCGACCGCGAGCGCTACTTCTCCTATCGCCGTGACGGCGTCACCGGCCGCATGGCCAGCCTCATCTGGATCAAACCGTAAACAAAAACACCAGATGTTGTGGTCAACGGGCAGCTGCGGCTGCCCTTTTTCTTTGGCAAAACGTCGCATCCATGCCACATCGCTATGATGTTGCAATGAAATGACAGCAAGCGCGGCAACGGCAAACCCTTGTCTTTGCAAGGCATCCGCCAGCGGCGCCACAAGTGCCGAAAATTCCCGAAAATATTTCTGCCGCCGCAAAGCCAATAACGGCGCGGGTTTGCGCGTTTCCGTCGCCTGTCAAGACTTGTTCGGCACCGCCTTAACCACTAGAATTTGCGCCATTCTCGCGTCACGACAGTACATCTTGTGTTTGTACACAGCTCGCACACAGCTTTTCAACAGAGTTGTCCACAGCCGTGACAAACCCGAGCAACGCGGGCCACCCACCCGGCCAACCCGGGGCCGTCCGCTGTTGCAAGGCAGGCCGCAGGGTCATCCGAACAACCCCACCCCACCACGAGGGAAACATGACAATGCAAACCACTACTTTTGACGGGCAAATGGCTGCCGAACTGGGCCGCGCCGCCGCTCCCCAGGACGACTACAGCCAGTACAAGACCATCCGCCGCAACGGCGCCGTGGTCGCGTTCGAGCCGGTCAAGATCTCCATCGCCATGACCAAGACCTTCCTCGCGGTAATGGGCGCCCAGGGTGCCAACTCCGCCAGCATCCGCGACAAGGTCGCGCAGCTGACCGAAGGCGTGGTCAGCGCGCTGATGCGTCGCAAGCCGGAAGGCGGCGCCATCCACATCGAAGACATCCAGGACCAGGTTGAACTGTCGCTGATGCGCTCCGGCGAACACGACGTCGCCCGCGCCTACGTGCTGTACCGCGAGCAGCGCACCCAGGAGCGTGCCGCCCGTGGCGAAGCACTGCACCAGATCCAGATCAACGTGATCCGCAAGGACGGCCGCAAGCAGCCGCTGGACGTGGCCCGCCTGCGCGCCAGCATCGAATCCGCCTGCCAGGGCCTGGCCGCCACCGACGTGGACGCCATCCTGTCCGAGACGCTGAAGAACATCTACGACGGCGTGCCGGAAGAAGAAGTCAACAAGTCCGCCATCCTCGCCGCCCGTGCGCTGATCGAGCAGGACCCGGCCTACGACTACGTGACCGCCCGCCTGCTGCTGGGCAACATCCGCCTCGAGATCCTCGGCGAAGCCATCGCCCAGGAAGAAATGGGCAGCCACTACCCGCTGTACTTCCCGACCTTCATCAAGAAAGGTATCGAGGCAGAACTGCTGGACGAAAAGCTGGCCGAATTCGACCTGAAAAAACTCGGCGCCGCGCTGAAGCCGGAACGTGACCTGCAGTTCGGTTACCTCGGCCTGCAAACCCTGTACGACCGCTACTTCCTGCACATCGACGGCACCCGCATCGAAATGCCGCAGGCGTTCTACATGCGCGTCGCCATGGGCCTGGCACTGAACGAAGTGGACCGCGAAAACCGCGCCATCGAGTTCTACAACGTGCTGTCCAGCTTCGACTTCATGTCGTCGACCCCGACCCTGTTCAACGCCGGCACCCGTCGCAGCCAGCTGTCCAGCTGCTACCTGACCACCATCGCCGATGACCTCGACGGCATCTACGAAGGCATCAAGGAAAACGCGCTGCTGTCCAAGTTCGCCGGCGGTCTGGGCAACGACTGGACCCCCGTGCGCGCCATGGGCAGCCACATCAAGGGCACCAACGGCAAATCGCAAGGCGTGGTGCCGTTCCTGAAAGTGGTCAACGACACCGCCGTGGCGGTCAACCAGGGTGGCAAGCGCAAGGGCGCGGTATGTGCCTACCTGGAAACCTGGCACGCCGACATCGAGGAATTCCTCGAACTGCGCAAGAACACCGGTGACGACCGTCGCCGCACCCACGACATGAACACCGCTAACTGGATTCCGGACCTGTTCATGAAGCGGGTGATGGAAGGTGGCGAGTGGACACTGTTCTCGCCGTCCGAAACCCCGGACCTGCACGACCTGTTCGGCCAGGCCTTTGAAAAAGCCTACGTCGCCTACGAAGCCAAGGGCCGTCGCGGCGAGCTGAAAGTATTCAAGCAGATCCCGGCGCTCACCCTGTGGCGCAAGATGCTGACCATGCTGTTCGAGACCGGCCACCCGTGGGTGACGTTCAAGGACCCGTGCAACATCCGCAGCCCGCAGCAGCACATGGGCGTGGTCCACAGCTCCAACCTGTGCACCGAGATCACCCTGAACACCAACGACGACGAAATCGCCGTCTGCAACCTGGGTTCGGTCAACCTGTCGCGCCACATGAAGGACGTGGGCGGCAAGCTAGAGCTGGACACCGAGAAGGTGGCCCGTACCGTGCGCGTGGCACTGCGCATGCTGGACAACGTGATCGACATCAACTTCTACCCGGTGAAGAAAGCGCGCAACTCCAACCTGAAACACCGTCCGGTCGGCATGGGCATCATGGGCTTCCAGGACTGCCTGCACCAGATGCGTATCGCCTACGCCTCCGACGCGGCGGTGGAATTCGCCGACGTATCGATGGAAGCCGTCGCCTACTACGCCTACCTCGCCTCCACCGAGCTGGCCGAAGAGCGTGGCCGCTACCCGTCGTACAAGGGCAGCCTGTGGGATCGCGGCATCCTGCCGCACGACAGCATCAACCTGCTGGCGGCCGAACGCGGCGGCTACCTGGAAGTGGACCGCAGCGAGCGCATGGACTGGAGCGTGCTGCGCAAGCGCATCGCTGAACACGGCATGCGCAACAGCAACTGCCTGGCCATCGCCCCGACCGCGACCATCGCCAACATCATCGGCGTGTCCGCCTCGATCGAGCCGACCTACCAGAACCTGTTCGTGAAATCCAACCTGTCCGGCGAATTCACCGTCACCAACGAATACCTGGTGCGTGACCTGAAAAAACTGGGTCTGTGGGACGAAGTGATGGTCGCCGACCTGAAATACTTCGACGGCAGCCTGGGCCGCATCGACCGCGTACCGGCCGAGCTGAAAGCCATCTACGCCACCGCGTTCGAAGTGGACCCGAAATGGCTGGTGGACGCCGCCTCGCGTCGCCAGAAGTGGATCGACCAGGCGCAATCGCTGAACCTGTACCTGGCCGGCGCATCGGGCAAGAAGCTGGACGAGCTGTACAAGTACGCATGGATTCGTGGCCTGAAAACCACCTACTACCTGCGCACCCTGGGCGCGAGCTCGGCGGAGAAATCCACCGGTCGTGGCGGCGAGCTGAACGCCGTGGCATCGGCCCCGGTTGCTGCCGCAGCCGAAGTGGACAACACCCCGGCCACCGACGCCAAGTTCTGCTCCATCGACAACCCTGACTGCGAGAGCTGCCAGTAACAGCCTTAGGAGGCGAAGATGCTATCAAGAGCAGATCGCCTCGTGAGGTTTATCTGGGTAACAACGGTTGCAGTGATTCTCACGTTCGGCGTTGGATTTAGTGGACTGATGCTAGTGATCAGTTCATTTAACGAAAGCAGATTTGACGACGTAAGCGCCGAGGTTTCGGCATCACGCCAAGATGGGGTCAAACTCAAAATGGCTGCCAAAACCAACCAGATAAAACAGTAATTTACGAGGCTTGGCGGGAGATATCCCGCCACTCTTTCCAAAATAACCACCCCATTTTGGAAAGAGTAGCCCAAGGTTGGCCGCATGCGGCCAACCTTCATCCCTCAGCCGCTTCCCGCGAGGCGGCTGAGGGATGAGCCGAACCCGGCAGGTCGTCGCTTAGTCCAAGCAGCAGGAACAAGTCGTCAAGGAGAGCACCATGCGCCACTTACCGACACTGTGTGCCACCGCCCTGCTGGCGGGCTGCACCACCATGGCCGACAACCTGCACGGATCGCTGACGCCGCCCGCGGGCTTGGGCTACGCCGTGTTTTCGATGACCGTGCGCACTTACAACCCCGGCTACGCTACGGCCAACCTGAGCTGGCACGGACTGGACAACGGCCAGCACGGCATCGTGTACGCCAACTTCGGTACCGATACCGTGTTTGGCGAAGAAGGCATGACGCCGGTAGACGGCAAGCTGCAACTGCTGGCGCTGCCACCGGGCCGCTACCAGCTGCAAACCGGCTACGCGCGCTGGAACGACGATCCGGGCGACGACCTTGTGTTCAATTACAAGGGCTACGCCAGCTTTCGCCTCGACAAGCCGTTTGAAGTACGCACCGGCGAAACCGTCTACCTCGGCCAGCTGCGCTTCAATCTGGACTACCGGCCGGACGTGGAATTTGGCGACGAGCAAAAACGGGATTTCGGCCACATGCGCCGCGTGTGGAAGATCAACGACCTGAGCGCCATCCGCCTGCAGCCGTTCAGCGGCAAGGCCGGGCGCAGCAACTGAATCACCGGTGGCAGCCACGCGCTGCCACCTGAAAAACAGGCGGCCAACCCAAGGTTGGCCGCAAACAATACGTGAACACCTGAAATATTACTGGAGCCTATATGCTGAGCTTTGAAGACCCGATCTCGACTGCAACCCCGGCCAACACCCTGGACACCCACGGCACCAAGCGCGTCAGCGCCGCCGACAAGCGCGTGATCAACGGCACCACCGACGTCAACCAGCTGGTACCGTTCAAGCACAAATGGGCATGGGAAAAATACCTGGCCCAGTGCGCCAACCACTGGATGCCGCAAGAAGTGAACATGCAGCGCGACATCGAACAGTGGAAAACCGGCCAGCTGACCGAAGACGAAATGCGCATCGTCAAGCGCAACCTCGGCTTCTTCGTCACCGCCGATTCGCTCGCCGCCAACAACATCGTGCTGGGCACCTACCGCCAGATCACCAGCCCGGAATGCCGCCAGTTCCTGCTGCGCCAGGCCTTCGACGAAGCCATCCACACCCACGCCTACCAGTACATCGTGGAAAGCCTGGGCCTGGACGAAGGCGAAGTGTTCAACGCCTACAACGAAATCAAATCCATCCGTGACAAGGATGAATTCCTGCTGCCGTTCATCAACGTGCTGTGCCACCCGGAATTCAAGACCGGCACCCTGGAAACCGACCAGACCCTGCTGAAATCGCTGATCGTGTTCGCCTGCATCATGGAAGGCCTGTTCTTCTACGTCGGCTTCGTGCAGATCCTGGCGCTGGGCCGCCAGAACAAGATGACCGGCGCCGCCGAGCAGTACCAGTACATCCTGCGCGACGAGTCCATGCACTGCAATTTCGGTATCGACCTGATCAACACCATCAAGCTGGAACAGCCTGAAGTGTGGACCGAAGAATTCAAGGCCGAGATCACCGAGCTGTTCAAGCACGCGGTCGAGCTGGAATACGCCTACGCCGAAGACACCATGCCGCGCGGCGTGCTGGGCCTGAACGCCAGCATGTTCAAGGAATACCTGCGCTTCATCGCCAACCGCCGCATGCAGCAGATCGGCCTGGAGCAGCTGTTCCCCGGCGTGAACAACCCGTTCCCGTGGATGAGCGAAATGATCGACCTGAAGAAAGAGAAGAATTTCTTTGAGACGAGAGTCACTGAATATCAGACCGGCGGGGCGCTGAGCTGGGATTGATCAATCCATTAGCAAAGGGGAAGGCGAAAGCCTCCCCTTTTTTTTGATCACAACCATGACAACGGCAATACACATGGGAAGTAAATGTCAAATGAAAATTCAATACAACATATATCGCATGGAAAATAATTCCATAAGAAATTTCCTAAGAAAAATCAAAAAAGCTGGGCTTGTTAAACAAGGGAAAATTAAAAACGACGATCATACCTTGGTCTTCTTTTTCTCAGAAAACAACAAAGGTCACGATGTGAAATGGTGGGATACCTATAAGGTATTCTCAAAAAACACGGCATCAGCCCCTAAAAATATTTTTCATTATGGACTACTTGCAGCCATTCCAAAAAAAGACAAAAAATACATATACTTAGCAAGTCTTGGCAAGTCTCATTTTTATCTAAGCAAATTCATAGATTGTGATTTCGGAATTGAATTTGCAGTAAATTTGACACATGGGCAATCAATCCTGCTAAAAAAGAGTCGATACTTTACCGGAATAAGGAAAGGAGCAATAACCTCATACCAAGAGTTTGACATTGGCAATTTTGAACCAGGCGAATCTGTAGATCATCTAAAGCTAAAAGCCGAAGACAAAAAAACATGGGGAGACAGTTCAATAATATGCTCAGACTCAATACAAATCAGCCAAGAAATAAAACCTGAATATTTCAGCAGCCTTATCAAGAAAATCGAGAGCGTACTCACCAGCAAACCACTGATATCAATACCGAAACTAGAAAAAGAAAACGATCAAACCGCTATAGACGAGCTTGACCTCAAGCTTGTTGAATCAATAAAAAAGGGAGAAGCTATCGCCAGCACATCCGATTTCATGATGAATGGATCTCATATCACACTTTCACATGAGTGTGACAATTTCTATATTATAAAACTGGCAGGCAGAAAAACAGAAAAAGAACTCCTTATTGGCAATCAGCTTGACATTGAGAAAATTAAGAGCTTCATAACAACAGAGGGCATCAATGACATCAACCAAGTCGCAGTACGTTACACGGACAGCAATGAAATAAAATGGAAAAAGAAACTTAAGGAAGTGCTAGACTTTAGAATATTGCACGAAGACATACAATACACAACCAAAAATGGCGACTGGTATTCATTCAATGAAAAATTCATGGAATTTCTTAAAAAATCACTAGAATCCATCGAAACAATCAAAATGGACGATCTAGATGAAGATGACTACATTAATTGGAAATTAACAAAAGAAGCATCTATAAATAACGGCACATCAACCAACAAAATAACCTACAGAGAATACTATTTCAATGAAAAATTAGCACAAGAAAAAGGCTACCTCCTGCTTGACAGGAAAAATCATACAATAAAAACACTTGCCTCAGTTGGAAATAACTACCAAGTTGAGCTAGCGGACCTCTACGCAAACGAAGAAGCCATTTCGCTTAAAATATCGGAAGATAAGGCACAACTCATTTACAACGCCTTCCAATCGTTAACAGCCCTTGAATTGTATTGCCAAGACGAAATAAAAACAAAGAACAAAATAAAAAAAGTAGCGCTCTGGATTGTGCACGAAGACGAAATAAGCTCAATTTTTGACTTCAATTCAATCCAGCTACTGCTTGCCATTGAGAATTGGCGCGCAAAAGCTCAATCCTATGGATTAGGGGTAAAGATCTATCATTCCAAACATATAAATGTTAAAAAGAAAGCTACGCCCACGACTTAATACAGCAAGTAGCCCTGAGTAGGGTGCTGTCACCCGGTTTGCCGGGCGACGCCCATTTTATAGCCGCCTTCGGCACGTCGCCGCACACACTGTTCTGTATCCCGCCGCTGGCGGCACCTTTAATTGCCGGCGCCGATCCCCATCTGTTCTGCATGTGGTGGCCGTGGCCGCCTTTCCTTCCTTGCCCTTAGCGGCACACCGACAGGACTTCTGCTCATGAGCGAATCGCGCTACACCCCGCCCCGCGTCTGGACATGGGATCAGGCCAATGGCGGCCAGTTTGCCAACATCAACCGCCCCATCGCCGGGCCGACCCACGAACAGGCGCTGCCGGTGGGCGAGCACCCGCTGCAGCTGTATTCGCTGGCCACGCCCAATGGCGTGAAGGTGACCATCATGCTGGAAGAGCTGCTGGCGCTGGGCCATCGCGGTGCCGAGTACGATGCGTGGCTGATCCGCATCCACGAGGGCGAGCAGTTCGGCAGCGGCTTTGTCGCGCTGAACCCGAATTCCAAGATTCCGGTGCTGCAGGATCGCAGCGGTGCAGCGCCGCAGCGGGTGTTCGAATCCGGCGCCATCCTGCTGTATCTGGCGGAGAAGTTTGGCGCGCTGTTGCCGCAGGATCTGGCGGCGCGCACCGAATGCCTGTCGTGGCTGTTCTGGCAGATGGGCAGCGCGCCCTTCCTCGGCGGCGGTTTCGGCCATTTCTATGTCTACGCGCCGGAGAAGTTCGAGTACGCGATCAACCGCTTCGCGATGGAGGCCAAGCGGCAGCTGGATGTGCTGGACCGCCGCCTGACGGAAAACCGCTGGCTGGCGGGTGACGAGTACAGCATTGCCGATATCGCGGTGTGGCCGTGGTATGGCGAGCTGGTGCGCGGCAACCTGTATGGCGCGGCGGAGTTCCTGCAGGTGCAGGACTACCCGCACGTGCAGCGCTGGGCAAACGAGATGGCGGCGCGGCCGGCGGTGCAGCGCGGGCGCATGGTCAACCGCCTGCGCGGCGAATTGAGCGAGCAGCTGCACGAGCGCCACGCCGCCAGCGATTTCGATACCCGCACCCAGGACAAGCTGCAGGCGCAAGAGGCCGCCACGCCGGCCTGAGCGCAGCCTAGTCCCGATACGCTTGCGGCCAACGTTGGCCGCAAGCGCAGCCCGCACGCCGATCCGTAATCCCCCGCCCGTTTTGCCGCGACTTGCGCTACCCTGTGCGCCTTGTTTTCCAACGCGCGGCCAGGCTTGCGCGGCTTTACAGAACCGATCCCATGCGACTCCAGGAATTCCATCAAGCCCTCGCCGATCTCGGCGCCCGCCCCTGCCATATCGGCCGCATCAACCGTGCGTGGCTGAAAGGCCAGCCGCTGGATAGCGGCACCCGTCACCAGAAGGGCGAGCATTACTTTCCGCTGGCGGTGCGCAACGGCCTGCCGCCGCTAGTGGCGCAGCTGGATGGGCTGGCGCGCATCGAATCGCAACACCCGGCGGCGGATGGCTCGCTGCGGCTGCTGGTGGCGCTGAATGACGGCCAGATGGTGGAAAGCGTGCTGCTGCCGCGTGACGGGCTGTGCGTGTCCAGCCAGGTGGGCTGCGCGGTGGGCTGTACCTTCTGCATGACCGGCAAGAGCGGGCTGCTGCGCCAGCTGGGCAGCGCCGAGATCGTGGCGCAGGTGGCGCTGGCGCGGCGCATCCGCCCGGTGAAAAAGGTGGTGTTCATGGGTATGGGCGAGCCGGCGCACAATATCGACAACGTGCTGGACGCCATCAACCTGCTGGGCACCGACGGCAATATCGGCCACAAGAATCTGGTGTTCTCCACCGTCGGCGATCCGCGCGTGTTCGAGCGCCTGCCACAGCAGCAGGTAAAACCGGCGCTGGCGCTGTCGCTGCACACCACCAATGCCGAGCTGCGCGCGCAATTGCTGCCGCGCGCACCGCGTTACGAGCCGGCGGAGCTGGTGGCGCTGGGTGAGGACTACGCGCGCCGTGTCGGCTACCCGATCCAGTACCAGTGGACGCTGCTGGCCGGCATCAACGACACACAGGAAGAAATGGACGCCGCGGTGCAGCTGCTGCGCGGCAAGTACGGCGTGCTGAATATCATCCCGTACAACAGCGTGGACGGCGACCACTACCAGCGCCCGTCCGCCGAACGCATCCAGCAGATCAAGCGCTACCTGCACGACAACGGCGTGCTGACCAAGGTGCGCGATTCCGCCGGCCAGGATATCGACGGCGGTTGCGGCCAACTGCGCGCCCGCGCCGCCGACGTGATCGACCACAGCCGCCTGCTGCGCCGCAATCGCAGCGACCTGGCCAGGCCGCAAAACTGAAGCACCCTGTTGGCTATGTGGCGACTACAGCCATATGATGAAGCAGACTCCTGATTGAGAAGCGTCGCCATGCACAAATTTACACGCTGGATTCTGCTTGCCCTGGCCGGCGGTGTAGCAACGACGGCGGCAGAAACAGTACGCTTTCCCGACTATCCGGACCCGAACAAGCGATTCTTCAGTGCCGCGCTGCAACTGGCACTGGATAAAAGTGGCCAGGCCTATACGCTGAAGCCGGTCTTGCCGGCAATGCTGCAAGGACGGTCGATCGCGCGCGCCATGGGTTCTGACGGCGACATCGACGTGTTGTGGACCATGACCACCCGTGAACGCGAAGCCCTGCTGCTGCCGGTACGCTTTCCCATAGACAAGGGCCTGCTGGGCTGGCGGATTGCCATCGTGCGGCAGGACAAGGCGGCACTATTTGCCAATGTGCAGACGGCGCAGGACTTGCGCTACTTTACTGCCGGTCAGGAGCATGACTGGCCCGACGTCGGCATCCTGCGGAAAAACGGCCTACCGGTGATGACTGCCGGCCAATACGAATCCCTGTTCAATATGCTGACCAGCAAACGCTTCGACTACTTTCCGCGCGGCGTGGCCGAGGCCTGGGCCGAAGTAGATGCGCACCCCGAGCTTGGCCTGACGGTCGAGCGTTCCATCGTGCTGCGCTACCCGGCTGCCGAATACTTTTTTGTCACACCGCGCAAGCCTTATCTGGCCGAACACATCTGGCAGGGCTTGCTCCGTGCCCAGGCCGACGGCAGCTTCGACCGGCTGTTCCATGCCCACTTCGACCCGCTGCTGCAGCGGGCCAAGCTGTCGCAGCGGCGCGTCATCGAGCTGGATAACCCGATGATCGATGCGGGCAGGCTGCTGCCGGCCGATTCACCGTGGTGGTATCGCCCGCTGCCGGCCGCCAACTAAACCAGACATGTCCGCATCTGTCCCAGAAAAAACCGCCAGCCGTTAACGGATGGCGGTTTTTGTGGCGCCCTGTGGTCTGGCGGCTGGGTGCGAGTCAGCGCCGCGGCTCGGCGGCAGCGGCCAGCAGGTTTTGCACGCCCTGCCAGCGCGCCTGCATCCGCGGTAGCAAAAATGCCCGCAGCGCCTGCGCCAGCGTGCCGGACGCGCGGCGGTCGGCGCAGATCAGCCATAGCGGCGCCGCCTCGCCCTGCCAGTGGGGACACAGCGGCAACAGCCGGCCGGCAAGCAGGTCGTCGGCCACGTCCAGCATCGACTTGTAGGCGATGCCCTTGCCGGCCAGCGCCCAGCGCCGCACCACATCACCGTCGTCGGCCATGCGCAGGCCAGGCAGCGTGATGCTTTCCTGTTGCCCGTCGCGGTCAAACGACCACTGCTGATGCAGGCTATCGCCCAGCATGTAGCTGAGACAGACATGACCGTTCAGGTCGGCCGGCGTCCGGGGCATACCGTAGCGCGCAAGGTAGTCAGGAGCCGCACACAGCACGCGGCGGTTGTCCGGCAGCAGGGGCAAGGCCACCAGCGAGGAATCGGCCGGCGTGCCGTAGCGGATGGCCAGATCCACCGGCTGGCGATACACGTCGGCCAGCCGGTCACCCATCTGCAGGCGCAGCGACAGTTGCGGATGCTGCGCCAGGAAATCGTCCAGCCACGGCAACAGCACGTTGCGGCCAAGGTCGGAGGGCAGCGACAACTGCAGCAGGCCGCGCAGCGCCGCCTGACCTTGCGCCGCCTGCTGTGCCGTCGCCCACAGCGCCAGCATCTGCTGCGCCTGCGGCAGAAACTGTTCGCCCTGCGGGGTGAGCCGCAGATGGCGGGTGGAGCGCACGAACAGGCGCGCGCCCAGCTCCGCTTCCAGCCGTTTCAATGCGGCACTGGCCGCCGCCGGCGTCAGCCCCAGCGCGTGCGCGGCGGCGGTCAGACTGCCGGTTTCGGCGGTACGCACCATGATGTCGAGAGGATGCAGTGCTTTCATGTTCAAATTTTATTTGATAGTTATGCAAATAATACGCCGTTTATCAAATAAATTTTCACAAGCATGATGGCACGCACACTGACAGCAAGGAGTCATCATGCACATCGCCGATCTGGTCCAAACCCGTTACACCACCAAATCCTTTGATCCGTCATTCCGCCTGACTGCCGTACAAGCCGCCGACATCGAGAGCCTGCTGCGCTTCAGCCCGTCGTCCACCAATGCCCAGCCGTGGCACTTCGTGCTGGCCGACAGCGCCGAGGGCAAGGCGCGTGTCGCGCAGGCGACGCAAGGTTTCTACAGCTTCAATGAAGGCAAGATCCTGAACGCGGCGCGGGTGGTGGTGTTCTGCACCCGCGCCCAGCTGGACGACGCCCATCTGGCCACCCTGCTGGAGCAGGAAGACCGTGACGGCCGCTTTGCCAATGCAGACATCCGCGCCGGCCAACACCGCGGCCGCAGCCACTTCGTCAACCTGCACCGCTACGAGCTGCGGGACGCCGCGCACTGGATGGAAAAACAGACCTATCTCGCCGCCGGCACCCTGCTGCTGGGCGCCGCCGCCATGGGGCTGGATGCCTGCCCGATAGAGGGCTTCGATCAGCAGGCGCTGTCCGGGTCGCTGGATCTGCGGGCGCAAGGGCTGGTGCCGTCGCTGATCGTCGCGCTGGGACGCCGTGCTGCCGACGACTTCAACGCCACGCTGCCCAAGTCGCGGCTGCCGGCCGCGCAGACCATCACCCGCCTGTAAGGCTTTGCGGCCAACCCTGCCGCAAGGTTGGCCGCATTGCCCTAGCCCACCACCTGCAAGCTGGACTGCCCCAGCCCGCTGCCCTTCTTCACCACGATCTGCACCGCGATGCGCTCCTGCATGCCCGTCACATGGCTGATGACGCCGATGGATTTGCCGCTGGCGTTGATGCTGTCCAGCGCGTCCAGCGCCACTTCCAGTGTGTCGCCGTCCAGCGTGCCGAAGCCTTCGTCGAGGAACAGCGAGTCGATGGAGGTCTTGTGGCTGACCAGATCGGACAGCGCCAGCGCCAGCGCCAGGCTGACCAAGAAGCTCTCGCCGCCGGACAGGGTGCGGGTATCGCGGGTGGCGTCGGCCTGCCAGGTGTCGACGATCGCCAGTTCCAGCTCGCCGCCGGCCTTGCGCTGCAGCAGGTAGCGGCCGTGCAGGCGCGCCAGATGGCGGTTGGCGAGGTGCATCAGGTGCTCCAGCGTCAGCCCCTGGGCAAACTTGCGGTACTTGTCGCCCTCTTTCGAGCCGATCAGGCTGTTGAGCCGCTGCCAGATGTCGACATCAGCACTGTGCTGCTCGATCTGCCGCAGCAACGCCTGCTGGTTGTCGCGGCGCTGCGCGTCGTCGTACAGCAGCGCCTGCAACGCACCCTGCTGGCCGGACAGCGCCTGGCGCTGCGCGTCCAGCGCCGCCAGTGCGGCGTCCAGCTCGGCCAGCGACAGCGGGCTAAGCGCCTGTTGCTGCAGCGATTTCAGCGCGGCGAGTGTGGTTTGCCGCACCGCCTGGCTGCGTTGCAGCGCCTGTTCCAGCTGTTGCTGCTGCGCCTGTAGCCGCTGGCGCTCGTCGGCCGGCAACAGCGCCTGCAGGAAGGCGGCCGGATCGGCAAACGGGCTGGCAGCCAGTGCGGCCAACCATGCCTGTTCGGCGCGCTCGTGCTGCTGCTGTTGCGCCTGCAGATCGGCCGCCAGCTGCGCCTGCTGCCCCTGCAGGCTGGCGATCTGCGCCGCCAGTTGCTCCACTTGCGCGGCGTAGTGCGCCAGTGCCGGCTCGTCAGCGGCGACCGCGTCGCAGTCCACCGGCACGGAGGCGGCCAGCTTGTCCCAGCGCGCTTGCCAGCCTTGCGCCAGCGTGGCGGCCTGTTCGCTGCGCGCCTGCTGTTGCAGCAGCACGCCCTGTTGCTGCTGTTGCGCGAGCTGGGTGTCCTGCCAGCGTTGCCAGTCGAGCTGGCGGGCGGCCAGCCACGCCGCCATGTCGTCATCGGTGGCAGACCCGTCGGCGCTAAAACCGGCGGCGGCGATGGCCGCGGCCAACGTTGCGCCGGCCTGTTCGACGTGTTGCGCGGTGGCGGCCAGCTGGCGCTGCAGCTCGGCCACGCCTTGTTCCGCATGCGCCTTTTCCTGCAGCAGCAACTGGTGCTGCTGGCCGGCTTGCTGCAGTTGCGCGGCCTGCTGTGCTTCCTGCTGGCGGGCGGTGGCCAGGCTTTGCTGCGCCAGCTCCGCTTGTTGCAGCGTGCGGTTGAGGGCAGCGTCGTGCTGCTCAGCGCCGAGCAACCCTTGCTGCAATTGTTCCTGCTGCGCCCAGCCGCTGTCATCCAACCCCAGCGGCGCGGCCTGTGCCTGCCAGGCGGCGTACGCTTGCTGCCGGTTGTCGGCCAGGGTGTCCAGTGCGCCCTGCAGCTGGACAAGGCGTTCTTCCAGCTTGACCAGTTCGCCGCCTGCGGCGCGGCCCTGCTCCTCCAGCAGCTGCAGCGCGGCTTCCTTTTCCTGCAGCACGCGGGCGGTGTCGGAGACGGTCAGCGCCTGATAGGCGTGAATGCCGGGGTGTTCCAGCGAGCCGCACAGGGGGCAGGCCTCGCCCGGCTGCAGCGCGGCGCGGTGCGCTTCCAGGCTCTGGATGCGCTGTTCCAGCAGCAACAGCCGGCGCTTGTCGTCCACCTGCTCCTTCAGCGTGCGGTAGTCCTGCCGCAAGCCGTCGCGCCGCGCTTGCTGCGCCGCCAGCTGCTGGCGGGCATCGGCCAGCGCGCCTTGCAGCTGCGTGTCTTGTGCGGCGTGCTGGCGCAGCTGGCTGGCCAGCTGGCCCAGCTGCCGCCACGACTGCAGCTGTTGCTGGCCAAGTTGCCAGCGCTCGCGCAGGCTGGCCAGCGTCTGGCCCTGCAACAGCTCGGCCGCCGCGTGCTCGGCCGCTTGCGTGGCGTGCCGGCTTTGCTGGTGCTGGATAGTCGCGTGCTGCAGCGCCTTGTCCAGCTCGCCCAAGCGGCGCTCGGTGGCGGCCAGCCCGTCCTGCTGCGCCTGCCGCTGGTTTTGCAGCTGTCGCAACGTCTGCTGCGCCTGTTGCAGCTGCTTGTGCTCGCTGTGCCAGCCGCTGAGGCGTTCACCCAGCACCGCAAAATGGGCGTGCTGCGCCAGCCACGCCTGCCGTGCCTGCAACTCCTCCTGCAGCGCCTGGCACTGCAGCCGGGCGCCAGTGGCCAGCGCGGTGGCGATGGCCGTGGCCTGCCAGTGGGCGGCGACCGACTGCTGCCGGCTGTCGGCAAGCTGCGCTTGCAACTTGTCGCCGGCCGCCCGGGTTTGTTGATGGCGCGCGGCGGCGTCCTGCCACGCCTGATACAGCGGCTGCAGCGCCGCCGCCGGCTCGCTGTGCTGCAGGCGCTGCAAGGTTGGCCGCGCCTGTTCGATCGCCTGCTGCGCCGCCTGCTCGGCAAGCTGCGCCTGCTGCTCGGCCAGTTCGGCCTGCGTCAGCTCATGCCGCCACTGGCGCAGCACCTGCGTCTGCTGCTGTTGCTGCTGCAATGCGGCCAGCTGCGACGTCAATTCCGAGGTCTGCTGCTGCATCGTCTGTCGCTGCGCTTCCGGCAGCAGCTCCACACCGTCGGCGCGCGCCTGCAATTGCTCCAGCGCCTGCTTGGCGTCGCGCGCCCGTTCGAACACGCGCTGCGAAATCTGGCCGTAGATGTCGCTGCCGGTCAGCTCTTCCAGCAGCTCGGCGCGCTCGTTGTCGCTGGCATTGAGGAAGGCGGCAAAACCGCCCTGTGCCAGCAGCATCGACTTGGTAAAGCGCGCAAAATCCAGCCCGGTGATCGCCTCGATGCGCTTCAGTTTATCGTTGATGTGGGTGGTAAGGATGGTGCCGCCGGCATCGGCCAGCTCCACCCGCGGTGCCTGCAACTGGCCGTCGGCCTTGTCGCGCGCGCGGCGCTGGCTCCAGAACGCGCGGTACAGCTGGCCCTTCACCTCGAACTCCACCTCGGCCAGGCAATCGGCGGTGTGGCGGCTCATGATCTCGTTGCTGCTGGCGGAGATGGTCTTCAGCCGCGGCGTTTCGTGGTACAGCGCCAGGCAGATGGCGTCCAGCAGCGTGGATTTGCCAGCGCCAGTGGGGCCGGTGATGGCAAACAGGCCGTTGTCCTTGAATGGCGGCCGGGTGAAGTCGATCTTCCACTCGCCTTGCAGCGAGTTCAGGTTCTTCAGGCGCAGGGTCAGGATCTTCATGCCTCGCCCTCCTGCAGGCTAGCGACAATGTCGCGGTAGCGCGCCTGCAACTGTGCGGCCAAGGTTTCGTCCAGCGTTTCCAGTTGCAGCCGCTTGGCGAACACGTCGAACGGCGTCAGCTCGTCCAGCGTCTCGCGCGCCGCGGCCTGCAGCGTGGCGGCGGCATTGCCGCGTTCACGGCGGATGCGCAGTACCTCGACCGGCAGCTCGGCGGTGATGCCCTGGATGCGCGCCTGCAGGTCGGACAGGTAGTCGTCGCCCTGCACCAGCACCTCCAGCCACACCGGCTGCGTGGCGCTGGCGAGCTTAGCGGCGTCAGGAATGGCGGCGGCCAACGTGGCCAGATCGCCCTTCACCGACACCAGCTGCTGGAAACGCGGCACCGGCAGCGGCGTCACCCCCAGCAGGCCGATGGCGTCGACATCCACCAGCAGCACCTGTTTCTGCTGGCCGGCCTCGTCGAAGCTCAGCGGGATCGGCGAGCCGCTGTAGCGGATGTGTTCCAGCCCGCCCACCTGCTGCGGGCGGTGGATGTGGCCCAGCGCGATGTAGTCAGCCGGCGGAAAGGCGCTGCTGGGAAACGCTTCCAGCGCGCCGACGTAGATCTCGCGCACCGATTCGCTGGCGCTGGCGCCAACGGTGGTGAGGTGGCCGGTGGCGATGATGGGCAGCGGCAACTGCAGCGCGTCGCGCCGGGCGCAGGCCAGCCGGTACAGCGCCTGATAGTGCTGGTGGATGGCCTCCTGCAGCGTGAGCTGCTTTTCCTCGGCGCTCTGTCCGGCCTGGCTTTGCATCACGTCACGCGGACGGATGAACGGGATGGCGCAGACGATGGCGCCGGGCGTGCCGTCGCGCTGTGGCAACACCAGCACCTGCTGCGCAAGATCGGCCTCCACCGCCGGGATGACGCTGGTGCCAAGGCAGCTCAGCAGCGGCCGGCTTTCCGCCAGCGTCGCCACCGAGTCGTGGTTGCCACCCAGCAGCACGAGCGCGGTGCCGCTGCCGTGCAGCGCCACCACCAGCCGGTTGTACAGCTCGCGCGCGTAGCTGGGCGGCGCGCCGGTATCGAACAGGTCGCCGGCGACGATGACGGCGTCGACGGCGTGCTCGCTCACTTGCTGCAGCAGCCAGTCGATGAAGGCCTGGTGCTCTGCCTGGCGGGTCTTGCCCATGAAGTGCTGGCCGAGGTGCCAGTCAGAGGTGTGAAGGATGCGCATGAGGAATACTGGGGCGTTGGCAATGTGGCCGATTGTAGCAAGCCCGCCGTGCCGGCAGCATGGCGGCAGACGGATTGCCCGCCTGCCGCCAATTTATTCAGGATCAGGCACCGGCCTTTGCCGCTTGCGGGACAGCCACGGCCGGCACCCGCTGCAGCCCCCACACGTTGGCCGCAACAATCAGCAGCACGCCCAGCAGCTGCCAGCCATCCAGCAACCGGCCGTAGGCGAGGTAATCCACCAGCAGCGCCACCACCGGGTAACTGAAACCGAGCAGGCCGATCCAGTGGGTGGGCAGCTGGCGGAAGGCGGCGTACATGATGATGTACATCAGCGTGGTGTGCACCAGCCCCAGCGTGGCCAGATAGCCCCAATGGCTGCCGGCCACCCACAGGCTGGCGTTGTCCAGCAGCGGCCACAGCAGCAGCACGCCGGTCAGCGTCTGCACGCAGGCGATGTGGGTGGGCGCCAGCGTCTTCGGCAGCTGTTTGCTGATCAGCGTCACCACCGCGTACAGCATGGCGGCGCCCAGCGCCAGCAGGATGCCCAGCAGCCCGCCGCCGGCACCCTGCCCCGGCTGCACGATCAGCAGCATGCCGGCAAACGCCACCGCCACCGCGGCCAACTTGCGCACCGTCAGCGCCTCGCCCAACAGCAACCGACCCAGCAACAGCAGCCAGAACGGCTGGGTGTGATACACCACGGTGGCGATGCCGATCGAGCTGTAGTGATAGGCGTTGAACAGCAGCAGCCAGTTGCCCACCAGCGCCACGCCGCCGGCGATGCACCACAGCAGGCTGGCCCGGGTAAACGGCCACGTTTGCCACAGCCCGCGCCACCAGGCGTACAGGCCCAGCCCCAACGCACCCAGCACGCAGCGCACGAATACCACGTTCCAGACCGGCTGCCCCGACTGCAGCACGAACCAGCCGATGGTGCCGGACAGCGCCATGGCAGCCAGCATCTGCAGCACGCCGGTGCGTAAATTTTGTTGTGTCATGATCAGGTTCTCCTTGCAGGCTAGTGTGCTACAGCATACGCAGCTCGCGCAGCCGGTTGAATGGACTTTGCAAGGCAGAATCGGCTTGCTACCTTGTAAATATCGCCAAATCGACAGGATTGCCTGCAATGAAAGACTGGATTGACGTACAGCTGGTGGGGCTGCTGCAACAGGACGCGCGGCAGAGCATTGCCGAGCTGGCGCGGCAGCTGAAGATGTCCGGCCCCAGCGTGTCGGAACGGCTGAAGCGGCTGGAGGAACACGGTGCCATTCGCGGCTACACCCCGGAGCTGGACTGGCCGCAGTGGGGCTACACCCTGCAGGCCATCGTGCGGCTGCGCCCGCTGCCGGGCCAGCTCAAGGCGCTGGAGGCGCGCCTCGTCGCCACGCCGCAGTTCACCGAGTGTGACAAGGTCACCGGCGAGGATTGCTACATCGCCCGCCTGCTGCTGCGCGACATCGGCCAGCTGGACGAGATCCTGGACGGCTTTGCCGAGCTGGCCACTACCGCCACCAGCATCGTCAAGGCCAGCCCGGTGCTGCGCCGGCTGCCGCCGCTGTTGCCCTAGCAGAAAAGCGGCCACGCAAGGTTGGCCGCAGACGTATCGCTCAGTCGGAGACGGGATGGATCTCGATGCCGAGTGCGCGCCCCAGCCCCGCCGGCTGGACCAGCAGATCGGCCAGGGTGTGGCGTGACAGCTCGCCGTAGAAGGCCTCTTGCGCCGCATGCAGCACGCGATACAGCCGGCAGCAGGCGGCGATGCGGCAGTGCGAGTGCTCTGCATCGAAGCACTCGACCAGCACGTTGTCGGCCTCCGCCGCCCGTACCAGCTGGCCGAGGTTGACCTGCTGCGGCGCGTGCGTCAGCCGCATGCCGCCGCCCTTGCCGCGCACCGTCGTCAGATAGCCCTGCTGCCCCAGAAAATGCACCACCTTGGTCAGGTGGCTGGCGGAGATGTCGTAGGCGTGGGCGATCTCGCCGATGGTCACCAGGCGCTCGCCCGCCAGCGCGCTGTACATCATTACCCGCAGGCAGTAGTCGGTAAAGGCGGTCAATCGCACGGTCGGGACCATTCCATAGTGTTGTTCAATCCGGCAGCTTATGCACCCGGACTCGGGCCGCCATTCTACCCTGCCGACCAGTGCCCGGTTGCGGCGGTTTGCCTCACGCCGGCCTGCCGTTGCGGTAAAAACCGGCCGAAAACGCGCGTTCTTGATGCGCCTCAAGCGAATGGACTTTGCTTCATAACATTCATTTTCTATGAATGTTATCGGGTATAAGATTCATATCAGACGAATCTTATACCCCCTCAAGGAGCACCACCATGGCTTTCACCGTCAAAAACAATATCCGTTGGGTCGGCAAACAGGACTGGGAGCTGCGCGAGTTTCACGGCAGCGAATACAGCACCCACCGCGGCTCCAGCTACAACAGCTACCTGATCAAGGAAGAAAAGATCGCGCTGATCGACACCGTGTGGGCGCCGTATGCCGAAGAATTCGTCGCCAACCTGGCAAAAGAAGTCGATCTCGGCGCCATCGACTACATCATCGCCAACCACGGCGAGATCGACCACAGCGGCGCCCTGCCGGCGCTGATGGCGCGCATCCCCGACACCCCGATCTACTGCACCGCCAACGGCGCCAAGTCGCTGCGCGGCCACTACCACCAGGACTGGAACTTCAAGATCGTCAAGACCGGCGACAGCCTGGACCTCGGCAACGGCAAGCAGCTGGTATTCGTCGAAATGCCGATGCTGCACTGGCCGGACAGCATGGCCACCTATCTCACCGACGACGCCGTGCTGTTCAGCAATGACGCCTTTGGCCAGCACTACGCCAGCGCACAGATGTTCAACGACCAGTGCGACCCGGTCGAACTGCAAGAAGAGTGCATCAAGTACTACGCCAACATCCTGACCCCGTTCAGCCCGCTGGTGACCCAGAAAATCCACGAAGTGCTGGCCTTGAACCTGCCGATCGACATGATCGCCACCAGCCACGGCATCATCTGGCGCGACAAGCCGACCCAGATCGTCGAGCAGTACCTGAAATGGGCCGACGACTACCAGGAAAACCAGATCACCCTGGTCTACGACACCATGTGGAACGGCACCCGCATGATGGCGGAGGCGATTGCCGAGGGCATCCGCAACGCCGATCAGGATGTCGTGATCAAGCTGTTCAACCTGTCCAACAGCGACAAGAACGACGTGCTCACCCACGTGTTCAAGTCCAGGGCCATCCTGGTCGGCAGCCCGACCGTCAACAACGTGATGCTGCCGCACGTCGCTGCCCTGCTCGAAGAAATGACCGGCCTGCGCTTCAAGAACAAGGCAGCGGCGGCATTCGGCACCCACGGCTGGAGCGGCGGCGCGGTGGAACGCATTGCCAAACGGCTGGACGATGCCGGCTTCCGCGTACTCAATCAGGGCATCGCCGCGGAATGGCGGCCGACCGACGACGCGCTCTCGCAGGCGGTGCGCTTTGGCGAGGCCTTCATCGAACAACTGGGCAAGACCGACACGCCCACCGTCGAGGCGACAAGCAGCTGTAGCGGCAAGATGCGCTGCAAGACCTGCTCGTGGGCCTACGATCCGGAACAAGGGGAAGCGTCGCAAGGCGTGGCCGCCGGCACCGCCTGGCCGGATGTCGCGGAGAGCTTCCTGTGCCCGGTGTGCTTCATGGGCAAGAGCGACTTTGTTCCCGCGTAAACAACCGTCCCCGGAGACTCCTGATGATGAAAAAACCCCTCGTCATCATCGGTAGCGGCCACGCCGGCTACACCCTGGCCCGGGCGTTCCGCCAGCTTGATACCAGCACCCCCGTCATCATCCTGACCCAGGACGGCGGCGAGCAGTATCCCAAGCCGCAGCTGAGCCACGGCTTCGGCCAGCAAATGGCGGCCGAGCAGCTGGTGCAGCAGCACGCCACCGCCATCGCCGCCGAGCTGAAAATCATGGTGCGCCCCAACACCCTCGTCACCGCGATCGACTTCGACGCCAGACTCGTCCACGCCGGCGCGGCGCAGATCCCCTACAGCGACCTGGTGCTGGCCGTGGGCGCCGAGCCCTTCGTGCCGGCCATACGTGGCGACGCGGCGCAGGACATCCTGACCCTGAACAACCTGGAACAGTACCGTCGCTATATCGCGCAGCTCGAGCGCAGCGAGCGCGTGCTGGTCATCGGCGGCGGCCTGATCGGCACCGAGATCGCCCACGACATCGCCCGCCACAAGCAGGTAACGCTGGTGGACATCGGCAGCCGGCTGCTGGAGCGGCTGGTGCCCGAGGTGGTCAGCCAGCGCCTGCACCGTGCAATGAAACAGGTTGCGCTGCGTTTCGGTACCGCGGTGGACCGCATCGACCGCGCGGCGACGGGCTACCACGTGAAGCTCAGCAATGGCGAAACCTTGAGCGTGGACGCCGTGATCTGTGCGGCGGGGCTGAAGCCGCGGCTGGAGCTGGCCGCAGGACTGGCGACTGGATTGGCGACTGGATTGGCCACCGCGCGCGGCATCACCGTCGACCGCTATCTGCGCACCTCGCAGCCCAATGTCTATGCGCTGGGCGACTGTGCCGAGATCGAGGGCCAGATCCTGCCCTACCTGCAGCCGATCACGCTGTCGGCACGGGTGCTGGCCAGCACGCTGGCCGG
>Ga0209211_10003406_pt1 | contig 25975 bp, 13 predicted proteins | sample RifGroA2_FD_183992 | JGI IMG/M metagenome (GOLD analysis project Ga0209211, IMG submission 183992) | Groundwater microbial communities from Rifle, Colorado, USA - Groundwater A2 (SPAdes) (version 2) | ecosystem: Environmental > Aquatic > Deep subsurface > Groundwater | place: Rifle, Colorado...
TGATGTAGATTGAAGAAGATTGATAGGATTGATGAAGACGTTCTTCAATCTTGTCTTCTCAATCTATTCAATCTTGTTTTTTCAATCCTTTCAATCTTTCTTCTCAATATTGTTTTCTCAATCTTTTCAATCTTATTTTCTCAATCTTATCCCTTAACCTCAACCTTAAATATAATCATTCCCTTGTGTGTCTTTATTTAGTCGTGGATGTTTCATCATAATTATCATAATAAATCTGCGTCTAATATTTATATTTTTCTGCGTTATCAATAATTATTAGTTTTGAAATTTTGATTTTGTTACTTGGATTTTGTTACTTGGAATTTGTTATTTGTTATTTATGTATTAGGATTTAGGATTAAAACATTCTTTTAATATTTATTTAAAACGGGAGATGAATTACTTCTATCTTAGCTTTTTGTAACAAATTCAAACCATCTTCTTTGTGATATTTATCGCAAAATACAACTCTTAAAATTCCTGCCTGAATAATAAGTTTAGAACATTCTACACAAGGTGAAGTTGTAACATATAAAGTTGCACCTAAACTGCTGTTATTAGATTTTGCAACTTTTGTAATTGCATTTGCCTCGGCATGTAATACATAAGGATAGGTTTTATTGTTTTCATCTTCGCATTTATTTTCAAAACCTGAAGGAGTTCCGTTGTAGCCATCGGAAATAATCATTTTATCTTTAACAATTAATGCTCCTACTTTTCGCCTTACGCAATAACTATTTTCTGCCCAAATTTTTGCCATTTGCAGATAACGTTTATCAAGTATAATTTGCTTTTCGGACTGGGACGAAAGAAATTCTTTTTTATTCATTTTGCAAAAGTAATAAAAAAACCCTCATAACACGAGGGCTTTTTGTTTGTACCCGGAGCCGGGGTCGAACCGGCACGAGTATGACCTCACTGGTGTTTGAGACCAGCGCGTCTACCAATTCCGCCATCCGGGCATTTTTTTTAGAATTGCAAAGGTAAAAAATTTTTTAAATCAAATTATTTATGAATTACACAATTTTTGGACAATGCCACTTTCAATAAATAATATAAATATTCCGTTTTAATTATTTTTTTTCCATTTGCACTTGTTCCCTCCATTGGAATACGTTGAATGTTTCTGCAAAATTCATCATTTTTTAATCCTGCGGTTGCAAAAGAAAAATCTAATATATGATTTTCATGATTAAAAAATTTATTAAACAATTCGGGAGATACTCCGAAATCAGTAAAAGGAAAAGCGAATAATTTATAGGGTTGCTCGAATTTATTTTTAACAAACTCGACAGATTCTTGAGTTTGACGAATTTGCTCTTGTAAATTTAATTCCGAATATTTTGGGTGATTAATACTATGAGCACCAAATAAAAATCCTTGTTTGGATAATTCATTTATTTGAACTGATGTTAAATATGGCTTTTTAACTTGTAAAAAGTCTTCGAAACTATAATTGCAAATTTTAGCTGCTTTATCAAACAATTCCCGATTATTAAAATTTATTGAAAGAATTATATTGTACAAATTGTTATTTGTAAAACCATTGTCGGCTAAAAAAACTGACAATAATTTGTTAAGTTGAGGATTTTCTTTTATATGATTAATAAGCAAACTTGCTTTGGAGCGGTAAAATAAATCTTTATTATCAACAAAAGCGGTGTTTATAAAATTAATAGCGGGAATGCCTTTTTGTATTAATATTGGTGCAATTATTTCATAAAATTCCGAAAGCCCATCGTCAAAAGATAGCAGGAAAGAGGGTTTTATAGGTTGTTGCTTTTTTGTAATTAATATAAAAGCTTTATCGGGCTCAATAATTTCGTAATGTTTTAATAAAAATTCCAAATCTTTTTTAAACTCAATAACAGAACGGGTTGTATATAAAGAACTTATGTGTAATTGTGGAATATCGGAAACAGAATGATAAAATGGGAATATAAGTTTTCTATTTGTTATATTTTGATAAAATGATGTTGTGCAAATGCTTGATAAAGGGGATATAATATCTAATATGGATTTTTTCAAAATATAAAATTTGTAATTACATCACTACTATTTTTTTGCCACAGATTATTATTATTTTAATTTTTACTAAAAAAAACTACCAAAGGTAGTTTTAATCCCGATTGTTATCGGGGCTGTGTAAATTAGTGTCTGTCCATAATGTCCGATTTTTTCGTTATACTCGTTTTGAAAACAGTCATTTACTACAGTAAACTCCTTGGTTTTCAAAACTTCGTATGCCTCAAACTCGAACATTATGAATCAGACACTGATTTTATGGACAGACACTACTAATTAGAGTCTATCTATAATGTCCGATTTTTTCGTTATACTCGTTTTGAAAACAGTCATTTACTACAGTAAACTCCTTGGTTTTCAAAACTTCGTATGCCTCAAACTCGAACATTATGAATCAGACACTGATTTTATGGACAGGCACTAATTATTGTAATCTGTGGCAAAAAAACGCTGCACAATTTCTAATAATTACACAAAATTAAGATTTAAAATTCAAAAAATGTGTTTTCGTTTTTTAATTTTGCAGAGAAATGTGATATTTGCATAAAATAAATAAAAATGACTTTAATTACTCCCGATGAATTACGTTCTGCTATAAAAGCCGGTTTTGGCAAAGGAGGTTTTACAAGGTTACTTTTGCAAGTTACTCAGGTAAAAAAGATTAACAATTTTTACGAAGCACATAAAAACGACAGCGAAATTGATTTTATTAATGCTGTTATTTCGCGATTAAATTTAAAATTTGAATTTAATAATGAAGAACTGAAAAGAATTCCTTCTAATGGAGCTTTTATAACAGTTTCTAATAATCCTTTTGGCGGAATTGATGGTATATTGTTATTAAAGATTTTATCTAAAGTTCGTCCCGATTATAAAATAATGTCGAGTTATTTGTTACAGCGAATAAAACCTCTCGAAAATCTATTGTTGCCTATAAACACTTTAGATTTACCAGATGATAAAAATAGAAGTTTAACTGATTTGAAACACGCTTTTGAGCATTTGAATAATGGACACCCGCTTGGAGTTTTTCCTGCTGGTAGAACTTCCTCATACAAACCAAACATTCGCCAAATAAGCGATGCAGAATGGCAATTTTCTATTTTAAAATTTATAAAAAAAACGGATTTACCTGTTGTCCCAATTAATTTTTTAGGACGTAATCGCTCTAACTTAAATTTAATGAGTGTAATACACCCAATGTTAAAATCGAATAATTTACCACAGGAATTATTTAACAGAAGAAATAGGGATATTGTTATTCGTATTGGAAATCCAATTTCGAGTACCGACCTTGAACATTTTAGTAACATTGCACAATTTGGCAGATTTTTACGTGTTAAAACTTATGCACTTGGAAGTACTATTGATGTAAAAAATTTTTATCGTTATCAACTTAAACAACAATACGAGCCAGATAAAATTGTTGACACAATTCCAACAGAAAAATTAATTCATGACGTTTCGAACATTTCTAAAAAACATTTTTTATTTAATGTTAGCAACTTTAGCGTTTACTGTGTTCCATCATTCGAAATTCCAAACATACTTAATGAAATTGGACGTTTAAGAGAATTAACTTTTCGCAATGTTGGCGAAGGAACAAATAAAAGCACCGACCTTGACGAATTTGATTTATATTATTTTCATTTGTTTATTTGGGATAACAAGGAAAATAAAATTGTTGGTTCGTACAGAGTTGGTAAAGGACACGATATAATTAATCAATACGGGAAAAAAGGCTTCTATTTGTACAGTTTGTTTCGGATTGACGATAAAATGTTGCCTATTTTAAGTGAATCGCTTGAGCTTGGACGTTCGTTTATTTGTAAAGAATATCAACAAAAACCAATTCCACTTTTTTTACTTTGGAAAGGCATACTGTACTTTTTGTTGAAACATAAAGAATACAGATATTTAATTGGACCTGTGAGTATAAGTAATCAATTTAGTAAAGTATCAAAAGCACTAATAACAGAATTTATTAAATCGAATTATTTCAATAATGAGTTATCGCAGTTTATAAAGCCACGCACACAATTTAAAGCAAAATTTCCGGAAATTGACACTAATTTAATTCTTGAGACTACAAGTAACGACCTTAATAAATTCGACAAGCTTATTGAAGAAATAGAGCCGGCAAATTTCAAATTACCCGTTTTGCTTAAAAAATACATAAAATTAAATGCTAAAATTATAAGCTTTAATATTGACCCAAAATTCAATAATGCCTTAGATGGATTAATTATGCTCGATTTGTTTAAAGTTCCTTTAGAAACAATTCGCTCTTTATCTAAAGAACTCGAAGACACCGAAATTCTTGAACGGTTTAACAACAACGACTCAGAACTTATTAATAAAATACCTGAATTTTAGAAAAACAGCTATGGGAATAATGTCGTTTGTTAATGGAGTGATTTTAGGATTTTCGGCATCAGTTCCACTTGGTCCAATTGGACTTATTTGCATACAAAAAACATTAAACAGAGGTCGCTGGGCGGGAATAATTTCTGGTGCCGGTGCTGCATCTTCCGATACTTTTTTTGCTATTATTGCTGCTTTTGGAATAAGTTTTATTTCTAATTTTATAGAACAACAGCAATTTACTTTAAGAATTATTGGCAGTGTTATTCTTGTTTTATTAGGGTTAAAAATTTTTTTAACTAATCCAGCTATTCAAATTCGCAAGCAAAACAGGAAAAAAAATAATTTATTAAGCGATTTTATATCAATTTTCTTTTTAACGCTATCAAACCCTGTTACTGTTTTTGTTTTTGGAGCTGTATTCGCAAGTTCAGGAGTAATTAAAGTGCAAAATACTTTTATTGATTTGGTGTTTATTGTTATTGGTGTTTTTGCTGGTGCAATGTTTTGGTGGTTAATTTTAACAAATATAGTAAATTCATTCAGAAAAAAATTCAACTTAAAAAGACTTTGGTGGATAAATAAAATAACAGGTGCAGTAATTGTACTTTTTGGAATATTTGTTTTTATTGCTTCGTTTGTGATAAAATTTTGAATGTAATATGTAAATTCTCAATAGTTGGTGAAAAATCCTTTAAATTTATAGTTTCTGGTTTCTGGTTTCTGGTTTCAAGTTTTTAGTTGAAGGTCTGGAGTTTTTTTAATAACCTCAAACTGAAAACTTAAAACCCTAAATTAATAAATGATACCTTTTTCAAATATATCTAACGGGGTAAATTACTTTTTCTTGGCGTAATAGCGCCTTTGCGAGAAATAATAATTGGTAGAAACTCTTTTACGTAACATCAGTAGGTTACTATAATTCTATTTCAAAAGAAATACCATTTATTGTAATATTTACAATTTTATCGCAGTTCCCTTCGCCAAAATCTACAACTCTTTTGGTAGCATCTTGAGGTATTATTTCTAATTTACCTTGTGTTATAGTACCACCATAACATTGTGATACATATTTAATTGAACTAATAATGTTAGCTTCAAACCCAATTTGTTTTCGGTTAATTCCGTTGCTTTCGCCATCAATTAAAAAAATATCATCAGAAAGGTCATTTGTTGTTTTAAACCCTGAAATGTAATTAATTGTTTTATTTGAGTGTATTTGGAAATTTTCGCCATTGTTAAAACTAAATATACAGTTTGAAGTTTTAAAATTATATTTCATATTAGTAGTATCCCCAATAAATTTTATTACAATATTGGAATTTACATTAATACTGTCAATTGTTAAATCAACAAGCTCAACAGTCATACTATCATTTTCTGATAAATTCCAAAAACTATAAACTGTTGCAATTATTTTCCCTTTCCTTAATTTTCCATCGCTACAATTAATCCCATCTCTATAATCAATTTGCATTGTCTTTGGAAAAGAGTCGAGCGGATATTGAGGAGATATTGTTACTATTGGTACAGTATCAATTTTTGATGAATTATTTGTTAAATAATTATTTGCATAATTATTTAAAGTAATTAAAACATCTTGCAACATATTATCAGCTAAAGTATTATCTATTATTGACTGAATATCTTTATCTGGTTCGGGATTGCTTTTTTTGCACGAATACTGAAAAAAAACAATTGACAAAAAAACAAAAACTGCTATTTTATTCATTAATAATTTAATAATAGCATTTAGACATATACTTATTCATTAAGGTTGCACATAAAACATAAATTTAATCATTTTTGTTGGAGAATACTCCAACAAAGGCAGGAAAGCATTAATATATTAAGCTTCGCCAGTAGGTCCGCCAAAATTCATTGGTAAAATTGGACCCATTTCGTTAACCTTTACAGTTCCAAACTGGGACTCAAACTTTGTTAAATTCTCTTTAAGAGCAAACAATAAACGTTTTGCATGTTCGGGCGTTAGAATAATTCTTGATTTCACTTTTGCTTTAGGAACTCCTGGAACTATTCTAACAAAGTCAATAATAAATTCAGAACTGGAATGAGTAATTACAGCTAAATTAGAATAAATTCCCTGTGCTGTTTCTTCATCTAATTCAATATTTATCTGTCCGTTCTTAATATTTTTATTATCACCCATAATTAAAAAATGTTTATTGTTCAAAAAGTTTATTGTTCAAAAAAGTTCACTGTTCACTATTCACTGTTCATTGTTCAAAAAAACTCACTGTCATTCAATAGTCATACATTGTCATACATAGTCATTCAATTGTTTCTACTAATTTCAATTTATTTCTGTTTTTAATTTCAATTTACTGTTCATTGTTCAAAAAAGTTTTCAGTTTCGAGTTTATAGTTCACTGCTGACTGCTTACTGCATACTACTTACTACATACTGTTCACTGTTCATTGTTTGAAGGTTTTTCTTCAATCTTGTTTTTCCAATCCTTTCAATTTTGTCTTCCCAATCTCCTCAACCTTAACCTTAACCTCAAATATAATTAATCTTGTCTTCCCAATCTTTGCTTTTCAATCTACATCAATCTTTTCCTCTCAATTTATTTCGAGCAATTTCCATTTATTTCATTCAACCTCAACTCCTTTTTTACGAGTTATTGTAGTTTCAGGTTCCAGAATAGGTGCAACAATTAGTTTTTGATATTCGTGCAAACCTGTTCCAGCAGGAATTAAATGACCACAAATAACATTTTCTTTAAGTCCTTGCAAATAATCAATTTTTCCTCTTATTGCAGCTTCATTAAGCACTTTGGTAGTTTCCTGGAATGAGGCAGCCGACATAAAGCTTTTAGTTTGAAGTGCAGCTCTTGTTATTCCTTGCAAAACCTGACTTGAAGTAGCAGGCATAGCATCAACTGCCGATACAAGTTTTTTATCTTTACGTTTTAACAAAGAATTTTCGTCGCGTAATTTACGTGCTGTAATAATCATTCCCGGTTTAAGATTTTCAGAATCGCCTGAATCTGTAACAATTTTTTTGTCATAAATCCAATCGTTTTCTTCCATAAAATCAAGTTTATCAACAAGGGATTTTTCGAGAAAACGTGTATCACCTTGGTCTTCGATAAGAACTTTACGCATCATTTGGCGAACTATCACTTCAAAATGTTTATCATTAATTTTAACACCTTGCAGTCTATAAACTTCCTGTATCTCATTAACAATATATTCCTGAACAACTGTTGGTCCTTTAATTGCTAATATATCATTTGGTGTAATAGCTCCATCAGATAATGGAGTACCAGCACGAACATAATCACTTTCCTGAACTAATATTTGTTTTGATAAGGGAACAAGATATTTTTTAATTTCGCCTGTTTTAGAAGTAATTGAAACTTCACGATTACCTCTTTTTATTTTACCATAAGTAACTTCTCCATCAATTTCGGCAACAACGGCAGGGTTAGACGGATTACGAGCTTCGAATAATTCGGTAACTCTTGGCAAACCACCGGTAATATCACCCGATTTCCCAACATTTCTCGGGATTTTAACTATAACTGTTCCTGTTTTAATTTTATCGCCCTGATTTATAGAAATATGAGCACCAACAGGAATGCTGTAGTTTTTTATAACTTCACCAGTGTTTGCAATAATTTTAATTATTGGGTTCTTTGTTTTATCTCTGGTTTCGATAATTACTTTTTCTTTAAAACCAGTTTGTTCATCAGATTCTTCACGGAAAGTTATACTATCAATAACATTTTCGAAATCAACCTTTCCTGAAGCTTCTGAAATAATAACAGCATTATATGGGTCCCATTCGCAAATAACAGTTCCTTTTTTCACATTAGAATTATTTTTAAAAAATAATTTAGAACCATAAGGGATATTATGTGTCATTAATATTATGCCTGTATTTTTATCTACTATTCTCATTTCAGCCAAACGGCTCACTACTATTTCAGTTTTCGAATTTTTATCTTCAGAATACTCAACAGTTCTTAACTCGTCAATTTCTAATACTCCATCGTAACGGGCAATAATATTTGTTTCTGTTGTAACATTTGCAGCAACACCACCAACATGGAATGTACGCAAAGTAAGCTGAGTTCCTGGCTCGCCAATTGACTGGGCAGCAATAACACCTACAGCTTCACCCATTTCTACCATTTTTCCGTTAGATAAATTACGACCATAACATTTTGCACATACTCCTTTTTTAGATTCGCATGTTAATACTGAACGAATTTCGACTTGTTCAATTGGAGATTCCTGAATTAATTTTGCAACTTCTTCTTTAATTTCTTCACTTGCTCCAATAATAAGCTTCCCAGTATTAGGATGATAAATATCATGGACAGATACTCGTCCTATAATTCTATCGTATAAAGTTTCAACAACTTCTTCGCCTTTCTTTAAAGTTGAAGCAACCAAACCTCTTAATGTGCCACAGTCATTATTAGTAATTATAACATCTTGAGAAACATCAACAAGTCTTCGGGTTAAATAACCAGCATCGGCTGTTTTTAATGCAGTATCGGCCAATCCTTTACGTGCACCATGTGTTGATATAAAATACTCTAATACCGAAAGTCCTTCTTTAAAGTTTGCTAAAATCGGATTTTCAATAATTTCGTTACCGGTTGAACCAGATTTTTGTGGTTTTGCCATTAATCCTCTCATTCCACACAACTGACGAATTTGTTCTTTAGAACCACGGGCACCAGAGTCAAGCATCATATAAATAGGGTTAAAACCCTGATTGTCTTCTGATATTTGTTTTAATACTAAACTAGTTAATCTAGCGTTCGTATGTGTCCAAATATCAATTATTTGATTGTAACGTTCGTTATTTGTAATAAATCCCATGTTGTAGTTCGACATTACTTCTTCAACCTGAAGATAACCGTCGTTAACTAACACTTCTTTTTCTTTTGGGATAATTACATCGTTTAAATTAAATGATAATCCACCTTTGAATGCCATTTTATATCCAAGGTTTTTAATGTCATCTAAAAATTTTGCTGTAGTAGCTATACCAGCAACCTTTAAAACATTAGCAATAATATCGCGTAACGATTTTTTTGTTAATAGTTCATTTATATAACCAGCCTCTTTTGGAACAACTTCATTAAAAATAACTCTACCAACTGTAGTTTCAATTAATTTTACAACTGGTTTACCATCAACCACATCTTGAAGTTTAACTTTAATATTTGCATGCAGTTCAATTGCTTTTTCGTTATATGCAATAATAACTTCATCGGGCGAATAAAATACTAAACCCTCACCTTTAATAGGATTTTCTTTTGTATTTTTTCTTGCTTTAGTAATGTAATATAATCCTAATACCATATCCTGCGAAGGAACTGCAACTGGTGCACCATTAGCAGGGTTAAGAATATTGTGAGAAGCTAACATTAATAATTGTGCTTCTAAAATTGCTGCATTGCCTAATGGAAGATGAACAGCCATTTGGTCACCGTCAAAGTCAGCGTTAAATGCTGTACAAACAAGTGGATGCAACTGAATGGCTTTACCTTCGATGAGTTTTGGCTGAAACGCCTGAATACCTAAACGGTGCAAAGTTGGTGCACGGTTAAGTAATACAGGATGTCCTTTTAATACGCTTTCGAGAATATCCCAAACAACTGAATCGCGACGGTCAACTATTTTTTTTGCTGATTTTACAGTTTTAACTATTCCTCGTTCAATTAGTTTTCTGATAATAAATGGCTTATAAAGCTCTGCAGCCATATCTTTTGGTAAACCACATTCGTGAAGTTGCAAATCTGGTCCTACAACAATTACTGAACGTGCCGAATAATCAACACGTTTACCAAGTAAATTCTGACGAAAACGTCCTTGTTTACCTTTCAAACTATCGCTTAATGATTTTAACGGACGGTTAGCATCTGTTTTTACAGCATTCGATTTGCGGGAGTTGTCAAGTAAACTGTCAACAGCTTCCTGCAACATACGTTTTTCGTTTCGTAAAATAACTTCAGGTGCTTTAATATCAATTAATCGTTTTAAACGATTGTTTCTGATTATTACTCTTCTGTATAAATCGTTTAAATCGCTTGTTGCAAATCTGCCACCATCAAGTGGAACAAGTGGTCGGAGTTCAGGTGGAATAACGGGAATAACTTTTAATATCATCCATTCAGGATGATTAACATTTTTCGATTCGCGGAATGCTTCAATGGTCTGTAAACGTTTAAGTGCCTCGCTTTTACGTTGTTGCGAAGTTTCATTTTTTGCCTGGTCACGAAGTGAGTACGACAGTTCATCAAGGTTAATTTGCGATAAAAGTTCGTAAAGTGCTTCAGCACCCATTTTTGCAATAAACTTATTAGGGTCTGAATCATCAAGAGATTGATTGTCTTTTGGAAGCGAATCAGTTATAGCAACATGTTCTTCTTCGGTAAGAAAGTCCATCTTTTTGACATTTTCTGATGCTTTAACACCCGGGTTTATTACAACATAACGTTCGTAATAAATTATGGCATCAAGTTTTTTTGATGGTAAACCTAATAATGCTCCTATTTTATTTGGCAACGAACGAAAATACCAGATATGTGCAACAGGAACTACCAATTCGATATGTCCGCTACGCTCACGGCGTACTTTCTTTTCGGTAACTTCAACACCACATCTGTCGCAAACAATACCTTTGTATCTGATTCTCTTATATTTGCCACAATGACATTCGTAATCTTTTACTGGACCGAAAATTCTTTCACAGAATAACCCGTCACGTTCAGGTTTATATGTTCTGTAATTAATTGTTTCGGGTTTAATAACTTCGCCACTCGAACGTTCGAGAATTTCTTCGGGAGAAGCTAATCCAATTAAAATTTTTGAAAAAATGTTTTTTACTTTGTTATCTCTTCTAAATGCCATATAAATAATTTATGATTACGATTTATGATTTACGATTTATGATTTGTGATTTATAAGTTCTTTGTATGAGCCATGATATATTTTTAAGGATTAAGCAATTATCAATTGAACATTACAAATAAACCGCAAAGGTATAAAAGAAAATGATACAAACAACAATTAAGTTAAAAAAAATATCTAATCGCATTTTAAGGACTTGTAAGGAAATAAAGTTTACAAAATTGACGCTTTATTTTGTTGTTTTTTAAGGGCTAAAGCCCTTTATTTTAAATTATATTTCTTTTATCCACGCCAACTATACTTTGAACGGTTTTCACAACGTTGGATAATATGTTGGATAACGATATATGAACTTATAAAACATATCTTACGTGGTAAATTATTACATTTGAGTTTAAGGTATAGGGTATAAAGGTATAGGGTATAACCCGCAGAACCCAAGTTCCAAGTCCCAAATTTCAAATCCCAAATTCCAAGTTTGGGGCTTGGGATTTGAGACTTGGGTCTTGAGATTTTGGGCTATACCTTATACCTCTATACCTTTTTTGTCCCGCTTGTACGAAATAAAATGCGGAAATTTATCCCGTTTTCAGGATATAACTTTTTTTATTTCTTTTCGTATAAGAAAATTTATTGCTTACATTTAAATAATATTTATTTTAAACAATTAAAATTATAATGCTATGAACATTAAATCAGTTTTTTTCTTGATTTTTTTATTTGTGTGTACTTTAACAAATGCACAAATATTTATAGGTCAGGAAGCAGATGCTCGTTTTCCTGGAACCGAAATTGTTGTCTTGGAAAAAGGGACATCATCTTTAAAATTTCTAAAATTACGTTCAGATGTTATAATTAAAACTTCTGAAACCGAAAATTGGTTAAGAGAAGAGTTGAAAATTCCTCAGGATATTGAATTAAAAATTCAGAAAACCGAAAAAGATAAAATAGGATATACACATTTTACATTTTCTGTTCTTTCTGAAAATATAAAATTAGAACCAACTGTTATAAAAGTACATATTTTAAATAATCATATAATTAGTATTAATGCGGAGTTACATAATCTTGTTTTTAATCGTACAATTTCTAAAATAAATGAGTATGATGCGTTTGAAATATCATTAAAATGGATGAATTGCAAAACCTATAAATGGAACCAAAATAATATTAGCAACGAAAAAAATCCTGAAGGTGAACAGGTATTATTGTGGAACAATAACAAATATCAATTAACATGGAAATTTGATATATATTCTATTGAACCATTGAAAAGATATTATATATATGTAAATGCAGAGAATGGTAGAATTGAGAAAACAATTAACAGAATTCAGATTGCTGATGTTCAGGGTAGCGCTGCCACAATGTACAATGGAACAAGAAACATTATGGCTGATAGTTATTCAGGGTATTATCGTTTACGCGAATCGGGCAGAGGAGGCGGTATTGAAACTTATGATTTGAACAATTCTACATCTTCTTCATCAGCAGTTGATTTTACTGATACTGATAATATTTGGAATACTACAACAAATCAGGATAATGCTGCTTATGATGCACATTTTGGAACTGAAGCTACTTATGATTATTATTATAATACATTTGGAAGAAATTCTTATGATGGGTTTGGAGCTAAAATGTTAAGTTATGTACATTACAGTTACGATTATGTGAATGCTTTTTGGGATGGTACTGCTATGTGGTATGGTGATGGTGATTTGTACAGTGGATATACACCTTTAACAAGTCTGGACATTGTTGCACATGAAATTACTCACGGTGTTACCGAAAATTCAGCAGGGTTGATATATTCTGGTGAGTCTGGAGCATTAAATGAATCATACAGTGATGTTTTTGGAGTTGTTATTGATTTTTATGCGAATCCAACAACAGCAAATTATCTTATGGGGGACCAAGTATCTACCTCTGGAACAGCTTTTAGAAGTATGTCGAACCCTAATCTTTATGGAAATCCGGATACATATCTGGGAGATTATTGGGATCCATTTGAAGAAGTTCATTGTAATAGTGGCGTTATGAATTTTTGGTTTTATTTATTGACTAATGGTGCTACCGGTGTTAATGATATTGGAAATAGCTTTACAGTAAATGGAATAGGGATGAATAGTGCTGCAAGTATTGCATACAGGAGTCTGGTTACATATTTGACTCCTTCTTCTACTTATGATGATGCCAGATTTTATTCAATTCAATCTGCCATTGATTTATTTGGTAACTGCTCTCCTGAAGTTATTGCAACAACAAATGCATGGTATGCAGTTGGAGTTGGTTCTATTTTCAGTAATGCTGTTATAGCAGGATTTATAGCAAGCAATACATACTCGTGTACGATACCTGCAAGTATAAATTTTACAAATTCATCGTATAATGCAACAAGTTATTTGTGGAATTTTGGAGATGCTACAACAAGTACACTAGCAAATCCATCACATTCATATACCGGAGTGGGAACTTATACTGTAAGTCTGATAGCTAATGGAGTTGCAACATGTGGTAATGCTGATACTTTGATTATGCCAAATTTAATTACCGTAACAAACACAGGAGGTCCAATTTCTGCATCATGTACTCCAGGAGCTGTTTCAAATGGATTAATTGGAATTTGGTATGTTGCTTTAAATACAATAAGCAATTCTTCAGTAGGATCTTCAGAGGGATATAAAGATTTTACCTGTTCAAATTCCACTACTGTAACAGAAGGTCTTTCCTATCCCGTACATGTGACGACTGGAGCATATACCAACGAAAATGTAAAAATATGGATAGATCTTGATAATAACGGACAGTTTAATAATACCAATGAAGTTGTTTTTAATTCTTTGAATAAATTAGTAAATCATGATGGAAATATTATTATTCCTGCAACAACAAATTATAATATTCCTTTAAGATTAAGAGTTGCATCCGATAATTCGTTATACACAATTACAACTGCATGTGCTACCTTACAAAATGGACAATACGAAGATTATACCGTTATAATTAATCAAAATTTAAATCCGCCAATAGCTAAATTTTGTGCAGATGATTCAATTGTAAATACAGGTTCAACTGTAATTTTTAGCGACCTGTCATTAAATACTCCTACACAATGGAATTGGTCTTTCCCTGGTGGAATACCTTCATCTTCAACCCAACAGAACCCCAGTGTAATTTATAATTCCTTAGGTGATTTTTCAGTAACCTTAATCGTTACTGATACTTACGGAATAGATACCTTAGTTAAAGCAAATTATATTAAGGTATTAAACGAATACGATATGTGTTCAACTACATCAACAATAGCTACCTCTGGCATACTGTACGATTCAGGTGGTTCTACTGGCAATTATTCAGATTTACTAGATTGTACATTTTTAATTAGTATTCCTTGTGCTCAAAGCATAACTATGACTTTTTCTCAGTTTAGTACTGAGTCTAATTACGATATTTTAAGAGTTTACGATGGACCTAACGCTTCCAGTCCACTTTTACTTACAGCTTCAGGTAATACAATCCCTGCTACCATAATAGCTTCCTCTGGTTATATGTATATTACATTTACAACAGATGGTTGTGGTTATACCAGTACTGGTTATTCGGCATCATGGACTTCCGTGGTTCCATCAGGCACAGGACCTATAACTGATTTTTCAATTTCTGATATTAACCCACCCTTAAGTGCATCAGTTCAGTTTACCGATCAAACAACAAATATTCCTTTATCATGGATTTGGGACTTTGGCGATGGACAATCTTCAACTATTCAAAATCCCAGTCATGCATACTCAACTTCTGGCAATTATACAATTTCATTAATTGCATTTAATTGTTATTCAAGTGATACAATAACTAAAACAATTACAGTTCAACTTGCACCTTCATATTCCATCTCACCACTTAGTATTAATGTTACTCTTGCAAATTGTAATGATTCAATTACAGTTCCACTTACTGTAACTAATTCTGGTACGGGCGAATTAGTTGTTGATGTAGAAAATACAGGAAGTACTAATATGCTAAATGTTTTAGCAATGACTTACGGAGTTGATATGGCAACAGAGTACCCTCATACAATATCGGCTATTAACCAATATTTTACCGATTATACACTTATAACAACGAGTACAACAACAGCATCTGTTCTTCAATCACAATTAATCGGGAAGAATGTTTTATTAGTTCCCGAAATCGAATCGGGTAGTGCAAGTACTTTTACTCCATTAACCAGCGTTATTCAGGCATTTATAAGTAATGGAGGAACGGCAATTTTTCTGGGATCATCTAGTATTTCGAATCAACATATTTTTAATATGGGATTGTTTAGTGGTTCACAAATGAATTATTCTTCATCTGGAAATATGTATGTTGTAGATGCTTCAAATCCTTTAGCCAATTTACTTCCATCAGTAATTCCAGCACAAAATTCAACCGTTTATTGTAACTTTACTAATTCAGATGCTTTTTGTGTTGTAGATTATAATAATATTTTAACCAATGAAGTTATAACATATAGGCAGATAGGAACAGGTAAGGTTATTTATATCGGATATGATTATTTTGCTTATGATAACAACGCAGCTCGTATTATTGCTAATGCTATGGTTTGGGCACAAACCGGTACTTTGCCCGATTATTTGTCGGTTACACCAATTACAGATACAATTTCTACTGGTTCTAGTGGAGTATTTAATGTTACTTTATCAACTAATGGAAATAATTCAGGAACTTATACTACAAATTTATATTTAAACACAAATGACCCATTAAATCCTATAGATACTATACCTGTAACAATGACAATTATTGGCCAACCAGAAATTACATTGTTATCAACATGTATAAATTTTGGTTCAATAATGGAAAATTCATTTTTAATTGATACTTTTTCTGTAATTAATACTGGATGCGATACATTATCAATTAGTGGAGTGGACATTTTAACTGGTCCATATCAAATAGTAAATTTTACAAACAATATTTTACCTGAAGATACAGGGTTGATAGTTGTTAAGTTTGAACCTGTTGCTATTGGAATTTATCCTTCTAATATTGTGTTACATTCGAATCTGCCTGATACAACATTATGTTTAAATGGTATTGCTGTTGGAGCCCCTGAAATGACAATAACGCCATTAATACTGGATGTAACATTAACCGGATGTGATCAAGTTACATCAGTTCCTCTTTCAATAAGTAATTCAGGAAATGGTCCATTAAATATCGAAGTTAATGGAAATAATCCCGGGTCACTTCAGGTTTTGGCAATGACTTACGGAACTGATATGGCAACAGAGTACCCCAATACAATATCGGCTATTAACCAATATTTTACCGATTATACACTTACAACAACTACTACAACTACAGCTTCGGTCCTTCAAACACAATTAGTTGGGAAAAATGTTTTATTAGTTCCTGAAATCGAATCGGGGTCTGCCAGTACTTTTACACCGTTAGCTAGTGTTATCCAGACGTTTATAAGTAATGGAGGAACGGCAATTTTTCTAGGTTCATCTTATATTTCAAATCTACATATTTTTAATATGGGATTGTTTAGTGGATCACAAATTAGTAATGCTTCTTCTGGAAATATGTATATTTTAAATGCTTCTCACCCTTTAGCAGATATGCTTCCATCAATAATAAGCGCACAAAGTGCAACAACTTATTGTAATTTTACAAATACAGATGCCTATTGTGTTGTAGATTATAATAATATTTTAACCAATGAAGTCGTAACATATAGGCAAATAGGAATGGGCAGGGTAATTTATATAGGATATGATTATTATTTATATGATAACAATGCTGCCCGTATTATTTCTAACGCTTTGATTTGGGCACAAACGGGAACTTTACCGGAATGGCTATCTATTTTACCGGATACTGCAACAATTCCTATGGATTCAACTGAAATTTTAAATGTTACATTTGATGGAACCGGATTAAATACAGGCACTTACAATAGCGAAATAATAATTTTATCAAATGATCCATTAAATCCAAGTGATACAATTTCTTGTGTTTTAAACATTCAGGGTGACCCTCAAATCTCACTTTCAAATACGTGCCTTAATTTTGGTTCAATAATGGAAGGAACTTCTTTAACTGATACTTTGATGGTTTATAATACTGGATGTGATACTTTACACATCACAGATATGACAAGTATTTTGGTTCAATTCCAGATTGTCCATCCAAATTATATTCTTCCAGGAGATACAGGTTTTGTAATTGTAACATTCTTGCCCGATACAATGGGCAGCTATACTTCAAATATCATCATTGATTCTGATTTGCCTGATACAATGGTATGTTTAACAGGAAATGCAACGGGTGCACCTCAAATTACATATATGCCAACTTCAATAAATGTTACCATACCAATATGTGATGGAACAACTTCCCAATCTTTGGTTATTTATAACAATGGAGAAGGAAATTTAAATTACAACATTTCAGGTGGAAGTACAAGCACTAATCTTCAGGTACTGGCTTATACAAATGGGGCAGATTTATACACAGAATATCCTAATACTATATCTGCAATTAACCAGTATTTTACCGATTATACATTAACAACAACTACTACTACATCAGCATCTGTACTTCAGACTTTGCTTGCAGGAAAAAATGTCTTCCTAATTCCCGAAATCGAGTCCGGAAGTGCCAGTACATTTATTCCTTTTGCTTCGGTATTGCAATCATTTGTTAGTGGAGGTGGAACGGTAATTTTTCTTGGATCAAGTACAATTTCAAATCAACATTTGTTCAATACAGGGATGTTTACAGGCACCTATACTAGTTCAGTATCGTCTGGAAATTTAAATGTGTCTTCAACACCTTCTCCTCTAACTGATGGTTTGCCATCAACAATACTTGCACAAAGTTTGGTAACATATTGTAATTTTACAAATACCGACGCTGTTTGTGCTATTTATTATTCTAATGTAAATAATGAGATTGCAACATATAGAAATATTGGGTCGGGAAAAGTAATTTATATAGGATACGATTACTATGCGTATGATAATAATTCTACCAGATTAATTGCTAATGCTGTTCAATGGAATAATCAATTTATTTTACCCGACTGGTTATCGGTATCACCTGATTCTGGAATAGTAAATGTTGGTGATTCTGCAATTGTGACATTTTTATTTGATGCAACAGGATTAAATGCAGGGGTTTACAATACTGATATAGTTATTTCAAGTAATGACCCGTTGAGTCCAATTGATACAATACCTTGTACTATGACTGTTATTGGAACGCCAATTGCTGGTTTATCTGATACTTGTATCAATTTCCCTGATATATATGCAGGGACTTCATATACTGATACCATTTATATTTCAAATTCGGGTTGTGGTAATCTATTAGTAACTTCATTGGTTGCAACACCGTCTGCATTTTCTGCAACAGTTTCTTCAGGTACTGTTTTGCCCGACAGCACTAATTCTATTATTGTAACTTTTAGTTCCAGTACTTTAGGAACGTATAGCGGAAATTTAACTATTTCAACTAACGATGGAGTTTATAATGTTTGTTTGAACGGTAATGTTTTAGATGCACCTGATATTAATGTTACACCTACTTCATTAAATGTTTCTGTATCATGTCATGATACTGTTACATTGCCCTTACATATACAGAACATAGGTGGAGATACGCTTAATTATTCTATAGGAAGTGGTACAGGTGGTAGTGTGCAAGTTCTTGCAATGACTTATGGAGTTGATTTAGCCGAAGAATATCCACATACAATAGCAGCTATTAATCAATATTTTACAAATTATACACTTACAACAACCAGTACAACAACAGCTTCAGTTCTTCAAACACAATTAATCGGAAAAAATGTTTTATTAGTACCAGAAATTGAAACGGGCAGTGCAAGTACTTTTACTCCATTAACCAGCGTTATTCAAGCATTTATAAGTAATGGGGGAACGGCAATTTTTCTGGGTTCATATTACATTTCAAATCAACATATTTTTAATATGGGATTGTTTAGTGGAACACAAATTAATTATACTTCATCTGGAAATATGTATGTTGTAGATGCTTCTAATCCTTTGGCAAATTTGCTTCCATCAGTAATACCAGCACAAAATTTAACCATTTATTGTAACTTTACTAATTCAGATGCTTATTGTGTAGTAGATTATAATAATATTTTAACTAATGAAGTTGTAACTTACAGGCAGATAGGAATGGGTAAAGTTATTTATATCGGATATGATTTTTATGAATATGATAACAATGCAGCTCGTATAATATCAAATGCTGTTCAATGGTCTTCTGGGACAATTCCATCGTGGATGATTATTAATCCCACAAGTGGAAATGTTAGCTCAGGATCAAGTCAGGATGTTGATGTGTCTTTTACATCGGGTGGATTATCAGGAGGTACTTACTATTATACTATTGCAATTGAAAGTAATGACCCTTTAACTCCAACTGTAAATATACCCTGTACGCTTAATGTTTCATTTTCTCCATGTGCCTATTTTGGTTCTTTAACTTCACTTTGTAATGGAACTGTATTTTTTACCGACTCATCGTCTAATACACCTACTTCGTGGCATTGGAACTTCGGAGACGGTTCAACTTCAACTTTACAAAACCCAACACATTTATATACATCAGGAGGTACTTTTTCTGTACAATTAATTGTTTGCAATGTTAATGGGTGTGATACTATTATACAATCAATTGCAGTTCCCAATATTGGTGGACCAATCTCTGCAACCTGCAGTCCAACTACAACTTCCCCTCAATCAACCATTGGTATATTTCAAGTAACATTTAATACAATTAGTCATTCTTCAGCAGGTTCAACTGAAGGCTATCTTGATTTAACATGCAGCGAATTTACAAATGTTATTTCTGGTCAGACATATACTTTAACAGTGAATACAGGTAGTTCCTACTCCCAAAATGTAAAGGCTTGGCTTGATTTCAATAATAATGGAAGTTTTGAAACTTCTGAACAAATTCTTGTTTCAACAGCATTAGGGAATCATGTTGCTAATGTTACAATTCCAACATCTGCCGTAATTAATATTCCTTTAAGATTAAGAATAGGTAATGATTATACTAATCAGGTTTATGCATGTACAAACTCGTATTATGGTCAATTTGAAGATTATTCGGTTGTAATAGAGTCGAATACCTTACCTCCTGTTGCACAGTACACGGTCAATGTACTTGACCAATGTCAGGGTATGTATCAGTTTTTAGACCAATCATTGAATATAGCAACAAGTTGGTTATGGAATTTTGGAGATGGAAGCACTTCTTTATATCAAAATCCATATCACATGTTTACAACATCAGGAACATATAATGTAATACTAATAGCAACCAATTCTTTTGGGTCAGATACTACTTCAACTGTTATTACAGTGAATATTTTAAATCCTCAAATTTCTACTACTGGAAACATGGAAGTGTTTTCACCAATTTTCTTTACTGCTGTTGCTCCAGGTGCAAATAGCTGGAATTGGGATTTTGGAGACGGTACAATTACTACACAGCAAAATCCGATTCATGTTTACTCTTCACCAGGATTATATACTGTTACTTTAACTGTAACTAATTCGTCTGGATGTGTCGCTTCTACAACATTGTTGCTGAATATTATTTTTGTAAATAATCCAGAAATCGAAAGTAATGAGATGCCATTATTATTCCCTAATCCTGCATATAGTCTCATTTATATTCAAATTCCACAAAAATGGAATAACAAATTATCAGTTGAAATCTTTGATGTTTTAGGTCAGGTTGTCTTTAAAACGCAGGTTTTAGGTCAGATGAATTTAGGTAAGGTAAACATTGATAATTTAACACCGGCAGTTTATATGATTAAAATAATGGAAAAGGAAAATGTATTTGTAACAACGTTTATTAAAGAATGATATAAAATATAATAATTAGTGATTATCCTTAAATCCGCAATTCTTGGACTAAAGTCCAGATTTATATGGTGTTTCATTAACCACAGCCTTAAGGCGGGGTTAATGAAATCCGATAACTATCAGATTGATATATTTTCTTACAAACTCAAATGCAAATAAAACAATATAAGATTTTACGACAATGAAAACTAAAATTAATTTATTTATAATAACTTTCCTTGTGGGGTTAAATTGTTGGGGACAAGTATCTAATAACAATTTGCAATCAACATTAGAAGTTAATCAAGTATTGCAATGTAAATGGAATGCATACGATGGAATTCCATACTCGCAAGTACCTAGTGCAAATTTAGGATCTACATCTTTTGAATTATTAGAAAATAGTAAAATCGCATTTTTATGCAATTCAACAAGTGAAATTATTGTTATAAACACAATAGATGGGAAAAAAACGAATAAATTTCCTGTGATATTTGCACCTCGTGATTTTGTTTATGATGATGGATTATTTTATGTTCTAAGCGAAAAACAAGTTATCGTTTATGATAAAAATGGCAAAGAAAAAAACAAATTTCCATTTCCCGATAAATATCTTGGCACTGAAAGAATAACACGATTTAATAATTCAACTTATTTATTGCTTCCTTCGGGAAATTGCTTAAAAATAGAGGTTAACGGAAATTCAATAACTCCAATTGAATATAGCGGATGGATAACTTTATCGGGGAAATATATTAAAACACAATTAAAAGGCGAAAATGCTTATTCAATAACAGCAGTATTAATAAAAGGTAAAATAAATAAAAAAGAATTTCTTTCTGAAAATAAAATTGCTGGAGTTTATGTTGTTGGCTCTACAAAAAATCGTATTGTTTTAGATGTACAAACTTATATTTCAGAAAATCCAATTCGTGTAGAGAGAAAAATTGTTAGCATTGAAATTACTAATACGGGATTAGGAAATATAATTGCCGAAATAAAAATTCCCGATGTTTATTATGTGCTATCAAATAAAGAATTTTCGCTTTTAACCAATGGTATATTATACAACATGATTACATCACCCGAAGGTGTCTATGTTTATTCGTTAAAAGAAATAAAAAAAACGATTAAGAAAAATATTAATGGATACCCGAAATCATTGATTGATAAGAATTATCATTTTAACAATAACTTATTAAAAGTTGAAGACTAATTGTTTTAACAATTTATAAAATAAAAAGATGAAACAGTTATACTCAGAATCCGATACACAATGCTTTCGTTCCGATGCTTCGGAACGATTTATAATATTTCAAACAAATGAAATGTACACATTGTTTGTGAGGACACAAACAATGGCGAAAACATTCACAAACTATGAAAAAATTAAATATTAATATACTGATAATTATTAAAAATAAAAAATAGAAGATGAAAACAATTCTCATTAAATTAAAACCCTTATTCATTTTGTTTTTTATATTGATTACATTAAATTCATTTTCGCAAATTTCAAGAACTCAAATAATTAATAATGCTGTAACTTTCAGTGCTTTTTCATGGTCAGCAGCAACTTGTAATATATGGAGTGGAACTTCATGTGGTGGTGGAAATATTTATACTGCACCTTGGATTACTACTGCTGGAACATATATTTCTTTGCCATATTGCTGGGGTGGTTGGTCATCGTTAACTGAATATGCAACGGCAATTTCAAATTGCAAATCTGCTGGGCAAGTTTGCTCTGCTTCGGGTGGAGGTTGTTCAGGTGTTCCATCTGCTCCACTATCATGTGCAGGCGGACAAGATTGTTCGGGATTTGTTACAAGAGTATGGGAAAGAACTTCTAAATATTCTACATCTACTCTTCCGAATATTTCATCTTCTATTCCTTTATCACAAACACAACCTGGCGATATTGTAAATTTGGCAGGTTCGCATGTGCGGCTTGTTGAAACAAATTACGGAAATGGAAATTATCGTGTTATTGAAGCATCTGGTGCCGATTGGAAAGTTGCTTACCATACTTACACTGCTATTCAACTTAGTAGTTACGACCCAAGATGCGCAAATTCTAATATTGTTATAGGTGGTTGTGGAACTATTGATACAGTTCTTTGTGATAATGATAATTCTTGCGGTCCTCCAACACCAACAGTTCTTGCAATAAATTATTCATGCATCAGTTCCAGTTGCTCAACAATCGGAGCCACATATCAAAGTCCCGATATTCCATATTATGGTGGTTCTTCATGCACTTCACTTTATCAATCAGGAAGAACAGACGACGATGTTTGGTTTACAATAACACCAACCGACACAATTCCTATAACAATTACGGTTAATCCCACTTCAGGAAATATCGACCCATGTGTTGGGGTTTATTCTGGCATTTGTTCTGCTCCAACACAAATTGCCTGTGCCGATTTATATGGAAATATGGTACTTGAACAATTAACTTTCACTCCCATTTCAGGAACAACATATTTAATTAGAGTTTTTGGTTACGATATTGGTGCATATTCTGGTGATTTCGATATTTGTGCATATTCCACCGTATCAACTATTTTAGAAAATAATTTAGCAGATAACTTTAGTGTGTACCCAAACCCAACTAATGGATTTTTAAATATAAAATATACTGGACAAGAAAATGAAGATTATAAAATAATTTTAACAAATAACATTGGACAAATACTTAAAGAAAAATATTTAAAATCTTCAAATAATTTTACCGAAAATCAATTTGACATTAGTGAATTTTCAAGCGGATTGTATTTTATAACAATCTATTCAACTAAAATAAATAAAGTATTTAAAGTGCAGAAATTATAATAAATAAATTTATGTTAGATTACACAAATTGCAATATCGAAAAAGTATCGGTTCATTCCGTTGGAAATAAGACAAACAATGAAGAACTTTTTCTTTCAAAATCGTTATTGGATATTTCTGATAAGTTGGTTAAAAATTTGCTTTTTAAATTTTTTTTATCACCATTTTCTACTCCCGAGTTTTACTCTTTTACGTTCTCTAATCAAGATTTTACTTTAAATCCGGTGTTTAAATTTGCTTACAATATTTTTGAAAACGAAAAAACTTTTCATCACAATTCTGTAAATATTGCAAAACTTCTTTACGAACTTTCGATTCATCCGCAAATAAAATCAGGCGATTTGTTTGTAACATATTTCACGAATATCGGATTTGAAAATAAAACTATTGATGCTATAGGAATTTTTAAATCCGAAAACAGACAGGCATTTTTAAAGTTAAACAATAATAGCAACGATTTTTCGATTAATTATGATGATGGAATAAATGTTGATAAACTTGATAAAGGTTGTTTAATTTTTAATACCGACAAGGATTCCGGTTTTAAAGTTTGTGTTGTAGATAAATCAAACAAATCAGTGGAAGCCCAGTATTGGAAAGATAATTTTTTGCAACTTAAACCTTGCAGCGACGTTTATCACCAAACAAAAGATTTCCTAACTATTGCAAAGAATTTTGTTACTAAACAATTATCGCAGGAATTTGAAGTTAGCAAAGCCGATAAAATAGATTTGTTAAACCGTTCTGTTGAGTATTTTAAGACAAACGAAACTTTTGATAAAAACGAGTTTGAAAGCGAAATATTTCAAAGTAAAGAAATAATAACATCGTTCAGAAGTTTTGATGACAACTACCGCGAAAAAAATGAAATTGAAATGCCAAACACGTTCGATATTTCGCCACAAGCTGTAAAAAAACAAACAAAATTTTTTAAAAGCGTTTTAAAACTCGATAAGAATTTTCATATTTATATTCACGGCGATAGACAATTTATTGAAAAAGGATTTGACGATGCTTCCGGGATGAATTATTATAAAGTGTTTTTTAAAGAAGAAAAGTGATATAATAAAAAAAGAGGATCTATAAGTCCTCTTTTTTTTTATTATTTTGAAATAAATGAGTTTAAAATTTTGCAGTAAGACCGCCTGTTAGTAAAGCACCGCCAACACCAAGTTCAAAATTTGCTCCAATATTATCAGTGAAAAACAAACGCATTCCCCACGCAAAACGATAACCAAAAGAAGATGGGTTATAAGAAATATTACCTGAGTAATTAGGGTCATTTGTTTCAAAGTTTATATTCCATGATTTATAGCCTAAAGCTGCTGCTATAAACATTTCAAAATTATCTTTGTTTATAAAGTGATAATTAAATCTTGGCATTATAGATAAACGAGGTGCAGAAACTTTATATGTATAAGGAGTTTCTGTCCATTCTATTCCTGAATTTGCATAATTTACCTCTAAGCCTAAACCAATTTTTCCACCAAGAAGGTACTCAAAACGACCTCCAAGTGGACCCATACTTGTGGCTTTATAGCCTGAATAAGTCGATCCTGTAATATAAAATGTTTTAAGGGCTTTTGATAAAAGGTTAGGCCATCCATAATAAACATCAATCATTATTTTCCCTTTTTCAAGACATTGTGCATTTGTTTGACTTGCAAATGACACGCTACAAGCAACGATAATAATAAAAATAAATTTTTTCATAAAAATAAATTTTAGATTAATAATTATTTACAAATGCAATATTATTAAAAATAATTTATAAAACAATAATAATGTTAAAATAAAGTACAAAAATATAATTAGTCGAACCTTAAAAACCCTTTTTAAAAATTAAAGTCATTGGTAATTTTAATTTAGATTTTTTTTATTTTTCTTTTTTCACCACCAAAAAAGAAATAAAAAACCCTCCACGAAGTCCAACTCCAATTTTT
>Ga0209211_10003408_pt1 | contig 25958 bp, 23 predicted proteins | sample RifGroA2_FD_183992 | JGI IMG/M metagenome (GOLD analysis project Ga0209211, IMG submission 183992) | Groundwater microbial communities from Rifle, Colorado, USA - Groundwater A2 (SPAdes) (version 2) | ecosystem: Environmental > Aquatic > Deep subsurface > Groundwater | place: Rifle, Colorado...
CCTCTGCTCTACTTATATCTTTTTCCTGACCTTGGTTACTAAGTATTACAATAACAACATGTTCTCCACAAAGATTCTCTTGACGAATAGTTTGAAGCACCTCAAATCCATCAACCTTCGGCATGACTAAATCAAGCAACACAACATCATACTTCCCATCTGTGCGCATAGCCTCAAGCGCTTTTGTACTATCTGTAAAACAAACAACATCATATCCTGATTGTTGAAATTTTAAGTTATACATGTCGAGCAAAAATGGATCGTCATCAATAATGCATATTCTTTGATTTTTGTTTTCTGACATATTTATTCCTTACTATATATTTTCATTATACTAGGTCTCGCTCAAATGAAGCAATACCATCATCCGATCTTGTTGTGTTTTTTGGTTCATTAGACTCCTCAAGAATAACTTCAAGTGTTTTTTCCTCTTTTTCCTCTTCTTCCTCTTTTTCTTCCTCAACATTCATCAAACCTCCAATCTGTGCAACTTCCTCAAAAGGAATAATTTTTTGCATGGCTTTGATTATAGTGTCTTCCTTGAGACTCAACATACCGTTTTCGCGCGCAATTTTATGAATAATGCTTTCGTCGGCACTATCGAGAATAGCAGCTCGTATTCCGTCATTTATTTCAAGGATTTCATACACACCAAGTCTTCCCCTTGTACCATTTGGGCAATTCGCAGAAGGTTCTACCATAACAACCTCTTTTTCATGAGGAATTTGGCTCCTGTATTTTTTTGGCAGGTCTGCAAACTGTTCGTCTATCATCTTTTTTATCGGACCTTCTATGGGTACCGTCCTTCCAGAATCAGGGCAGATACGTCGCACCAAACGTTGTGCCACAATAAGACTAAGGGTCGGTGCCAACAGATAGGGGTCGACACCCATATCCACAAGGCGTGGTACGGCTCCGGCTGCGTTGTTGGTATGGAGTGTCGAGAAGACGAGGTGGCCTGTAAGCGCAGCTTGCACGGCAAGCTGCGCTGTTTCTTTGTCTCGAATCTCCCCAACCATGATGATATCCGGGTCCTGTCGTAGCACGCTTCGTATACCTGAGGCGAATGTGTACCCAATATCTGGTCTCATTTGAGACTGACTTACTCCTGGGATGTTGTACTCAACAGGGTCCTCAAGTGAAAGTACATTCTTCCCATCTTTATCAACTTCATTGAGCATTGCATACAAAGATGTTGATTTACCCGATCCGGTAGGACCTGTAATGAGAACCATTCCGTATGGTGCTGCTACGGCCTTCTTAACCATATCGAGCTGCTTTTCATTCATCCCCAAATCCTGAAGGGTAATATTGCTCCGTTCACTATCAAGAATACGCAACACAGCCTTCTCACCGTAATACGTCGGAAATGTGGAGACTCGAAAGTCGATGCGCCGTCCACCAATCGTCGCTGAGAAACGTCCATCCTGAGGCTTACGACGCTCATCGAGCTTAATGCCTGCAAGAATCTTTACGCGTGCTATGACTGCACGCTGCACCTTTGCCGGAAGTACGAGCGACTTGTTTAGGACACCGTCCACGCGGAAACGAACCCGTGTCTGGTCGTATTCTGGTTCTATATGAATATCCGAAGTACGGGCATCAATAGCACTTCGCAAAATAGTAGCAACTATTTTTGTAACTGGCGCTTCCTCACGTATATCGTTCGATTGTCCTTTTTTACCTGCAGCTTGTACGGTCTGCTCTAAATCATCGAGATTTTGTGTCTCCTGTTCTTCTCCGAGACTCGATACTTCACCCGACGTACTCTTGTCATCTTCTGTTTTAATCTCACTTAACGCCTGACCAACCTGACTAGATATACCACGGTACATTTCAATCGCTTTTTTGTAGTCCCGTTCACTAATCAAAAAAGCCTTGAACGGTACTCCTTTTTTTGTCGAAATAAAGTTTAACGCGTCGAGCGCGTCTATGTTGTCTGGATCAACAATTCCAACCTCTAAAACCTCATCCACGAGCGCGATTGGCACCACATGATAATGGATTGCTGATTCTTCAGGAATGTACTGAAGTATATCGTACGGAATTGTAATATTTTTAAGTGAGCGGACAGGAATGTCCCAATGCTCACCTTTTGCCGTTAAAATATCCTGATCTGAAATACCTCGACCCTGTAACACTTCTTCTACAGAGTGGTTGGACTCTTGAGATTCTTTTGTGATATCGTCGATATCACTTTCACCAATAATCCCCTTTTTTTGCAGTAATGGTAGTAAATTAAACACAGTTTTTTTGTTAAAACTAAACCTCTACAACAGTTTACCTGGTACGGAGACTACTCTACTGGAGCAAATGGGTTTGAGCGAACAAGTGCGGGAGTATGCAGAGTGACACTCATATCTGAAAGTGCCTTGAATTCTGTACTAGCAAAAAAGTCAACATCAATATTGACCGCTGAGAGTCGTTTGAGAGGAACGATAATTTCACGTTCAAGCTCTTCGGTACGTTGCTCAATCCGAGATGCTCGCTGCTGATGACCAGTGAAGAAATTTTCACTTGTTGCCAGATAGTACACCCCAACACCAAGAACAACGAGTAAGAGAACGGCCACCAAATGTCTAATATTTCCAAACATGATTAATTATTTTAGCCAATATGTTTGTAATCCAAGTGTATACACTGTCCCCCGTACGGCATTTGGTCGGGTCATGTCTGAAACTTCTATATGGAGTGACACGAGGTCCATAAGTGAAAGACTTTTTTCAATATCTAGCAACAATGCCTTAAAATCAGCATACTCACCCTCACATTCTATGGTTAAAATCGCATTACCCACAGGACCTTCATCCACCTCTTGCACTGCTTGTTTCTTTTTAGAAGAAGCACTCGCTACCTCTGACTCTAAATAGGGTACTTCAAAAGATCGAATAGAAAGACGGTGTTTCGTGGTAAGGGCATCTATATCCACAATAAGTCGTACAACATCAATGTCGTTTGGTAAAATTTGTGTGAGTCTCTTGAGATTCTCTGAGGAAATACTGTTGTATTTACGAAGGAGTGAATCATGAACTTCCAATAATTTTCCTGACTCTTCAAGTGTAACATCCAACCGATCTTCCTGGGCTTGGAAAGCGAGCAAAACATCATATGCCGGTCGAAGGTAGGTAAAGAAAAGGCCAATCGCCGCTAGAAAAAATAGAATTGGTGTGAGTACTTTTGTCATAACTATATTGTTGAAGGTGCGCTGGATAAGGATGCGTCCACCTCAAGTGTGGTCGTTGATTCAACCGCAGGTGTTGGCGTAGGGACAACAACTTGTTGACTCATATTTTTCAATGCTGAAGAAAAAGAGATGAGTCCAGTATCTGCAGTGACATCTATAGAAAAACTTACTGCGTTGTCTTCAAGCCGTTCAAGTTCTCTCACAACTGGCTTATGTAGACTTGGGTGTAGTCGATACTGCTCTGTTTGCAAAGCTACGTCTTGAAAGTTTTTCGACAGACCGGAAATAGTGGCCAAGGCTGTTTGATTGGGTTCACCAGTGTACTCAAACTCTGTGTACTGCACACGAATAAGTGTAATTGTTTCTAAAAGCGTGAATAGCTCAGACACTGCAATGTGTTCCTTAAGTATTTTTTTTGCGTTTGTAATATGTGTATCTGCTCGTGCCAACATTGCTACCGTCTCTTCATCAAAGGCTTCTTTTTGACGTTCCAAACGTGCTATTTTTTCCTGAATATTACTCTCGACTATTTTCGTGTACCCAAAAACACCCAAGGAAACAACAACACTCGTAAGAAAAACCATAAACATGAGGTAGTACCCCGGTCCATGTACATCACGACGTCTCACAAATCTATTCTTCGCAGTAGCAGCTCCACTCACATCCGCTTGAAGCGACTTTTTGGGAATAAACGAAGTATTAAATTTTGGCTCCATAATTATTTACATTGTGTTCTACACACGTACTCAATTCTATAAGTTCATTATACCCATACATGTTGACACTCCAATAACATGTTATCCACTACTTGAGATGAGTTGAAAGTTCAAAGTTACGGAAACGGCGAGTAAGGTTAAAAAAGTTCCTTGTTCCTAGTTCACGAACGAATTGAAAGTTATAAAGTTTGTAAAGTTAAAAAGTTCATCAAATTTAAACGAGTTACGAGTAAAAAAGACGTGGATTGCCACGCTTTGCTCGCAATGACAAGACGACTGGCGATTTTACTTTCTACTTTTTGAACTTTATAAACTTTCAACTTTACGAACATTCAACTTTTAACTATCTTCATGTAACTTACGCAATGCAACACCCACCGCCACGGCAAAGTCGGGACCTGCATCTTTGAGCGTTTCTTCTAAAAATGCTGGGGCTTGCACGTGTGAAAAAGGTTGTGCAAGTTCTATCTCCAACTCAAGCTGTTGACGAGCGAACTCCGAAAGACCCTTAAGTGTCGCTCCCCCGCCTGTAAGCACCACCTTTGTAATCACTTTGTTGTACTTCTTTTGGAATCCGAGTAGGACACGTCGAGCCTCTGCAAATATTTGCTCCATAGTAAGTGTCGCTGCGTGAGATATGCGAACAGCATCATTGTTTGAAACACCAGTAAGGATACCTGCTTGACGCTTAATTTCTTCGGCCTTCGCAATGCTTATATGTGAACTCTTGGAGAGTGAACGAGTGATGTCCTGTGACCCAGTTGGAATGACATGGGAAGCAAGAATAATACCAAGCTCCACAAGATAGAGCTTGCTAGTGGCGGCTCCCAGGTCAATAATCGCTACAGGAGCGAGGCTGTGCGCCACAGTTGAACGAATATTGGAAAACACTTCTATTTCATAAAAACTCGGATTCAACCCTGCGAGCTTGATTGTTTCAGTGTACCTGCGCAAAGTTTCGTTGTGCATTGCAACAATGAGCACTAGCTTGGTTTTAAGCTCCTGTGACTCGAGCCCCTCTATATCTTTTGCTCCCAAGAAAAGTTTCTGTTCTGTTTCTGGAACTACGAAATAGTCGAGCTGTACTTCAGAAATTGGCACCGGAATATACTTACGGGCTTCAATAGGTATGACTGTTGCCAATTTTTGTACATCAAGTGGCGGCACTTCAATGAGTTTGACAAGACTTGAGGAAAAAGGTACCGCAACACCACATGTTTGCGTGGTAACACTCGCCTCTTTGAGGAGTGTCATGAGCGCCTCAGCAAGTTTCTTGGGAGGCAGATTGGTCGCTTGCCCTACATCACCATCAGCGTATGGACCAAGGGCTATCTCACCATATGTTTCTAATGTTGCGATACCTTGCACATTCTTGAGCTGCACAACTTTTATTGCAGAGGAACCGATATCAACACCAAGAATACTTTCATCATGTTTGGTGAGTACTGCTTTTTCAAACATTTGCTTTACTTGATTTAGAAAAGGTATATCCATAGTGTGTTTATTTCTTTATACGTATAGAATTTTTATTGATACGTATCGCTACGCGCTATCTAGGGCTTACGCAAACGGATACAGTTCGAGGCGCCCAAACAAAATAGAACGAGTTGTATGAGCAATACCACGAGAGATATTTTGTGTAGGGCAACGATGAAATGTGCCGTTTGCGTAAGTCCTATCTAAGTATAGCGCACACTACCCAACTAACGATAGACTTTTTGTATAAATATGCTCACAAGAAGTTTACGCTCATTTTTTGATCTACTCTTCCCTCGCGATATTCACGTAAGCGTGTTTGACACACTTCCGAGAATTAAGCTTGAGCATTGCGCACAGCAAACTTTTTTTCACGGTGCGTGTGAATGCCTCGCACCACTGCCCTATAAAAAACCACTCGTTCGTTATGCAGTACAGGCGGTGAAGTACCATGGTCACAAACGAGCCGCAGTACTTCTTGGGGAAACACTTGCACCTTATGTGACTGAGGAGCTTGCGGATCGTCAAATGTTTGGAAGTTATATGAATCCACTCCTCATGCCCATACCACTCCATGCTATTCGATTTCGTGAAAGGGGGTTTAATCAAGCTGAACGAATCGCTTCCGCACTTTATAACGCTATGAACTATGAAAGTATGACCCTTGAGCTACATCTGCTTGTACGGTCTAAGCACACAGCATCGCAAGCACACAGCATCGGCAAAGCAAAACGTTTTGAAAATATGAAAGGAGCTTTCACAGTACTGAATCCAGAGCGTGTGGTCGATCAAGACATAGTACTGCTAGATGACGTGATGACGACTGGAGCAACACTAAGTGTGGCACAAAACACCCTTTACAAAGCAGGGGCGCGCAATGTCCTATGTATCGCCGTGGCGCATTGAGTGTGGTAGGATAAGCGAGTTAAAAGTTGAAGGCGAAGTCCTGTACCGAGCAGTGCTCTGGTACGGGGTTGAAAGTTGAAAGTTTTTAGATTAACGTTAGTTCTGAAGAGAATAGTCTGGAGAGTTGGCTGAGTGGCACGCCCGCACACCAAAGATGAATATGGTTGTAGTAGCAGTGTTAGTAGTAGTTCTTCTTGTTAATAGTCATACATTGTAAAGCGGAGAGTTGGCTGAGTGGTCGAAAGCGCCTCACTGCTAACGAGGTGTCCTTAACCGGACCGTGGGTTCGAATCCCACACTCTCCGCTTTGCAATGTACTATAATAATTAGTACATTTGATGTGCGGGTCAAAAAGCGCCTCACTGCTAACGAGGTGTCCTTTACCGGACCGTGGGTTCGAAAAAATTCGAACTGATTTCGCCCAAAACCTGTCCTGAACAAAGTCGAACGAATTTGTAGGGCGGGCGGAATTCCCCCCATACCCCTTCCGCCCGACGCACCTGTCCCTCGCAGTCTTGGCGAAGTGGGAGAAGGGACCCTTTCGAATTGGACGATTCCAAGTTATTCTTTTTCTATAATTTAGATTTTTGTTTCCAGTAAATATACTTAGTACAAATAACTATACCTTGCCTAATTTATTTTTTAACTCCCCAACCTCTTTCTTCAGCTCGATCATCTTGAGCTCCCGGTTAACCACAAGGGAGTTCATTTTCTCTATTTCTTCCAGTTTTTTATTTAATTCCATCGTTCTTTCCGTCACCTTCTGTTCGAGGTCATGGCTGTGTTTTTTGATTTCCTGCTGGGATTGGAGTAAATTACACGTCATTTGGTTAAATGCTGCCGCCAATTCTCCGACTTCATCCTTTGATTTGATATCAATCACTGTCTTCATGTTCCCCCGTGAAATATCAATCGCTTTATCCTTCAGTTTAATTATGGGTATGGAAAGGGTATTGGAAAAAAAGTAACCACAACATACAACCAAAACAACAAAGAAAGCAAGCAATTCTAATTGCATATTCCTTAATTCATTTATACTAGTCGTTATTCTGGTATATGGTTCTAGGGTACTCAACATTCCGGTTACCTTATTGGTATCATCTTTCAACGGCGCAAAACTTGCCTCATATTTCACGCCATTGATATCCATCTGAGTTGAATATATTTCCCCTTTTCCTAACACCTTGTCTAAAACCATAGGGTCATCAACTTTTGCTCTGTCCGACCTCTCAAATCCCACTATAGTAGAAGCCAAAACCTCATTGCCAAAATAAAATATATTGTCGACTCCGATTGAATTCTTAATGGTGTCAACCAAAAGTAGACTAAAGCCAACATTTACCGTTCCAATAAGATTGTTTGCATCATCATATAGCAGAGAGACTGTGTTGATCCAAAAATCAGTTTTGTGATCCCCTTCTGATTCAATCTCTAAAAAAGTAACTGTCTCCTTAGTTGCAAGAGCGGTACTAACAGTTTTCCTGTGTTTCCTGTCCTCGCCAAAATTTACTTCTGCTGAGGTTAGTTTATCGGCATCAGCAACTAAAAAGCCGTCTTTATCTGTAATATCAAGACATTCAATTCCAAACTCTTTATACAAAGGAAAATATAGTTTACGCATGTAATCATATATTTTAAGTTTGTCGCCCTCTATTAACAGACTTTTCAACGTTGCATCGTGCTGGAAATTTTTAGTAACAAATTTCCCTTTTTGTATATAATCATTGTATAAGCTCAAGGCTGTATTTTGCTTTTTATCCAGGTTTACGTGTACCTCATCGTGCAGTGATTCCGTTGTTTTATTTATAAAAATAGTTGTTAGCAACAATACCGGGATAAGGGCGGTTGTTAGAAATCCTAAAATTATTTTTAATTTAATTTTCATAATTATATAAATTATTTTATCAAATCTTCTATTGAAACACCAAGAACTTTTGCTAAGTTTGTTACCGCGAAGTGAAACCTGTTCGAGAACCTCTCACAAGTAAGTTTGTGAGAGGTTCTTATTTTTATTGGAAAAATGACATATCTTATTTCATCTAAAACTCTATATAATACGCAAATTGCAGTGTAGAAATACTAGAACTCATACTAGTATTAATACTAGTAATTGTTTATACCATACAAGATAAGGACTTGCTGGGAAAACTCACCAGTAAGTCCTTGAGGATTGCTACAACACCACCTTCCTTGCTTCGAAGATGATTTCCTTATGTTCAGGGTTTGCGCTTGTCAGAAACTCTGCAAGTGCCTTTTTCGCTAAAGTTGTCAGCAGATGTGCATCTTTATGCGTCAAACAATGCAGGGCGATGCATTTGCTCCGTGGAGAAAATTCCCCGTCCAGCACCACAGCAAAGAATTCTTCAGCCTGTGTGTGTGCGGGTCCATTATCTTCCCACAAAAATACACGTCCCAGTTCCTTTAATGCACTTTCTTTACTGACCAGCTTGTGACCATCAGCGCTTACTACGCTGATCAAGACTGGTACAGGGATTGTTGTGAGTCTCCTTTTACTTTCCATTTCCTGCCTCCCTTTACATGAAGTTATTCTTCACAGTTTCGACTTCGAAACCATATCCTATATATAGGGTAGCACATTGCTTCAAACGCGCACGAGTTATGCACTTTACGCTTTTGTCCGTTGTTTTTCATGTAAATGGGCGACATCCGCGCCCCATACTTCCGAAGAGACGGGTTCGCCTGCGTCACCCGCTTTACTCGCTACTCAGAACTCGTAATTCGCCATTAGACACATTGGGTTCAACAACCGTATACTACAAAGCATACAGGATGTTTAAACAATGAGTCTCACACAACAACAACTTCACAATGCATTTGTCGCACCGGGACACATACCTGAGGAAGTATTTGCATCCATATGCGCACAAAGCGAAGCGGAACATATTTCTATTGAAGAGGCACTTATTGCTCAAGCACCACTCAAAAGCAGTGATCTAGGACGCGGTCTAGCAGATGCGTACGGAGTACCATTTAGTATGCTTGGGGAACAGTCTATCTCGCTCGAAACACTCTCGTTCATTCCAGAATCTGTAGCACGCGCACAACAAACGGTATTCTACGATATCCAAAAAGATCAAGCGCTTGTTGCCACCTCACATCCTGACAATCACGCATTCTTAAATACACTCTCTCAGAAAACAGCACGTCCGGTGAGTATACGCTACGCACTTCCCGCTGAAATAGAAGTTGCACTCCATGGCTATCAAGGGGATCTCGCAGAACGTTTTGCACACATTACAGAAAATGGTGACACTGACGATAAAGATCAACATACTCAACAAGGTATTGATCTCGTCAATCTTTTGTTACGTTCCGCGTTTGACGCAGGGAGTTCAGACATACATATAGAACCATTTTCTGAAGGTGGAGTGGTTCGCTTTCGTATTGACGGTTTGCTCAAAATTGTTACCAGACACTCAAAAGCCGTTCACGAAAAAATTGTTGCACGACTAAAAATACTTTCAGGGTTACGGACCGATGAACATGCCGCCCCACAAGATGGTAGGTTTAGTTTTGATGCTGGAGGTGGAAGGACGTTTGATTTGCGTGTCTCACTCGCACCTATTACCGATGGAGAAAACCTTGTACTGCGCATTTTGCGTCGTGACGTACATACGGTCACCCTTGAAGAAATAGGACTGTCAGAAGAGCACCAAGCACTCCTACGTGCAATGGTACAGAAATCGCACGGCATGGTGCTCACGGTAGGGCCCACAGGTGCAGGAAAAACAACCACCCTCTACACCTTACTTAAAACTATCAGCACAGAAGAACGGAATATTATGACTATCGAAGACCCTGTGGAATACAACATAGATTTTGTCCAGCAAATACAGGTTAACCAAGCAAAAGATGTCCGCTTTGATACCGGTCTACGAACCATTGTTCGTCAAGACCCAGATGTGATTCTCGTCGGTGAGATTCGGGACCAAGAAACAGCAAAAATTGCAGTGAATGCTGCCATGACTGGTCATCTCCTCCTTTCAACCCTTCACACAAACGATGCGGCGACCACCTTCCCCCGCTTGGCTGAAATGGGTATAGAAGCTTTTCTCGTCGCTTCATCGGTCAATGTGGTGGTGGCACAAAGACTCATGCGTAAACTCTGCGACTCATGTCGCAAAAGTGCCACACTAGATCAAACAAGTGTGGAGGCTCTCAAACTCTCTCCAATGATACATAAAGAACTTGTCGCACAAAGTGGTAAAGAAGATGTTACTGACATTCTCTTGTATGAAAGCTCCGGTTGCAGTGTGTGCAACAACCTCGGCTATCGTGGAAGAATTGGTGTTTTTGAAGTACTACAGGTTACTGATACGATTCGATCTCTTATCCTCAAAGGCGCAAGTGCATACGAGATAGACGCAACAGCACAAGCAGAAGGTATGAGGTCCATGAGTAGCGATGGAGTGACCAAGATACTTGCGGGTATTTCTTCCTTGGATGAACTGCTTCGTGTGGTACATACATAACATTCATGTTTACAAAAATTTCATCAGAAGAGAAGATACAAATTGTACAAAACCTTTCTCTACTCTTAGACAGTGGTGTACCTATTCATCCAGCATTAATGACACTTGCTCACTCACGTCTTTCTTCTCGAGCATCCCTCATGCTTCTCCGTCTTGCAAAGGGGGTAGAAGCCGGCACGAAGCTACATATTTTACTCAAACAGGAGACAGGTCTTGATAAGATATTTGTCGCACTGGTAGAAGCTGGTGAAGAAAGTGGGACACTCAGCCATCACCTCGCAGTACTTGCGGAGTGGCTTGAACACGAACATACCATGACGTCCAATGTTAGGACTGCACTTCTCTACCCCAAGATTATTTTAGGAACAACGTTTGTGGTCGCTTTCGGGCTTGCAACTTTTGTACTCCCGAGATTACTCCCCATCTTCAAAGGTATGCACATTGAGCTTCCCCTTGCGACACGCATCCTCCTTGGCTTCACGACATTTGTACAACAACACTGGCTCACACTGTTACTTACTGGCATCGCTACGATTATCACGTACATTCTGCTCATACGTCTGCCCATGGTTCGCTACACACGTGACTCATTTCTCCTCAACCTACCAGTCATTGGTACACTTGAACGCGCGTACCAGTTAACCTTAGGGATGCGCATCATTGCCACGTTATACGAAAGTGGTATTCCCATGCCACAAACCTTACGACTAGCTGCACATACTGCTACCAACGCACAGTACGAACGTGCGTGGAAAGAGATAGCCAATGCGGTAGAACGAGGAGATGCACTCGATGCCACCCTTCTAAAATATCCAAAGCTTTTCTATGGGGACGTGATTATACTCGTATCAGTCGGCGAGCGAACAGGATCGTACGTGACTATATTTAATCGTATTGCGGAGTTCTATAGACAACGCATCACCTTGATTACCAAGCGTTTGCCCTCAGTTATTGAACCATTGTTACTTGTAGTAATGACTGTACTTATCGGTTTCGTCGCTATTGCTATCGTGCTCCCTATATATGAATTTACACAAGGCGTTTCTAAGTAAGTCCTATAAAGAACAACGAGGCACCACGCTCCTTGAGTTGATGCTCGTGGTGTTGCTTCTCGGCGTGTTACTAAGTGTAACGGTACCTATTTCATTTCGTTTCTACAACACGCAGAGACAAACAGAGGTTGTGCATACAGTACAAAACACGGTGCGCATGGCACAACTCAAAGCACAGTACGACATACATGATTCTGCCGTCGGGGTTAAGTTACTTCCCTCACAAATTGTGTTGTTTCAAGGTAATTCATATGCACTTAGGACGGCCTCTCTAGATGAAGTCATTCAATTTGACCCACCACTTTCCCTCTCTGGAGATGATGAGGTAGTGTTTGCGCGTATAAGCGGAATCCCTATTGCTGCAGTAGCACTATCGTTCGCACAGCAAAGTAGCACAAGTACTGTGGTCGTTTCGGCGTTAGGCTTGGTGGATAAACAAAACTAATATCATGACTCTCCCCCACACACAGGAACAAGGTATAGGAATGATTGAAATACTGCTCGTTCTTGTACTCTTTACAGGACTCGCTACAATCGTAGGAGTAGTCTCGCTCCACCTCAAAGACGATGTACGTGCGGAACTAGACCGTGTACAGGCTCTTGCGCTAGCCCATGAGGGTATCAACGCGTTGCACTCACTGCGTGACATAGATGCTGATACTCTTGTCGCTGGCACACATGGACTCGCTATAGAAGACGGATCTTGGACACTCACTGAGTCTCCACTTGAGACGGGTATATTTACACGAACTATTGCTATAGAAGTGGGTGCAAATGATTTGTTTATTGCTACTAGTACGGTGTCGTGGGAGGGGATTCGTGGAGACTCTATAGCACTCACTACTACACTCTACGACATCTACGAAACATACGGGGCATCCCAGTATGTAATCCCTGAGTTTACCGCACTCACACATATTGACCTCGTAAACACAGACTCGGAGCCACACACGATAGAGACCCTCATGTGTTCATGGGAAGGCACTGCACTACTCAAAGAAATACAACTTGGTTCTACTACCGTATTTACAACCGCAACTTCAAGTGCTCTTCAGTCTGGGACTGAAGCACCTATTGAAAATGGTATTCTTGACGCAGGAGAAGCAACTTCTATTAGTATTATATTTACTGAACCAGTGTTGAGTACGGTAAGCACACTCCAACTCGTACTTGAGGACGGAACAGTACGAAACAGTTTGCAACTTACTGAGTAACACTATTATGTCACAACACACCTATACTCTGCATAGCACACAAGGTTTTACATTGTTTGGTCTACTCTTGTACATTGCTCTTACCGCTACAGCACTTACCGCTTTGGGCGAGTTAACAATCGGCGTACTAACGCTAAGTGCTCGTGCAGAACACGACAGAAGCAACGTATACACGCTTGCCTTTTTACAGGCACGAATTGGGTACGATATAGGGCGTGCAGAAAGCATACTTGCACCAACACCGGGAAATCCCACGACCTCACTCTCGCTTACACACGATGGAGACACCACAACGTACTATGTTGATGAAGGCCGTCTGTGGATACAAAACGCCTCTTCAAGTCCGGAAGCGCTGACCACAGAAGATGTTGTTATTTCCTCAAGCACCTTTGAAGCGATGTCCTCACTTACACCAAAACCTTCTATACGTATGACTGTTCAAACTGGTATATACGACCCCTTGCGACCAGATATACTTATACAGTACACACCAACTGTTCTCACCTGGTATCCCTATGCATACAACTAATAATACACAACATGGATACGTGGCATTGTCTGCAACACTTATCGTAAGTGCGATATTGCTACTGGTGATTTCTCAAAGTGTTATTCGGTCTTCCACCAGCACGCAGACACTCACAGAAATACTACATACAACAGAAGCACACATCCTCAGTCACACATGTTTAGAGACCGCACTCAAGCTGTTCTTTACCGATGTTTCGTATCGAGGTAATGAGGAGAGGACCCTAAACGAAGGTATTTGCGATATACTTCCGATAGGTACTGATGACTTCCACAACATCACAGTGACAGTAGAGGCAACAGTTCACTCTGTTACAAGTGCACTCTCTGTAACTTTTGATGCCACTGACCCTCAAGTAATGACGAGTATATGGAAAATACAATAGGTCCTATACAATAGGAGACATGTGTTTATACTGTAAGCATAGTATGCTAAATAGATATGGAAGATACGTATAATGTTAGTAAATCAAGTCATAATGACCTATATAATTCATCCACTCCTTCTGTTCAAGGGGAACCTGTTCTAGAGGACACACATCTTCATCCTGCAAGCAAACCTAAAATCTCGGGTACATTTCATATAGCACTCCATATTACCGACCATGAGATATACGCACTTCAAATAACACACGAGTCCAAAGTCACCCTTTTTGGGAAAAGTGTCCTACCTGAACATACAGTAGAAAACGGAATAATTATTGCACAAGAACAACTTGCACAGCACATTCGCGCACTTTTAGAAGAAGTGTTGTCAAGCAAAAATATTCCGAAGGTCGTATATGGACATGTATGTATCCCCAAATCTCAAACTTACCTACAGCATATTATTCTCCCAAGTACGAACGAACAACCTTTAAACTACGAAATTGCATCTGAAAAAATTTCAGAACTTATACCATTTTCGATGTCAGAAGTTTCTGTGGGATTCACCCATTGGAAAGAAAATCAAAGAGAACACATTGTTGCAGCCGTCGTACCACACACCATTATTGACTCATATACTATGGCGATACGCCTCGCAGGGATTACACCTGTTCTCGTGGACATAGAGAGTGCTGCACTAGGAAGAGCTCTGATTGAAAACAATCAACACTCAAAATCACTGGTGATTGATATAGGAGCTCGCAGTACCGCACTCAACTGCTACACTGGACAGAAACCTCTAGCCTCAGTGTTTGTACCTGTAGGAAGTGACAAATTAGTAGAAATTTTGAGTAACACCAATTCTGATAAATATACAGAAAATCAGAAGACATTTGAGGATATTACCTCAACCCTCATACAAGCTATTTTCCTTATTGTGCAAGAAATGCAAGAACCTCAACACAATTCCACGATCGAAAATATATACATTGTAGGACTTACCTCTCTTCTATCGGTTCTTGCGGAATACATCGGTAAAGAAGTTGGTATACCCACTCATGTTGGAAATCCTCTCCCACATCTTACTGAGTACCCACATGAAATTGAACGTGACGCCATACTGTACGCTTCGGCAATAGGACTCATGTTACGATCCGGCAGTTCAGATGCCGAGGGTTTTAACTTACTTACATCTTATGTCGACAAAAAAAGAAAAAAGAAAAAAGAAGTGTTGCTGTGGCTTTTTCCTTTTATGAAAAAACATATTCGAGAATTGCTGTTACTACTTTGCATCCTTCTCAGTATTAGCTTACTCCTTTACATACGGTAGGCACTCGGTCAGGATGCACCACCCCAGTACTACAAAGCTTCGCAATGACTACAGGGCAAACAAGAGTACTTCATTCCATTACAAGAGCACTTCTTGTTTTCTAACCCCCTTTGGTCGCAAGTAAACAATGTCGTGTAGCGACTTCGACTAACAAAGAGATCATGTTATACCATTAACCTTCATTGTTATTTTGAGCACAGAGCCGTAAAATATACAAGCAGGTACTGGGTCTAGAGTATTTGTACACACCGCAACAGCTCTACAACCTGCTCCCATGTTTGAATTTCACTCACCAGTTGAAAAGGGTTTTACGCTTATTGAAATATTGCTCGTGATTGCACTCATTGCCATCCTGTCCTCAATCACGATAGTAGCCTTAAACCCCACCAAGCAATTCGGCCAAGCAAAAGACACTACACGTGTGAGTCACGTCAACGCAATATTGAATGCAGTCAACCAATACTCACTTGATAACGCGGGCCTTGTGCCATCAACCATACCTACAGGTACCGACTGCACGGCCTCATCAGACTATGAAATATGCCAAACAGGTTCTGAATGCGGTACAGGTGTTGATTTAAGCGTTCTCACTGACTTAGAGCGATATATTGTTTCTATCCCTATTGATCCAGCGAGCACCTCGACCGAGAGCACGGGCTACAACATCGTGAAGAGCACATACGGTAGAATTACCGTATGTGCGAGAAATGCAGATGAAAATGGGGACATTAGTGTGACAAGATAAATAATTAAAAATAATCATTTACCAAACAACATGAGTAAACCTAAAGAAAACTACACAGTCCTTTTGGCGGAAGATGAGCTTTTCCTTTCACGTACGTTTGAAAACAGGCTCACTCTGGAAGGGTTTACAGTACTACTAGCCCATGATGGTGAAGACGCAATACAGATGATCCTAAAAGAAAAACCGGATTTAATTCTGCTCGACCTTATCATGCCAAAGAAAAATGGTTTTGAGGTACTTGAAATCATTAAAAAAGACGAACTTGTACAACACATACCTGTCATCATAACCTCAAACCTTGGACAAGATTCTGATATAGAAAAAGCAATGAAACTTGGAGCAGTAGACTACATTATTAAATCTAACATTTCCTTAAAAGATTTAGCCATGAAAGTTAAAGAGCATCTTCCTCTAAAATAGACCTTCCCAGATCTGTATGTAAAGTATGTGGATGCATACAAGGTATTTGAAAATAGTTTAAATCGCACAGCCCTACCCTACTATGGTATACAGCAACTTACGTTCAAAAGAAAAAGTACTATGGTACCACAAGGTTATTGTGCAGGTGGTAAGTATTATCGTTTTTGCAGCAGCTACGGTGATACTTAGTAACGCCTACTTCACCTACCAATTCACCTTTCAGACACTTGAAGACGAGTACACACAATCTGAAAACACCTCGTTTATACAGACCCTTCACGAGATAGACCAGACGATACTCGACAATATTCTACACTTTGCTACCCTAAGCTCCTCACATACCCCAAAACACTTCTTTACTGAAATACGAGACACAGGGACTTCAATCAGCCACCCAAGCACCAGTGTTCTTGAGGATATGCACAACTTTATTGGAAATGATGAGATATGGAAACGTATTGACTTCATAGACAATGAAGGAACTGTACGTATAAGCACCGCTACTGGATTACTTGGTTCGAAGATAGATATCTCTGATTTAGTCCAATCTGACCTGAAACATACACAAATCGGAACAATGAACGTGTACGACATCGGAACATATCAAGATATTGGAACCGCACTCCTCGTTATTTCAGAAATACACGTGTGGAATAATCTGACTACTCACAGTGAAACAGAAATTGTCGGGTACGCCATTGGATATCTTTCACCCGAAGCCATTTTTAGAACAACAGAAACTTACACAAAGAATCACTCCGATACCCTTAAACCACTTGTGATTCTCAGAGAAGATGGGACAATGTTGTTTCAAAACACCAAAGACATCCCTAGTACACTGCAAGCAACAATACAATCACCACCAGGAACTGACATCGACATGTTCACTGAGAACGTACCCGATGATACCGACCAAAAATATATATTACATTCCTTATCTCAAGGATATGGTACATTTAGTGGTTTTTCATGGCATGTGTTGACGGAAATTGACACCAGTTCAGTACAACAAAAATTAGTAACCGATTCATTAGGTCATATTAAATATTACATCCCCGCCGTTGCTTTTGCAGCCGCCATTTGTTTTTTTTATGTTTTTTACTTTTTAGTTTCTCCTTTATCATCTATCAACAAACACATTGAATTGAGTATTGCTACCGGAAAGGCAAACCCACTTTCCATAAAAAATAGAAGTGAAATCGGTATACTGGCAAACGCATACAATACACTTATTGCACAAATAGAAGACCGAACTGTCAAACTTACAAATACCCTTGAAAAAGTGCAGGGACTTAATAGAGATCTCGAAAACACAAAAACAGCTGCACTTAATGTATTGGAAGATTTGGATGAAGAAAAAAAGAAAGTAGATGAGACAGTTAAAATTAGAACACAAGAACTTGTCTCAGAACGACAAAAATTAATGCACATTACTGAAAATATGTTTGTGGGAGTAATCCTTACGGATGAGGATGGAAAACCAGTATTCGTGAATAAGCAAGGAAAAGAAATACTGGGCATCAAAGATGCTATCTCAAATGCACTAGTCGTCTTACGTGAAAAATTCCCGTCACCTGAAATTACTGCACTCATCAAGGCGTACATACAAGGAAAATCATCAATTATCAAAGAAATAGAGAATGAGGATGGAATTTTTGAAATTATGGGCAGATGTAGTTCACAACAAAAAAACACTGATCATGATTTCTTTGGTAAAGGAATCTGGATACGCAACATAACCGACGAGAAGCAACTTGAACGGTCTAAAAGCGAACTCGTAGCTGTTGCTTCACATCAGCTACGCACACCGCTTACCGTGGCTCGAGGAAATCTTGAGATGTTGTTGGATGGCTCCTTTGGTAAAGTAACCAAGAAGCAACGTGAGTTGTTGGCTGATTCACAGGAGTCTGTTATCAGGCTCATTTCTATGGTTAATGACATGCTTGATATCACAAAAATAGAAAAAGGTGATAAAAAAGTTATTCTTGGAGAAATTAATATACTAGAGCCAATACAGATGGTTGTCGATAGTTTTGAAACATATACTGAGCGATACAAGTATTCCATTACTCTAGAAAAGCCTAGTAAAGAAATCATTGTTCGCGGTGATAAAGCACTTATTGTACAAGTGTTTCAAAACCTTATTGATAACGCCCTTAAGTACGGCAAGGACAACCGGAATGTGACCATTTCTTTCAAAACACTTGAAACGCACGTTGAGATTTATGTTGTTGACAACGGTATTGGAATACCTTCAAAAGAACTTTCCACTATTTACCAACGATTTTACAGGGCTTCGAATGCAGTTCGTTCTACCGCCGGAGGTTCAGGACTTGGTCTTTTTATTGTAAAATCATTTGTGGAGCAAATGAAAGGAAGTATAGCTGTGACATCGTCCGAAGGGGTGGGTACTACGTTTGTCGTATCACTTCCCCTAGCTAATATAGTATAGGGCTTGTGCCTCGCAACTCTGCGGTACCCCCTTCGGCCTTTCGAGCTTTTTGAAGGCCTTATGGTATAGCTCAAAGTAAACACAGCTCTCAAGACAAACTTTTATTTCTCCACAGTGGGGTGGCTCATTACTCGTTTCACTCTTAACATTCAACATTCAATTTTTAACTCTTAAGACTCTCGAAGTGGTCAGAATGGAATCACTACGGTATACTTACCAGTACAATACTGTACACGTATGAAATATTTTCTCTTAGGCGTAGGAATAGCAGGTTTACTCGGTTTTGGATATTGGGTAGTAGTACAATCTGGCTGGTTTGATAGGAGTACTGTCCCAAGCAACCTTCCCACAGCCGATGAACGGAAACGTATGCAAGAGATTGAAACATCAAGTTCACAAATAGCCCCAAACGCAAAGGCAGGAGCAGGTGTACGTCCTGTGGGCTCACTTCCCAAGGAACCGGAACCAGCACAGGAGAGCACTTCAACCGAAAGCACGACAACAGAGACGAGCCGTGAGTAAGGAGCCGAGAGCCGTGAGTTTATCCCGCTGCAGCGGGGTAAAAGTTCCGAGTTCACAGTTCCTAGTTCGAAAGAAAGAAAACAAGCCTGCATGGCAGGCAGGTTCTGAGTAATTCAAAAATACTAGAATTAATTCTAGTATGAGTTCTAGTATTATCTACGTTGCAAGTTGGATTCAACTCATTTTAGCATTAAGTATTCAATTCAAATTAAAAATTTCAAATTGTGGACTAGTGGTACATACTCTGCACGAAGGACAACAGCGCTTCAGTATCTTCTACAGCGTCTGGTGAATCAAGTACGACAAATCCGACTGTACGCTCTTCCCCGTTAAAAGGAATTGAAAATACGGAAATGAGGTCCTCTGAAAATTCTGAAGTTTCTTTTTCCGGATGTGCAAAAACTAGTGCAACGCTCGCTTCCATGGTGCCCACATCGTTTGAAACTTCCGCCTTGTTGCTGTTTGAGGCGCCTCCTTTAAATGATTCATGTGCCAAGAAAGGATGTACAGGCTTAATGTCTTGAAAAATAGGCGCACTGTACGTACGAGTGTCTGTTTTGTTGGCACTCATACTAAGGATAAAGGGCCGGTTGGTGTACAGATATTTTAAAAATAAAAATATGTCACCGATAGTGGTACTGTCGCTCTCCGCTTTTTTAGGACTACGTAAGAAGGTGGTGGTGTGCATACCGAGCGCTTGGGCTTTTGCCTGCATCAGTGCTGCAAAACGGTTCAAACCAAAATAGCTCTGTATTGCAATCGCAGCTTCATCCGAATCTTCGAGCAGTAGCGGGAAAAAAAGATCATACAGGGTGTATGAAGACCCCGCAACAAGTCGTTTGGTACCCGTATCTTCAGAACTGTTTTCTTGTACCACTATCTTCTCCTCGATGTTTTTATACTCACTTGAAACAACTGCAGTCATGAGCTTTGAAAGAAGTGTGGTGTTACTTTCTACTTCGGTGTCACTGGAAACAAGTACAAAGTTATTCCCCAAATCAGCAACAAGGTAACTTTTTGCTTCTACCTGTGGTGCTTGAAGCGCATATGAAAAAGCATTTTTTATGTCTTCTTCAAATACAAGTATGGGCATACCCACCTTGATATGTTCAAAGACTTGTTTAGCATATGTATCCTCAAGCCGTATACAACCTCCCGAATAACCTTCTTTTACAGGCGAACCATCAGGATAGTAGGGCCAACCGTGTATGAAAAAGTTACCTTGAAACGGGACACTCCACGGCATATACACGTGTCCAAATGAAGAAAAATGGTTTTCTTCCTTTCCCTCAGCACGATACAGCCCCGAAGGAGTTTCCCACCATGAACCCTCCTTCCCTTTACTCTTTATTGGTACAGTAAAAAGTAGTTGGCCGTCTTTGTAAGCATGTATTTGCATTGAAGTCAGGTTTGCTTCAATAAAGTTTGCCCTTTCTGCAATAAATCCTTCTCGCACCTTTTGAAAAAAATCAATATTCGCAAGTTCCGGCCAAATACCATACTGAAGTGCCACATGGTCACCTGTAGGCGTTTCAACTTTCAACTGGTAGTCGTACACAATTGTATCGGAAGCATAGTGTCTGCCTACAAAAATACCGAGCACCACTCCAATAAGTAAGAGTGCCGAGACAAGTATATATATAAAACGACTCGTACCTTTTAGGATTTCCATGATTTATGAATACGTTGGTGACTTTTCCTTGACGTGCTCGATGTGGTGTATGTATCGCACCAGAGCAAAAAGGAGTGACGAGAGTCTGTTGCAGTATGCAAGCGTGTGAACTCCTACCTTTCTCCCTGCCACAGTGTCATGTACGCCCACAAGGCGGCGCTCTGCTCTCCTTGCGAGCGTACGAGCGATGTCAAATTCAGCGGAAAGCACTGTCCCTCCAGGAATGGAGAAACTGTGTATCGGAGGAAGTAATCGCTCCATACTATCGGTAATTTTTTCTAATTCTGTTACTTTTGTTTTTTTGATACGTTTATCTGCACCTGCTACTTCCGCTTGTACAGTAAAAAGACACTCCTGTACCTCGTGTAGTATCTCTGCAAGACGCCGTTTCCGCTTCCCTAGCATAAGTACCATGTCACCCTCACTAACCTTTGCCTTGCAGTAGCCAATATAGGCATTGAGCTCATCGAGCGTTCCGAGTGCATCAGGAAGGGCGCTCGCTTTTGAAAAACGCTCTTTGTTTCCAAAGAATTGTGTGGTTCCGTTGTCTCCTTTGCGGGTGTAGAGCATGTCATAAGTGTAGCGTGAAAAGGCGGTACACAACAACAGCCGGTGCTAAGTATGCACCGGCCTGATTGGAAAAGTGAGGAATCTTATTATTGGTAAAAGAATCCCGCCCCTTTTTTGTACCCTTCTTTTGCTTCCAGTTCGGTTTTGCAGTCAACACACAATGATGTCAAATGTTCAACGATACGATGTTCAGACAAACGACACTTTTCGCACCTTGTACATTCCATTTGCCAACCTTTTTTGAGCAGGCCAGTCAGGTATTCAATCGCCTTAGACATCTTTTCGAGCCTGTCAAGTGTCAATTTTCTTGAGTTGACAATCTCTTGGACACTTGCTCGATCATTAACGTCAGATAACCCACTTGGGTTTTCAGCAATGGCCGTCTTATTGAGTTTTGTCTCATCCAAAACAGTCGCCATTTTGGATTTTAGACCCTCAAGCACAAAACCAGCCTCTGTATTCATTTTACTCCCCCCCTGTAAAAATATCATTTGGTCCTTTCGACCACGATAGTCGTTTGACCTTCTTGTAAGAGAGTACCACAATGTGGCAATTAGTCAAGGGTTTGACCCTGCATTCTCACACTAATTGCACAGGAGTTTGTAGGGGGTGAATCCCACTTTGCTCGTTTCTTGAGGAATACGCCAAGCTGGAGCTTCTACGAAGCCTGCCTTCGCTCCTAAAAGACGAGGTTACGGCGAGCCGGATCAGACTTCGCTAAAGCTACGTCTTGATGAAAGAGGGAGGGATTTGTCCCAGAATTGCGGATATTTTGTTTCTCCGCCTGCTGGCGGAATACAAAACAGTCTCGCATTCTTGGACGGCCTCGATCCAGTTTCCCGGATGCCGCATTTTCCGCCCGCTGGCGGACCCTCCTGCGGGAGGGCGAGTCGAGTGCCTTTTCACCCCCACACCAAGTTTGTTTAGTAAAAAACAGTGCGGAGAGAGGGGGATTTGAACCCCCGATGCAGTTACCCGCATGCTGGTTTTCGAAACCAGTGCCTTCAACCTCTCAGCCATCTCTCCGCACTATTCTTTACAATCTGCGTCGTGTTCTTATTTAAACAATGAGCAAGTTTTAAACAATAAGTAAACTTAGTGTGGGAGTAAACCTCTCAGCCACCCCTCCTTAAAATATATGTGTTCAAATCCCCACGGGATTTTCTTCTTACTTAATTACTGACAGTGTTTCCATTATTATGGATTGCCACGCTTCGCCCCTGCTCGATTTTCCGCCCGCTGGCGGACTCTCCTGCGGGAGAGCGAGTGCGGTGCCTTCGACCTCTCAGCCACCCCTCCCTAGAACATTTGCTTCGCAAATGTTCGGGCGAACATGATGTATCATATGTTTTAGCCCTAAAACATTTGCGAAGCGAATGTTCGACATATAATACCATATCAGAATTCATCCCGTCATAAAAAACAAACCAAGCGCTTGCTTGGTTTGTTTTTGTTAGTAGTAAAAGAAAACTATTGTGGCCTACGGTCATCAACAATATCTGAAGTGTACGTGTCGGTAGCAGTAAGAGAAGCAGAATCCTGAACAGTCACATGTACCGTAGCTGGGCCAACCTCATCAATACGTCCTTCAATATAATTTTTGGTTGCCGTACTAGGGGTTCCCGGACCAGAAACTTCTCCTGACCAAGTAAATGATTGGTATGGCGGGGTACCACCTGATGCTGTCGCAGTCCACCGTATCTTATTACCGATAGACACAGTATCTCCTGCAGGATTTGCTGTAATTACTACAGAGAGAGGTGTTGCTGGAGGAGTAACAGGTGGAGTAACTGGTGGAGTAACTGGTGGAACAGCTCCTTCAATACCATACGGGTGGTTGATTTCTGTTATTCGAGCAGCTCCGTAGGAAACATCGTAACACACACAGGTATTTTCATTGTACCCTGTTGACTGCGCAACCCAACTCTGATTTCTGTCACATCGGTTATTACACCTGTTCACACATTCAATAGTATTATCACATACACCACTACCGTCCCCTCTATGTGTAACGTAGTTCGCTCCTGTAAGAGGAGTAAAGTTGTTCGTGCCTGGATTTTTTGTTGTAATTGGTCGAGTAAAGGAAAGTCCGCCACCAAAATTAGCACTTGCTATGTCTGGTAATTCATCTGCTACACGTTGAAGTATATCTCCCGTTTCAAATATTGAGGTACCGAAATTGTCATTATTGGCAACATGTTCTCCAAATAGAGCAAAGCCAAACGGAACATTTCCACATGACTTAAGTGTTCCTGAGTAGTTTACGGTTATATTACTGTCAGTTGTCTTGTAGAACTCTTTCGAATTGTTCAAGATAAGTGTTGTGAATTGTGGTGAACTAACTCCTCCAATATCACCATTAGCAGTCGGAATATAGTATGTCGCCGCATGCACACTTGAAGATCCGAAAAATAGAGAGGAAACAATCACTGCCAACAGGAGTCCAACGATGTTACTTGCAGGAGGAATATTTGTATCTTCAGGAGTCTTTTTTAATCTTTCGTACATGAAATATCCAACCACAGCAAGTACCATAAGGACAATTAATGCAAGTACAGCGGTTGTCATACCATCTTCTGATGGCAACGGAGCCACCTCTTGTGGAATATCAGTCTTTGTTGCCACTGCAAATTCTTTCTGATCATACACTTTACCATCTTTGTTTGTGAGCGTAACACTTGTGGAAGGATTTGGACAGTCTGCGGTTATAGTAACAGGAACAATCTGTGCACCATACTCGTTAAACACAAACTCTTTTGCATCTCCACTGTCTCCACACACCGTTCCCCCACTAGCTATTGATACTTTGTACCAGTACCCTCCGTCCCTTGTCGCTGAAGGGAGGTTGTCTTGACTTGCTCGTGAACCTAGAAACGCACCAGCATCACCTGAAATGTTGAGGACTACTTCTGCTTGTTCCCCTGCACGGTAGTAATCCTTGTCAAGTTGTACATCATGGATAGTAGCAGAGTCACCTTGTACAACAAAGTGACCGATAGCACTGTTTGAGACTATTGCACCTCCTTCTCCAAGCAAAGTGAGTTGCGCATCGTAGGCTTGTGGTTCTGTAGGAACTGGGATTGCAAAGAGAACGTCATTTACTGTTTTACTTTCTAGCTTTGTTGTTTCAAGTTGTACCGTGTTTACCTTATCTCCGGAAATAGATCTTCTATACACCGTTATTTCTGGTGTGTAGCTTCCAAGAACCTCTCCCGCTGCAAGGCTACATTTGAGGTACAGGGTTTCCTTACTATCTACATCCACTCCAAACTTAACGTCATACTCTTTTGGTTCAGCACCCACTGTCATAGAGCAGTCAGAGATAGCTACAGTAAACATATCTACTGCACGCTGAAACACTACAGGCTCCTCTACGTAAGCAAGAGAGTATGGTAATCCATTCTCTTTTACTCCATTAACTTGGATGTAGTACTCACCGTCAAATGAAGGTGGGGCGGTGTATTCTATCTCTTTATGCACTTTTTCTCCCGTGTTGAGACTAAACACATCATCAAACACACGCTCATCGACTACCTCACCGTACAGAGTTAGGCCATTTTCATTTGTGGTTTTTCCGTCAATGACTTTGAGACCATAACTAAGTCCAGGCTCTACCAAATCACCATTTACCGTACCTCCTTCGTTTTTTACGTCAAAACCAATTACCACTTTGTTACCTTCTTGGCGTACTATGGCTGTGTTATAGATATTAATATTTGCAACAAGAACAGCACCATCAGGAACTAGAGGAGCAGCAGCATCTGTCTGTGCAAGCACGTCCCCAGAAAACAATGCTGTTGCAAGAATCGTCAAAGAGAAAATACTGACTTTGAAAAATATATTCATAAAACTTTTTATAATCTAGTAAAAATCTTTTGAGAAAGATTGTGTAATTTTTTATAATTATGTACTATACCAGTGTACAGCTATTCACTGTTAAATCTCAAAGGACTCACATATAAAGTGTGGAAAAGTCTTTACATTAGAGATAAACAAGTAAAAAATAAAAAATGGTCTTGCTTGCATGTTTTTGATGTCTAGAAAATCTTAAGTAAAGGAAGAATACTAACGACGACTATTCGGAACAGTCGGTAGTATTTGATGTTGATATTAGTCATCTCAATGTGCGTCACGAATCAAGAAACAAAAAACCAAGTGCTTTCACTTGGTTTTTTGTATTACTTTCTAAAAGAAAACTATTGTGGCCTACGGTCATCAACAATATCTGAAGTGTACGTGTCGGTAGCAGTAAGAGAAGCAGAATCCTGAACAGTCACATGTACCGTAGCTGGGCCAACCTCATCAATACGTC